>Ga0335082_10005613_pt1 | contig 13730 bp, 10 predicted proteins | sample Lox_Sample_41_FD_206718 | JGI IMG/M metagenome (GOLD analysis project Ga0335082, IMG submission 206718) | Soil microbial communities from Loxahatchee National Wildlife Refuge, Florida, United States - Lox_Sample_4.1 | ecosystem: Environmental > Terrestrial > Soil > Wetlands | place: USA... | reverse complement strand
AGGAATTCGCCGAGCTGCTGCGCGACCAGCAGGATCGCGGCACCCAGACGCTGATCTTCGCCGTGGGCCCGGCCAGCGGCTTCAGCAACCAGTCGCGCAGCGCCGCCGACCTCGTGGTCTCCTTCGGCAAGATGACGCTGGCGCACGAACTCGCCCGCGTGGTGCTGCTCGAACAGCTCTACCGGGGATTTACAATCCTGAAGGGACACCCGTATCACACGGGACACTGAGAACTGATGTCCGACGTCAAACGCGGTCTGATCATCGTGAACACCGGTCCCGGCAAGGGCAAGACCACGGCCGCCATGGGCACCGCTCTGCGCGCCGTGGGCAACGGGATGAAGGTCCTGATGCTGCAGTTCCTCAAGGGCTCGTGGCATTACGGCGAACTGGATGCGGTGAAAGCCTTCGGTGACAACTTCGTCATGAAGCAGATGGGACGAGGCTTCGTGAAGGTGGGCGGCGCCGAGACCGACCCCGCGGACATCAAGATGGTGGAAGAGGCCTGGGGGGAGGCGCGCGAGGCCATCCTGTCCGGGAAGTGGGACCTGGTCATCCTGGACGAGATCAACTACGCGATCGGCTACAAGATGCTGGACCCCGCCAAGGTGGTCGAGGCGCTCAAGCACAAGCCGGAAGCGGTGCACGTGATCCTGACCGGACGCAACGCGCACTCCAGCATCATCGAGATCGCCGACACCGTCACCGAGATGCGGCAGGTGAAGCACGCCTACGAGAAGGGCGTGATGGCGCAACGCGGGATCGAGTATTGAGTTCCTGCCGCGCGCGGCAGGGTACAATAACGTTTCTGTCCTGTCTGGCCGATGTGAACTGAGTACCGAGCACTGGGTACTTCTCCTTATGACCTGGTTCAGGCGCGAGTCCTCCGATGTACAGCCCGCCGACGAGAAACGTGTGCGCACCGAGGGCCTGTGGGTCAAGTGCGACAACTGCCGCAAGATCATCTGGAAGAAGGACCTGGACGCGAATTACAACGTGTGCCCGAGCTGCTCGCGCCACTTCCGCATCGACGCACGCACGCGGCTGGCGATGCTGCTGGACGACGGCGAGTACCGGCTCGACGACACCGACATCGCCTCCACTGATCCGTTGAAGTTCGTCGACATAAAGCCGTATGCGCAGCGCCTCCGCCGCGCGCAGGAAGAGACCGGGCTGAAGGACGCCATCCTGAACGCCACCGGGCGGCTCGATGGCCGGGAGGTCATCGTCAGCGCCATGGAATACAGCTTCATCGGGGGCAGCATGGGCGCGGTGGTCGGGGAGGCGATCACGCGGGCCATCGAACGGGCCACCGAGCAGCGCAAGCCGCTGATCGTGGTCTCGGCTTCCGGCGGCGCACGCATGATGGAAGGCGTGGTCAGCCTGATGCAGATGATCAAGATCACCGCCGCACTGGCCCGGCTCGATTCCGCCAAGGTGCCCTACATCTCGGTGCTGACCGATCCCACCACCGGCGGCGTGACCGCCAGCTACGCCATGCTGGGCGACCTGAACATCGCCGAACCGGGGGCGCTCATCGGGTTCGCCGGCCCGCGGGTCATCGAGCAGACCATCCGCCAGAAACTCCCCGACGGCTTCCAGCGCAGCGAATTTCTGCTGGAAAAGGGCATGCTCGACGCGGTCGTGCAGCGCAAGGACCTGAAGCCCTTCATCGCCCGCGCGCTCAGCTTCATGAGCAGCAACTGACGCCGACGCAGTTGTAGCCCAGCCGCCCCTCGGCAGCGCCATTCTCAGCGCACGACCTGGATCACGCTCTCGATGTGATAGGTCTGCGGGAACAGGTCGATCAGGTTCAGCTCGTCCACCCGCCATCCGGCGGCAACCAGCACTCCCAGATCGCGCGCCAGGGTCGCCGGATTGCAGGAGACGTAGGTGATGCGCGGGGCGCGTACCTGCGCCAGCGAACGAGCGGCCGCCTCTCCCAAACCAGCGCGCGGTGGATCGACGACCACCAGGTCGGCCTTGAGCCCAGGAGAGCTCTTGAGGAACAGTTCGGTGCGGTCCTGCACCGCTCCCACGTTCGCCGGTACGTTGCGCTGGAGGTCGGAAGACGAGGACGGAGCGGATTCGACCGCGGTCACCTTGTCGAACTTCTTGGCCAGCACGCTGGCGAACAGGCCCACGCCGGCGTAGAGATCGAGGGCTTTCGAGCCCGAGCGTCCGGCGGTCACCAGCTCGATCAGCTTGTCGGTCAGAAAGCGATTGGTCTGGAAGAACGAGCCGCCGCTGACCCGATACTTCGCGTGCGCCGTCTCGTAGGTCAGCGCCTTCTCGTTGGAGAAGGCGAAGGGCTTGGATTCGGCGACGCTGTCAAGGTCGTCCACCGGCGAGCGCGCCTGGCCTTGAGTCCTCATGCCGCGCAGCTCGAACAGGAGCACGCCGGCGGCTTCGGGGAGCTTCGCTTTCAGCTCTGACATCAGGGCGTCCGCAGAGTCGTCGGGCGCCCGTTGTGACGAAAAGAACGCGAGCAGGATGCGATCGTCGGCGGCGTTCGCGAAGAACTCAACCTCGCTCATTCCCGCCGGCAATCCGCCACTGCGGCCCAGCTCCCACAGCGTCTGCAGGGCACGGTTGATGAGCGGCGAGCTGATGGGACACTGCTCGACCGGAAAAAGCTCGTGCGAGCCCATCTGGTAGTAGCCGACGGAGAATGGGGCCGCCGAGGCCGGCGGCCCCGCGACAATCCTCATCCGGGTGCGATTGCGATAACCCCAGGGCTCGGCAGAATGGATGCGGATGTCCCCCGTCCAGTCGATCTTGGCCGTGCGGCGCAGGGTCTCGCGCAGGATGTCGGACTTCGTCTGGAGCTCATGCTCGTAGGCAGCGTGCTGGTAATGGCATCCGCCGCAGCGTGCGAAGTACGGGCATTTCGGCTCGACCCGCTGCGGCGACGGCGCGATCACGTTATCGAGCACGGCGCGTGCGAATCCGGGACGCTGCTCCACCACGTGCGCGTTCACCCGTTCGCCCGGCAGAGCAAAGGGAAGGAAGACCGTCTTGCCTTTACCGTGCTCGTCGGCGGGAAGGCGGGCGATGGCGTCGCCCCCGTATACGAGTTTGTCGATCGTCAGTTCCATCGCTTCGGACGGGCGAGACGCCCGTCCCTACACAATCGCGATCACATGTAGAACAGGCTCAGGCGCGGGACCTTGTGCTTCTCCAGCAGCCGCTTATGGACGAACTGCTTGTGCAACTGCTCCAGTTGCGCCGCGATCATGGTGCGGCGGTAGGGCGCGATCTCGCGGTCAGCCTCGGTCCGGATCCCGACCAGCTCCTCGTCGGGAGTGTTGGTCAGCAGAACGGCAAAGAGTTTTTCCTCCATGACGGTCAAGCGCCGCTCCAGGTCTTCAAGCCGAGGTTTCGATCGGGATGCAGCCAGGCCTTCGGCCAGTTCGCGGAGACTCCGCACAGCGTCGGCAGCCGCCGGCCCGAGGCCCTGCGCGGCTTCGAGTCGAGTGGCGTTGGTGTTGAGGTAGTCAGCGATCTCAGCGGCGTCATATCCGCTCGGCTTCTCGGCCCGGTCGCTGCCCACCGTGGCTTCCTTGATGTCTTCGGCCGCGGCCAGGACCTCCTGCGAGCAGTAGGCCAGCGAATTGATCTTGCGGGTCCTGGAAGGCTTGGCGTCGTAACGGTCGAAGGTCGCGTCGATGCCGCGCAGCACCGCTTCGAGCGGCAGGCCCGCATCTTTCCAGGTCTCGATCAGGGCCCAATCGAGGGTGGAGAGCAGCAGCGCCCCGCCCCTGCGTTGCTGGAAGCGCTCCTCGATCTCGGTGAAATAGTTAAAGTAGTTGTCCATCTCGAGGCAGCAAAAGTGTAATGCAGAGGAAACCGCTGTTGGCTCTTAGCTCTTGGCGCGCGCCTTCTTCCTCGAGGGCTCCGCCTTCGCGTTGCGCTCCCAGATGATGCGCAGGCCGTCGAGGGTCAGGTTATCGTCGACGCTGGCGATGAATCGCGAATCGTCGCCGATCAGCGTAGCCAGGCCGCCGGTGGCGACGATCTTGGTCTCCTTGCCCATCTCCTCCACCAGCCGCTCCAGGATGCCGTCGACCAGGGCGAGATAGCCATAGAACAGGCCGGATTGCAGGCTGCCGACGGTATTGGTGCCGATGATGCGCTGCGGCCGGCGGATATCGACCCGCGGCAGCCGCGCGGTGCGGGCGAACAGCGCCTCGGCGGAGATGCCGATGCCCGGGCAGATGACCCCGCCCATGTACTCGCCCTTCGCCGACACGCAGTCGAAGGTGGTCGCGGTGCCGAAGTCCACCACGATGCACGGCCCGCCGTACTTCTCGAATGCCCCCACACCGTTCACGATGCGGTCGGCGCCGACCTCCTGCGGGTTGTCGTAGTGGACGGGCATGCCGGTCTTGACGCCGGGCTCGACGAACAGCGGCTTGCAGCCGAAGTATCGCTGGCAGACTTCGTGCAGGGTCGAATCCAGAGGCGGCACCACCGACGAGACGATGATGCCGTCGATCTCCGAGGGCTGGAGATCGGCCATGGCGAACAGGTTGCGCAGCAGCACGCCGTACTCGTCCACGGTCTGGGTGCGGTTGGTCCCCAGCCGCCAGTGCGCGACCAGCTTGCCGTAGCCGCCATTGCCGTCGGCCCGGAAGATCCCGGCGACGGTGTTGGTGTTCCCGACATCGAGGACGAAGAGCATAGGATCAGAAGCCGCGGCCGAAGGCGGCCGCGCCCCGTGATTCGTTCACAGCTCGCGCACGCCGCCGGAGAGCACCGTCCGCAGGCCGTCCCGCGCTTTCACCAGCAGGAAGCCCCGGTCGTCGAGCCCGGTGGTGACGCCTTCGAAGCCGCCGTTCTCCTCCACATGCACACGCTTGCCGCGGGCGTAGCTGGAGCGCTCCTCGAAGCGGCGGATGATGGTCATGGCGGCTTCCGGTGGCGCCGGGCCAATGCCCACCCGCTGCGGCAGCAGCATGCGGAATTCGCGGTCGAGGGATTTTAGCAGAGCGGTCACCAGCTCCAGGCGCGACCAGGGCCGGCCCGTCTCCCGGCGCAGCGATGTCGCGATCTCCGCCAGCTCGGCGGGGAAATGCTGCTGGTTGACATTGATGCCCACGCCCACCACCACGAACCGGACCTGCGTGGCTTCCGCGTTCATCTCGGTGAGGATGCCGGCGAATTTCTTGCCTCCGAGCAGCAGGTCGTTGGGCCAGCGCAGGTCGGGCCTGGTCCCGATCACCTGCTCGACCGCCGCTTGTGCCGCCAGCCCCACCGCCAGTGACACCACCAGCACCTCGCTGGGAGGAAGGTCGGGACGAAGCAGGACGGAACAATAGATGCCGGAAGATTTTTCCGAGTGCCAGGAGTGCCCGCCGCGTCCGCGTCCGGCGGTCTGCTCTTCGGCTAGGAAGACGCTGCCTGCCGGTTCTCCGGTCCCGGCCGCCGCCATCGCTGCCTGGTTGGTGGAGCCGACGCGGAAGTAGTGGTGGATGTTCTTGCTGAACATCGTTCCGGCGAGGCCGCCCACGATGAATTCGGGAAGCAGCAGGTCGGGAACGGCCTCGAGCCGGTACCCGGTGGCGGGGTGCCCGGCAATCTGCACCCCCAGGCCGCGCAGTTGCTGGACGAATCGCCACACCGCGGAACGGCTGATCTCGAGTTCCGCCGCCAGCTTGGTGCCGCTCATCACCACCATGGGATGATCGGCCAGCAGGCGGATGATGCGCCCGACGTGCCCGTCGGTCGGGGTATCGACCGCGGGCGCAGGCGTGCGGGATGGATGGCGCTGGGTAATGGGGGAATTATCAGCAACGGGCAACAAAAAGCAAAAGATTTAACCGCCGAGGCAGGGTCCGCGTTCGACCGCGGAAAGAGTCATGCCGGTATGACGCGAAGGCTCATGTCCACCGCGGTCGCGGAATGGGTGAGCGCGCCCACCGAGATGTAGTCGACGCCGGTCTCGGCAAAGGCCCGGACATTGTCCAGCGTGACGCCCCCGGAGGCCTCGAGGGGCACGCGGCGGGAGTGCCGCTGTACGCGCTGCACCGCGACCCGCACCGTCTCCGGCGTCATGTTGTCGAGCAGGATGGCTTCAGCCCCGTTCTCCAGCGCCTGTTCCAGTTCCTCCAGGTTGCGGACCTCGACCTCGAGGGGCTGTTCGCCGCGCCGGTTATGCAGCGCTTTTTGCAGCGCGGGCACGATGCCGCCGGCCAGGGCGATGTGGTTGTTCTTGATGAGCACGCCGTCGGAGAGGTCGAGGCGGTGATTGAAGCCGCCGCCGCAGGTCACCGCATACTTGTCGAGCAGGCGCAGGCCGGGGATAGTCTTGCGCGTGTCCAGGATGCGGGCCTTGGTGCCGGCGATGGCGTCCACGAACTTGCGGGTGAGGGTGGCGATGCCGCTCAGCCTCTGCAGCACGTTCAGCAGGACACGTTCGCAGGAAAGGATGACGCGTGCGTTGTGGCGGATGACGGCGACGCTTTGTCCCTTGTGCAGGCGAACGCCGTCGAAGATCTCCGGGTGGCTGGTGACCTCGGCGTAGGAGATCACGGTGCCGTCCAGGTTGGCGAAGACGTCGAAGATGCGGGCGATGACGCCGACACCCGCCAGCACGCAATCCTGCTTGGCCAGGACGGTCGCGGTGGCCCGCTGGTGGGGGTCGATGCAGGCGTAGGTGGTGGAGTCGCGCGTGGCGCTGTCCTCGCGCAACGCGTTCTCCAGGATGGCGGTGATGCGGCGGCTGTTCCAGTCCATAAGAAGTACTCAGGACCCGGTACTCAGTACTCAGCAAACCAATCTACCAAACTCGCAGGCCCGGTTCTGTGAGGCACGGCCGTATCAGCCGTGCGCGGGCGGCACGCCCGCGCCACAGAGCCATCGCCTACGCCGTGGCCGAAGAAGCGGCGTCGTCCCCAAAGCCCAGAACCTTCAGACCGTCCCTGACCTTGACGACCAGGACTTCCAGCTCCTCCAGCCGCTTGCGCATGCCCTCGATGACGTGCGCGGGCGCCTTGGACAGGAACTGCTCGTTGGCGAGCTGCTTCTGCAGGCGTCCCATCTCCCCTTCGATGCGGGCCAGCTCCTTGTGGAGGCGGTCGCGCTCGGCGGCGATGTCGATCTTCTGCTCGTAGACGACGGCCACATCGAAGCGGGCGGTGGAGCGCGCTCCGGCCTCCTTGGCCAGGTGAGTGGCGACGAACTCGATGCCCTCGACGTTGGCCAGCTTCTCGATGGCGGTGCGGTTCTGCCGGATCAGTGTCTGCACCTGCGCGTCGCCAAAGACCCGGATGGGCACACGCGCTTTGGTCTCGATCTTCAGCTCGGCGCGGATGTTCCGCACGCTGACGATCAGGTCCTGGAGGATGGCCATCTCGGTCTCCGCGGCGTCGTCGATGCGCGACAGCTCGGCCTGCGGATACGCCGCCATGGCGATGGACTTCAGCGGCGGCTTGCCCTCATAGACGGCGTTCCACAGTTCCTCGGTGATGAATGGCATGAACGGCGCCAGCATCCGCAGCGCGCCCTCGAACACGGTCATCAGGTTCACGAACGCCGGCCGCGCGACCTCCGGATCCGGGTCCGACAGCCGCAGCTTGATGATCTCGATGTACCAATCGCAGAATTCCGACCAGAAGAAGTCGTAGACCTCGTGCGCCGCCTCGTGGAAGCGGTACGTGAGCAGCGCGTCATTGATCTCCTGCGCTGTGCGATGGAAGCGCGAGAAGATCCAACGGTCCTCGAGCGTGCCGGCGCGCGCGGGAGGGGCCTTCTTCTCCGAGGTGATGCCGCGGGCGGTGAACTCGGACAGCTTCCACGCGCCGGCCTGCTCCGCGCGGTCCACATTCATGAAGATGAAGCGCGCCGCGTTCCAGATCTTGTTGGCGAAGGCGCGGTAGCCCTCGGTGCGCTCGGGAGCGAAGGCGATGTCGGTGCCGGGCGACGCCATCGATGCCAGCGTGAACCGCACCGCGTCGGTGCCATACTTCTCGATCACCTCGATGGGGTCGAGCACGTTGCCCTTGGTCTTCGACATCTTCTGGCGCTCGGCGTCGCGCACCAGGGCGTGGATGTAGACGTTGCGGAACGGCACCGACCCCTGCGCATGTCCTTCCATGAAATGGCAGTTCAGCATGATCATGCGCGCCACCCAGAAGAACAGGATGTCGAAGCCGGTGATGAGCAGCGACGTCGGATAGAAGGCGTCGAGGTCCGGCGTCTTGTCGGGCCATCCCAGCGCCGACATGGGCAGCAGCCCGGAGGAGAACCAGGTGTCGAGCACGTCCTGGTCCTGCTCCAGGCGCGGGCCTTTGCACTTGACGCACGCGTTCGGTGCTTCGCGCGCGACCATCACTTCGTGGCAGTCGAGGCAGTGCCACGCCGGGATGCGGTGTCCCCACCACAGCTGTCGCGAGATGCACCAGTCGTGGATGTTGTGCATCCAGTTCAGGTACACCGTCTTGTAATTCTCGGGGACGAAATGGATCTCGGGCTTTTCGCCCTCCACCACCGCGATCGCCTTGTCGGCCAGCGGCTGGATCCTGACGAACCACTGCTCCGACAGGCGCGGTTCCACGATGGTCTTGCAGCGGTCGCACTTGCCCAGCGGAACGACGTAGTCCTTGGTTGCCACCAGCAGGCCCTGCTGCTGCAGGTCCTGGATGATGCGCTTCCGCGCCTCGAAACGGTCGAGCCCCGCATACTTGCCGGCGTTCTCGTTCATGTGCGCGGTCTCGTCCATCACCGTGATCTGGGGGAGGTTGTGGCGCAGGCCGGCTTCGAAGTCATTCGGGTCGTGCGCCGGCGTCACCTTCACCGCGCCGGTCCCAAACTCCGGCTTGGCCAGGTCGTCGGTGATGATGGGGATCTCGCGGCCCATCAGCGGCAGCCGCACCGTCTTGCCGTGCAGGTGGGTGTAGCGCTGGTCCTTCGCATTCACCGCCACCGCGGTGTCGCCCAGCATGCTTTCGGGCCGGGTGGTCGCCACCACGATGGATTCCTTCGTGCCCTGGACCGGGTAGCGGATCTCGTACAGCTTGCCCTGCGTCTCCTCGTGCACCACCTCCAGGTCGCTGATGGCGGTCATGCAGCGCGGGCACCAGTTGACGATGTACTTCCCGCGGTAGATCAGCCCCTGCTCGTGGAGGCGGACGAAAGCCTCGCGGACGGCGTGGGTGAGCCGCTCGTCCATGGTGAAGTACTCGCGTCCCCAATCCACCGAGGTGCCGAGCCGCTTCATCTGGCCCAGGATGGCGCCGCCGTAGTGCTCGCGCCATTTCCAGACCCGCTCGATGAACTTGTCGCGCCCCATGTCTCGCCGCTTGATGCCTTCCGAGGCAAGCTGGCGTTCGACCAGCATCTGGGTGGCGATGCCGGCGTGGTCGGTGCCCGGCAGCCACATGGTCACGAACCCGCGCATGCGATGCCAGCGCACCGTGATGTCGCTCTCGGTGTGTTCCAGCATGTGTCCCATGTGCAGGAAGCCGGTCACGTTGGGCGGAGGCAGAAGCAGGGTGAACACCTGCGGGGCCGGGCCGCCCCTCACGTCATCGGTCGAGACGTGGAAGAGCTTTTGGTTGACCCAGTACTCGGCCCAGCGGGCCTCGATGGCGCTCGGGTCGTACGTTTTTGGCAGATCGTGGGGCATTCAGCCGGATCCCGCTCCAGCAAGGTAATCTTTGAGTCTATCAAACCAGCCGCCAGCCCTCAGCCGCCGGCCCACCGGACGAAAAACAAGGGGCGCAACCTGCGCGCCCCTGATGGCTGAAAGCGGATGGCTGACGGCTACTTCTTCATCTTGCTCTCGAGTTCCTTGGCGATCTCGGCGGCCAGGTCGGGCTTCATGCGCTCGACCACGCGGTGGACGATCTCGGCGATCATGGTCGGATCGATGGTCACCGTCGCATCCATGGGAGGTGTGACCGCCGCCACCACCTGCGGCTCCGCGGCGGCCCCGACGGCCGCGGCCATGGCGGCTGCCAACGCATGGTCGGGAGCGTTCACGGCGACAGGTTCCGCCGGCGGCGGAGGGGCAGGCGGCGCTTCGGCGACCGGCTCCTCAACGTGAGGAGTGGTGTCGACCGGCATGGCCTCGACCGCCTCCTGCATCTGAGCAAGCATGCTGGCGGTGTCCTGCCCGACCTCGGCCACAGGTGCAGGTGCGGGCTCCGGCTCGACCGCGGGCGCGGGCGCAGGCTCTGGCGCGACTGGAGCGGGCTCGGGCGCCGCCGCGACCGGCGCGGGTTCTGGTTCGGGGGCGATGGATGCAGGCAGCTCGGGCGCGACGATGGCCGCAGCTGGGGCCTCGTACACGTCCGTGCGGGGTTCTTCGTACCCCGCCATGGCTGCCGCGACGCGGGCCTCGAAATCGTCTTCCGCGGGAGGCGCTTCCGCTGGGGGCGCCTGGCTGTCGGCGTACAGTTCCGGCATCTCCGAGGCGACGCCGACCGGGATGGCTTCCGCGTTCTGGACACCGAACTTGGTGGCGAACTGGGAGAGCTCATCGGTGTCGGTGACCAGCGCGGGATCGCGTCCGGTGCCGACCGCATGCTGTTCCTGGCTGACCGTTGGCTCGAATCCGGGCGCCGGGGCATGCTCGATCTCTATGTGTGCCGCCGAGGCATTGAACTCGATCTCCGCGGGCTCCGGGCTTGAAAGCATGGATTTGAAGGACGAGGTCATCGCCAGGTTGTCTTCCGGAGGCGCGGGGACGACCTCTTCGACCTGGGCCGCGGCGGCCCCGGCGGCAGCCTGCAAGGGAGCGGGCATCTCCGCGGTCGTGCGGGCCTTGGGCGCCACTTCGACCTTGGGCGTTTCCATGGACACCGTGCTGCGCGCGGCGGGAACCTCAATGGCGGCCGTGCTGCGGGCCACCGGCACCTCGATCGGCTGAGTGTCCGCTTCCGCGACCGCGGGGGCGGCGGGAGGCGGCGCAGGCGCCTCAACCATGTCCTCCATCCCGAATGCCGGCGAGGAGGCCATCTCATGGGGGACCGAGACCCCTTCCGGCGCCGGGGCCTCTTCCTCGGCCGGGGTCTCCGGAGACGACACCTTCCATTCCTCGTAGGAGGCGTCCTGGAATTCCTCGACCACGGGCACCGGTATCTTCACGGTCTCATCGGCGACTTCCGCTGCCGCCGGAGCAGCGAGCTTCTGCTCCATCTTCTTGACCGCGGCCAGCAGGTCCGAAGCCTCGAACGGCTTCACGATCAGCCCGTCGGCCCCGGCCCGGGTCCCCTCCTCGGCCTTGAACGGTTCCATCTTCCCTACCGTCAGCAGGACGGGGATATGCGCGGTCTCCTGGGCTTTCTTGACGCGTTCGCAGACTTCCAGGCCGGTATAGCCCGGCATGAAGACGTCCAGCACGGCCAGGTCGGGCTTCTCCGAAGCGATCTTCTTGACAGCCTGAGCGCCGTTGCTGACTGCCACCACCACGTAGCCGGCATCGGCGAGGATTTTCTTGCCCATGTTCTGGGCGGTCATGCTGTCGTCGGCAAGTAGGATCTTCAGGGCCACGGGGATTCCTTCACCGGGGGGAAAATGCGGCAACAAAAGTTACTGTTAGTGTATGGGTAAAGTCAATGAAAAGTACGGATTTACCCCGCTGCCAAGTGCACGAAAGGGAGTGGCGGGGCGGCTGGCGCTCCGCCCGCCGCCCTAGAACGGGATCAGCTTCCGCAACCCCTTCTTGCCCTTCTTCTTGCTGGAAGAGGCGTTCTTGTCTTCCGCCTTGGGGTCCGACGCCGGCTTGTCGGTTGCGTCCGCGGCCTGGGGCGTAGTGGGCGACGCACTCGAGCTGTTGTTGGCGTCGTTCACCTGGTTCGGGGGCGGCGGCGCAGCCTGGTTGAGCTGCGGAGGCGCCGGGGGAGGAGCCTCGATCACCGCGGTACTTTGCGACGACCCGGCAGCGGCGTCGCTGCGCGGGGCAGGATCGTTGGGGCCCGGCTTGGCCGTGGATCCGTCGGTACCCACCTGAACAGCACTCGAGCCTCCGCCGGTGGCGTCACGGTAGCTCTTGAGCACCTGCTGGTTGGTATCGCGGGTGACGTCAGGGGCGCTGGTCTGCTTGGGCTCTACCAGCGTCGGCTCACCGACCTTGCTGGCCATCGAGACGTTGGGAGCGCGATGCAGATTGCTGGTCAGCTTCTCCATATGGCCGGGCTCACGACGGCTCTCCTCTTCCGCCTTGTTCTGCGCGATCGCTTCCGCGGTCGGCGTGGGCACCGGCATATGCAGCGCAGCCAGGCGCTTCTTCGCGATGTCGGCGGCGGGCGTGACCGGGTACCGGGTGACGATGCGCGAATACGCGTCCTGTGCCTGCTTCAGGAAACCCTGGATCATCTGGCCCTTGGCGGCTTCGGGTGCGTTCATGCCGCGGATCCGGTCGGCCTCTGCCTCGTAGATCTGGCCCAGCATGAGCAATGCGTCTTCGGCGCCGCTGTAAAGCGGATAAGTGTCGACCAGCGACCTCAGGCGGGCGATGCTGGCCGCATAATTCTGCCGCAAGTAGTAAAAGCGACCGATGCGGAATTCCCGCTCGGCCAGCACTTCCTGCACTTCCAGGAGGCGTTTCCGCGCGTCCGGCACCAGCTTGCTGTCGGGGAACTGGAGCAGCAACTGCTTATATTCGTCTTCGGCGCGCTTGGCGTGCGTGTAGTCGCGGTCCGGCTTCTCCATCTGTTTGTAATGGATATTGGCGACCTTGAGCTGGGCCTCGGCGGCTTCCGGCATATTGGGGAAGAAGGTAATGAAGTCCTTGTACTCGATCTCGGCCTGGGCCAGGCCGGCGGTGCCTCCCTCAGCGTACCAGCTGTCACCCACCGCCAGCTTGGCACGAGCCACGTATTCCGAGTCCGGATAAGTGTTGATCATGGTCTGCAAGCTCATGCGAGCCACGTCGTACTTGCCGTGCTTCATGGCGTCCATGGCTCGGTCGAACAGCACCTTGTCCGGCTGCTTGGAGTCGACGTTGGCGATCGGATTCTGGACTTTCTTGTTGGTGCACCCGGCCAGTACGAGAGCCAGGAGCAGCACAGGGACCGTGATCAGAAGACGTCTTAGCATGACCTACCTCGAATAAGAGTCAGACGCGCTGGAGCGTGGCCTCGGAGGCCGCCTTCAGCAGTTGGCGCACGTTGTCGGCGGGCTTGCCCCTGCCGAAGACGGCGCTTCCCGCCACCAGCACTTCGGCGCCCGCGCGGACGATCTCGGAGATGATGTCCAGGCCGACACCGCCATCGATCTCGATGCGGAAGCCAGCGCCGCGGGCCTGTCGCATGGTCACCAGCTTGCGGATCTTGTCCAACGATCCGCGGATGAACTTCTGTCCCCCGAAGCCCGGGTTGACCGACATCACCAGCACGAAGTCCACCATTTCGAGCACTTCGGAGAGCGTCTCCACCGGAGTCGCCGGGTTGATGACCGCTCCGGCCCGAGCCCCACGGCTGCGGATCAGCTCCAGCGTGCGGTGAAGGTGCCGGCACGCCTCCTGGTGCACCGAGATCCAGTCTGCCCCTGCGTCGACGAACGCCGGGATGTAAAGGTCCGGGTCCTCGATCATCAGGTGGACGTCCAGGGGAACGTCGGTGGCCTTGCGCAGCGAGGCCACGACCGGAGGTCCGATAGTGATGTTGGGCACGAAATGCCCGTCCATCACATCGACATGCAGCAGGGTCGCGCCGCCCTGCACGGCAGCCTGGGCTTCTTCGCCGAGTCGCGCAAAATCAGCCGATAGGATCGAAGGCGCTAGC
>Ga0335082_10005612_pt1 | contig 13733 bp, 12 predicted proteins | sample Lox_Sample_41_FD_206718 | JGI IMG/M metagenome (GOLD analysis project Ga0335082, IMG submission 206718) | Soil microbial communities from Loxahatchee National Wildlife Refuge, Florida, United States - Lox_Sample_4.1 | ecosystem: Environmental > Terrestrial > Soil > Wetlands | place: USA... | reverse complement strand
CTCGGGTTCCCTCGGCCGCAGCGGCTTCCGAGGGAGAGCGGCACCTCAGCGGCTCGCGAGTCTCGCGACGTCGCGAATGCGTCCCTCCGGCCACGGCAGGAGGATCACGCGCCGGCGGACGAGATCGCGAACTGCCTCGTAGGCGACGTCCGGCGTGACCTCCGGATCCTGCACGGCGATCCCGAGCATCGGCATGAACATCAACACGGCCTCGTTGACGGTGAGCGTGTAGGTCTGGTCGAGCAGCAGCCGGCGCCCGTGCACGCGGACGGAGTCGACGATGACGCGCCCGCCGGGCGGGCGCCGCGAGTCGTAGTCGAAGCGCATGCCGGAGACCTGAGGGAAGGTGTCTCCGCTCGCGACGAGCGTCACCTCGAGTGCCTGCACCAGCGCGGCCCCGCTCAGCGCGGCCGTCGCGAGCCGGAAGGGCGCCACGCGGAGCGACCCCGTTGCCGCGTCGAACTCGGGCAAGCCGCCGCTGTTGACACGGAAGACGTCGGCGCCCACCACGATCCCGTTCGGCAGCGGCTCGTCGAGGTATCCGTTGACCTCGAAGGCGACGTCGGTGCCGGTCCGCGCGCGGTAGGCGTCGGTCCACAGGTTGCCGATCGCGGTGTCTCGCTCCGGGCGGCCCGGATCGGCCGACACCGGGATCGTGCCCGCTGCCAGCGCCAGAGGGCGACGATACACATCACCGTAGCGTGCCACGATGCCCGCCTCGAGCGCCTGGACGACCGCGGCCACCTCGGCCTGCTCGGGGACGCGCCGGTCGACGTCGATCAGCTCGTAGCCGGAGAGGCTCACCGCGTCGCCGTCGATCGCGAGCGTGAGCCGCCCGATCCAGCGGTAGTACTCGCCCGCGGACACGATCAGCGTCGTCCGCCCGTCGGGGCTCGCGACCTGCTCCGGCTGCTCGAGCGCCACGTGATCGTGCCCGTTCACGATGACGTCGATGCCTGGCACGCTCCGTGCCAGCGGGACCGACAGGTCGAGCCCGAGGTGCGCCAGGCAGATCACGACCTGCGCGCCCTGGCCCCGGAGCGCCTGGACCGCCTCGGCGGCGACCACCTCCAGGTCGGTGCGGAGGACGGCAGGGGCGGGAAGCTCGTTGATCACGAAGGGCGTGGTGAGGCCGAAGAACCCGATCTTCACCCCGTTCACCTCCTTGACGAACGTCGGGGTGGTCGTCACCCAGTTGGCGAGCACCGGGTAGCCGGACAGATCCAGGTTCGTCGAGAGGATCGGGAAGTTGCCGCCCGCCGGCCAAGTGGCGTCGAGCACCGCGGCGAGGAAGTCTGGCCCGAGGTCGAACTCGTGGTTCCCGAGGACCATCGCGTCGAGCCCCAGCGACTGCAGGAGCTGCAGCTCCGCGACGCCCAGGTACTCGTTGAAGAAGAAGTCGCCGTGCATGAGATCGCCGCCGTGGACGAAGAGCGCCGACGGGTCGCGCGCCTTCTCGGCGGCGATGACCGACGCGGCCTTGCTGAGCCCTCCCACCGTCCCGTTCAGGCGCAGGTCCTTGCTCCCGAACGGCGCGAGGTGCGAGTGCGTGTCGTTGACGTGCAGCAGCGTGACCTGCGCGGGCGCACCGTAGGCCGCGCTCGCGACCAGCAGTGCGGTCAAGGCCGGGATGACGGAGAGGAAACTCCTGACCACGGAGAGCAAACCCGAACGGCGGCGCATGGCGCCTCCTCCAGGACGACACGGGAGTAGGTCGCAGCCAGCGGCGGGCGCCCCCCGGCGTCCCAGCCCACGCGCCTCGTCGCCACGGTCGCGGTCCAGGCTCCGCCGGTGAAGCGGTGAGCTCAACGAGCAGTGTGGGGCAGCGTCGAATCGTCGCGGCCTGGCGGACTGACCCGCCCGGAGCGGCTCCTGGCGCGGTCCGCACGGCGCAGCGAGACCCCCCGGCGGGTTCGAGACGGCCGCGGCCGCGTGACCAGGTTCGGGGGCGGGTAGCCGCCCGGAATCCGCCGCCGCTACGCCGCCAGCCGCTCGATGCTCGCGGGCAGGACGAGCTTGCCCTGGATCGCGCGCCGGAAGCTGGCGCGCGTCTCCGCGGCGATGGCGCGGGCGTCGGCGGTGGTGATGCGGCCTGCGGCGGTCCGCTCGCGGAGGCGCCGCCGGAGGTCCTGGGCGAGCTTGATGTTCCGCCCCCCGGTCGCGTCGGCGCGGGCCGCCTCGCAGCGTTCGCCCTCGCGGAGCATCCCGACGATGGCGCGCACCGCCAGCGCGCCGGTGTCCTGGATCAGCTCCGCCTCGAGCGGGAGGTTCCGCTCGGGGGCGAGGGCGAGCCGGGAGACGTGCTGGAACCGCGAGTGGCGGGCGCTGGCGAGCAGGGACTGGAAGAGCTGGCGCGAGACGTCGAAGGGGAGCACCGACGCCCCGGCAAGCTCGCGGCGCAGGAGCCGGTCGTGGTCGCGCAGCTTCCGGCAGGAGACGCGGCGCGCCAGCGCCGGCAGGCCGCGGTCCATCCGCTGGTCGTAGCGCAGCTCCCAGTAGGCGTGCTGCGTCCGGGACTTGTGGAAGGACGCGACCGTCTGGAACGGCACGTAGTAGTTGTGGGCGACCGTGTCGGCGGCGAGGTGGGCGAGGAACCCCAGCGCGAAGGCCTGCTCCTCGCCGGACTCGGCGCGGTCGAAGACGTGGAACCCGACGCGCCAGTTGTGGCAGTGGTACAGGTACCTCGCCATGTTCTTGCCGACCACGATGTCCGCGGCGAGCGAACCGTACAGGAAGGCGTCACCGGACTCCTGGAGGAGCGCGCGGATCGACGGCCCCACGGCGGAGAGCTGCCCGAGCGCCTGGGCGGAGAAGCTGAGGTGCGCGAGCGGCCCCCACGCCAGGGCGTCGGAGGGGTAGAAGAGGATGGCGAGGACGGCGGCGGGGAGGGCGAGCTGCATCGCCCGGCGAAGCGACATCACGCGCGGATTGTAGGGGCCAGATCCCGCGCGCCGCAACGACGTGATCAGGGGACGGCGAGGCGAAGTGTGAGCGACGACGCACAGAGGAGCAGGGAAGCGCTGAGCGAGATCGCCGCGGAAGCGCTGCGGCACCTCACCTGGCTCCGCGACGCCGGCGTGGCGGAGGTGCCCGAACCCAGGGTGACGGCTGCCCCGGCTGCGACAATGACGCCGACCGCGACCCCGAACTCGCCCCCGACATCGACCTCGACGCCGACCTCGACCGCGACCTCGACCGCGACGCCGACCTCGACCGCGTCCCGCGCACCCACGCCAGGCACCCGGCCGGCCGCGCCCTCACCCGGATCCTCTTCCCCGCCCGGCTACTCGCTCGCCGACAAGGGCTGCGGCAGCGACGCCCTCCTCGCCGTGCGGCGCGACCTCGGTCCCTGCACGCGGTGCAAGCTGGCGGGCGGCCGCACCACCCTGGTCTTCGGCGTCGGCGATCCCCACGCCGAGCTCGTGTTCGTCGGCGAGGGGCCGGGCCAGGACGAGGACGAGCAGGGCGAGCCGTTCGTCGGGCGCGCCGGACAGCTCCTGACGAGGATGATCGAGGCGATGGGCTACCGCCGCGACCAGGTCTACATCGCCAACGTGGTGAAGTGCCGGCCGCCCGGGAACCGCAACCCGGAGCCGGACGAGATCGAGGCCTGCGAGCCCTTCCTCCGCGCGCAGATCGCCGCGGTGGGGCCGAAGGTCATCGTCGCGCTGGGCAAGTTCGCGGCCCAGACGCTGCTGCGCGAATCCACCCCCATCTCGCGGCTGCGCGGCCGGTGGACCGCGTACCAGGGCGTGAAGCTCATGCCCACGTTCCACCCGGCGTACCTCCTCCGGAGCCCGGACGAGAAGAAGAAAGCGTGGGATGATCTCCAGCTGGTCATGAGGGAGCTCGGGAAGCCGCTCCCGCAGAGGTGAACCCATGCGTCCCCGGTACCGCCGCGCCCGCCTCGCCGCCGCCCTCGCGCTCCTCGCCACCGGGGCCGCCGGTGCGCTCGCCGCCCAGCCTTCCCAGGCGCCCGCCGCCGTCCCCGGTCACCGCGCCGCTCCCGCGGCCGGAAACGCCGCCCGCGCCGCCGCGCCGGCCGCCGCCATCCGGACCACTCCGCCGCCGCCGCCGGGTCCGCCCCGCGTGCTCACGCTCGAGGTGAAGGGCGCCATCACCGGCGGGACGGCCGAGTTCGTCGTGGCGGGCCTCTCCAAGGCGAAGGCCGAGGGCTTCTCGGCGGTCGCGATCACCCTCGACACGCCCGGCGGCGTGCTCGACGCGACGCGCGACATCGTCCAGGCGATGCTGGCGAGCGACGTCCCCGTCCTCGTGTGGGTGGGCCCGGCCGGCGCCCGCGCCGGCTCGGCCGGCGTCTTCCTCACGCTCGCCGCCGACGTGGCGGCGATGGCGCCGTCCACCAACATCGGCGCGGCGCACCCGGTGCTGGCCGGCGGGAAGGACATCGCCGAGCAGGCGGGGAAGGACCTCGCCAAGAAGATCGAGAACGACACCGCCGCCTACGCGCGCTCCATCGCCAAGGAGCGGAACCGCAACCAGGACTGGGCGCAGAAGGCGGTGCTGGAGTCCGTCTCCGTCACCGCCGACGAGGCGCTGAAGCTGCGCGTGATCGACCTCGTCGCGCCGGACCTCCCCACCGCGCTGGAGCAGGCCGACGGCCGGACCGTCCGCCCCGGCGACTGGAAGACCTTCCGCGGCAAGGACGCGGTGCTGGTGCCCTACGAGCCGACCGTCCGCCAGCGGTTCCTCTCGTTCCTCGCCGATCCCAACGTGGTCGCGCTGCTGATGCTGATCGGGATGCTCGGGATCGGCGTCGAGTTCTACCACCCCGGCGTGATCGTGCCGGGCGCGGTGGGCGGCTTCTGCCTGCTGCTCGCCTTCCTCGCCATGCGCGTCATCCCGGTGAACGTGGGCGCGGTGGTGCTGATCATCGTCGGCGTGGGGCTGCTGGTGGCGGAGGGCTACGTCACCGCCCACGGGCTCGCCGGCGTGGGAGGGGCGATCTGCATCGTGGTGGGGACGCTCTTCTTCATCGACCGGGCCTCCCCGGACTACCGCTTCGACCCGGCCGCGTTCACGGTCTCCCCGTGGGTCGTGTGGCCGACGCCGATCGCGCTCGCCGTGGTCCTCGGGTTCATGGCCTTCAAGATCGCAAGCGCCCGGCGGGCGCCGCTCAAGCTCGGCGCACCCGCGCTGGTGGGGAGCCGCGGCGAGGCGCTCTCCGAGATCGGGCCCGGCGGCGGCGAGGCCTTCGTGCACGGCGAGTACTGGCGGGCGCGCAGCGAGGCCCCCATTCACCGCGGCGCGCGGGTGAGGGTCACGGCCGTCCAGGGCCTGGTCGTCTCCGTCGTGGCGGACGAGGCGCAGACGGGCTAGAACGGAGCCGGACCCCGGGGCCGCCCGGCCAGCACCGGCGGTGGACGCCGCCGAGGAGGAGGAGGAACGATGCCTGCCATCGGGCTGCTCGTCGCCGTCGCCGTCGTCGTCTTGTGGTTCCTGTCCGGCATCCGGATCATCAACGAGTACGAGCAGGGCGTGATCCTGCGCCTGGGCCGCTTCTCGGGGATCCGGACCGCGGGCCTCAAGTGGATCATCCCGTTCATCGACCGGCTCATCATCATCGACATGCGCATCACCGCGGAGCAGGTGCCACCGCAGGACGTGATCACGCGCGACAACGTCTCGGTGAAGGTGAACGCCGTCATCTACTTCCGGGTGATGGAGGCCGACAAGGCGTTCCTCCAGGTGACGGACTTCCTCTTCGCGACCAGCCAGTTCGCCCAGACCACGCTGCGGTCCGTCCTCGGCCAGGTGGAGATGGACGACCTCCTCAGCCAGCGCGACAAGATCAACCGGCAGCTCCAGGAGATCATCGACCGGCACACCGAGCCGTGGGGCGTGAAGGTGACCGCGGTCGAGGTGAAGCAGGTGGACCTGCCCGACGAGATGCGCCGCGCCATGGCCAAGCAGGCCGAGGCGGAGCGCGAGCGGCGGTCGAAGATCATCGCCGCCGAGGGCGAGTTCCAGGCGGCCGAGAAGCTCGGCCAGGCGGCGGACGTCATCGCGCGCTCGCCTGGCGCGCTGCAGCTCCGCTACCTCCAGACCCTGGTCGAGATCTCGGCGGAGAAGAACTCGACCATCATCTTCCCGCTGCCGATCGACATCGTGAAGCCCTTCATCGACGCGGCGGCGGCGGTCCAGAAGAAGCTGGCCTGACGGCCCGGCACCGCTGCGCTCACGCCCCCTTTTCCTGCGGGACCGGCGCGGCAACCCCTGTGCGCGCCCCGGCGCGGCGGTGCTATATCGTGCGCGCCGCGGCCGCCCTCCGGAGGATCCCGTGATCGACCCGCATCCGCGCAACCCGCTGCATGCCGTGGCCGCCGCGGCGCTCCTCGCCGCATGTGGCGCGCCGCCGGCGCAGGTCCAGTCGCCGGCCACCGCCGAGGTCGAGGTGCGGGCGGTCCGGAGCGAGCTCGCGGCCGTGGGAGTCTCGCGGCCGCTCCGCGACCTTCCCGCGAGCCCGCCGTCCGCCTCCCCGCGCGTGTTCCCGCTGAGGCGGCTCGCCAAGCCGGTCGCGCTCCCGTCCGCCGGGCCGGTCGCCGCCCCGGTCGCCGCCCCGGACACCGCCCGGGCGAAGGCTCCGGCGGTCCTCGTGGCCGCGCCCATCTCGGGCCCGCTGGCGTCCTTCGACGGGCTGGGCTCGAGCTTCCCCGGGTTCGTGATCGACGGCGTGCCGCCCGATCCCAACGGGGACGTGGGGCCGAACGACTACGTGCAGGCGGTGAACGAGTCGATCGCCGTGTTCGGGAAGGACGGCACCCACCGCGCCGGCCCGATCAGCATCCAGTCGATCTTCGGCCCCCTGCAGGGCACCTGCGCCACCGCCGGCCAGGGCGACCCGGTGGTCCTCTACGATCGGCTCGCCGACCGCTGGTTCCTGTCCCAGTTCGCCTGGCCCTCGGATTCCTCCGGGAACCCGAACGGCCCCTCGTACCAGTGCGTGGCTGTGTCGCAGGGGCCCGATCCGACCGGTGCCTGGTACCTCTACTCGATGGGCCCGATGACGTTCCAGGGCGCGGCCGCGTTCAACGACTACTCGAAGTTCGGGGTCTGGCCCGACGCGGACGCCCAGGGCGGCTCGAAGGGCGGCGCCTACTACGCCACCTACAACATGTTCGACGCGGCGGCGACGAACTTCCTCGGCATCTCCGTGTGCGGCATGGATCGCGCGCGGATGCTCGCAGGGCAGCCGGCCTCGCAGGTCTGCCTCGACCTCACGTCGCAGGTGCGGTTCCTGAACACGCTCCTGCCGGCGCACGCGACCGGGACCACCCCGCCTCCGACTGGATCGGCCGAGCTCGTCCTCGGGCTCGACCTCTTCAACGGCCAGCTGGATCTCTGGCGCGTCCGCGTGGATCTCCAGAACCCGGCGGCCTCGACCATCGACGCGGCGCCGATCGCGTACGACGTGGACGCGTTCCAGCTCGCCTGTCCCACGATCCCCGGCACCGAATGCGTGGTGCAGCCGCCGAACCCGGCCTTCGTGCCCCCGACGAGCCCCGGCACGACGCCCTCCACCGGGCCGACCGCGCTCCTCGACACGCTGGGCGACCGGCTCATGCACCGGGCCACGTATCGCAACTACGACGGGATCGAATCGCTGGTGGTGAACCATGCCATCGACGCCAACGGCCTCGCAGACGCCGATGACGCGACGGCGGTCCGCTGGTACGAGCTGCGCAACGGCGCGGGGACGATGGGGTCGGCACCGCCGGTCCTGTACCGGCAGGCGGCGATCGACGGCGGGCTGGACGGCCAGTTCCGGTGGATGGGGAGCGCGGCGCAGGACCTCTCGGGGGACGTCGCCATCGGGTACAGCATCGCCGGCCCGGGCACGTTTCCCTCGATCGCGGTCGCCGGCTACCTCGTGACCGACACGGCGCCGGGGGCGCCGTCCGTCTCGGAGGCCTTCCTGTACGGTCCGGGCTCCTCCCTGGTCGGAGCCCAGACCGGGCGCCAGAAGAGCGGCGCCTGGGAGTCCATCACGCGCTGGGGCGACTACACGGCGCTCTCGGTGGATCCGGCCGACGACTGCACCTTCTGGTACACGAACCAGTACCAGCCTCCCGGCTTCGGCTCGTTCAACTGGCGGACCCGCATCGCCTCCTTCCAGCTGCCCGGGTGCGGGGTCACGCCCACGCAGCTCGCCATCGGTGTCCCGGCGACCGCGATCGACGGCGAGGCGCTGCCGGTCGTGGTGACCGCGGCCCCGACCTTCAGCGGAACCCTGCGGCTCACCAGCGACGACCCGCTGGCGACCTTCGCGCCGTCCGACGTGGAGCTGATGGACGGCGTCCTCACCGCCCCTGCCACGGTGACCCTGCGCACGCCAGGCACGCGCCGCGTCTCGGCCGTGGACCTCTCGAACCTCGCCAACGTCGCCCCGGCGACGGTCTTGGTCCAGGCGCAGACCACGACCGGGGGCCCGAAGTCGAGCGGCTGCGGATGCGGGTCCGGCGGAGCCCCAGCCGACCTGGCGCTGCTCGCGCTCGCCGCGCTGCTGCGGCGCCGTGGGTCCCGGGGTGTGGGCCCGGGATCGCGACCCGCGTAGGCTGACGCGGGAAGATCCGGCACCTCACATCTCCACCACGACCGTCCCGTCCTCCCGGCTCCACGCCCGGCTCATCACCTGCGTGTCGTGCGCGAACCCGGGATCGCCGTCCGGACCGAGCACGATGAGCCCGCCCTCGCCGCCGAGGGCCCCGAGCGCCCGCACCGCCTCCCGGGCCGCCTCCATGGCCGGGCGCCCCGCTCCCACCAGGTCGGCCGCGTGCCGCGCCAGCCCGAGGCGGATGATCCGCTCGCCGTGGCCCGTGCACGACACGGCGGCGAGCCGGTCGTCGGCGTAGGTGCCGCAGCCCACCAGCGGACTGTCTCCCACGCGGCCGGGTCGCTTCATGAAGGTGCCGCCCGTGGAGGTGGCGGCGGCGAGGTGGCCGCGCGCGTCGCGCGCGACCGCGCCCACGGTCCCGTGCCCGCTCGCCGGCGGCCGGCCGGCCTGGGCGCGGATCGCCGCCTCCCAGCGGGCGCGCTGGGCCGGCGTCACGAGCGAGCCCCCGTCCACCGCGGGCATCCCGATCTCCCGCGCGAAGGCCGAGGCGCCGCCCGCGACCAGGAGGACGTGGCCCGATCGCTCCATCACGGCCCGGGCGAGCACCACGGGGTTCCGGATGTCCTTCACGGCGGCCACCGCGCCGCACGCCAGCGTCGCGCCGTCCATGATGGCGGCGTCCAGCTCGACGTCCCCGGCGGCGGTGAGGCAGGCGCCGGTCCCGGCGTTGTAGGTCGGGTCGTCCTCCAGCAGACGGACCGCCTCCTCGACGGCGTCGAGCGCCCCCCCGCCGGCCGCGAGGACGCGCCACCCGGCCTCGGCGGCGCGCCGGACCCCCGCCAGGCGCGAGGCCTCGGGCCCCCCTGATGAGGCGGGGTCGTCGGGACCGAGGTGGCCGGCGCCGCCGTGGACGATGATGGCTGGCTTCGCGGTGGGGCTCATGATGGGATGGGCGCCTTCGGCGGGGGCGAGGGTGGCTCGATCTCGTTATCATTTCCGGCGCGCGAGGTGATCATGGCTGGTCGTGAGGTCGTCATCGTCGGTGCGGCGCGGACGCCCATCGGTTCCTTCCTCGGCTCGCTGGCGGCGGTGCCGGCGCCTCGCCTCGGGGCCGTCGCCATCCGCGCCGCGCTGGAGCGCGCCGGCGTCGCGCCGGGCGCGGTGGACGAGGTGGTGATGGGGAACGTGCTCCAGGCGGGCGAGGGCCAGGCACCCGCTCGCCAGGCGGCCCTGTACGCGGGCCTGCCGGAGACGACGCCGGCGTGGACGCTCAACAAGGTCTGCGGCTCGGGTCTCAAGGCGGTCATCTCCGGGGCCCAGGCGATCGCCCTCGGCGACGCCGACGTCGTGGTGGCGGGCGGCATGGAGTCGATGTCCAACGTCCCTTACTACGACCGGGCCGCGCGCACCGGGGCGCGCATGGGGAACGTGGAGCTCCTGGACGGCATGGTCTTCGACGGCCTCTGGGACGTCTACAACCAGCAGCACATGGGCATGTGCGCCGAGGCCTGTGCCGCCTCGCAGGGCATCCCGCGGTCGGCGCAGGACGAGTACGCGCTCGAGTCCACCCGGCGCGCCATCGAGGCGCAGCGCAGCGGGGCGTTCCGGGCCGAGATCGCGCCGGTCGAGATCGAGGGGAAGAAGGGCGAGAAGACCGTGGTGTCCGAGGACGAGGGGCCGAAGCTCGCCAGGCCCGACAAGATCCCGTCGCTCCGGCCGGTGTTCAAGAAGGACGGCACCGTCACCGCCGCCAACGCCTCGTCCATCAACGACGGCGCCGCGGCGGTGGTGCTGATGAGCGCCGAGCGGGCGGCGAAGGACGGCCGCACGCCGCTGGCCCGCGTCCGCGCGCACGGCGGGGCGGCGCGGGCGCCGGTGGAGTTCACCATCGCGCCCGCCGACGCGATCCGCCTCGCCCTGGCGAAGGCCGGCCTCGCCGTGAAGGACGTGGACCTCTGGGAGATCAACGAGGCGTTCGCGGTGGTCTCCATCGCCAACAACACGCTGCTCGGGCTCGATCCACGAATCGTGAACGTCCGCGGCGGCGCGGTGGCCCTCGGCCACCCCATCGGCGCGAGCGGCGCGCGCCTGCTGGTGACGCTGCTCCACGCCATGAAGGACCTGGGGAAGAAGCGCGGGCTCGCCTCGCTCTGCATCGGCGGGGGCGAGGCGGTGGCGATGATCGTCGAGCGGTGAGCGAAGGCCATCGGGTGGAGGCTCCATGAACAAGCTCGTCGAATCGGCGGACGCGGCGGTGAAGGACGTCCCCAGCGGCGCGACCATCCTGGTGGGCGGGTTCGGGCTGTGCGGCAACCCCGAGAACCTCATCGCCGCGCTGCACCGCAAGGGCGTCAAGGACCTGACCGTCGTCTCGAACAACTGCGGCACGACCGAGCTGGGTCTGGGCATCCTGCTGCAGGCCAAGCAGATCCGGAAGATCGTGGCCTCCTACGTCGGCGAGAACAAGGAGTTCGAGCGCCAGTACCTCTCCGGAGAGCTGGAGGTGGAGCTGGTGCCGCAGGGCACGCTGGCCGAGCGCATCCGCGCCGGCGGCGCCGGGATCGGCGGGTTCTACACGACGACGGGCGTGGGGACCCAGGTGGCCGAGGGGAAGGAGACGCGCGTCATCGCCGGCCGCGAATACCTGCTGGAGATGCCGATCCGGGGCGACTTCGCCCTGGTCCACGCCTGGAAGGCGGACGCCTGGGGCAACCTCGTGTTCCACGAGGCGGCGCGCAACTTCAACCCGGTCATCGCCACCGCCGGGCGCGTCACCATCGCCGAGGCGGAGCAGGTCGTGCCGGCCGGCACCCTCGATCCCGACCAGGTCCACCTGCCGAGCATCTACGTGAAGCGGCTGGTGAAGGGCGAGCGCTACGAGAAGTGGATCGAGCGGCGGACCGTCCGTCCCCGCGGGTAGGGAGACACCATGCCGCTCAGCCGGGAGCAGATCGCGAAGCGCGTGGCGCGGGAGCTGCGCGACGGCTTCTACGTGAACCTCGGGATCGGGATGCCGACCCTGGTCTCCAACTACGTGCCGCCGGGCGTCGAGGTGGTGCTCCAGTCGGAGAACGGGATCCTGGGCGTGGGCCCGTACCCGGTGCAGGGCGAGGAGGATCCGGACCTCATCAACGCCGGCAAGGAGACGGTCACGGTGCTGCCCGGCGCCGCGTTCTTCTCGTCCGCCGAGTCGTTCGCGATGATCCGCGGCGGCCACATCGACCTGGCCATCCTGGGCGCGCTGGAGGTCTCCGAGCGCGGCGACCTCGCCAACTGGCTCGTCCCCGGGAAGATGGTGAAGGGGATGGGCGGCGGGATGGACCTCGTCGCCGGGGCGCGGCGCGTGGTGGTGATGATGGACCACGCCAACAAGGAGGGGAAACCCAAGCTCCTCCGGCAGTGCTCGCTCCCGCTCACCGGCCGGCGCTGCGTCTCCGCCATCTGCACCGACCGCGCCTGGGTGGACGTGACGCAGGACGGGCTGGTGCTCCGCGAGCTGGCGCCGGGCGAGACGGTGGAGTCGGTGCAGCGGCTCACCGAGCCCAAGCTCATCGTCGGCCCGGGCGTGAAGGCGATGGACGTGTGATTCTGGTGGTGTCAGTGCAGCGGCGTCATGCGTGAGGGGGGCGGAGCGGCGCGCACGCGCCGCGACTCCGAATGCTGCGGCGCGAGCGTGGCGGCGAAGCAAGCCGGAGCGAGTGGCCCCCCGTATGATGTCCCCGCTCTTCACCCTCCTCACCGACTTCGGCGCCGGGTCCGGCTACCCGGCGCAGGTGAAGGCCGTCCTGCTCTCGGCGATCCCGGACGCGCGCATCGTGGACATCTCCCACGAGGTGCCGCGGTTCGACGTGTCCGCGGGCGCCCTGCTGCTCGAGGCGTGCGTGCCGCGCTTCCCGGACGGGACGATCCACGTCGCCGTCGTCGATCCGGGGGTGGGCACGGCGCGGCGCGCGCTCTGCGTCGTGGACGCAGGCGGGCGGCGCCTGGTCGGCCCCGACAACGGGCTCCTCGAGCCCTTCCTCGGCCCGGGCGCGCGGGTGCACCGGATCGCGGCCGGGCCGGACGCCGCGCTCCCCGAGCCCGAGGCGGCCACCTTCCACGGCCGCGACCTCTTCGCTCCCGCGGCGGTGCTGCTCGCGCAGGGCGCGGCGCCGGGGCGGCTCGGTCCGCCGGTCGCCGACCCGGTGCGGCTCGCGTGGCCGGCGGCGAGCCGGGCCGGCGCCGCCGTCGAGGGCGAGGCGCTCGCCGCCGACCCCTTCGGCAACCTGGTGACCTCGATCCGGGCGCGCGACCTGGGCGCGGCGGGGCCCGCCGGCGTCCGCGGAGCCGAGGTGGACGGCCGGGCGGCGCGGTGGGTGCGGACCTTCGGCGAGGGCGGACCGGGCGAGCTGCTCGTCCTCCTCGGCAGCGGAGGGCGCGTCGAGGTGGCGGTGCGCGAGGGGAGCGCGGCCGCGGCGCTGGGGCGCGCGCGCGGCGTCCGGGTGCGCCTCGTCCTCGCGGGGTGAACCAGCAGCCGCTTGGCGCGCCCTCTCTCGCGTGCTACCGTTTTTTTCGCGATGTCCGGCGAGAACAAGCGCAAGGCGGCCCGGCTCCACCACGAGATCCCGGTGGCGTACCGGAGCGTCGGCAGCTTCCTCTCCGACTGGGCGACCAACATCAGCCAGGGCGGGCTCTTCATCAACACGCGCAAGCCGCTGGCGGTGGGGACCGAGGTCACCATCGTGATCCAGCTCCCGGGGGCCGCGTTCCCGTTCCAGCTCGGCGGCCGCGTCACGCGGGTCACCGAGTACGACAACCACGCCAACATGGTCCCGGGGATGGGGATCGAGTTCACCGGCGTGGACGAGGCGCGGCGGAGCGAGATCGAGGTCTTCGTCGAGCGGCTCCGCCGGGAGTTCGAGGAGGCGTAGCCGCACCGCGGCGAGTCCCGGCGCGGCCGCGCCGGCGGCGCTATCCAGGATCCGTGCGACGCACCGTCGAGATCGAGGACCTGGCGCCCGGCGGCGAGGGCGTGGGCCGCCTCGACGGGCGCGCGGTGTTCGTCCCGTTCGCCGGGCCGGGCGACCGGGTCGAGGCCGACGTGCCGCCGGGGGAGGGGCCGGCGCACGCGACCCTGCTGCGCGTGGTGCGGGAGGGGCCGGCGCGCGTGGCGCCTCCC
>Ga0335082_10005609_pt1 | contig 13735 bp, 7 predicted proteins | sample Lox_Sample_41_FD_206718 | JGI IMG/M metagenome (GOLD analysis project Ga0335082, IMG submission 206718) | Soil microbial communities from Loxahatchee National Wildlife Refuge, Florida, United States - Lox_Sample_4.1 | ecosystem: Environmental > Terrestrial > Soil > Wetlands | place: USA: Florida... | reverse complement strand
TGCACAAGAGCTACGGCGCTGTCAACGCGGTGCGCGGTATCGATTTTGAGGTCCGCACGGGCGAGGTCTTCGGTCTGCTGGGCCCCAATGGCGCCGGAAAGACCACCACAGTCGAAATCCTCGAAGGCCTTCGCCCGCGTACCTCCGGCGATGTCCGCGTCCTCGGCTTCGACCCAGGCATCGAGGTTCGTGCGCTTAAGGAGCGTATCGGTGTCTGCCTTCAGGCGACCAATCTCCCCGCGAAAATGAAGGTCCACGAGGCGCTCGATCTTTTCTCCGCCTTCTACTCGCGCAACACCGATTCGCGCCAGCTCCTCAAACGCCTCCAACTATATGAAAAGCGCGACGCCCATTACAGCAAACTCTCCGGCGGCCAGAAGCAGCGCGTTGCTCTCGCGCTCGCCCTGGTGAACGATCCGCAACTGCTTTTTCTCGATGAGCCCACCACCGGCCTCGACCCTCAGGTCCGCCTCGAAATTCACAAACTTCTCGAAGAGTTGAAAGCATCCAACCGCACCATCGTTCTCACCACACATTACATCGAAGAAGCCGAACGTCTCTGTGACCGCGTGGCCATTGTTGACGAGGGCCGCATCATCGCCATGGGCACGCCGCGCGAGATCCAGGCGCAGACGCTGGGCCACTCGCAGATCGAAATCGAGACCGAGCAGCCGCTGCCCGCCGAGACGCCTTCCTTCCTCGCGGAGCTCAAAGTCACGCGCGACGAAAACGGGCGGCGCATGAACGTGCAATCGGCGCAGCCGGCGCGTACCATTGTCGATCTGGTGAAGTGGGTGGACCAGTTTGGCATCGGCCTCGCCGACATCCAGTTGAAGCGGCCGACACTCGAAGACGTCTTCATTGAACTTACCGGAAAGAGGCTGAGGGAATGAGACCCTACCTCGCTGACATCGCGATCAGCCTGAAGATCACTGCGCGCGACAAGATGGTGATCTTCTTCAACTACGCTTTCCCGCTGATCTTCTTCTTCATTTTCGCTTCGCTGTTTCGCGCCGAACAGGGCGGCGTGAGCGCTCAGGTGGTCACCATGGTGATCGTCATCGGAATCCTGGGCAACGGCTTTTTCGGCGCGGGCATTCGCGCCGTGGTCGATCGCGAAGCGAACATCTTGCGCCGCTTCAAAGTGGCGCCCATCTCCGCCGCGCCGATCCTGGTGTCCTCGCTTGTGACCGGCCTGCTGAGCTATCTCCCCTCGGCGTTCCTCGTTATCGCGCTCGCACACTTCCAGTACGGGATGGCATGGCCCGCGCGGCCGCTCTCGCTGCTCCTCTATGTCTCGCTCGGCACGCTCGCCCTGCGGGCCATCGGCATGATGATCGCGGCCATCGTCAACTCGATGCAGGAGAGTCAGATCGTCACCCAGCTCCTGTACTTCCCCATGCTCTTCCTCAGCGGCGCGACCATCCCGGTTAGCGCCCTGCCGACCTGGGTACAAACCATCACCGATTTCATTCCCGCCAAGCACGTGTACAACGGCACGCTCTCCCTGATGACCGGCAACGGGACGCTGGCCGACAACTGGCAGGGTGGTGCGGCGCTCGCGGCCGCCATTGTTCTCGCCACCTTCCTCGGTATTAAGCTCTTCCGCTGGGATAAGGACGACAAGATCGCCCTCAGCGGCAAGCTGTGGCTGGTGGCCGTTCTCGGACCGTTCTTCCTTGTCGGGGCATGGCAGGCTCATACGCGCGAAGGAGTGGCGCAGTCGAAGATTCTCGAGCGGGAGATGCGCCGCAGCCGAACGGTGCTCATTCGCGATGCGCAGATCTTTGTTGGCGACGGCGAAGTGATCCCCGTGGGCAGCGTGCTGGTCCGAAATGGCAAGGTCGCCGGGATCTATCGCGGTGCGGACGCGCCCGACGCGAAACAGCTCAAGGCCGAGGTCATCGAGGCCGCCGGCAAGACCGTGCTCCCTGGCCTTATCGACGTCCACGTGCACCTCGGCGCCACCGGCGGCGCGTATCCGAAGGACTACGATCCCAACAAGGGCATCCCGCGCGAACTCGCGGCTTATCTCTACAGCGGTGTGACAAGCGTAAAGAGCGTCGGCGACATGCTCAACACGAGCCTGAAGATGCGCGCGCTGATGTCCACCGGTGAGCGCCTCGGCGCAGAGCTCTTCATCTGCGGTCCGATGTTCACTGCCCCCGGTGGTCACGGCACCGAGTACACGCAATACGTGCCAGCCGCCTACCGGGCTCAATTCTCCGCCCAGGTCGTCCGCCTCCCGGGTTCTCCAGATGAGGCCCGTCAGATGGTGGATGTTCTCAGGCAGAGCGGCGTCGACGGCATTAAGGCGATCCTCGAGACCGGCGCCGCCGGCCACCTCTTCAACCGGATGGACACCGGCATCTTCGACGCTGTGGCCGCTGAGGCTCGTGCCGACAAGCTCCCCATTGTCGTCCACACCGGCGACGTCCGCGACGTCACCGACGCGATTGACGCCAAGGCAGACGGCATTGAACACGGTTCCTACCGCGAGGCCATCCCCGATGCGCTCTTCGCGCGCATGAAATCGCAGCAGATGACCTACGACCCGACTCTTGCGGTCACCGAGGCAGTGACTGATTTTGGCACCGGCAATACGGCGCCGCTCGATCGCCCGCTCGTGCAGCAGGCCGGCCCGGCCAATATCATCGAAGCCACGCGCAAGCTGATTCAGGGCCAGGCAGGCTTGCCGCACCGGTCCTCGGCCCTGGAAATGGCTCGGGCCAACCTCCTGCGCGCCTGGCATGCGGGCGTCACGCTGGTCACCGGCACGGATTCCGGCAACCCCGGCCTTATCCACGGCCCGGCGATTCATCGCGAGATGCAGTTGTGGGTGGAAGCAGGCATACCACCCGCCGTAGCGCTCCAGGCCGCCACGGGCAACGCTGCGAAGCTGCTTCGTGCGACAGACCGCATTGGGCTCATCGCACCCGGCCGCGATGCAACGCTGCTCATCGTGAACGGCGATCCGCTGAAAGACATTCAGCAGACCGAGAGCATCCAGCAGGTGATCTTCCGGGGTGAACGCGTAGACCGCTCAGACCTCTTCAACGACGAGTAGACGCAAGCGGGCGCCGAGTGCGCCCGCTCACAATACCGGAGATTTTCTGCTCGCGTTACGAACCAATCAGCGTGAGAGAAGGGCTGGGTTCCTGTTGCCTTGCGTGTGGATCGATATACCTCCGCCGTTCGCGACCGCGCGGGATTTTGGAGAAGTTTCTGGAGGCCGTGACGACGGTTCGGGTGTACCGCTGCAGGCGCTGCGGTAGGAGGTCGTTCCGCTTACTGCCTCGGACAAGCGAGCAATATCCCCCGCGTGCCCCGGCAGATGTCCACCCGGCGACCTAAGTTCGCGGTCCATGGCAAAGCGGACCAGACCGGCTACGTGCCGGATGTCCAGCTTTTTCATAAGGCTGGCGCGATACGTATCGACCGTCTTCGGACTGAGGTGCAACCGCGCCGCAATCTCCTTGGCGCGCACCCCTTCCACCAGCATCGAAAACACCTGATACTCACGCGTGCTCAGGCGGTCCAGTGGATCCGCTTCTTCCTTCACCGGCTCGTTCCAGGCGAACACTTCGCTCAACGAAAACGCAGGTGAGAGGTAAATCCCGCCACTGGCCACCTGTTCGAATGCCAGCAGGACTTCGCGCGAGGTATCCGACTCCAGCAGCACTCCACGGCCGCCGGCGCGCAGAACTTCCACGGCGACCTTGCGGTCCCGCTGGTCAGCCATCACGACAATGGCGGTCCGCAGGTTAAGCCTCTGGCGCTCGGCGAGCAGCTCCAATGCCGAAATCCCGGGCAGCTTGAAATCGACGACAGCAATGTCAGGATCGGTGTCGGCAATGGCCTTCAGGGCGCACTCGCCGTCCGCGCATTGGGCGGCCACATGGTAGATGCCCGACAGCTCGCAGATCGCGGCGAGCCCTTCACGAAGAAGGACGAAATCGTCCGCGAGCGCCACGCTTACGGGAGTAGGTTTTTGAATGGGTTCTTCCGGCAACAACAATTCCTGCCTTCCCGAGACCAGTGCCTCTCATCAAAACAGTCCGGCAGGGGTGGGTTTCTTCTGAGGATACTTTGTGGGATTCCATTGCCGCCGCGGCCAGGAAAGAGCCCGGCCGCGCACGGAATGGAAGCAATCAGGCCTTGTGTTAGAAGCTGCGGACGGCGGTAGATTCGTCGTCAAAGACTTCAAACACCGTGTACAGCTTGGTAATCTGCAGCAAATCCTTGACACGCTTGCTCAAGCCAAGCAGCTTTAACACGCCGCCGTGATTCGTGACGGTGGTGAAACCCGACACCAGCTCGCCAATTCCCGAGCTGTCGATATAGGTGACATCACTTAGGTTGAGCAGAATTTTCTTGTCCCCTTTGGCGGCCAGATCGCGCACGGTGTCGCGAAATGTGCTCGCGCCCTCGCCCAGGGTGATTCGTCCGGTTGCATCGATAACCGTTACATCCCCGACCTGTCGTGTCGTTAGCTTGACGCTCACAAACCCTCCCTCGAAACCTTTCCTTAATTGGCCTTGTCCAGGTACTTCACCATCTTCACTTCGGTCCCGCCCGGCTCCCGCCGAGTCACTTCCAGCTTGTCGACGAATGCCTGGATCAACAGCAATCCACGGCCGGACTGCCGCAGCAGGTTCTCCTCGGACAACGGATTAGGCAAGGCTGAAAACTCAAACCCCTCGCCTTCGTCGCGAATCGCGATGGTCAGATGATCGCTGGCCTTCGATATCGTCAGGTGCACCTTCTTGCGGGCGTTGTACCTGTTGCCGTGCACCACGGCGTTGACCATCGACTCGCGCACCGCCATGCCGATCTTGTGCAGCTCGTCTTCGTCGAATCCAATCTCTTCAGCGACTTTCAGCACCGACGTTTCGGCGTCGTCCACGCTGTCCAAATTCGATTCCATCAGCGTGTCTACAACGGGGACTTCGCCGCGATCCGTATCTGCCATAGGGTCGATCACCAGTGTGTGTGCTGTTTCCGGGCCGGAATGTCCAGGCTAAAACACCCCGGACCACAAAGTCAAGCATACCAGAGGGTTGAGACCTTCCCACGCCGCGCAGGCAGTACACCACCGGTAAAAGAAAACGGGCCGGCCTCAGGGAAGAGACCGGCCGTTGTCTGATGGAACAGCCTAGAACGTGAACTTCGCCGTGAGCTGCAACTGCCGCGCGTTGCTGGGCACGTACAGCTCGTAGTGACCGAACACCGAGCTGCTCGGCACCAGGAACGAGCGGGAGATGGCGGCCGTGCTGAACGGATCGACGTCCGACAGGTATCCGCCCACGAACTGGGCGTGGTTGAACACGTTGAACGCCTGCGCGCCAATCTGCAACCCGAAGCGCTCCGTGAAGTTGAAGCGCTTCTGCAGCGCCATGTCGATGTTGTTGGTCGCGTCGAGCGGCAGGGTATTGCGTCCGCCGTTCGACAGCGCGCCGGCGCCGGCCACAATGTAGCGGGCGTTGGGGTTATTCGCCACGTAGCCCACTGTGTCGCCGGCCGAGTTGGTGATCGCCGTCACACCGCTGCCAACATTGGCGGAACCGTTCGGATTGATGATCGCACGGTCGCCCGCCGAGTCGCCGTTCAGGTTCGAGTCCACGCCGCTCTGCACGGTCGCGTACTCCGGCGACTGGTAGGTGTAGGTCAGCGACACGTTCCAGTTCCCCACGATGTTCTTCATCAGCCAGCTCCCGTTCTGGAATGGCTTGAAGTCGTAGATCGGGGTCAGTGTCAAGCGGTAGCGGCGGTCCAGCGCCGAGTCTGCCCACTCCGCTTTCAGGTTCTGGAAGTCCTGCGTACGGCGCGGCGACAGGATCGTTGAGAAGTTCGTCGCCGTCGAGTCGTCCTGCGCGTGGCTCCAGGTGAACGCGGCGATGTACTGGAAGTTGTTGGAGTACCGCTTGTTCATCTGCAGCGCCAGACCGTTGTAGCGCGAGTTGCCCCACGGATGATAGCCCGTGATGTTGTTCGGGAACCCGTACTGCGCCAGATAGTTGCTCGTGTTCGCCTGGATGTCGCCCAGCGTCGTGGTCAGCGCGTCGATCTGCGCCTGCGTCGGCATGGAGAGATACGTCGGCAGGTAGTCAGTTGGCGTTACCCTGGACAGTATGTTCATGCGGGTCTGGTTCCACAGATGGACGCCCTTGGTGTAGACGTAGCGGGCTTCCAGTGTGTAGTCTTTGCCAAGCAGCCGCTGCACGCCGAGCGTTCCGGTCATGGCATACGGCCGATGCGTCTGATCGAACGTGTAGGACGCAACAGCGGCGCGAGCGTCGGCCGCGTTGGTCCAGCCGCCGGCGCTGGCCGTGCTGTGCAGGCCGCCCTGCGCCAGGAATCCCGTCGCCGGGCACGTCGGATCGGCCGGGCAGTCCAGCGTCGTTGCGAAGAACGGCGGCGAAGAGTTCTGGTTCAGGTTGATGTAGGTGTTGTCGAAGGAGCGCGCGATACCACCGCGAATCGACCACACGCCGCTCTTGCCGGGCGACCACGCGAAGCCGATGCGCGGAGACCAGTCGTTCTTGCCGGTCTTCGGCTCGGCGAAGGTGATCACGCCGGGCACGCTGGCGATGGCGCTCTCGGCCTGATACCGCGAGCCGACGGGCACCTGCACGAATTCATAACGCACGCCGAGGTTCAGCGTCAGATTCGGCCGGATGCGGAAGTCGTCGTTGGCGTAACCAGCCTGCGACAGAAAACCAAACGGCACGTTCGCAAAACCCGCGCTGCGCTCGCCCGACACGCCGCTCAGATTGCCACCGGTGGGGGCCTGATCGAGCATGTACTGCTCCAGTGACGCGTAGTCGTAGTCGCCGCGCGCGCGCTGCACGAAGAAGCCGGCCAGAATCACGTCCGTGGCGCTGTAGCCGACTTTGATCGTATGACGGCCCTTCGTTACCGTGAGGTTGTCCTGCAGCGTCGAGAGGTTCTCAATCGAGCCGGATGGCGTATTCGGGTCCGGACCCACCTGCAGGTTGAGGTCGTCAAACGACAGGTTCGGGAACATGTCGAGACCCGGGAACTTGAAGTCGCCGGCGGTGATGTTCTGGTTATTCCGGCTGTAGGAAACGCGCAGTTCGTTCTCGATGGTCGGCGAGAAGTTGTGGAACTCCGAGAACGATCCGCTGTTGTTCACGTTCGGCAGCGGCTCGAAGAACACCGGCAACTGAGCGTAGAAGTCGATACCCTTGCTGCTGTTGTACAGATATCGGCCGTGCAGCTGATCCTTGTCGCTGAGGTTGTAATCCACCGCGATCACAGCATTGTAGTCGTTGAAGTAGTTCGGTGACGCAAAACTCAGCGGACCCACCGGCACATCCACGCCGCCGACCTTCACCGAGTCAGTCGCCGTTGGCGCCACCGGGACAAACTGCTTAAACACACCCAGGTTCGTCGCGCTCACGCCCGGAATCGAGCCCAGAGCGGAGATACCCGCCGCTGTCGGGGCAATCACAGTTCCGGCCGGGTTGGCGGCCTGACCGATCGGATTGTACTCATAATCACCGAAGTAGAACAGCTTGTTCTTGATGATGGGACCACCAACCGTGGCGCCCAGACGGTTTGAGTCGAAGCGCGGCTGCGAAGTCTGCCCCGCCTGCCGCTGCTGCTCATCCAGTGCGTTGTAGTTGCGGTTCTGGTTGTACTCGTAAATCGACCCGTGAATCGAGTTCGTGCCCGACTTCACCAGCACGTTGAACACACCGCCGGATGCCCCGCCGAATTCGGGGCTGAACTGGTTCTGCAGCAGCGTGAACTCCGCCACTGCGTCGTTGGGAACCGTCACCTGCGGGCCCGTGACGTAGTGATTGTCGTTGACCACGCCGTCGATGCTGAAGCTGTTGTTCTCCGGACGCTGGCCGGCGATGCTCGGTCCGGTACCCTGACCCACGCCGCCCGACGAAGTCACGCCAGCGCCCAGCAGGCTGAGGTTCCAGATACCCGACCCGTTCACCACCTTGGAGTTCGCTGCCAGGGCCACATCTTCCGCCAGGTTGGTGGTGAACGTGGTTTGCAACTGTGCCGTCGAGGTGTCCAGGAGAGCCGCCGCCGCGGAAACCTCCACCGACGTACTCACGCTGCCCACCTGCAGCGACATGTTAACGGACGCCGTGCGGTTCAATTGCAGCAACACGTCGGCAATGGTAGCCGTCGTAAAGCCCTTGGCCGTGGCCGACACGTCGTAGCGACCCACCGGCACGTTGTTAATACGGTAGTCGCCCGACGCGTTCGTCGTCGTGCTCAATTTCACGCCCGTGTCCTTGTTGAGTGCCGTGATATCCGCGCTGGGTACCGCCGCGCCCGTCGCGTCCGTCACATTCCCCACGAGTGTACTGTCTGCGGCCTGGCCGTAAAGCCCGGCCGGCAGAACAGTGAAAGCAGCCAGCAGACAGAGCAGGCTGACTGCAATTCGTAGTTTGGTCATAGGTTCTCCATTCATCGGTTCAGTCGTCAAAACCCCGGTGCTGTTCCAGGAACCCGTTTGGCGAAGGAATCGCTGGAAGCTGCCGATCGTCTGACAAGAACGAGGAAAGGAGTGGTCCTTACACCGCCGGCGATTGTGTCGCGGCGGGTAAGCCCCGTGGAACACTTGTTGGTAGGCGCAGCGTCCGAATGCATTGGTTCTCCTGGATGTCGGTGCTTATTGAGTGAAACGCACCTGGGTTGGGCCGGACGCTGCACTCCGGCTGCCAAATTGAACACCAACAAACCGTGGGGGTTAGACGGTTATGCCGCCCGGGGCTCTGTGGATTCCTGGAGCGTGGTTCCGGAATTGTGTAGGAAACGTGAATCTAGTGTAAACAGATAGACATACTCTGGTTCAGCTCGCGCCAAGCCGCTGAAAAAAGGGCCGCTCCCCGGAGGAAGCGGCCCGCAAGACTAACCAGAGTTGTTTCTATCTGTACTGCTTAGAACGTGAACTTCGCCACGAGCTGTACCGACCGCGCATTGCTGGGGAAGTACCTGTCGTAGCGGTCGAAGTCCGCATTGCTCGGAATCAGGGAGTTACGAGGCGTCGCCGCAGTCGAGAGCGGCGAAACGTCGGAGAGATAGCCGCCCGTAAACTGTGCGTGGTTGAAGGCGTTGAACGCCTGAACGCCGAACTGCGCCGCGAAACGCTCTGTGAAATTGACCCGCTTGGTGAACGAAAGGTCAATGTTGTTGGTCGGATCGAACGGCAGGGTGTTGCGGCCACTGTTCGACAGCGCGCCGGACCCGGCCACAATATAGCGGGCGTTCGGGTTGTTGGCCACATAACCGACAACCTTGCCCGCCGAGTTGGTGATCGCCGTCACGCCGCTGCCAACATTGGCCGAACCGTTCGGATTGATGATCGCACGGTCGCCCGCCGAGTCGCCGTTCAGGTTCGAGTCCACGCCGCTCTGCACGGTCGCGTACTCCGGCGACTGGTAGGTGTAGGTCAGCGACATGTTCCAGTTCCCCACGATGTTCTTCAACAACCAGCTCCCATTCTGGAACGGCTTGAAGTCGTACACGGGCGTGATCGTCAGGCGATACTTATGGTTCAGCGCCGAGTCTGCCCACTCCGCTTTCAGGTTCTGGAAGTCCTGCGTACGGCGCGGCGACAGGATCGTTGAGAAGTTGGTTGCCGTCGAGTCGTCCTGCGCGTGGCTCCAGGTGAACGCGGCGATGTACTGGAAGTTATTCGAGTACCGCTTGTTCATCTGCAGCGCCAGACCGTTGTAGCGCGAGTTGCCCCACGGATGATAACCCGTGATGTTGTTCGGGAACCCGTACTGCGCCAGATAGTTGCTGGTCCGCGCTTTGATGTCGTCGAGCGTGGTGGTGAGCGCGTCGATCTGCGCCTGCGTCGGCATCGAGAGATACGTCGGCAGGTAGTCGGTTGGCGTTACCCTGGACAAGATGTTCATGCGGGTCTGGTTCCACAGATGGACGCCCTTGGTATAGACGTAGCGGGCTTCCAGCGTATAGTCCTTGCCCAGCAGCCGCTGCACGCCGAGCGTTCCGGTCATGGCATAGGGCCGGTGCGTTTGATCGAACGTATAGGAGGCAACGGCAGCGCGAGCGTCGGCTGCGTTGGTCCAGCCGCCAGCAGTAGCGGTTGTGTGGAGGCCGCCCTGCGCCAGGAAGCCCGAGGAGGTACACGTAGGATCGTCCGGGCAATCGAGCGTGGTAGCGAAGAACGGCGGGGAGGCGTTCTGATTCAGGTTGATATAGGTGTTGTCGAAGGAGCGCGCGATACCGCCGCGGATCGACCACACGCCGCTCTTGCCGGGCGACCACGCAAAACCGAGGCGAGGAGACCAGTCGTTCTTGCCGGTCTTCGGCTCGGCGAAAGTGATCACGCCTGGGACACTGGCGATGGCGCTTTCGGCCTGATACCGCGAACCGACCGGCACCTGAGTGAATTCATAACGCACGCCGAGGTTCAGCGTCAGGTTCGGACGGATTCGGAAGTCATCGTTGAAGTAGCCCGCTTCCGAGAAGAAGCCGAACGGAACGTTGGCGAAGCCCGCGCTGCGCTCGCCGGAAACACCGCTTAGGTTGCCGCCTGTCGGCGCTTGGTCCAGAAGATACTGTTCCAATGTGGCGTAGTTGTAATCGCCGCGGGCGCGCTGCACAAAGAAGCCGGCCAGAATCACGTCGGTGGCGCTGTAGCCGGCCTTCAAAGTGTGGCGGCCGATCGTCTTGGTCAGGTTGTCCTGCAGCGTCGACAAGTTCTCAATCGAGCCCGACGGCGTGTTCGGATCCGGCCCTACCTGTAGGTTCAGATCGTCGAAGGCCAGGTTCGGGAACATATCGAGACCGGGGAATTTGAAGCTGCCGGCGGTGATGTTCTGGTTGTTCCGGTTGTAGGAGACACGCAGCTCGTTCGCCATAGTGGCGCTGAAACTGTGGAACTCAGAAACCGAGACGCTGTTGTTTACGTTCGGCAGCGGCTCGAAGAACACCGGCAGGTTGGCCACCGCGTCGAGGCCCTTGCTGCTGTTATAGAGGTAGCGGCCGCGGATCTGGTCCTTGTCGCTGAGGTTATAGTCGATCGCGATCACCGCGTTATAGCTGTTGAAGTAGTTCGGCGAGGCGAAGGTGAGAGGCCCGATCGGGATGCTCACGCCGCCGACGCTGACGGAACTGTCTGCGGTCGAAGCCACCGGCACGTATTTCTTGAAGATGTCCAGATTGGTCGTGCTGATACCGGGGATGCCGCTCAGAGCTGACAGACCCGCAGCGGTGGGCGCGGAAACCGTTCCGGCCGGTACCGAGGCCTGGCCAAGCGGATTGTATTCGTAGTCGCCAAAATAGAACAGCTTGTTCTTCAGAATGGGGCCGCCAACGTTGGCGCCAAGGCGGTTGCTGTCGAAACGCGGCTGGGAAGTTAGTCCCGCCTGACGCTGGATTTCGTCGAGCGCGTTTAAATTGCGGTTCTGAAGATACTCGTAGATCGATCCGTGAATGGAGTTCGTGCCTGATTTCACCAGCACGTTGAACACGCCGCCCGAGGCGCCGCCGAATTCGGGGCTGAACTGGTTCTGCAACAGTGTGAACTCACCCACCGCGTCGTTCGGAATAGTGACCTGCGGCCCGGTGACGTAGTGGTTGTCATTGAGCACACCGTCGATGCTGAAACTGTTGTTCTCCGGACGCTGCCCGGCGACGCTGGGACCGGTGCCCTGTCCGACACCGCCCGACGATGCCACGCCGGCGCCGAGAAGACTCAGGTTCCAGATACCCGATCCGTTCACCACCTTGGAGAACGCCGCAACGCCGACATCCTCCGCGATATTCGTCGTGAACGTGGTCTGCAACTGCGCCGTGGAGGTGTCGATCAGGGCGGCCGCCGCGGTCACTTCCACGGAAGTCGCCACGCCGCCCACCTGAAGGGTCAGGTTGATGGTGGCGGTGTGGTTCAGTTCCAGCGCGACATCCGCCATCGTGGCTGTCGAGAAGCCCTTCGCCGTGGCGGAGACGTCGTACCTGCCGACCGGGACGTTATTGATGCGGTAGTCGCCCTGGGCATTCGTCACCGTGGTGTATTTCACTCCGGTGGCCTTGTTGAGGGCGGTGATTGCCGCGTCGGGCACGGCTGCACCGGAGGAGTCGGTAACGGCCCCTACCAGGACGCTGTCCATGGCCTGCCCGTAAACCCCCGGAGTCAGGATTGCGAATACGGCCAGGAGCAGCAGCAGCCTGGTCGCGATAAATCGAATGTTCATAGAGTCTCCCATCCTTACCTGCAAGTTGCCACTAACGGGACCGCCCGGCCAACAACAGTGGTTCTGGCTGGTCCGCTTTGATCCGGTCCGTGAACGTGTCCGCCCGCGGTCCTGTTTTGCGGCTCCGCACAGGCCCCGGGTACAGGATCTGCGTGCCCCAAGCGGGGGACTAAATTGTCCATGTGCGGGGACTGTTGCAGCTTGGTGACCAAACACCAGGAAGCCCCCTGGAATGAATCACTTGATGACTGTTACCACACCTCTGGCGGGTGTCCTGAGCCCCCGGACGCACCTGGTCTTCCGGGTCCGTCGGTGTAAGGTGTTGATTCTAATCTAAAACGTATGGTGAATGACTAACTACGTGTAACGGAGGAACTGAACTTCTCCTTAAACAGTAACAGTTGCTCAATCAGGAGAAGGAATAACCTGTATAGATGTACGTTATACAGTTCTACGAGAATCGGGAGCGCCGATTCCGAAACGTGGATCGTTCACCTATTCCAGCCGCGCCGTGACGATCCTGTCCAGCCTTGGGAAACGACCTTCGATATACTCGTTTCCCTGGGCTTCCGCCTTAGTTTGGTCGACTCCTTCACCCTGGGGCGGCCCATCTCCGTATCCGCTATAGAGTTTGTCCACAACGTCCATCCCGTCCACCACCTTGCCGAACGGCGCGAACCCCTTCGCGTCCAGCCGTTTGTTGTCCGCGAGATTAATGAACGGCTCCGTCGTGCGCGTGTTCGGACCGCTGGTGGCGAAAGTAATCGTCCCGCGGATATTGCTCTGCGTCACCGGATCGTCGGGAATGGCCATGGCGCTCCAGCGTGCCATCACCGCCGGGTCTTTGTGAATGCCCCACTGCGCCACGAATCCCTTGATCACCCGGAAGAAGTAAAGCCCGTCATAGTATTTGGCGGCGATCAGCTCACAGAAGCGGTCGGCCCCGCGCGGAGCCCAGTCGCGATGGACCTCCACCACGAACGGGCCTTTGCTGGTTTCGAACTTCACGCGATAGACCGCGGGCGACTGCACGGGCTGGGTCGCTGCCTCCTTTTTCGGCGCGGAAGAGCATGCCGCCAGCAGCGCCAGCGCGGCGGTGAGCGGCGGAACGAACACAAGGCGCTTCATCTGGCATGACATTCTCTCCGATCGGCGCGCGTCTCACAAGCGGCGGCCATTCCCGCCGAAAAACATTTATGTTACCCGTTGTTTTATTCATCGGGAACGCGCCGCGCCGTTCTATCATGAACAAGTAGGGAGGAAGCGCCTCTTTTGCCCGCCATACTTCTGCAACTGAGCACCTGGGACCTGATTCGCAGCGCCGGTCCGATCGCGAAAGTTGTGATGGTGATCCTGCTGATTTTCTCGCTGCTCTCCTGGGCCGTGATCTTCGCGAAATGGGCCTCTTTCCGCAATGCCCGCGATGCCAATCGCAGCTTTTTGCGCGCTTTCCGCAAAGCCAACGGGCTTGAGGCCGTGGCCGTCGCCAGCGAGCAGTTCCGCGCTTCGCCGCTGGTCGC
>Ga0335082_10005607_pt1 | contig 13738 bp, 8 predicted proteins | sample Lox_Sample_41_FD_206718 | JGI IMG/M metagenome (GOLD analysis project Ga0335082, IMG submission 206718) | Soil microbial communities from Loxahatchee National Wildlife Refuge, Florida, United States - Lox_Sample_4.1 | ecosystem: Environmental > Terrestrial > Soil > Wetlands | place: USA: Florida... | reverse complement strand
GCGCCGCGCCAGGACCAGCGGCGCCGCGAGCATCGCCCCGTACGCGATGCCGCTGGCCACATCGTGCACCTGGCTGTGCCACGATTCACCGGCGAACCCCGGGCGGCCAGCAGCATGTGATCGCGCCGGAACAATCCGGCGGCAGCACTCGCCGCCCCCGCCAGCAGGACCAGCCACGGGCCGGCCGGCCTGGGCGCGGTGAGGCGGCCGAGCCCGGCGCCGAGCATCACCGTCCCGGCGCCGAGCACCGCAAAGCCGGCCATCATGATCTGCGGATCCCGGGCATCTTCCGCGGCCAGGCCGCTGAGCTGGACCTCGGCGGCGGGATAACCGGCCTGACGCAGCGAGCTGACTGCCCACGTCACGATGAACAGCACCGGACCCGCGACACCACCCGCCGCCAGCCTGCTGAGCTTCACCGGGCCAGTATCACCCTCCCCCGCCGATCCCGCCGCGGCCTGGCCCCATGCCCAGCGCTTCACCGATTCGACGAGAACCTTCAGCCAGCACACCACTCCACGCCCGCCGGTTGGCCCCGCACCATAACGCGCCGATGAACCGGAACGCGGCAGGAGAGGACGTTTCCGCGGAGACGCATTGCGCAATTGCATGGGATGTATCCGCGGCTGACGCACTTGCGCGGGAGGTCTCCGCGGACTACGCCGGACCCGGCCGCCCACGATGCACTGGCCCGGCCTGTGCCCGATCTGCGGCATGGCAGGACGTCTCCGCGGAGACGGCTTGTGAAATCTCGCACAAGGCGTAGCGGAAACGCCGAGACCCGCCCGGTCGGCGGCACTCATGTGAGTGCGTTCTCGGCGCAGGATGGCGGCGCATAAAATACAGGGATGGTCGATTACTCAGGTGAGTGGAACTGGGGATTGCCGAACCGCTGACGACACGGTGGCCACCTGTTGCACGCGCACATACCTGGCAATCAGCGGATGGCTGTTTCAATTCGTGAGATTCCGGCCAGCCAGATCCGGGTGATCTACGCGTGGATGTCATGGCCGGCGCTGTTTCGGGCTAGCTCATGCCGGTAACTGACTGGATGAGTATTCCGTACACAAGGTGACTTGCGACGCGATCTGGCAATACCATTATCGGTTATGAGCTCGGCTGCGCTCTCTCCAACCGGAGTGCTCGGGCATCATCCTGACGGGAAGTGGCATCGTTGAGTAGACGGGCCGAGAGTGCTTTAGCGGGCATTCATGCCTGCGGGCCAATGAGCTTGGGGCTTGACAGGCATCGCGGTGGGCGGTGGCAGGCTCGATGAGCCCGAGTCGGAGATCGGATATGCCGCTCCGGCGGATCGTGTTCGATGCCGTGGCCGTCGGCCTGGTGGTGGCCATGGTGATCGCGAGGCTGAGGAGCGCTGCCGGGTCGACCCGGGTTCCTGTGCCTGACATCGCCGCGCACGAGTCCGTTGAGGAGCGGTCCCCGTGGCGCGACCTCCGCGAGCGCCTGCTGAACTTGCACCGCGATGAGCCTGGAGTGCGCGCCATGGTTGTGGCCTTTGCCTTGGCGATCGCTGGCGCTGCTGGGATTATCGGCTCCGGCGATTTCTTCCCCCGCACGCAGTTCCTGGCGCGGACCGCGCAGGTAGCCGAGCCGGTAACGGCCTCAACCGGGGTGCTCGTCGCCAGCGCGGCGTGCTCGGTGATGGGCTGGACGCTGTTGATCAGCGGATTGCTTCTGGCCCGCTGGCAGGTCAGGTTGGCGGGCCTGGCGCTACTCGCGGCTGGCGCGTTCGCGGAATGGCACGAGATGGGAACCGGTCTTTCGCTATTCGGCGGAGTGCCTGGGCTGACTGCTATCGGGGGCATTCTCGTCTTGGGCCTGCTGACGGTGGTAGCGGACTCGCGAGCTTCCAGGGGCAAGAGGTCCTTGGATTTCCGCAGCCGATCCTTGGTGCCCGTTACGGCGGTGATTATCGGCCTGCTCGTCGTCCTGGCGTACTTTGGTCAGGCGGCACGGCTGGGTGGTATCAGCAGCGCCAGCGAGCACGCGGTCTTGGTCCTTGAACTGGTGAACGTCGCGGCAGTCCTAGTCGTGCCGATGCTGCTCATCGCCGGTGCCGATGTAGCGGACTTCGGCGGCGAACTTGCCAGCGGCATAGCCTGGAGCCTGCGGCGGAGCCGGCGTGCCGTGACGCTGACATGCGTGATTGTCGCCGGGGTATTTGCAGCGGTCTTGCTGTACCGCGGCCTGCGGGTGCTGTTGCCCGCCCTGGCGGCGGCGCCGGTTCTCGGTGTCATCGCAGTGATGGCCGCCAGGGCACGTCCATTCCCCCGCTGGGAGAAGCCGCTCCCCGTGCTCGTGCTGGCCGGCCTGTTGTTCTGGCTGCTATCCGCAGGCCAGATAGCACTTGGCGTGGTCAGGACTCCTCAGCCTGTCGAATCGGTCCCGCTGACGCTGCCGGTGCTTGACCCCGGCCCGCCGGTCTTCAATTTCCGGGCCCCCCAAGTCTGCGCCAGTGGAGCGACGCGTCTGCTGACCCCTCCAGGGGCCGCCGGGGCTGCGGTCGCCAAATGCCAGGGGCTCCCGTTCTTCGTATTCGAGATCTGGACGTCACCGGGCGAGTGGAAGGACCCGTGCATCCTGCCGGGGATGGTTCTCCGACGGGAGGGCTTCACGCAGGTCCGGTACGCCCCCGCCGCCGATGACGGGAAGTGGCGGACCTGCGCCGTCAACGACATCGGGGACCACCAGCACGGCGCCGCGTGGACCTGGTCCGCAGCAGGCCGGACCTGGATGGCAATCGTGCTCACCGACGACCTGGCCGGCGCGTACGACCTGCAGGCGCCCCTGCTGCGCCAGATGCGCGACTCGCTGCGGCAGTCGGCCACACCCGGGCCGCTCCCCGTGCCGCCCCGGCCAGCCGAAGGCGCTCGCGCCACTGCCACGATCGTCAGGAACGCCGATGCTGCCTGGCTTGCCGTGGCGATCGCCGGCGGGCTCATCCTTACGCTGCGGAAGCGGCGTCAGGGCAGTCAGGCCGACACGGCCCTGCTGTACCTCACCTGCACAGGCGCCTGGATTGGCCTGACAGGCGTCGTCGCGGCGGCAGCCGGCACCAAACTCAATGGACCGGGGGCGTTCAACCGGGAAGCCGGCGGGCTGGCCGCGCTAGCCGCGATCGGCACGCTCGCCTACCTCGTCGTCCTGGCCGGCAACCACCGCCGAGCGGGCAGGCGACAAGCACTTCGCGGGCCATTCCCGGACAAGCTCGACGGGCTGGTCGCGCTCGACTTCAGCTTGCTGGTGATCTGGGCAGCCGCCAACCTGTATGAGACGGCGAGCCGCGGAGGCAGTTCGCTGCCCATCCTGCTCGGCCTTGTCCTGCTCCTGGCAATGCTGTGGGAGCTGGCCTTTTCCGGGACAATGCTGAATCCGGGCGAGCCAGCCTCGCCCATGCCACATCGCGCACGGGTTGTCGCCTACGTTGGCTACCTTATGCTCACGACCGCGGCGGTCCTCCAGCTGACAACCCTGCACTCGGTGCATACGGGGATGCCTACGGAGACCTTCGAGTCCGAGACAGCAGCCGCGGCTGGCATAGTCGAGTTCGGAGTCCCCTTCGCCATCACGTTCTTCCTGGTCAGATGGTTCTCAGCAACGTCTGATGACAACCGCGCGACGTCCAGGAATCACGCCGAACGGTCATGACAGGTCCCGGCCATGCAGGCACATGGCCAAGCCAGTTGATCCGTGGCAGCAGCTCGGCGGCGCTCTCGGCACAAGAACCCGGAACGTGCCGGATCGAGCTCGTCGAACGTCGTTCCGTCCAGGTCGGCAGACCCAGGCCCGGCCTACAGCTCACAACGCAGGCGGTTGACCGGCTCTGTGGTACGCGCAATGGCTTGCCGCCTCAGGGCTGCGCCGAACAGGATGGCGTGGTGAGTAAGCGATACACGATCGCGCGAGGTATGCGATCTGGCCGGCGAGCGCTGGGCGGGGAACTCTCAGCTCGAAAGCAGTCGTGCTGGTCCGCTATGGCATCCTGGCGCGGCCATGCCGGCGGGGGAGCGGCCCGCGAGAAATGCGTTCTACGCACCGGGGGTCCGCACCGCAAGCACGTCGACATCGCGGCCGACGGCGGCCTGCTCATCGCCGCGGCGGCAGCGCTCTCGCTGTGGTGGAACCGCACCAGGCGAGTGCCCGCCCCGGCAGGGATCGCGGATCGCTGACGCTGGCGCAGCGGAATCTCCCTCATTGAGGCTGCCGCCCCCGAGAGGAGTGATTACATGTATCTCGGGTGCCGTGATGCCCCACAGGGCACATGCGTCACGGACCGGGGGGCGAGGATGGCCGGAAGCATGCCCGAAGCGGCCGTGGTGTTGGCGCGGAAGCAGGGGGCCCGGTCTCATGCTGACCAAGTTCGTCCTTGTCAGCCGAGCCGAGGAGTTGTCATGCCACCAGCAGACCAGACCATGAGCGCGCTGATGTCCTTTCTGCACGCCCCGAACTGGGCCGACTCGCGTCGCATCCTGGATGCTCATCCGGAGCTTGTCAATGTCGGCGTCGAGATGATCGACGTGATGCTTTCCGATCCGAGCACGACAGCCCTGGCATACCGAGGACGATCTGACGCGGAGGCTCTGCTCAAGACCCACCGGAAGGTACTCGCCCGATGCCGGCAGGTCGGCGTGTCGCGAGCCTTCGCCGAGCTGCCGCGCGGATAACTGGCCGACATACTGAGGATCAGCTTTGAATTCGCCGGCCGGCTTGCCGACCTTGACGACGCGGTCGCGCTCAACCTGGAGGCGCTGTCCGGGGCCACGCCGGACGAGGCCGCGGTGATTCAGGCGAATCTCTGCGGCATCTTGCAGTTGCGGTTCGAGCAGACTCAGGAGCGAGCTGACCTCGACGAAGCGGTGCGGCTCGATGAGATACTCACCGGCCTGCTGGGATGGCTCTGGACGACGGTTGCCAGCCCGGTCCTCGACGCGCTCAACCTCACCGGGCGACTCGACCTCACCGACCCGGACGCGGCGCGCGGGCGTCGACTATGGTGGTGCCCCACTGGCCTGCTGTCGTTTCTCCCGCTGCACGCGGCCGGACGCTACGACCGCGAACTCGAGGCTGTTCCCGAGCGGGTAATTCCTCCTACACCTCAACGCTCGGCATGCTCATCCACGCGCGGCAACGACGCGCGGCAGGCCCGCGCAGACCACTTCCGGTCGGCGTGCCCGACGCTCCCGGCACGCCGAGGCTGCCGGGCGTCCCGGCCGAGATCGAGCGGACCCGGCAGATACTTGCCACGGTCGGCGGGCTGGGCGTCACCACCGTCCTTGCGGGCAAGGATGCCGTCCGTCGCCGAGTGCTCGGCGAAATGGCGTCGCACGACTGGGTGCACCTTGCGTGCCACGGACAGCAGGATGTCAACGATCCGGCTGCCGGATCGGTTGTCCTGTCCGATGGCCCGCTCCCCATCCTGGATATCGCAGACCAGCAGCTAGCAGATCCCGATCTGGCCTTCCTGTCCGCCTGCCATACGTTCACCGGCGTCCTGCCGTTGGCCGATGAGGCGATCCACATCGCCTCGGCATTCCAGGCCGCGGGTTACCGGCACGTCATCGCGACGCTGTGGTGGATCACGGACCTCCGCGCACCTCAGGTGGCAAGCAGCGTCTACCGGACGCTGTGCCGTGACGGCATAGCGGACCTGGATCGAGCCGCCGAGGCCGTCCACCTGGCCACGGCCGAACAGCGTGCGGCCCATCCGGGCCAGCCGCGGCTCTGGGCGGCATACGCCCACATCGGCCCGTAACCGGCCGGCCGGATCCGCGCCGGGGACGGCGGGTGGCTGAGGGCTACGGCGAAGGGCGGCAAGCCCGGCGAAGTCTCCCGCGTGCAGCCAGTCCTGCCCGCCGTCCGCTATCAGGCAGCCGGCCAGCTTGAGACGGCCGGCGACCTTGCGGCGGCAGTCGGCGGTGCCGTCGATCCGGACGAAGTTCAAGCCGCCGAGGTCGGTAATGGGGCGGTGATCGCCGACCATGAGGACCAGTGTCCTGTCCGGATGCGTGACGAGCGCCATCCCCAGTTCGATCAGCACGTTCGGGCGGGCCTGCAAGCTCTCCCCGGTCTCGGCGGCCGGCTCGCGCGGCCCGTGCAGTTCCGGGTGAAGACGCACGACGTCCTCGGGAGTCATCAGCACCACGACGGCCCGGGCTGCGGCCAGTCCCATCCGCACCGCCTCGCAGAGGAACGGGGCGCCCTTCCCGGTCTGGGCGACCACCGCCTCCCACTCGAGCGGCCGCAGGCCGAGGGCGCGAAGGAACTCGAAAACCGCACGCCGTGCCGGTTCGTCGCGTCCGTAGACGACGAAGACGTTCCGCTGCAGGTCCTCCGCCTCGTCAGGCGCGGGCAGGCCACCCGGGTCACGCTCGGTTGCCCGGACGGCAGCGGCTCGCGCCGCCCCGGGCCCGATCCCGGCGACCTGATCCGCCCGCTCAGCGGCCCGACCGAGGTAGGCGACCTCATCGTCAAGCTGCTCCAGCAGGTAGCGGGCCAGGGCGGCATCATCGGCGAACGGGCCGCCCGCAACCATCAGGCTGGTCACGTCGAAGGCCCGGCCCATGTTGTCGGCCGCGATCTCGACGGTGTGCCGGAGGTCACGCAGGTCAGCGTGAAGCAGCGAGGCATTGAGCCTGGTCAGCCGCAGCAACTCCGCCTTCGTCGGCTCCGCCGCGCCCAGCCGGGCGAACTCGGCGCTCAGGGCATCTAGCGAGGCCCGCAGCTGGCGGGCCTGGCTGTCGCGCTGCCAGACACGCATCTCGAAGCGGAGCTTCGCGGCGTGCAGCAGGTAGCGGGCCAGCGGCGGGATCATCGGGTCGCCTTGCGACCATACCCACGCGCTCGCGGCGGCATCGGCACCCCGGGCGATCGCCACCGCGAACCGGCGCACGGCCCGCTCGTCGGGTCCGGTGCTCGTCTCCCACAGGGCAAGGCCGTCGGGCCTGGATACTCCGGTGGATGGGCGCTGCGGGCCCGCGGCGTCGACCGGGAGCAGCCGGCGCAGGCTCTCATAGAGCGCCGAGGACGGGGCCCGGACGCCCGCTTCGTCGTCGACCCTGGCCGACTTCGGCGTGCGAGCGGATAGCAGCTGCTCGGTGCGCAGGATTCCGGTGGACCGGTCCAGCTCTCCCGTATCTATGACACGCCGCAGCTCATGAATGCGTTTTTGCACCTCGTTCCGCTCGCTGCGGTCAACCCGGCCGTTAGCAGGGACTTCCCAGACATCCCGGTATATCTGGTCGGCGGGGACGGGTTCGCCCTCCGCCGCGATCAGCCGTAGAAGCAGCTTTACCGTCAGCGGCGTCAAATGCTGCTGGACACCATCCCCGCAGAGGTTCGTCGGGCCCAGTACCCCCACATGCACACGGGCCATATAAGTCTCCACCGAGCTTTCCCGCGCCCCCTTCCCCAGGAGGCGATGACTGGGGATTTTATCAGGACATCAACGGGTAAATGGGTAATACCTGGGGTCCCGGGCCGGCCTGCCGGGCCGGGCCAGTGCCGGATGGCCGCCTCGAAGGTTACGCGGCAGGACGCCGTTCCGGAAGCACATCGGAAGCGGCCGAGATCTTTTCCCGGAAGCGGAGATGCGCATCCGATGGATGCGGCCGGCTCATCGGGAGCTGCACGCTCAAGGAGGGGAACTCATGTCCACACCCGATGTCATGCAGCAGGAACAAAGAAGGCTGCCGCCGGGCATAGTCCTCAAGACCTTCGGGGGCGGCTTCGGTTGCATTCTCCTTGGCGTCTCGACGATTGGCGGGCTGCGCAGCGGCGCGGCCATCGTATTCGGCGTGCTGTTCATCATTCTCGGGGTCGCGACCTGGATCCTCGGGCGCAAACCGTGGTCCGACATGTCGCCGGCCAGCCGGCGCATCGCCGGGACCGGCGCCGTCGTCGGCATGCTCTTTCTCTACGTTCTGCTCTGCTGGTTCTTCATAAGCCGCTGGGCCTGGAAGAACATCATCATGTGGAACCCGTAGCCGCCCGCCGCCCGGAGGAAGACAGGCCATGGTACTGCGCAGGAACCGGCGGCGGGAATCAGCGTCCGGGCTCATGTCCTTCCAGGCTGCCGAGGCTTACCGGGAAGCGGGCCGTCTTGATGAGGTGCTGCCCGCCCTTGAGCAGACCCTGTCCCACTACACGCGGCGGCTTGGCGCCCGTGATCCGGACACCGTCACCTTCCGCGTGTACGTGGCCGCGGCGTACCAGCAAGTGGGCCGCCTGGATGAGGCCATCCCGCTATTCGAGAGCGCGCTCGAAGATACCGTGCAGGTGCTGGGCGGTCATCACCCCAGTACGTTGAGCTGCCTGACCAACCTGGCCAGTGCCTACCAGGACGCGGGGAATCTGAGCCGGGCGATGGAAATGCAGGAGCAGGCTCTCGCCGATGCGAAGGACCTGCTCGGGGCCGGTCATCCCGACACCCTCCTGATTCAGAGCAATCTCGCCGCCGCCTACCTTGAGGCCGAGGATTTCGGCCGGGCGGTAGAACTGAACGAGAGGACACTCGCCGACCGCATCAAGGTGCTTGGCCCGCGACATCAGGACACCTTGACCTCGTACAACAACCTAGCCAGCACGTACCAGGCCGCGGGGCAGTACCACAAGGCCATCAGCCTGTTCGAGAGCACCGTCAGGGGCACCGCGTGGAATCTGGGCCGGGACCATCCCGACGTCCTCATGGCCACCAACAACCTCGCCAGCGCCTACCGGGATGCGGGCAGGCTGGCGGAGGCCATCCCGATGTTTCGCGCCGCGCTCGCCGACAGCAGGCGGATCCTCGGCGCGGACCATCCCGGCTCGCTGACCCTCACGCACAACCTCGCCGGGGCCCATCGGGACCTGGGCGACCTCGAGACCGCGATCACGCTGTATGAGCGGAACCTCATGGACCGGCTGCGGGTGCTCAGCCTCGATCATCCCGACATCCTGGAGTCGCAGAACAACCTCGCCGAGACCTACCAGGAGGCAGGCCGGCTTGACGAGGCCATCGCCTTGTTCCGCTCCGCCGTCGACGCCGCCGAGCGAGCGGAGGGCCTCGACCATCCCCGCGTGCTGACCTACCGGAACAATCTCGCAACCGCATACGCGGACCATGACCGGCTGGATGCGGCCATTCCGCTGCTTGCGGATGCTCTCCGCCGCGCCCGGCGAGCCCTCGGCGCCGATCATTCAGTGACGGAACTGATCCGCACAAACCTGGCAACCGCCTTCGCCAAGTCAGGGACCGGGAAGGCTATAGTGGCCGACGCGGCCGACCCTCTCTTCTAGCAGGTGACTTGAATTGAAATCTGACCATCTGGAGGAACTGCTTGCGGCGACACGCGCTCGCCTCGAGGCCTGCATGGAACATGGCGATGCCTCGAGCGTCGTTGAGCCGGCGGCGCTGGAGCAGGCGGCTGAACTGTGGCGAGCAGCGCAGCTAGAACCCGAGTCGCAGTTCGAGATCATCTATGTCCTGGCGTGGCTGCACTGGAGCCGCTATCTCGTGCTGCCTGAAGGCTTGGACAGTGACGATTTCGTTGCCGCTCTTGAATTTTTCAAAATGGTTGGCCAAAGGCAGCCGGACCTGGTGCCGGCCGATGTTTCCCGCATCCTCGGAATGTCTCAGCCCGCGAACCAGGATGCGGGGGACATCTACAATTCTGGTGTCCGCCTGCTCGGTGAATTCCAGCAGAACGGCCAGCGCCCGACAATTGATCAGGCGCTGACCTTGTTCCACCGGGCTGCCGATGCCATCCCCGCTGGTCATCCTCGCCGCGGCATTTTTCTGTCCGGACTCGGGGGTGCCTATATGCGGCGGTTCGAGGCATTCGGGGATATAGCGGACCTGGACCAGGCCATTCACTGGGGCAGCGAGGCCGTTCGGGCTACCCCGGTCGGCCATGCCGACCGCCCGGATGCGCTCACCAACCTCGGGATGGCCTACCTGGCTCGTCACGAGCGGTTCGGGGACCGGGCAGATCTCGATGAGGCGATGCGCTCGTGCACGGAAGCGGCACGGCATGCGGGTACCGGTCACCCGCGCAGCGGGGCACTCCTGTCGAATGCCGGCCTGACGTACCGGGCGAGGTTCGAGCTGACCGGCGACGTGGCGGACATCACCGAGGCGATCAGGTACATCGAGGAAGCCTGGCGGGCCACGCAAGCCGACGACCCGGGGGCCGCCACGGCCCTGGCGAACCTGGCCGCCGCATACCAGGTCCGGTTCACCAGGTCCGGGGATCCCGTGGACCTCAGCCGGGCGATCGAGCACTGGCAGCAGGCCGAACGGGGATCGGCCGGCGGCGCCGATCACGCGATCATGCTCTCCGCCTTGGGCTTGGCCCTCCGTATGCGGTTCGAGCAAGAAGGAGCCGACGCGGACCTGGACGAGGCGATACGCCTCAGCGCGCTGGCTGTCCGTGAGTCATCGCAGAGCCACACCGCTCACGCCGGGCTGCTGCTGAACTGCGCCGCGGCGTACAAGATGCGATTTGACCTGTTCCTGGATGAGGCCGACCTTGATGAGGCGTTCCGGTACGCGCAGCGCGCCCTGCGGGCGACACCCGAGGGCCACCCCGAGCGCGCCAAGCATCTGTGCGCGCTTGCCGCCGTCCACCAGGCTCTGTTCCAGCAGACCGACCGGATGGATCACCTGGACCAGGCCATCCGCCTCGGCCACGAGGGATTGGCGGCGACACCGCCGGCGCATGCCGACCGCGGCATGCGCCTGTCAGATCTCGGCCTGGCCTACCGGGTCCGGTTCGACCGGAACGGCGCTGCCGAGGATCTGGCGTCGGCGATCCAGTACGGCGGTGAGGCGGTGCGGGCGACTCCCTCCGGCCACCCGGAACGCGCGAAGCGCCTGTCCAACCTCTCCCTTGCCTACCAGGCACAGTACAAGCGGACGGGGGCGGAGGAGGACCTGGGCCACGCGCTCCGTCATGGCACGGAGGCCGTTCAGGCAACGCCTGCCGGTCATCCCGACCGCACGATGTTCCTCAGCAACCTGGCATCGGCCCATCGCGCAGCGGCCGGCCGGGGGAAGACAGCAGACCTGGACCAGGCGCTCACCTGCTGGCGCGATGCCGTCTCGTCCCCGGCCGGGCCGGCGCACCAGCGCCTCAGGGCGGCGGTTGCCTGGGGGACCGGATGCGAGACCCTGGACGATCCGGCGCCAGCGGCCGAGGGCTTTGCCGCGGCGGTGCGGCTGCTGCCCCTCGTGGCCTGGCACGGCCTGGGACGCAGCGTGCGCGAGCAGCGCCTTGCCGATGCCGCCGGGCTGGTGACCGACGCAGCCGGATGGGCGATTCAGGCCGGTGACCTGGAGAACGCGGTCGAACTGCTTGAACAGGGCCGTTCGGTCCTGTGGTCACAGGCGCTGCACATGCGTACCGACCTGACCCGGCTACGTCGTGCGGACGACGGCCTGGCGTCGCGGCTGGAAAAGGTGCGGAAAGATCTCGACCAGCCACGCGCTGACCTGGGGGCGCTCGAGGGAGGAGACGGCGGCGCCGGCCGGGACCAGGAGCTTGTCGCGAGCCGCCACCGGGAGTTCGCCCGGCAGTGGGACGATCTGGTCGGGCAGGTCCGCACCCTTCCCGGGCTGGGAGGCTTTCTTGCCGCTACGCCGTTCAGCCGGCTGCGCGAGGCCGCTTCCGGCGGCCCCGTCGTCGTGGTGAACATCAGCAACCGCAGATGTGACGCGCTGATCATGACCGCGGCCGGGGTGCGGCTGCGTCCCCTTCCCGGCCTGACCGCGGATGAGTGCGCACGGCGGGCGAGCATGCTGCTTGACGCGCTGGACATGCCCGCGGAGTGGGACGAGGCGGCGCAACCGGACCTCATCGGAGTGCTTTTCGACACGCTGAGCTGGCTCTGGGACACCATTTGCGAACCGGTCCTCAAGGACCTGCAAGACCACCGCGACCTGCCGGATGAGGCGCCCGCACGGGATGGAGCCATGCCCCGGCTCTGGTGGTGCCCGACCGGACCGCTTACCGTGCTGCCGCTTCACGCGGCAGGACACTACGAATACCCCGATGACGCGTGCCTGTCCCAGGTGGCGGTCTGCTCCTATGCGCCGACGGTGGAGGCCTTGCTCCGCAGCCGCGAGCGAGCGCAGGCCGATCCCGACCCGCGGGTACTGGCGGTCGGCATGCCGACCACTCCCGATTTCGGTGACCTCCGGTTTCCTGACCTGTCGGCGGCACCAAGAGAGCTGGCCCTGCTCACCGAGGCGCTACCCGGGGTCAGCGTGCAGGTGCTGCGCTCCCCGACCAGGGACGAGCTCGACGACGGCATCTTCGGCCAACAGGAGACGCAGCCGACCAGGGACCGGGTGATGCGTGCGCTTCCGTCGCACTCGTGGGTGCACTTCGCCTGCCATGGGAGCCAGGACCTCTGGGATCCCAGCCAGGGCGCGGTCTACCTCACCGATGGCCCGCTCACCGTCCTGCGGCTCGCGGCCGACGAGCTCCCGGCCGCTGAGCTGGCCTTCCTCTCCGCCTGTCAGACAGCCGCCGGAGGGGTGCGGCTGCCGGACGAGGCGATCCACCTCGCTGCCGCCGTGCAGTTCGCCGGCTACCGCCACGTCATCGCGACCGCCTGGTCGATCAGCGACTTCCACGCGCCCAAAGTGGCCGAGAAAACCTACACCGAACTCGCCGCCACCGGAGGGCTGGACGCCAGCCGTGCCGCCACGGCGATCCATCGTGCCGTGGAGGCCCTCAAGGCGCGCTCACCCAAACGTCCCGATCTCTGGGCTCCCTATCTGCACATCGGCCCCTGACCTAGGCGTTCCTGCGGGTCCTGACCTCGCGCCCGGCTACGCCCGGGCCGTCCCGGCCGACAAGCCGGCGGCGTCCTGGCCCGGCCCTGACGGGGTCGCGGGTGCCGGCGAGGGCCAATCGTCCCGGCCAGTCGGGACCGGGGCCCCTAAGAGCTTTCTTCCGGCCAGGAAACCCTGATCCGAGCGGAGTGGCGTTTGGGCCCGCGGGCTCAGCCCGCGAGAAGGCACTGCCCGGCGGACGCGATCTCGCGCTGAGCAACCCGATGGGCACCAGGCTCGCCGGGCCACCGAGGGGTCCGAAGCGGACCGGAAGGGCGGTTAGCGTCAATGGGCAAGACCAGCACGGGAAAGCGGGAGGCCGCCCGCCGCCAGGAGATCGCGGCCCGCCGGGCCGCGGCCCGGCGGGCTCAGGTGCGCAACCGGATGCTGCTGGCGGCCGGGGCGATAACCGCCGTCGTGGCGATTGCGCTCGTCCTGGTCCTGGTCAAGGTCAGCTCGAAGCCCGCGGCAGCACCGCGAGCCGACGGCCCGGCCGGAGCGGCGCTGGCCGGCGTGGTCAAGGACCTCACCAGCGTCCCGGCGAGCGTCCTGGACACGGTCCGGGCGGGCAGCCTCAGCGGTGACGGGATCGGCAGCGCCGGCACGTCCGGCAGCGGCTACCTGGCACCGGTCACCGGGCCGCCGCTCACCTCCGGCGGCAAGCCGCAGGTGCTCTACCTGGGCGCCGACTTCTGCCCGTACTGCGCGGCTGTGCGGTGGCCGCTGATCGTGGCGCTGAGCCGGTTCGGCACCTTCTCCGGGCTCCGCACCACCCGTTCGGCCATCGCCAACGGGGCCGGCCAGCACGAGCCCTACCCGGCGACACCCACCTGGACCTTCTACGGGTCCCGCTACACCAGCCGGTACCTGGCATTCACTCCGGTGGAGTTGCAGACGAACATC
>Ga0335082_10005606_pt1 | contig 13738 bp, 14 predicted proteins | sample Lox_Sample_41_FD_206718 | JGI IMG/M metagenome (GOLD analysis project Ga0335082, IMG submission 206718) | Soil microbial communities from Loxahatchee National Wildlife Refuge, Florida, United States - Lox_Sample_4.1 | ecosystem: Environmental > Terrestrial > Soil > Wetlands | place: USA... | reverse complement strand
GGCGTCCGCGAGCCCGACGGCCTCGACCGCCGCGAGGGCCGCCTCGCGGCGCGCCGGGGCAGGCCGGCCGATCAGCTCGAGGGGGAGCGCGACGTTGGCGAGCACGTCGCGCCACGGCAGCAGGTGCGCGTCCTGGAACACGAAGGCGACGCTCCGGCCGCGGCTGTCGGCAGCGCGGCCCTCGAGCAGCACCTCGCCGGCGTCCTGGCGATCGAGTCCGGCGACGATGCGCAGCAGCGTCGACTTGCCGCAGCCGGAAGGGCCGAGCAGCGCGAGGAACTCGCCCGGCGCCACGTCGAGGTCGACGCCGGCGATCGCCTCGACGGGCTCGCCGTCCCCGCGGAAGGTGCGGCGCACGCCGCGCAGCGAGACGGCGATGCCGGGCGCACCCGCTCCGGTTGTCTCGGCGCGCGCGACCATGGCGGGCGGAGTAGCCGATCCGCGTTCAGGCGTCGACGCCGGAGCGCCGCGCTGCCGCGAGCGCGTCGATCGCGCCGATCCGGCGCACCGCGTTCCCAAGCTCGGCCGCGAAGGCGCGGCGGCGCACCGCGAGATCCTCCGGGCCGCGCTCGTCGGGGCCGAGCAGCCGATAGTTGTCCGCGAGCCGCAGCGCCGTCTCGAAGTAGCTCTTCGAGACCGACTCGGCGCTGCGGATCCGCCGCTGGAGCGTGTACTGCTTGCCCAGCCGCATGCAGCGATCGAGGAGCTCCCCGCGCTCCACCAGGCGCTCGCTGCCCCAGCGCACCAGCGCGTCGGCCACGATGCGGTACGACTCGAGGAAGGGGCGCGCGACGCGGTGGGCCGCGAGCGGTCGGAAGCGACGCACGAGCGCGTAGATCTCCTCGGGGCCGCCGTCGAGGCGCCGCTCCCAGTCGGGGTCGTGGCCGGCCACCTCCCGGCGCAGCTCTGCGAGGAAGCGCTCGCGGTCGGGGAAGAAGAACTCGAACTTCAGGAGGTCGCGCAGCCGCAGCGCCTCCTCGAAGAAGGCGGCGCGGCGGTCCGCGATCCCCTCGCCCGCGGCGAACAGGAGTGCAAGCTCGGCGATCGCGCCCGTCACGAAGAAATGGATCACCGTGTTGCGGTAGTAGGCGGCCGCCAGGTGCGCGTCGTCTGCGATGCGGTAGACGGCCTCGGGGCCGCCTGCATAGCTGGTCGCGACCCCGGTGCGGACCAGCTCGTCGAGCGCCGCCGCGACCCCGGCGCGCGTGTGGAGGCCGAGGTCGCCCACGGTGGGGAGCTCCCGGCGCTCGACGCTCTCGAGGATGCGCTCGAGCGATCGCATCGTCTCGTCGACGGTCAGCGCCTGGTCGCCGACGCCGAGCAGCGCCAGCGTCACGAGCGACGTCGCGGTGATCGGCGTGGCCTGGTTGATCCGCACGCAGACCTCGAAGGCGAGCTTCTGCAGCGCGAGGCTCTGCTCGTCGGGATTCGGCTCCGCCGCCGGGTCGGCGGGACCGAGCGCCTTGACGAGCGAGAGCGGCTCGCCGAAGCGCACGTGGATGCGGCCGCCGCGGTGCAGCCGTCGCACGAGCCCGACGAACCAGCCGAAGCTCTCGCGGTGCTTGGCGGCGCCACGCTGCTCCGCCACGTAGTCGCCGACGTCCTGGATCTGGTCGTAGGCGATCGACACCGGGATCAGGTAGACGTCGTCGCTCTTCGCGCGCCGATAGGCGTCCGCCACGTAGGCGAGCAGGCCGAAGCGCGGCGGCAGGAGCTTGCCAGAGCGGGAGCGGCCGCCCTCGATGTACCACTCGAGCGAGAAGCGCTTCTCGATCAGGTAGTCGATGTAGTTGCGCAGCACCAGCTTGTAGATCTCGTCGTCCTTGAACGAGCGCCGGATGAAGAAGACCCCCGCACGGCGCACCAGCGGGCCGATCGGGAAGAAGTTCATGTTGATGCCGCCGGCGGTGTGGTTGGGCGGCAGCCCGTTCTCATAGAGCATGCAGTGCAGGGCCGGATGGTCGAGATTCGATTTGTGCGTGGGAAGATACACGACTGGGTGTCGCTGCGAGAGCGCCGCGATCTCCTCGAGCCGCGCCTTGTCGTAGCGGAGCTCGTCGTAGCCGCGCGTCCAGAGGAAGCGGAAGAGCTGAGAGGCCAGGTCGATCATCGTCGGGCTGTGCGCCGCCGCGACCTCGCGCAGGTCGGCCGCCGCCTCCGCCGCGACGTCCGGCTCGGGACGCCCGAGCTGACGGGCGAGGCGCGCGATGCCGCCGCGGAAGGCGGGGCGCGCGAGGATGTCCTCGGCCACCAGGCGCGGCACCTTGTAGCGGGCGCCTCGCAGGCGCCGCTCGGCGCGTTCGAGGGCGAGGCCCGCCTGGCGCACCACGAACTCGGCGAGGCCGGTGGTCTCGCCGCCCTCCGCGCCGCCCGCCGCGAGCCAGCGCTCGCGCAGCTCCGAGAGCGGCGCGGGCTCGCCCGCCACGATCCGGCAGCGCTCGCGATCGCGCAGGAGCACCAGGCGCTGTCGCCAGGCCGCCGGATCGCGCGGATCGCCCCCGCGCAGGAGATCGCGCCAGCTAACCGAGCGCGAGCCGTCCGCTTGCTGCCGGGGCAGCCACGCCACGCGCAGCGGCGCGAGCAGAGGGTCGTCGCCCTCGGCGAGTGCGGCTTCGAGGCGCGGATCGAGGCGCTCCCCGCGTCGCCGGCGCCGCCGGCTCGGGGGGATCGGGATGGCGTCCTCGTGCGCGGCTCCGGGGGGGCGCCGGCGCCCGATCCAGCCCTCGAGCAGGCGCGTCTCGACGCCGCTCGAGGCGTCGAGCAGCAGGATCACGCGCCGCCCGTTGGCCAGCGGCCAGGACGGCTCCTCCGGGAGCGGTCGCTCCGGCATCGGCGACATTCTATCCCGAGCGCGGCTCGTGGCGTGGTTCGCCGACGCGGTTATGGTGAGCCGAGAGCTGGAGGACGGAGATGGCGGAGGTCGATCAGGATCGGCGCTGGTGGCGCCGCGAGGCGTGGGTGCTGGTGGCGGCCGGCCTCGTCTGGCTCGAGTACGGGACCGGGCACCGGCTGATGTCGATCGTGCTCGGCAGCATCCCGGGGCTGCTGCTCCTGGCCTCGGGTGTCTCGATGGGGCTCTGGCCCGGCGACGCCCGCGAGCGACACTTCGGCGCGCTTGGCGCCTTCGCGGGCTGCGCGATCGCTCCGCTCGCCCTCGCCTGGGTCGGGTTCTGGGGCGCCCTCTGCCTGGGGGTGCTCTCCCTCGCGGCGGCGGTCTCGGTGGGCGGGATGGCGCTGCGGATCCAGGAGATCTGGGACGACGTTCCCACGCCCGAGGGTGGCGTGCGCACCGCGCTCGAGGTGGCGGTCGACTCCGCGGTCCTCGGGCAGATGACGCTCACCGCCCCTCCGCGCGCGCTTCGCGGGGACGGCCGGCGCGTCGCGGCGGAGGTGCACGCCGCTCTCGAGCTCTACCGCGACCGCGGCTGGAGCGAGAAGCCCGAGAGCTATCACCGCGCGCCGCCCGCGCTCGAGAAGCCGGAGCTTCGCGCCGCGCGCAGCCGCGGCCTCGAGTTCGAGCGGCTCTCCTTCGAGAGCGGCTACGAGCCGAACCCCGAGGAGCCGGGTCGCGACCGCTGGCTCGGCTACGCGCCGTGTCGCACCGCGCACGCGTGGTTGAAGCGGGCACGCGGAGGCGAGGAGCGGCCCTGGCTGGTCTGCATCCACGGCTACCAGATGGGCACTCCCCTCGTCGACTTCGGGGCGTTCCGCCCGGAGTGGCTGCACGAGCGGCTCGGCATGAACCTGCTGCTTCCGGTGCTGCCGCTGCACGGGCCGCGCCGCATCCGCCGCGTGTCGGGAGACGGATTCCTGGCGGGCGACCTCGTCGACACCGTCCACGCGCTCGCGCAGACCGCGTGGGACTTGCGCCGCCTCGTCTCCTGGCTGCGTTCCGAGGGAGCAACCCAGATCGGTGTCTATGGCCTCTCGCTCGGCGGCTACAGCGCGGCGCTGCTCGCCTCGCTGGAGGACGGGCTCGACTGCGCGATCGCCGGGATCCCCGCCACCGACTTCGCGCGTCTCTCGTGGAAGCACGGGGCCCCGGATTCGCTGCGACGCGCCGAGGAGGCGGGCGTCGGGATCGGGGAGACCGTGGACCTGAAGAAGGTGGTCTCACCGCTCGCGCTCGCGCCGCGCGTGGCGCACGAGCGCCGCTACGTCTTCGGCGGGAGCGCGGACCAGCTGGTGCCGCCGGACCTGGTGCGCGACCTGTGGCTGCACTGGTCGCGGCCGAAGATGCACTGGTACCCCGGCGGGCACTGCACCTTCCTGCTGCATCCGCCGGTGCGTCGCTTCATCGAGGACGCGCTGCGCGAGTCGAAGCTCGCGCGCTAGGACGAGTCCGCTCGACGCGACAGTCGCAAGCGCCCTGAGGGCGCGCGCAGCGAGGCGAAGCCGAGCGAAGGTCACCAGCGAGGCTAGCTCGGGCGGCCCTCGCCGTTGGGTCGCCCCCAGTCGGGGTGCAAGCTCGGCTCGGCCTCGTCGAGCAGCGGCCCAAGACCTGATCGTTCCAGCGGGCTCAGGCCTGATCGTTCCAGCGGGCTTGCGCTTGACTGCTCCAGGCCGAGCGCATCCCTTCTGCGCGTCGCCGCGGCGAGATCGAGATCGAGATCGAGCTGGTCGTCGTCCGGCTCTAGGTCCGCAGCGTGGCTCGACGCAGACGCGGGCAACGCCTCGGCGAGGCTCGGAGCGAGCAGCCTCGCACCGTCCGGACAGAGCGAGCGCGCGCCGTCGGCGAGGTGCTCGTAGACGTTGCGGTACTGGAGGGTCAGGTCGCGCAGCAGCTTCGAGGTCTCGCCGAAGTGGTCGGAGACCTGCGCGCGGTAGCGCTTCATCTCGTCCTCGGCGGCGACGAGCTGGTCTTCGAGGTCGCGCGCGCGCCGGGCGGCGCCGCGACCGGCCCGGCGGCCGAGGAGGATTCCCACGAGCAGGCCGAGCCCCAATCCCGCAGCCACTGCGATCCACGTCGTTTGCGGCTCCACGGCACCTCCCGACGGTGAGTGCCCAGTCTAGGGAATCCGGTTCCCTGCGGCGCACCGGCAACTCGAGTGCAACGAGAGATACGTCCCTGCCGGCGTCCCCGATTGGATCGTCGATCGATCAAGTGTTTAGAGATCAATACTGCGTCTCGATTTAGACAAAGGCCAACCGCTGCCCTATGATTCGGACCGACCTGAACCATCGAAGGAGCCACGCGATGACGTTGGTTGGACACCCCGCACCCGAGTGGCGCGCCGCCGCCTACGTGAAAGGCGAGCAGAAGACGCTCTCGAGCCACGACTACAAGGGAAAGTGGTACGTGCTCTACTGGTACCCGCTCGATTTCACCTTCGTGTGTCCCACCGAGATCAAGGGATTCCAGTCGCTGCTCGACGAGTTCAGCGACGACAGGGTCGAGGTGATCGGCGTCAGCACCGACTCCTTCTTCAGCCACAAGGCCTGGTTCGCCGATCGCAAAACCTTCCCGCAGGAGATCACCCACCCGGTGCTCGCCGATACGAATCACGCCGTGTCGAGCGCCTTCCGCGTGCTCAAGGAGGACCAGGGAGTCGCCTACCGGGCGACGGTGGTGGTCGACGACCAGGGGATCGTCCGCGCGATCTCGGTCAACGACCTCTCGGTCGGGCGCAGCCCCGCCGAGGTGCTGCGCCAGGTGCAGGCGCTTCAGAGCGGCGGCCTCTGCGGGGCGGACTGGAAGAAGGGCGACGCGTTCGTCGGATGAGTCGCCTCGAACAGCTCGACGGAGAGAGCTGGCAGGAATTCGTCTCGGCGCCGGCCGCGGTGCTCGTGCTCGGCAAGAGCGGGTGCGAGGCGTGCTCGGCCTGGAGCGCGGAGCTCGAGGCCTTCCTCGAGACGGACGAGCGCTGGCGCGACGTGCGCTTCGGCAAGCTTCTGCTCGACACGCGGGGCCTCGTCGCGTTCAAGCGCGCCAACCCGTGGGTGGCGGAGCTCGACGTACTGCCCTTCAACGTCATCTACGTCGGCGGCGTGCCCACCAAGCGGTTCGCCGGAAGCGGTCGGGAGCGGCTCGTCAAGCGGCTCGAAGGCGCCCTCGCGCGCTAGGAGGCCGACTCGAGCGCGCAGCGAGCCGAAGGCGAGCGAAGGTCACCAGCTAGGGACCCAGCTCGCGGCGGCGCCGCTCGACGCGCGCGGCGAGCCGCTCGGTGGCGAGGAGCGCCTCGCGGATCTGCCCCCGCGCCTCGGGGTGGACACCCGGCCGGGTCGAGCTAGGTCGGAGCTCGACCGCCAGCGCGGTCGTCCGCTCGGCCCAGCGCAGTGCGCGCGCGATCGCGGCCCGCAGCTCCCGTGCTCTCGACATGCACGCCTCCTCGCATCGCATCGGAACGAGGGGGCGGACGGTTGAGCGGAATCAGGCGGCCGGCTTCACTCGCTGGGGCTCGCCGGACCAGCTCCACGCGAAGCTCTCGCGGCTCACCCCAAGCAGCAGGCCGCCGAGCGCCTTCGGATGCACGAAGAGATTGTCAGGCGCCGGGCCCTCGCGCGCCCCCGTCCAATCTCGCGGGGCGAGCTCGAGCAGCCGATCGCGCAGCACGCTCGTGTCGCGGAGCTCGGCGTACGCCATGTACAGGGACGGTCCCTGGCGGTGGAAGAAGCGCCCCATCGCCTTGTCGCTGCCGAAGGGGGTCACCGTCTCGATGCGATCGAGGCGGTCGGGATGGAAGAGCGCGAGCACCCCGCGGTAGCCGTAGGCGTCCGAGTGGATCGGCCGGAAGTTCGCGGGGTCGAGCTCGAAGACCGCGGCCAGCCGGGTCGCCGCCCGCGCGGCGTTCTCGCAGAGGTGGGTGACTTCGTAGAAGTGGCCGAGAAATCCAGCCGGCGCGCGCTCCTCGGCCTGCGAGAGCACCACGCGCAGTCCCGGGACGCCGAGCCACTCGCCGGTCAGGCGGATCTGACGATCGTCGACCACGTGATGGATCGCCCGCGCGTCGAGGCTTTCGCGCGCGGCGTCGAGGTCGGCGACCGCGAGCCCCACCGCGAAGAGCGAGCTTCGCGCGTGCGAGGCCGCCTGTGCCGCCAGCCCGAGCCCGCGCGGCTCGAGGAGCTCCACCTCGCTCGAGCCGACCCGCAGCACGCTGCGCGCGGCGCCGAGCGAGGCCACGCGGTCCTGGCGTACGAGCTCCGCGCCGAGGAGCCGCTGCCACGCCGCGATCGCCCCCCGCCGGTCCACGGTAGTCAGCTGGATGCGATCGATCCCGGCGATCACGCTTCCCCCCTTCGCGTGCGGCCATGCTAGCGGACCCACGCCCGGACCTGTACAACGGGGGCGATGCGGAACGCCGCACGCCGCCGCCTCCTCGCGCTGCTGATGGGAGCGGCGATTGTCCCGAGCCCGGCGCGCGCGGACGACGACCGGACCGTGGTCGTGCTGCTCTTCGACGGCTTCGCGCCCGCCCTGGTGGACGCCTTCGACACCCCTGCGCTCGACCGCATGCAGCGCGAAGGCGTCTTCACCCACCACCTGGCCCCGGCGTTTCCGAGCATCTCGCTCGTCAACCAGGTGACGATCTCCACCGGCTGCTGGCCCGAGCATCACGGGATCGTCAGCAACGTCTTCCTCGACCCGCAGCGCGGCCGCTACGACCACGAGGCCGACGCCGACTGGCTCACCGGCTGCGAACACCTGCAGCAGGTGGCGGAGCGCCAGGGCGTGCGGACGGCCGCCCTCGCCTGGGTGGGCTCGCGATCGGCGACGCGCGGTCCGCAGGCCAGCATCGTGGACGCCGAGCACCGGCACTGCAGAGGGTCGGTCGAGCCCGGCGATCTCGCGCGCGCAGCCGAGGTCGCGCACCTGCTCGCGCTTCCCGACGCCGAGCGGCCGCGCCTCGTGCTCGCCTACTTCTGCGGTCCCGACGACGCCGAGCACTTCACCGGCATGGACTCGGACGAGACGCGGCGCGCCACTGTCCAGAGCGACGCCATCGTGGGCCGCATCCTCGCCGCGATCGATGCGCTCGGCGCGAGCGAGCGCGTCGCGCTCGTGGTCACGACCGATCACGGCATGCGCGAGGTGAGCCACATCGTGAACCTGAAGCGCATCCTGGCCGCCAACCGGATCGAAGGCCGCGAGCTGGCGAGCGGGACCACCGCCTTCGTCTACCTGGCCGACCCGGCGAAGGCCGACGAGGCCGCGCGCGCGCTCGCCGCGCACCGCCAGCTCGACGTGCTCCGCAAGGGCGCGCTCCCGGAATGGGCGCATCTCGGCTCGAGCCAGCGCGTGGCGGACCTGATCGTCTCGGCGCGCCCGCCGTACTTCATCGAGGACATCGACCGCTGGCCCGCCTGGGCGCGCTGGATCGGCGACTACGGGCCAGAGTTCCTGTGGGCGCGCTTCTCGCTCAAGGCCACGCACGGCTACCCTCCGGACACGCCGGGCATGGAGGGCATCCTCTACGCCTGGGGCAGCGGCGTCGGGGTCGGGCGCGAGCTCCGCTCGGCGCGCGCGGTGGACGTGCATCCGACGGTGACACAGCTGCTCGGCATCGAGCCCGGCCGTCCGGTCGACGGAACCGCGATCGGCGACTTGTTCGCCGAGCCGAAATGAGGAGTCCATGCGACGCGACGTCTTCAGCGAAGAGCACGAGATCTACCGCGAGCAGTTCCGGCGCTTCGCGGCCAAGGAGATCGAGCCCAAGATCCCCGAGTGGAACGCGCGCGGCATGCCGGACCGCGAGACCTGGCGGCGACTCGGCGCCGAGGGCTTCCTCGGCGCCAGCATGCCCGAGGAGTACGGCGGCGCCGGGGGCGACTTCCTCTACGACGCGGTGGTGATGGAGGAGATCGCCTGGCTGCGCGCGCACGCGCTGATGTTCTCGCTGCACACCGACATCTGCGTGCCGTACCTGCGCGACTTCGGCAGCGAGGACCAGAAGCAGCGCTGGCTCGGCGGCGCGATCCGCGGCGAGGTGCTGCTCGGCGTCGCGATGACCGAGCCGGGGACCGGCTCCGACCTGGCCAACGTGCAGACCCGCGCGATCCGCGACGGCGACGAGTACGTGCTCTCCGGCGCCAAGACCTTCATCTCGCATGGCCAGATCGGCGACCTCTTCATCGTGGTCGCCAAGACCGACCCGGACGCCCAGCCGCCCCACCGCGGCATCAGCCTGATCCTCGTCGAGGACGGGACGCCGGGCTTCACCAAGGGCCGCAAGCTCGACAAGCTTGGCCTGCCGGGCCAGGACACGAGCGAGCTCTTCTTCGACGACTGCCGCGTCCCCGTCGCGAATCGGCTCGGCGCCGAGGGCGCCGGTTTTCGGATGCTCATGGCAGAGCTTCAGCAGGAACGCCTGTGCATCGCCGTCTCGTCGATCGCATCGTGCCGCCGCTCGCTCGCCGACACGATCGACTACGTGCGCCAGCGCCGGGCCTTCGGGCAGCCGATCGCGGCCTTCCAGAACACCCAGTTCAAGCTCGCCGAGCTCGCCACCGAGATCGAGGTCGGCCAGGCCTTCGTCGACCGGCTGCTGGCCGCCCACGTGCGCGGCGACGATGTCGTGACGGAGGTCAGCATGGCCAAGTGGTGGACCACCGACCTCCAGAAGCGGCTCTCAGCGGAGTGCCTCCAGCTCCACGGCGGCTACGGATTCATGAAGGAGTACCCGATCTCGCAGGACTTTGCGGACGCCGCGGTGCAGTCGATCTACGCTGGCACCAACGAGATCATGAAGCGCATCATCGCCCAGCGCCTCGGGATCGGGTGAGCGCGCTCCGCAGGGCCGAAGCGGGTCTCGGGCGTCTGGATCTTCGGCTACGGCCGCTTGTTGGGCGCGCCGAGTTCCCTGGCAACCGTCCCTGTCGATACCGATCCACCCGGTTCGTCCATCCCCAGGAGCACATCATGCGATTCCTGATGATCCTCGCCGACGTCGAGACCGAGCAGCTCAAGCCGGGAGACCCCGTGTTCGCCGAGCGGATGGCCGCGTATGCCGCCTTCACGAAGAAGGCGGAGACGCTCGGCGCGTTACAGGCCGCCGGCAAGCTGCAGCCTACGAAGACGGGGCGCACCGTTCGGATCCGGGACGGCAAGATCCTCGTCACCGAGGGCCCCTTCGCGGAGACCCGCGAGCAGATGGGCGGCTTCTACCTGCTCGAGTGCAAGGACCTCGACGAAGCCCTCGAGCTCGCCGCCCAGATCCCGACAGCAGCGCACGGTTCGGTCGAGGTGCGGCCGCTGTTCTGATGATGAGCCGACGAAGAGGGTGGGTTGGGGAAGAAGAGGGGGCTGACGCCAGATCGATGGCTCGCGCGGCCGTGGGCAATCCGACTGCCCAGCAACGCCCCAACTGCCCATGGAAGGAGCCGGCAAGGATTAGGCCGCTCCGCATCGCTCTCTACATCAACGCGCTCAGTCCCCCATCCACCACGAGCGACTGCCCCGTTACGTAGCTCGCCTCGTCCGAGAGCAGGAAGACGGTCGCGTACGCGATCTCGAAGCCGGTGCCCTGCCGGCCGAGCGGCACCGGGGTGCGCGCGCGCGAAGGTCGGCCCCGCGTGGCGAGGCGCCCGAGCGGCGTATCGATCACGCCGGGCACGACGGCGTTGGCGCGCACGCCGCGCCGCGCGGCCTCGAAGGCGACGTGGCGCATCAGCCCAGCGATTCCCGCCTTCGAGGCGTCGTAGGCGGGGATGCGGGTCCCGGGCGCGAGGCTCGCGATGGAACTCACGAAGACGATCGCGGCGCCTGCGCCGAGGCGCGGGAGCGCGGACCGCGACACCAGGAAGTGCGAGCGCAGGTTCACCGCGAAGGTGCGATCCCAGGCCGCCGCGTCGGTTCCCTCGAGGCCGCGGCCGGCCGCGATGCCGACGTTGAGGACGACCCCGTCGAGGCCACCGAGCGCGGCCTCGCCCTCGGCCACGATCCGCTCGCACGCGGACGAGTCGACGACGTCCCCCAGCACGACCGCGCCCCGCTGGCCCTCCTTCTCGACGAGCTCCGCCGTCTCGCGCGCTGCCGCCGGGTCGACGTCGGCGCACGCGACGCACGCGCCCTCGCGCGCGCAGAGCACCGCGATGGCACGCCCGTTGCCGATCGGCGGATCTGGATCCGGCGAAGGCTGTGTCCCCGCGCCCACCACCAGGATGCGTCGGCCGCGCAGGCGGCCGCGTCCGGACGCGGCGCCGCGGGCCTCGTCGGGCAGCGGGCCGACTTCGTGCCGCTCGGCGTCGCGCGGGTCGGTCACTCGGTCTCCTCTCCGGTGGCGGCCGCGATCCGCCCTTTTGTCCGCCGGCGCCTAGTGGGAAGCGGGCGGAGGCGCGGCCTCGCCCGGCATCCGGACGCGGGTCCCGCGCAGGACCGTCTTCGTCTCCCGGTACTGCTCGCCCTTCTCGGGCTTGTTCGAGAGCTCGACGACGAGCGTCCCGTCCTTCTCGAGGCGCGCAGTCCACTTCGAGACGATGCGCGGCCCCACCTGGCGCGGGATGTAAGCAAAGCCCGTGTCGACGCCCGGCGTGGTCTGCATCACGAGCTGCGTGTGCGAGGTGCCGGTGAGGATCTCGCCCTGGCGCCGGGCCTCGCCGGTCCCGATCACGTCCGTGTGTACGGGTCCGCCGGGGCTCGGAAAGTCGGTGGCGAGCTCCGAGGCGGCGCGGTAGACACCGCCCTTCAAGCTCAGTACCACGTGGCCCTCGATGCGGCGCGTGTCGCCGCTGCGGACGTCGGTTGTGAGGCCCTTTACGTCGTAGGTGCCGGAGAAGGGATCGTCGGTGGCGAGAGCCGGCCACGCGGCCATCAGCAGGCCAGCGAAGACGGAGGCGGGGCGAGCTCGGGAGACCATTCGGCACCTCCTTCGAGCGATGTGCGACCAGTCTACGCCGATCGCCGGACGAAGGGAATGCGCGCGCCCGAAGGTCACCAGCTACGGCAGCGAGGCGTAGTGGCCGAGTGCCTCGGCGAGGCTGGTGCACTCGACTCCGGGCTCTTCCACCACGGCGGCGAGCCAGTCGGGCCGTTCCACGGCGCACACGGAGAGCGGCCGCTCGAGTCCCGAGAGCTGGCTCGCCTGGCGCACGAAGCTCGTCGCGTAGTCCGGGGGGCGGACGTCGCGCGCCAGGTCGACGAGCGCGTAGGGATCGGGTGCTCCGCCGCGCAGCTCGGCGGGCGCGGCGATGCTCGGCGTCACGGGCTTGGGCCCGCCCCCGGCGAGCCCGGCGCCGTCGCAGAGAATGGCGCCGCGCACGGCGCGGGGGCGGGCGCCGGCCAGCAGGAGCGCCACGTAGGCGCCGAGGCCGCGGCCGACCAGCGTCGCCGCGCCGAGCCGCGCGAGCGCGGCGTCCGCGTCGGCCATCATCAGCTCGGCGGTGTAGCCCCCGCCGCTCGGCACCGTCGAGTCGCCGTGGCCGGTGAAGTCGAGCGCGAAGATCGAGCCGGGCCATCCCGCGTGCGTGCCGGGGACGCGGGCTGGCGAACGCTCACCGCGCCCGTGCAGCAGGAGCAGCGCGCGGGCGCCGGGTACCTCGCGGAGGACGTGCAGCGCGAGCGTCACTTTGTCGTGGCGCAGCCGGAGCGCGCTCATGCCAGGAAGCGGAGCACCAGGTCGGCGACCGCGCCGGGCCGTTCGATGTGGATGAAGTGGCCGGTCTCGGGGAGCGTGTGGATCTCGGCCTCGGGCGGGAGGTGCGGGCGCAGGATCTCCTCGGTGGTGTCCCAGCCCATCGGCTCCGACACAGACGCGAGGAGCCCGAGCACCGGGACCGGGAGGCCGGGGAGGCGCTGCAGCGTCCACTCCGGCCGCCACGGGCCGAAGCCGCCGAGGCGGAGCGCCGGGTCGATCTTCCAGCGCCAGCCGTCCGGGTCGTGGCGTGCGCCGACGCTCACCAGGTAGCGCAGCCAGTCGTGCGAGAGGCGCGGGTTCATCCGCCCGCGCCGGCGCGCGAGCTCGTCGAGCGTCCCGGGCTTGCGGGTGAGGCCCGCCGCGCGGCGGCGGTGGTCGAGCCAGCCGGCGAGCTCCTCGGCGAGGAGCTTCGTCCGCTCGTGGGAAGCCACATCGGGATGGCGCGAGCGCGACGGCAACCCGTCGATGTTGACGAGCCGCGTGACGCGGTGCGGGCAGGCGTCCGCCAGGTGGAGCAGTACCGAGCCACCCTTCGAGTGCCCGACGAAGGGGCAGGGCTCGCGCGCGGTCGAGTCGAGGACCGCGAGCGCGTCGCGCGCGTCCGCGTCCCAGTTGTAGAGCGCGGCGTGCTCGGAGTCGCCGTGGCCACGCTGGTCCCAGGAGACCACGCGCCAGCCGCCGGCCGCGAGCAGAGGCGCGAACACGTCGAAGGTGCGAGCGAAGTCGAAGCCGCCGTGCGCGAGCAGGAGCGGCGGTGCGTCCGCCGCTCCCCACTCGTGGACGGCGAGCCGCAGCCCGCCGACGTCGGCCGAGCGGGAGCGATCGGGCGCGCAGGCGCCCGGGTAGTGGATCGCCTCGGATTCCATGGGGCCAGCCCCAGGGAAACGAACTAGCTCGCCGGTTGCAAGCGCTCGCCGGCGCGCGCCTGCGCGATCGCGCACAGGCCGTCGTCCTCGATGCCGAGTGGGAGGTTCAGGAGGTTGTAGAAGTTCTCGAGCGCGTTCAGGAAGGTGAGCTCGACGATCTCGCGCTCCGAGAAGTGCTTGCGCAGCGCCTCGAAGGTGGGGTCCGCGACCTTCTTGTTGCGCGTCGCCTCGTCGGCGTAGGCGAGCGCCGCGCGCTCGCGGTCGTCGAAGAGCGAGCTCGTGCCCCAGTCGGGGAGCGCCTCG
>Ga0335082_10005605_pt1 | contig 13739 bp, 9 predicted proteins | sample Lox_Sample_41_FD_206718 | JGI IMG/M metagenome (GOLD analysis project Ga0335082, IMG submission 206718) | Soil microbial communities from Loxahatchee National Wildlife Refuge, Florida, United States - Lox_Sample_4.1 | ecosystem: Environmental > Terrestrial > Soil > Wetlands | place: USA: Florida... | reverse complement strand
CACGGTCGAGACGATCGATTTGCCGGTTCAGGCGTTCAAGGACCGGCCGGGCGCATCGGACCTGCTGCTCGCATACGGCATCCGCCCGGTGACCGCGACGGATTCGACGCCCTCGGCCAGCGAAGTCAGAAAAGGCGGCCTCCTGATCGCGGGCGCGCCCGCTGTGACGCTGACGCCCGAGCGGTCCACGCTGGCGTACTACTGCGAGGTGTACCGCGATTCCGCGGGTGTGGTGCCGGCGTTCGTGCGGGTGCTCGCCGAGAACGGGCACGTCGTGGTGGAAACGCAGGCGGCGCGCACGCAGGTAGGAGCGGGAGGAGGCCCGATCGCTGCGTCGGTCGATCTGGCCGGCTTGCCTCCGGGGTCGTACGAGCTGGCGCTCGAGATCGGCGAAGGCCAGGAGACGGTCGAGCGCAGGGCGCCGTTCCGGATGGCGGGGTTCGAGACGGCCGAGCACCTGGCGCATGCCGAGAGCACCACGGTCCGGGAAGACCGCTACAGCTACGCGACGGAAGCGCAGCTCGATTCGATGGCCGAGCCGCTCGCGTATATCGCCAGTCCTGGAGAGCTGAGCGTGTACCGCGGGTTGAACTATGAAGGCAAGCAGCGGTTTCTCCGGGATTTTTGGCGGCATCACAACGCGACGGCCGATGCCGAAGAGATCTTCTATCAGCGGGTACGGGAGGCGAATCGGCGGTTCCGGGAAGTGGGCGCGGCGCGGATTCCCGGGTGGAGCACGGATCGGGGCCGAATTTTTGTGAAGTACGGCGAGCCGGACGAAGTCCGGCGCGAGCCGCAGACGGGTCCCGACAATCCCTGGGAGGCGTGGAAGTACACGCGCACCAAGCCGGTCAAATTCGTGTTTCTGGACAAAACGCGCCTCGGGCATTACGCGCTGATTTACTCCGACGACGTCACGGAGCGAAATCCGCAGGATTGGCAGCGGGATTTGAGTGCGCCGGCCGTACAGGAGATCATGGCGTTCTGATGGCGGACCCAAGGTGGAGAGTGCAACCATGAAGCGACTGTGTGTCGGAGCCGTCCTCACGGGAGCGGCGTTCGCGATCGCGGCGTGTACGGGCGATCCCAACGCATCGCTGCGGAATGGTCCGGCCAGCTTGAATGTGCAACCGAAGCAGCTGTTCATCGACTCGGGCCTGACCGACGCCCTGGTCGTCACCGCGCGCGACGGGCAGCTCAATCCGGTGGCCGTCACGGTCACCATCACGTCCGCGAATCCGAACATCGCCAAGGTCGCGCGCGATAGCACTCGGCCGGTGGTTGACAGCTCGCAGTATCCGTTTGTCGTCACTGCGGGTTCGCCCGGCCAGGTCCGCCTGAACGTCAGCGGCGGTGGCCTCACCGACTCGGCCGTCGTCAACGTGCTCCCGCTCAACTTCTCCGGAGCGATCTCGACCCTTACGCCCAAGGGCGGTGATACGATCACCGTTCATGCGACGTCGGTCCTCAAATTCGACACTTCGCTCGTGTCGGTCACATTCGGGCCCGCCGCCACAGGGACAGCGGGATTCACCACGTTCAAGAGCGCTGATTCCGTGCGCGTCCTCGTCCCGTACGGGACGGGAGCGGGTCCCCTGACACTCACGGGAGTGGCGCTCACCTTCATCCCCGGACAGAGCGCGACGCTGCCGACGAGCTCGATCGTCACGCCCACAGGCGACTTCTGGGCGGGGGACTCCTCATGGCAAACCGCTCCCGACATCACGGGCATTCTTCCGGCTAAGGGCAAGACCGCGATGATCTATTCCACGGTGGGGGCCGCGAACGTCGCCGTCTGTCCGGAGGGGGCCTTGGGATTCGGGTCGTCGGGTCCCTGCATGATGTTCAAGTTTACGCTGCCGGACACGGCCACCTATACCTTCAGCACCGACTGGGACGGCGCGGCCACGAACCCCGACGTGGACGTGTACGTCTGCGCCGACAGTGCTGTGGCCAACTTTGGAGCCGCCTGCTTCGAGGACGGCGGGAACGGCGCGACGTCGTCCAAGCCGCAGACCACCGGACCGGCGAACCAGTTCGTGGCTGGAACGCACTGGTTCGTGATCGAGAACTATGCCGGGGCCGCCTCGAAGAACTTCAGGACGACCATCAAGCGGTTCTAGTGAGACGGCACGAGAGCAGCCTTCCAGGCCCCGGAGGAACTTGCTCCGGGGCTAGGTGTTCATAACGATGGCATGAAACCCGTCTCAGGGCTCCTTCTGCTTGGCACGCTGGCATTTACGCGGCCCTCCGACCCACCCCAGGGTGTGGAGCGCGGGCCCTCGATGCGCCTTGCCAACGCCAGCGAGATGCAGCTCGATAGTCTCTACGGCCCGCTCACCTACCTCATGAAGCCGGACGAGCGGGGCATCTATCCCGGGCTGACGGTCGCTGGCAAGCGGGAGTTCCTGCGCCAGTTCTGGGCGGAACGGAATCCGGCGCCCGGATCCACCCGCAATGCGGCTGCCGAGGAGTACAACGCGCGCATCGGGGTCGTGAACAAGAAGTTTCGCGTCATGGGGACGAACGAAATCGCCGGATGGCGCACCGATCGCGGCCGGATCTATCTACAGTACGGCAAGCCCGATCTCGTGCTCACCCGCCGCGGACCCGGCGTGTTCATGCCGTATGAAGTCTGGAAGTACAACAAACCCGCCCGCAAATACTGCTTCGCCGATCTCACCCGTTTCGGGGAATACGTGCTCGTCTACTCGAACGATCCGCACGAAACGACGCGGCCCAACCTCGCCACGTTGATCGGGGATGAAGCGTACGAAGACGCGATGAGGTTCTAGTCGTCTCGAAACTGCCTCTGATATAGCCTCGCGTAGAGCCCGTTCTGCCCCACGAGGTCCACATGCGTCCCCTCCTCCACGACTTTCCCATGATCGAGCACCACTAACCGATTCGCCCGACGTACCGTCGACAGCCGGTGCGCGATGATCAACGTGCTCCGATTCTCGAGCAGGCGCTCGAGCGCTTCCTCGATCAACCGTTCGCTCTCCGCATCGAGGCTCGAGGTCGCTTCGTCGAGAATCAGCACCGCCGGATCCTTGAGCAGCGCCCGAGCGATCGCGATGCGCTGGCGCTGGCCGCCCGACAGCTTGATCCCTCGCTCGCCCACCAGCGTGTCGTAGCGCTGCGGCAGCCGCTCGATGAATTCGGCGGCGTGCGCCGCACGCGCGGCCTCCTGGATCTCCTGCTCGACGGCACCGGGTCGGCCATATCCGATGTTCTCGCGCACGGTGCCCGAAAACAGCGCGGGTTCCTGCGGCACGATGCCGATCGCGCCGCGCAGGTCACGCAGCCGCAGCGCGCGGACGTCGATTCCGTCGAGGGTAATGCAGCCGCTCGTCACATCCCAGAACCGCGGCAGCAGATTCGCGAGCGTGGTCTTGCCAGCGCCGGAGGGACCCACGAGCGCCACGACCTCGCCCGGCGCGATGCGCAACGACACGTCATCGAGCGCGAGCGGCAGCTCGGGCTGATATCGGAACCACACATGCTCGACCTGCACGTCGCCGCGGACAGGGTCGGGAAGCGCCTGTCCGGGAATCGGGTCCGCCACCGAAGGCATGGTCTCGAGCAGCTCAAGCACGCGGCGGGAGGCGCCCACCGTTTCCTGGTATGACGAGAACAGGCTCGTGAGCGCGGCGACCGCGGCGGCGATGAACACCGTATAGAGCAGGAACGATACGAGCGTTCCAGCGGTGACCGACCCGGCGAGCACCAGCCGGCCCCCTTCCCACAACACGATCACCGTGCCCGCGAACGTGGCGAACATGATGACCGCGAAGAACGCCCCGCGCGTGACCGCGCGTCGCACCGCGATCTGCACCACGGCATTCATGCCGCTGGCGTAGCGGCCGGCTTCCCAGGGCTCCTGCACGAAGCTCTGGACGGTCCGGATCTGGCTGAACGCTTCTTCGGCCACCGCCGTCGCGTCGGCCACGCGGTCCTGCACCCGCGTGCTCGAGCGGCGCAGTCTCCTCCCGAAAAACATCGCCGAGCCCACGACGAAAGGCGTGACCACGAGTGCCGTGGCCATGAGGTGCCAGTTCGTGATCGTGAGCAGCACGACCCCGCCCACGAGGTACAGCGTCTGGCGCGCGAATTCGGAAAACTGGAAGCTCACGAGCCCCTGCAGCGTGCCGATGTCGGCCGACAACCGGCTCACGAGCTCGCCCGTGCGATGCTCGGCGAAGAAGGCGGGCGAGAGGCGAATCAGATGCTCGAACAGGTCCTGCCGCAGCCGGGCCATGATGCGCTCGCCGGTGGCCGACAGGAGATAGGTCGAGGCGAAGCTCGCGAGCGCTTGCAGGATGAACAGGCCGAGCAGTCCGAGCGCGATGCGGTCGAGCAGCGGCCGATCGTGACCCACGAATGCGGCATCGAGCAGCTTGCGGACGATCTGCGGGAACGCGAGCCCGACACCGGCGGAGAGGATCAAGCAGACCGTGGCGATACCAAGCTTGGCGCGGTGCGGCCGGATTCGGGGCCACAACCACCGCAAGGCCCGTGGAGACGGGAAGCGGGAACCGGGAAGCGTACCATTCGATCTCACGCTTCCCCCTTGCCGCTCCCCGCTTCCTGGCCTTCTGCTCATAACGCCGCGAGGACGAGACCCGCCCAGACCGCCGCCCCGACGGCAACGTGCGCGGCCTGGAGTGCTTTGGGAAGCGAGAGGAGCACCATCGACGCGGCGACTGCCACCTGCGCAATGACGAGCAGCAGGACATAGCGGGGCGCCGGACGCCGACTCGTGACGGCCCAGGGGATCATGTAGGCGGTCAGGCCATACGCGAGCAGCCGGTGGGTCCAATGCACGTGCTGCAGCATTCCGCCCGTCGGCATTGCCTGCCCATTACACAGCGGAAACCCGAGGCATGCGAACGCCGCACCCATATTTGCCGTCAGTGCACCGAACAGGACCGTCACGAACCCCAGGGCTGCGGCTCCCAGTGCCACTCCACTCGGCCAATGCACATTCGGCTCTCGTGCGGCATAGAGTAGCACCGCGAGCAGGGCCATGGCCGTGCCGAGATGGAGAATCACGGTCCATGCAGGCAGGTCGAGCTTGACCGTAATCGCACCGAGCGCGATCTGGAGAATGAGGAGCGCCATCGCGACATAGGCCGCGATGCTTGGGCGGGCGGATGGGCGGATCGGCGGATTGGCGGATCGTTCGGGTGCGCTCTCACGAACCGCCGAACCGCCGATCCGCCCATCCGCCCGCCCATCCGCCCTTCTCAGAACCCACGCGTAGGCCGCCAGGCAAACCACCAGCACACTGAGCGCCGCTGCGATGAGTCGATGCCCATACTCGATCATCGTGGGCAGGTCGAGCGGCGGGAGCAGGCTGCCGTTGCACAGCGGCCAATGCTCGCCGCACCCGAGGCCCGAGCCGGTGATGCGGACGATGGCACCGAAGATGATCAGGAGGTACGTCGATATCGCGGCCGCCCAGGCGAGCCGCGTGAAGCGTCTGTTCATGGGGCGGGAAATGTAACTAGAACTCGCGCTTCTTCATCTCCTTGAAGAACTGCCGCAGCCCGAGATCTTCCTCGTGCTCGGGCTGCAGCGTGCTGTCGTACTGGCGGCGCTTGGTCGGTTTCGGCGCCTTGGCCGCCTTCGCCGCGTTCTTCCGCGCGAGCGCTTCGATCTTCTTGTCGTCGCCTTTGGCCACTGATGCTCCGGGCTCGGGGGATCGTGACTTCGGGTACCCATAAGCGTAACGCGACGTCTTGACATGCGCCACATTTTGGATCGGACCGCTCTCCTAGGAACCCGCATGGACTGGGTGCAACACTGCAATATCCTCTCGTTCCTGTTCAACGCCGCCCTGGCCTGCGGAGTCGCCGGGGTGCAGGCCCGTTCTGCGGATTAGCGTTCTGACCGCTTCCTCTTCCCCCGACAAATGGGGTGACAAACTCCCTCGTCGCCTCGGTCTCCTCAGCTCAATCGCGGTTCTTATCGGGTCTACGATCGGTGGTGGCATCTTCCGCACTCCGGCCGTCATCGCCGAGCGTGTCCCGTCCGCCATTCCCATGCTCGGCATCTGGGTGCTGGGCGGCGTGCTCGCGCTGTGTGGCGCGCTGACGTACGCCGAGCTCGGGGCCATGTTTCCGCGCTCGGGGGGCGTGTTCGTCTACATCCGGCAAGGCTTTGGACGGCTGCCCGCGTTCCTGTTCGGCTGGACCGAGCTCGTACTGATTCGCGCCTCCGCGCTCGGGGCGATCGCCACGCCATTCGCCGAGTACCTGTTGCGGCTCCTGGGCTACGATCCGGCGTCGCGCGCGTGGACCGTGCACTACGTGGCGGCGATCGCGATCGCGTTGACGGCGTTGTTGAACTATGTCGGCGTGCGTTGGAGCGCCTTCGTGCTCAATGCGGCCACGGTCGCGAAGTATGGGGCGCTGGCCCTGCTCGTCCTCCTGGCATTTGGCTCGGGGCGGGGCGATGTCACGCACTTCACACAAACCGCCGGGCCGATTTCGGGCACGCTGTTCGGCCTGGCGCTGGTATCGGTGCTGTGGGCCTACGACGGTTGGGGTGATCTGTCGTTTGTCGGCGGTGAAGTCGAAGACCCTGAACGGAACCTGCCACGCGCGCTCCTCGTGGGAACGGCAGCCGTCGTCGCGATCTATCTGCTCGCGAATCTGGCGTACCTCTATCTGATTCCCATCCAGGACATGGCGCGCTCACCGCTCGTCGCGGCCGATGCCGCGCAGATGGTGATCGGGCGTGCCGGCGTCATTCTGATCGCGATCGTCGTGATGGTTTCGACGTTCAGTACGCTGCTCGGCTCATTGCTCACGGCCCCACGGATCTTCTTCGCGATGGCGGACGAGGGACTGTTCTTCCGCGCCGTCGCCCGCGTACATCCCCGGTTTCAAACCCCGCACATCGCGATCGCGTTGACCGGGGTGCTCGGCGTCGGCTTCGTGCTGGCCCGGACGTTCGAGGAGCTCGCCGATCAGTTCGTCGTCGCGATCTTTCCGTTCTATGCCCTCGCCGCCGCCGCGGTATTCGTCCTGCGCCGCCGCCGCCCCGATCTGCCGCGCCCGGTTCGTGTCTGGGGCTACCCGATGGTCCCGCTGCTCTTCGTGCTCTCGTCGTTCGTGATTCTGGGGAATGCGTTAGTCGAGCATCCGGCGGCGACTGGGGGGGCGTTTGGGATAATTCTGCTAGGGGTGCCAGTCTATTACCTCTGGGCGAGGGGCGGTCGATGAAACGGCGGTCGGGTTAGCTCACGGACCGCTGCTTCACTGACCCGCCGTCTTTACGACCGCCCCTTTCGGAGCAACCACACCGCCACTCCCCCGAACACCAGATCCGGCAGCCAAGCCGCCAGCACCGGCGGCAGCACGCCTCCCGAGCCGATCGCCCGCGTCAGCTGCACGAGCAGGAGAAAGACGAAGGTCGTGCCGAGGCTGACCGCGACGCCCCAGGCGGTGCCGGCGCGGGGGGAGGAGACCGCGAGCGGGGCGCCGAACAGCGCCACGACGAGGCAGGTGAACGGCACGGCGAGCTTGAGGGCGAGATCCACGCGCAGCTTCTTCGTATCGGAGCCCGAGCGCGCCAGCGCGTTGATATAGCGGCTCAGCTCGCCGTATCGCATTTCTTCCGGCGCCTTGGGCTCCGCGAGCAAGTCCGCGGGTTTTTCGGTAATGGTCCGTGTCTTGAGCGAGTCGAAATCGAATGCCGCGTCGCGGCTCGGACCCGCGAGGATTCGCACGGTGCCATGCCGTAACGTCCAGTGATGACGTGCCTTGGCGTTGTAAGTCGCGGACTGGGCGGCGAGCTGGATGGTCGGATACTCCGCGCTGTTCCCCTCGAGCTCGAGAATCACGTCCTGCATCTGGCCCGCGTCGGCATCGAGAGTACGAATTGCGTACACCCATCCGCCATTGGCGCGATACACGAAGTTGTAGCGCGAGCTCGTGGGATGGACCGGCCGCTCTCCCAGGAGCTCCGCGCGATGCAGCGCGCCCACCGGCGCGAGCTCGCCGAGCACGATTCCCACGGCGACCGTCAGGCCGGCCGTAAGGAATAGCGGCGTGAGCAGGCGCCCGAACGAGATGCCCGACGCTTTGGCCGCGGTGAGCTCCGAATTCCGGCTGAACGGACCGATCGTGAACACCGTCGCAAACAGCACCGCCGCCGGCAGCACGAGAAACATGATTTCCGGCAAGTAGTAGACGTAGGAGAGCGTGACCGCGCGGCCGCTCAATCCCCGCGCGAGATAGCTCCCGAGCTTGTCGGTGATATCGATGATGATGACGACCAGGGGGAACCCGATCTCTGCGAGCAGCAGGATCTTGATCCATTCTCGTAACAGATATCTGTCTAGAGTCTTCAGATTCGACCGCTCTCTATCGCCATTTACCACCGCTCTCCGACCGCCATGTGAACACCCTGCCCAAGTCCGCCCAATCCACTCCCGCGACGTTCTGGCCGGGGCGCCGCGCGAGCGCGAGCGCGTACAAGCCGACGATCGTGAACAGCACGTTGGCCGTCCACATCGCGAAGAACGGCGTAATCGTCCCGCGGTTGCCCAGCTCCTCACCGCCGATCAGGCCCACGTAGTAGATCGTGAACACGACCAGGCTCACGGCGATCACCAGTCCGATGCCGCCCCGGGGAAACCGAATCGCGATTGGCACGCCGAGCAGCGCGAACACGAAACAGGCGGCCGCGAGCGCGAGCTTCTTGTTGATCTCGACCAGGAACATCGCCCGGCGGTCCTGGGCGCCGCGTACCTCGGCCGCCGCGGCGGCGGTGGCGCCGGCGGAAATGGTGGGCACCGGTAGATGGCGATCCGGCGGCATGCCCGGTAACACCGGGGTGCTCGGCTCGGGGCGCCCGGTCCGCGGCCCCGGCTCGATGGGCCGGGGCGGCCGGGCGGGAACCTGCGCGTGCGCCGCCTTCGGTGTGAACAGCGTCGAGAGGTGGTACAGCGCTCGACAATAGAATCCCACGGGCGACGAGTCGCTCACGGCTTTGCGCGGCGTCACAGGCAGCGGCTCGAGGCCGGCGAGGCGGCGCAGATCGTTCTCGACCGTGACACGCTCTTCCTGCCGCGCCTGCGCCTCTTCCACCCGGCTTTCCCGCACAACGATCCGCATCTCGCACGTGCCCATTTCGCGGTCCGAATGATACGTGTCGTTTTCCGTGCGCTCGAGGGTATTGCCGATGCCGCTGACGCGAATCCGATTCGTGTGGTAGAAGGTGCGGTTGAACTCTCGCGGATCGGTGCGGTTGACCTGGCGGATGTCGCCATCGTACAGCGTGAGGTACAGGTCCCGTCCGCCCGGCGTGTATGCCATCATCCCATGCGCCGCATTGATGATGCGGCGTCGTTCGGCATCCTGGAGATCGTAGATCGTTACATCCTTCAACGTGTTGTCTTCGGGGTTGATGCGCGCGGCCCGGAGAAAGAACTGCCCGGGCAGGACTTCATTGATGACCTGCTCGCGCAGGCTGAACGACGGCTTCTTGCGCTGGATGTCCACGAGCAGCACGCGCAGCGAATGATTGGAGCGCGGCAGTACCTGATCATTCCAGAGAAACGCGATGCCCGTGATCACCAGCGCCCCGCCCAGCACCGGGCGGAGCAGCTGTCCCACGCTGACGCCGCTCGCCCGCATGGCCGTGATCTCGTTGTCCATGGCCAAACGGCTGAAGGCGTACAGTACCGCCACGAGCACTGCCATGGGGAGGGTGGTGGCCACTATGAAGGGAAGCGACAGCACGAAGACTTCCGCGATCACGCTCCACGGCAGCCCTTTCCCGACCAGATTGCCGAGTTGCTTCGCGATCTGCTGGATGAGAAGAAAGCTGGTGAGAGCGATGAGCGCGTAGAACAGCGGACCGATGTGCTGTCGTAGCACGTACCGACTTAGGATGCGCACCGTCGTTTCGGCCATTATATTCGCAACTCCCAGTCTCTTCAAGGGATGCCGCACCCCAGCCTGGCCGGTTTTCTCGCTGTCGTGCTCGTCGTATCCCAGGCACACGCGCAGGATCGAGCTGACACGGCTCCGCATTTCATCGCGTCATTCCGCGTCGCGCCTCTCGAGCCTCCGCCAAATGCCGCCCTGGCCCCGGGCGGGCGCCTGGGGCCACGCACGTCCTCAGCCCTCGTAGCGGATCGCTGGGAGGACGGCGTGCGGGCGCAACTGCCGCACGGATTCGTTCCAGATCTGACCGTGCTGGCGGCGAAACCGGCCGGCGACTCCCTGGCGCTGCCGTCCCTTCCCACGGCGCCACCGCCGGAGATGCCACGCCAAACCGGCTTGCTCGGACCGTACGCCGACCTGGGCATGCAGCTCAATCTCCGCTTCGAGCTGAAAGCGGATCAGTTCCGCAACCTGGCCTGCACGCCGCTCGATCAACTGCAGGCGTTTTCCGGATGCAATCCCGGATTCCCCACGATTACGCCCACGCCACAGTACCAGGTTCGCACGGCCGGTACGATCGCGCAGCGGCTTCACGTGAACGTGGACTTCGACAGCCAGCGGGAATTCGATGCGAATAACAACCTCCAGATCTGGTACGAGGGCCTGGAAGACGAGGTGCTGCGGCGGGTCGAGGCCGGCAACGTCACGTTCCAGATGCCGCGCTCGCGGTTCATTACGGCGGGGATTCCGGCCAACAACTTCGGCATCCAGGCGATCTCGCAGTTCGGACCGCTCGAGGTGCGGGGCATCTACGCGCAGCAGAAGGGCAACATCATTCAGGACCGCACCTACACGGTGGGCGAGACCACCACGCAGCCGGCCGACCGGCTGGCGCGCGACCTGGACTACGAGCAGGGCCGATTCTTCTTTGCGGTCGATCCCGTGGCGCTCCCGTCGTATCCCGCCGTGGACGTGCTGAACATCGACGCGGCCACGTTACCGCTCACCCTGCGTGTGGGCGGGTTGCACGTCTACCGGTTGCGGGCGGTGTCTCCAACCTCCACGAACCAGCAGAATGTGGGCGGCGTCCGCGCCGTCGCGTGCGGCGTCGGGGCGGTGGTGGCGGTCGACTGCTCCGTGCAGCGGGCCGGCCCGTTCCAGTGGGAGGTATTGCAGGAGGGGAAGGACTACTACGTCGACCCGAGTGGCGCCTGGTTCGTCCTCGCCAGTCGCCTCGATCAAAACGATTACCTGGCCGTTTCCTACATCCCGGTAGGTCAGACGGCATGCGGCCCCGGGAGTCAGTGCGTCGGCACGTTCCCGGTGAATGCGAATCCCAATCCCAGTGTGATCGACACACTGCGGATCGTCTATGACCCGCGCCCCGGGGTGGCCGCGACCGCATCGTCGTTTCGATTCGAGCTGCGGAACGCGTATCGCGTGGGGGGAGGCGAGATCACGCGGGAAACGGTGCAGCTGGCGCTGACGTTGAACCAGCGCGAGCGGAGCCTCGCGAGCGACCAGACCTATCTTGCCCGGCTGGGCCTCGCGATCCCGTCCGAACAGACCCGGTTCGACCAGTACAACCGGCTGTTCCCGCGAACGCGCGATCCGCAGCAAGGCGGCCCGGTCCACGACTTCTTCATCGTCTTCCCGCACATCACGCCGTTCGCCGATTCCAGCAAACTCACTCCTCCCGAACGCAACGATTCGCTGTATCGCACACCGCGCACCCTGCTCGCGACACAGGCGCCACCCGCGGTGTTCCAGATGCAGCTGCACGCGAACGTCTCGCTGGCCGGCGACCGTGCTTCGCTCTCACTCAACAGCTTCCAGATCCGCGACGGCTCGGAAAAGATCTACGTTGGGGGCACGCTGCTCACGCGGGGTACGGACTACGCGATCGATTACGCGTCCGGTACGGTGCAGTTCACCAATCCCGATTCGCTGTTCGGGGCTGGCGCGACGCAGGTGCGGGCGCAATTCGAGGAGCGGGCGGCGTTCGCGGTCGCCCCGACGTCGATCTTCGGCGTCGCGGCGCACTACGACCTGGGGGATCGGGGTGAGCTCAACGTCACCGGGCTGTACCAGAATCAGCAGAGCGCATTCACGCGCCCGCCGCTCGGACTCGAGCCGTCCTCGGCCTTCATCGGCGGCGTGAGCACCGAGCTGCATTTCCGGCCCGAGTGGGTCACGCAGGCGCTCAATATCATCCCCGGGATTCATACCGACGCGCCCTCGTTCCTGAACGTCTCCGCCGAAGTCGCCCGGTCGCAGCCGAGTCCCAATCCCCTCGGTCAGGCAACCGTCGAGGACTTCGAAGCTGACGCGGGGCGGTTCCTTTCGTTGGGCGAGAACACGTGGCATTGGGGCAGCGTGCCGGCGACCACGCGGGGCGCCGAGCCGTACGGCTTCAGCTCCGTGGATTTCGACAGCACCCACGCCGCGGCGCTCACGTGGCAAAGCCTGCCCTACAATCAGAACGGGAACCCGGTGCAGTTTCTGCCCCAGCAGATCGATCCCACGATCGTGACCGTCGGGCAGGGGCAATCCGCGGAGCCCGCCCTCTGGCTCATGCTCAAGCCCGATACCGTGCTCGGCCTCGCCAGCTCGAAAACGGGACTACCGAACTGGACCCGCCCCCACGTCGATGGACCACGCTGGCGCTCGATCACCCAGTCGCTCTCGGCGACCGGGATCGATCTGTCACGCGTGGAATACCTCGAGTTGTGGGTGTGGGAAGACAGCCACCGGACCGCGATGGCCGATCACACGGCGCTGCTGCTCGATTTCGGGTCGGTGTTCGAGGATGCGATGGCGTTCGTACCCGATACGTTCACCGTTTCCGCCTCCGGCGACACAACCTACCAGGGCTACCATCGCACCGGGCTCGGCAAACTGGACACCGAGGCGGATCCGCTCACGCATTCGTGGAGCGCGGCCATCAACGACGAGGGCATCCTCTCGGACCGCGTGACCGATGGGATCTGGGACCGGGCCAAGGGCGTCGTGCGCGACACGCTGCCGCTGTGCGCCTTGATGATCAACGGCGCGCAGCCGCACTACGGTTTCGGCGACCTGCGGTCGCGCTGCGGCCGCCACAACGGCTCGATCGACACCGAAGATCTCGATGGGGACTTCCAGCTCGACTCGGCCGCCGGCGCGCGGCGCGCCGAGAGCTTCGTGCGATACGTATTCGAAATCGGCGATCCCCGCTATTACGTCCGCGACGGGGGGATGGTGGCCGTGAAGGATACGCTGGGCAACCCGGACGGCATGGCCGGGTGGCGCCTGTACCGCATTCCGTTCCACACCGACACGATTCTCGAGGGCGCTCCCTCGCTGCAGCAGATTCAGAGCGTCCGCATCACGATGGTCACGCCACAGACCGCGCCGCTCGGCGCGCCCGATCCGCAGGTGTTCTTCGGCCTTGCCCGGGTGCGCCTCGTGGGGGCGACCTGGCTCAAGCGCACCGACTCGCCGGCGCGCGGCATCGCCGGCAGCCAGGGAACGGGAATCGGTGAGGTGATCGCCTCCGTCGTCAGCACGGAAAATCAGGACCTCGGGTACATTCCGCCTCCGGGGCTCAGCAATGAGGCGGCTCGCATCGACGCCGGCGTGCAGCTCGGGACCACCCAGGTCAATGAGCGCTCGCTCCGCCTCCTGGCCACCGGGCTCGATCGCGGACAGCACGCCGAAGCGTATACGCATTTCACGACCACCGGAGACAAGAACTTCCTCAAGTATCAGCGGCTGCGCGCCTGGGCTCGCGGGCGCGGCGCCGGATGGGACACGGGGGATCTCGAGTTTTACATCAAGGCGGGCAAGGACCAGGCG
>Ga0335082_10005603_pt1 | contig 13742 bp, 16 predicted proteins | sample Lox_Sample_41_FD_206718 | JGI IMG/M metagenome (GOLD analysis project Ga0335082, IMG submission 206718) | Soil microbial communities from Loxahatchee National Wildlife Refuge, Florida, United States - Lox_Sample_4.1 | ecosystem: Environmental > Terrestrial > Soil > Wetlands | place: USA... | reverse complement strand
AGCTTCGCGTTCCATAGCGGTGGCGTCGCCGAATGTACGGGTTGTCATCAGATGCACAATGCAAAGACAGCTAACTATTTGATAGCCGTTGATGCGAGCTCGACCTGCCTGACCTGCCACGGCGAATCAGGCCAGTCCAGCTACCATGTCGCCACCCCCTCGGCTGAAATGCCCGCGGGAACGCCGCCGAACAATGAGACGCCTGGCGGTGACTTTGGCTGGCTGAACAAGAGCTATCTTTTCACGGTTGCAGGAGTGGCAACCACCGATTTCGGATGGACACATGGCCATAACATTATTGCTGCTGGCTATGACAATGGTTATCTTGCGAATCCTGACCCCGAGTATCCGACAGCCCCGGGAGACACGTTCCCATCAGCACAGCTCTCCTGTATCTCCTGCCATGACCAGCATGGCAAAGGCCGTTGGACGACGGCGGGTACCTTTAGCAAGACCGGTGGCGCTATCTGGACCTCTGGTTCGTATGGTTCCTTGCCGACAGTTGTTGGATCCGAGAATCTGTCAACGGGTGTGTACCGCCTACTCCGGGCCTACGACACGGTTGACGGCGTGACCTTCTCTGGCCCCCCGCCGGTAGCGGTCGCTCCCAGCAGCTATAACAGGTCAGAGTTCTTCTCCCAGACCCGCGTGGCTTACGGCTCCGGTATGACCAATTTCTGCAGCACGTGCCATCCTAGTTTTCACGGCACGACAGGCATCTTCAGTCACCCGGCGGGTGTGGTAATGTCCGGCTCGATCCAAGCCAACTACAACAGCTATGTGAAAACAGGTAATATGACCGGCACCGCGGCCAACTCGTACCTGTCACTCGTTCCGTTCGAAGAAGGCCTGAGCTACACCACGGCCAACATCAACACCCTGAAGAGTCATGCCCAGACCGATGATTCCATTCTGAACGGCCCGGCCTCTGGTACCGTGCCAGCAACCGCGACAGTAATGTGCCTCTCCTGCCACAGGGCGCATGCGACCGGCTGGAAAACCATGTTTAGATGGAACAAGGACATTACCGCGCTAACCATCGCCGGTGCATATCCGACCGGTAATGACAACGGCTTTGGCCGTTCCTCAGCAGAGGTATCAAAAGCCTACTATGACTACAACGTAACGAAGTTTGGCACCAATCAGAGCCAGCTCTGCAACAAGTGCCATGCGCAAGACTAACGCATGGTGAAGCAGTAGGCCGGGGAGGGCCGGCAGATGCCAGTCCTCTTTTATTTCTACACGCCAACGACGAAAGACAGCGATCACGGCCAGTGAACAGGCGGTGAATCGGACTGCGCTGACGCGCCGCTGCTGAAACACTGCTTTTATGTGCCTGATTCATCCAATAAGGATTGAAACGGTTTTTACGATATCTTTAATCCATAGTTCAACCAGTATTTGATGATAGATACGTCTGATTGAAATTACGGACTTGTAGGTGAAGGGCGCAATTTGTAAAAAGCACAACTGTCGTTGACTACTTCCTGAAGCAAACGAGTTTCCATGCTTAGCAATAGTGTAATTTACAACTTGAATTCTTCATACATCCACCTCTTAAATACTCCCTCGGAATCATTGACACGATTACTCATTGGGCATATATTCGTGGCATCATATAGTAATAATAATTAATGCCTGTTGAGGAGATCATCAAACTTTGCACCAATTTTGCGCTGCTCAGTAGGGGAACTAATGTCGAAACTCCGTGTCCAAAGCTTCGCAATTTCCATCGACGGCTACGGTGCCGGGCCGAATCAAGATCTCCAGAATCCGCTCGGCGTCGGGGGCCCTGAGCTGATGGAGTGGTTCTTCTACACACGCATATGGCGGAGGATGCATGGCCATGCCGATGGAGAGACGGGTGTCGATAACGGACTTGCGGAGCAAGGCTTTGCCGGGATCGGTGCCTGGATTCTTGGGCGCAACATGTTCGGTCCTGTACGGGGCCCTTGGCCTGACGACAGCTGGAAGGGCTGGTGGGGAGACGAGCCGCCGTATCACACGCCTGTCTTCGTGCTGACGCATCACCCGCGGGCTCCGCTTAAGATGGCAGGTGGTACGGAATTTCGCTTTGTCACCGAAGGTATTCACGCCGCTTTGGAGCAAGCGACCGCTGCAGCAGGTGGCCGCGATGTCCGCCTCGGTGGCGGCGTATCAACTATTCGGCAGTATCTGCGCGCGGCTCTGATCGACGACCTGCATCTTGCCATACGACCTGTCTTACTCGGTTCCGGGGAGCATCTCTTGAACAATATCGATATGCGTGCTTTGGGCTACGAATGCGCAAAATACGTCGCGGGCGAACGCGCAGCCCACATCTTTTTGCGCAAGCGCGCGTGATTCGTCCGGCGCGCTCGGTGGGGCACCTAACCAATCAATGCAGCGGACGGGCCGCAAGCGCCTCTTGAAGGAGGATGGAGATCATGACTTCGTCACGAGAACAAGTGATCGTAAATCTTCAGAGTCGGAGCAGCGTCGCTGAAACTGCGCAGCGGCTGGCGGGCATTATTGAATCACAAGGGATGACGGTATTTGCACGAATCGATCAGCCAAACCGATGAAGCCCTGGGAATAGAAAGCATGATCGCCATGGGATTGTCTCTCAAGGCTGACAACCACGTCAAGTTTATCGGGAGAGTTGCTTCATGCCGGATGGCGGGAGATACGGGGGAGCAACCTATGAAATAGGGGTGGAGTTTACAGATTTGATGGATGAGGATAGAACGTTGATCAAGGTATTCATAGACTATCTGGGAGAGATGGAAGTCAATGCCGGAAGGGAAAAGGCGGACAATTAGGGTGTAAGTGATATAGTTGCGACTTCTGGAAACACCAATACTTCATTTCGTAATCTTTTTTTGACGCCTGCTACTTCTTGCTATTTTATGGCCATACCCACAAAATACCCCGACCGTAGCCTTGACAGCATCAACGGCCGCTGTTACGCTTGAGATAGATTTTCAAACCACGTGCGATGATATTTTGAAAAGCACTCGGAAAAGATATAAATGTTTCATTGACACCCACTTAAAAAAAAATGATTCCACGATAAAGCCAAACCCTTCGTGAGAGGGGGGACGGAAAGTCACGGGTCTTAAAAGACCAAGACGGCCGAGCTGCCGAAGGATGATGCCTTTGGTATGCTCGGCTTTTTTTGTGCATATGATCAACGAGGTGGCGCACGAGGAGGTGGCCAATCAGAAGGGAGGGTAGAGTAATGGCAACGCACATTGTTTTGATGAAATTGACAGAGCAGGGAATCAAGGACATCAAGAATGCACCTCAGCGAATTGATGAAGCCGCAAAAGCGATTGCAGCAATGGGAGGCAAGATGACAGGCTTCTACGTCACGATGGGGGAGTATGACTACATTGCAATCAGCGAGGGCCTCAGTGACGAAGCCGGTGCGACGTTCATACTGAAACTTGGCTCCCAGGGGAACGTCAGGACAACTACGCTAAAAGCATTTACCAAGCAGGAGTTTGCCGATATGGTTAAGAAGCTGTCTTAACCTCTTTAGTGAAGGTAAGGAGTGACCGCAGCTCTTAAAAGGTAATGCATCCGAATTCTAGTGCGCCACACTTAAATATCGTGAATGTTCCGGTTATATTCCGAATGACTTTATGATACGATCTGACTGGCCGGACGGCGGAGTCACGGCTGCCTACTGGTACGGCGAACTCGCTCCGAAGTGATCGAAAGGCTTGCGTTTCTGGCAAAAGCCGGACGTCAGTGACGTGAACAATTTTAGCGCGCTGATTACTGTGCGTCGGTTCGGTTATGCAAGGTGTACAGTGCCAGCAAACGCAGCGGTAAGTCTAACGATTCATTCAGGCCGACGCCGCTTTGCGACGCGGCCTAATTTTGGCGTTCATATACACCCATTTAAAGAGCACCTGTCAAGAGAAAAAACCTTTACCAAATAATAAATTTCAAAAAAAAGTCATTGAAATTGGTAGCCCCAAGGTCATCGAATAAATCGGGCTCATAACCCAAAGTTAGAGGTCCCCAAATAGTGGTCCAGCTTTGTATTTAGTTTTTTTCTGTTATTAAGTTGCTTGCCAAATCTTCGAATAGACGAAAGCACTAAGGTATAAATAAATAGGGGGTTACGGTTTCAAATTATAGAACATTCTTTAGTGTATCAGGATTGTTCTCCCTTTGATTCATCACGAGTTTCTTCGTATATCCAATTCTGCGCCAAATCTGTTTCATATGGGTTAAAGTACTTGCGCTCAGTCTTTCCATTCCTCATTCTTTCTGCTTTGAGGCATAACGACCCAATGAATAACCTTTTTACCAAATGTGGATTCTTTAAACGTCTATGCCAATGTACCTGACCATTCACTTCATCCATATGCTGATGTTTGTAAAAATCGTATTTTTTACTCATGCTTTTCTCCTAAATGCACCACTAACGAATACATCATATATGAACTTTGCTAAACATGCAAGCATGCTAACAACTATAATTCCCACCATTGAGGCTTTCCTTCATCATTACGGAAATTCTTATTGAATGGAAATTTAAAAAGGCCGATAATAACCGGCTTGAAATATGTTCTATTAAATGTTATAAGGGCTACTTCCTTTTCGAGTGACATTCATCAGCTCCATAAACACCATCATATGAATGTTCACGGCGTTCTTTATGGTGTCTTGGTCATTGCTCCCTTTGACTGATATTGAATCGGATGAAATCAAAGATGCAGTAATGTGGGATGCAGCTAAATTTACATCAATAGCCATAATATCACCTCTTTTTAATCGGTCTTATTTCAGTTTTTCAGTCCCATGACTGTTTGATGCTATGGCTAAAGGATGGGCAAGATATGTAGGGCTATTACCAATACCCTAAATTCATTTTATTCGTTTTATTAGATCGTTTATTATTAATCATTTCAAAATAGAAATGACATAATCAAAAATCACGCCGCCCTCTTTGCCAAAGAGGGCTGTCCTTCTCTTTGTGAACCGCATGCTGTCAGGCTTCAGAATTAAGATATGGTGTGTACCCGCGACAAGGCGAGCCTTAAAACTTCTCGGGTCTATCCTGTTTCACTTTGCCGGTGTCATGAAACACGAGAAGCCATGAGGTCAAGTCTTTCTCCTTAAAAAAAGCATTTTGTTAGTCGCGCTAATCTTTCATATGGCAGTGCTTGCAAAGATCCTGTACCGATCTGGCGTTAAAATTGAACAGTAGGGGACCGTCTGAACTGTGAGGGTTGTGGCAGCTTCCACAGTAAAAGGGTTTGTCCGGTCTCATGGGGTCTTGCAGCCCCAGTTCATCGGTAGATCGCGTTGCCTGCTCGCTTACCGGCGGCTGGCGGGAGCTGTGCTGGCCGTGATCAGCAGCGGGGTGGCACTGGAGACACACGGCGACGGGTTTTTTCATTAGCAGCGCCATCTCGTCCGACGCGTGAGGAGTGTGGCAGGTCAGGCACTTGCCAGAGGCGACAGGCGGATGCACGGTCTTCTTGGTAAAACCGGCCTTGTCATGGCAAGTAAAACATAAATTAGGGGGCTTCGATTTCAGCAATTTGGCGTTCTTCGACGAGTGCGGGTCGTGACAGCTAGTGCAGCCCATACCAACCGCTGGATGGATGTTTTTTTTGACGAATATGCCTTGGTCGTGGCATCCGTAGCATAAATCAGGCTGTTCCGAGGAGAGCCCTTGGGAGAGTTTATTCGTTTTTTTGTGCGGGACGGTCTTAGCGTTGATTCCTGTATGGCAAGCGGGGCACCCCATGTCAAGGGCATGATGCACGAACTTTGCTTTTGCTAGCTTCCGGTGGCACTTGAGACAGTTTATGCCCGCGGCTGAGGTGGAAGAAAGGAGAACAGTGGAGCAGAGCACTATAATGAAAACCGGCGGGAGAAAAAGCATATAAGCGGGGTTTCTTCTCATCCGGAGTTGCTCCTTTTCTATGCGAGTGTCGGTGCGATGAATGTTTTACCAGTTGTGATAAGTGCTCCTATCGGATTCACCTACAAGCATGCAGCGGTGTTGACTAAATTTTAATGCAGAATACGGGTTGAATCTTGAACGTTAAGCTTGAGGGCGCGGTTTTCGCAACCCTCTTAAAGCGATTAATCAGATACCCCATAATAGACAAATCTAACATAAGTTGCAACACGCCGTATTACTGAGCCCAGCTGAACGCATATCCCACGTAGAATAAATTAGAGTCCACACCTGGGTTCTGGGGGGCAGTGTAGCCGTTGGAGATGTGCTGATATTTATATCCAAGGACAATCGACTGGTTCTCCAAATGCCAGATTTCGAACCCCGCGCCAAATCCGAATGTGAAATTAAAATTTGAAGAGTCAGCCACCGGCACGTTGTCCGTAAAGTATATGACACCCGCTGTTCCGTTGATATAAGGTTGGAGCACGGAACCCCGTCGAAAGTTCATCTGCAATCCAATTGGAGAAACACCAACACCATAAATCTTCTGTTTTGTGCCGGGCAGATCAACGGGATTCCCGTTCGCTTCATGACCCTGCTGGGGCTGCTTGATGAGCACAACAGGAATTATTTCAGCTGTGTATTTCAGTGCCCAGTTGTCGCCCGTTCTCAGGACATGCGCATATTGCACGTTAAACTCAAATAAAGGGCGGTCTGTGGTACGCCCGATCAGCGTGGGATTGTCCGCAGAATATCCCGCCCAGAAGCCTAGTTGGTTAGTGCCCAGTTCCAGCGACTTTCCCGGATTCTTTGGCACGTCAGCACTCTCAGCGTTGGGGTAAACCGAATCCTGAGCAGTAGCCATAGTGGCAAAGATAAGTAAGTAAAGGAACGCAAGTAAGCATTTCCGAGCGGCAGAACCAATTAGTAAATCTATGTTTAATATTGGCGTCATTCTGGGCTAAAAACTACAATTTATAATCTTAATTGTTCAAAATATGCAACACTCTCTTGATGGCGTGTGATCCAAATCCTGTTCTGATGCGAGTTCCATATTCATCAGTGTGAATTTCTGGGCACGTTGTTCCTATCTATTACTATCGAATTTAAATGGAAGTCAACATTAGTAACAACGTTTCCTATTTCTAGGCATCGGTCTGTACGGCTGTAGCATGTTCTCGCGCGAGTGTAAACCATTAAAAGCGTCGCGTCCAGGGCTTTTTGATCTGGGCGGCCGTCTTGAAAAATGCCGTCCATTGTTCCCAAGGACCTTTCTTGTTCTTCATGAGCGCATCATAGAGCGCTTCCTCGTTCTTGGGCAGCGGCGTTTCCTGCGGCTTCTTTTTGAGTGTAATGGCTTTTCCCGGACAGGTCGCGACGCACAGACCGCAACCGATGCACCTGTTTGTATCGACAGCCGCAGTGCGCTCAGGACCTACTAGGGCGACGGCATTGACCTGGCAGCGGGACACGCATTTGCAGCAATGGGTGCAGGCCGCCTGGTCGACCGTTGCCTGGTAATGGGTCGTCCAGTAATCAACGGGACTGGGCAGGAACTTCTGGAACGACAGCATCCCGCAGCAGCAGCCGCAGCAGGAACAAACGAATTCCGGGCGCTCGGCATTGGACGGCTGAAGCACCAGACCGTCAGCTTCGCTCTGCCGGAACAGCTCGGTGGCCTCGTCGCGGCTGATCTCCCGTCCATGGCCGCGGCGAAGGATCATAGCCCCTGTATTATTCATTGCGAAGCATGTTTCTTTGCGGATAGTTTTCTTGCAGCGGTTTCCCCTGACCACCATCTTCTCGCGGCAAATGCAGGGAAGCACGACGAACGGGCCGGCAGCATCCTGAAGAATACCACGGATCTGATCATATGTTGAGACCAGGTGCGACATAGATATGCTCTTGCTGATCGGAATGGTCCGCATTTGGGAAGGTTGAACGTTCATAAAGGCCCTGCTGAATGGCATGCTCTTAATGTATGCGTCGGCACGGGCCAGGAACTCGGGTAAGGCGATCCCATCCTGGGCGTTTTCATAAATACCGACCACCATAGGCATGAGGTACCAGGTATCGATGCTATCCCGCTTCTTCCATGCAATGCCCCCTTTTTTGAACATGCTGTCCAAAAGGAGCCTGGTCCGGTCGGCTGAGAATTCTGGCGCCGCTTTTGTCGCGATCTCATCGAGGGAAGCAGGCTTGTAGGAAAGATAGAGGGCGATCTTTGCTTCGTCAGGCGTAAAGACGCGCCTGAGAAGCCGTATGTCCGATCCCAGGAGTGCAGAAGGAAAACCGACAGTCTGCTTATCAAGATGTCGCTGCAAAAGACGGTAGATACGCTGATCAGTGTTCATTCATGCCTCCTCTATGAAATGAGTGCATAGTCAGTTTTCTCCGTCGGCATTGATTTATGGTTATTTTATGTCACGAATATATGCTTTCGCTTATACGATGTCAACGATATCGAATGGGTATTTTAGGGGTAGATGTTTACAGTTACAGAGTTAAAATTGGTATGTTTCAAAGAATGAAAACTGCAACGACTACAGGAAGGAGTCAACGCTCAACAAGCATATCATAAAATAAAGACTTCTGAAAGAAACAAAGCAGCAAATTCATTGAGTGGTTTTGACTTCTTACAGCATCACGTCAGGCGATGACGCATGGACATCTGTCACCCTGTTGCGGAAACCTTCTTCTCGATCACCGTGAGAAGATTGATGATTTCGTCGGAGATCGGTCCGATCTTCAGGAACTCGGCCTCAGCATCAGTGGCCTTGCCTTCGTTTTTGAGAGACACGATGTTTTTCACGGTCTCGTGCAGGTCGATATGCACATTCTCCAGACCTTTCATCTCCGGTATGGTTTTGTAATGTTCCAGCCCCTCGGCGTACATCCACTTGCCCAGGCTGCAGTCCTTGTGTGAGATGGCCTGCTCTTCGGTAAGGCCGCCTTTCCCCTCCAAAAAGTCCTTGAGCCTCGTCGTCCATGCTCGGTGCTTGACTTTAAAGGTTCTGAATGTCATTGCTTGCATTGATTCTCCCCTCCAAGAGTCGTAGGGTGGAAGATACAAAATCCAAAAAATCGGTACCCTTCGCATCCATTAAAAGAGAAAGCGCTTAAGATTATTTCAATGCGTCCAGAAGAACCGCAGTGAGCCGAAAATTCATTTGCTCCTCTTCTCGTACTTTTAAATAGAAATCGCACTCTTTACAATTCTTGAATTTCTGCGCGAAGGTTCCCTGTAGCTGCCCCTTGCATAAGGTCCCTGCTACAACCCAGCATGCCCGCCCTGCGTTTACGCCTTCATGCACGTCATCGAGTTTTTGCTCCAGAGATGCAGGACAAACGCCAAGGTCGTGAACGTGAAAACCCTGGGGCTGTCTTCCGCATCGTTTAAACTCCCAGCAATTCAATTTCGTTTTGACTTCCATCGCACTGCCTGCTACTTCCTGCAGTTTTATCATATCCTGCTCCTCCTTAGCTTCTCTTCAACTATCCCTGGGAATGGTGTCTTTCCCAAGCACCGATCCTTCTCGTTTTCCACAGTAAATACTAGCAAAACCGTTGCCAAAAAAAAGGGATTCTATTACAAGGAGATTGGAAAATGGGCGAACTGCAACAGCAGACAAATTTTGGACAGAATAGTCGAACTGTGGACATTGATAAAGGAGAGTTGAGTTGTTCTATACTCACAACTTGATGTGATTCGTGTCGACTTTGTGCGGGAGGGATAATATTGTGGCTTCTGGGAAGAACGAACTCATATGTCTCCTCATGGACCAAACAATTATTGAGTCGGTCTTGAGATATACATATTTTGCGACGATACTATTTATTCTGTACGTTGATAGAAATTAGGCGGTAATGAGATAAACTTTATAATTGTGGACGTATAGAATCGCATTTAAAGCATGCGTCGCAGCCTTCTTCCTGCAGTTATTGTGATTGCTATTCTCTATAACATATAGTGTTTCAACCCGACAGGTGGTCCGCACGCGGTCGCGTTCAAGGACGAGGCTGCTGGTTCTGAATCACTGTTTCCTGGCAAAACGTTTCGACGAAAATTCGACAGGCCGGGAGGTTACGAGTACTTCTGTTCGATTCATCCATATATGACTGGTAGAGTCGATGTTCGCCAGCAGTAAGTCGAAGTGAGGCACAGCGGGGCGTCTCCGTAGGGGCGGTGACCTCCTGCTCCTTCACTTCAATCTCGGCGAACCACACGATTTCGGTGACTTTTATGCTTAAACCATGGCATCTGAGTTGCCGAACCCGAACATAGGGAAGAGGGGTTGGCTTATTTAGCAAACCCCTCTTCGTATTTGGGAGATCAAGATAAGTGACTTTTGCGAAAACGTTTTTTAAAATTAGAGGGTGGACCCTTGGGGGAAGTGCCCCAGTATTTTTCAGATAGCGCGTTTTTTCAGCATAAATATAAGCGCTACGTAACTGATCATCGTTAACGGCATGATGGTATCTGCTATAAACGCTCCTATTGCTCCCGTTCTTTCCAGTGATTCAAAGTATTTTGTCGCCAACAGGAGAAAGGGATAAGCGCCCGCAATCATTATTTTCCATATACGGGGAGTAAAAATAGAAAAATTAATGAACCGATTCCCATCAGGCTGACTATTGACAGTGCGCGTTATCCCCATCTTTGAGTCCTCCTATCGAAAACACAGCTAATTTATTGAAATTAAAGAGTATTATTCACTGGGCCCTCAATTTGTGCTGTTTCCGCCCAGTAACATAGTATTCAGCAAAGCCATAATTTTATATTATCACAATTAAAATAGTTTTGCAAGTTTTTTGTTGTTTTTTAAGGACGGCTGATTGTGTCTCATTTTGCGGTTGATCCGCCGTATCGCTCGTTGTAAAACTTCTGGATCTTCTGGAGCTCTTCCTTGCTTATGCCTTTGAGATACCAGTCGTGTCGCTCGTTGGGCTCGATATATTTTTTTGCGAGCTCGTTGTACAGGTCGGGACCGGCCGTTTCCTTCACCTCGGGCAGAAATTCCGTATAGAAGTTTTTAGCCACCTCGTAGATGCCGTGCCACCAAGCGTAATCCGGGCCCATCATGGCTGCTCCATGACGCGCACGTCTTCCCTCATGGTGCCATAATTCAAAATAGGTCCATTCAATTTTTTTCGAAAAATCATTTGGTTTGAGTTTGCCCTTATCGATGAGCTCTTGCCGGATCGCAGTCGCTGGCTTTGCGAATTTGTCATTGTAGAAATTCACGAAGTTGTCAAACTGCATGTAGAAGCCGTCTACGAACGGAGCGGAATGGCAGCTGCTACATACGTCCTTCATACTTTCCCGCTTTTTGTCAGCGTTTTCCAGCTTCTTCGAAATGGGCGGCCTGAGAGTCCAGCTTATACGGCTGCCCACGTCGTGCGTCACGGCCTGGGTCGGCGTTGCGCTCATATGGCAGGTGGCGCAGGTCGGCGCGGCAGTGTAGTCTTTGCCGACGATCCACGAGTCCTTGTGCATGTTCAGACGTTCCTTGTTCGCCTCATAGAGGATGCCGTGCTTCGACTCCTTATAAACTTCGATCTGCGGATGGTCAGGACCGAGATGGCACTTGCCGCAGGTCTGGGGTTCGCGCGCCTGGGCCTTCGAAAAATTGTGCCGTGCATGGCAGGCAGAACATGAGCCCTTAGACCCATCCGGGTTGATACGGCCGATTCCTGTATTCGGCCAGGTGTTCGTGTCGAGCCTCCCGTTGGCCAGGACCTTCACTACTCCTCCGTGGCACTGGCGGCATCCTGCGGTGACCGCCTCGGGGCCGCCGACAACTTCACCGAGGTAATTATCCAGAGAATCCAGAACGTCTTGCGCTTTCGCGTGGTGGCTCTCGGTCATCTCCTTCTCTTCCTTGGCATGACATTTCCCGCAGTCCTTAGGCGTCACAAGCACGTGGATGGTAAATCCATTGTGGTCCATGGCAGCAATGTCGGACTTCTCTGCCTTATGGCAGGTATAGCAGTCCACGCCTTTCTCCGCGTGTTTGCTGATTCGCCATTCTTGCACGAATGATGGAGATTGGGCTTCATGGCAGGCAATGCATTGTTTCGCCTCCTGGGAGACCGGCGCCGTTGACTCTGCTGCCTCACCGGCCACTGCGTAAATGTTCACACAGGCACAGAGCATTGTGAATAAAGCCCCAAACAGTCTGTTGCGTTCCATAACAAATTCTCCTCCTATTTTTATAAGATTGACACACGTGTTATTAAAATGTGTCATACCACTTGTTTATACAGGGAAGGCACTCGGAAAGCTTTGAATTGTAACATGAGGCACAGTTTAATAAGTTTCTGAAAAGCTCGCTATGATATGCATCATAATCAATGATGGGATATTCAAGGTTAGATATTAACACTTGCTGATTGTAGCATTGAAGCTTGCGGCGATTTATAACGTCAACGGATGCAGGGAGTCGACCTTGGGGCATAAAACCCGAAGGTGGTCAAAATTATATTAAAAAATATTTTATCGATAAAATGATTCATCCTGAAGTCCGTGACAGTTTCATCTTTTTGAAATTAAAGACTCCTTCATGTAACATCTAAAGTTTCCGTTCTCGGCAACTTATCAATTTACAAACCGCATTCATTAACGTACATCCTAAAAATACCTCATCGAAAACATAACCCAATAACATAACCCAATGCTATATTGACATATGACTGTTTCAGTCATATATTCATGTTATAATCATAAAAAAGATCACAATTCCGCATTTTGCAACATGAGGAAACCAGAGCCACGGCTCTGTCGTGAGTGTGCGACCTGTTCACACTCTCTGGTCGTGCTGTTGCTACAGGTCATGAGGATTAATTTATCCAATGCTCCATCAGCATAAGAAAACAATCACATCATCGCCAGGTGATTTTTCGGAATGGCACCGGGGCCGAAAAGAATTTTCGATCTGGATGATTGGACTGGAGCATGACGAGGTTTACCGGAAACTCTGGGCTGCGCGTAATCATCTTTCCGGATTGCTGCTATCTCCGTACGAGAGGCAACCTCACATTACGCTAGTTGTTTGCGGGTTTCTGGTCGATGAACGACGTTGGTATGACGATTATGACAAGAGTCAGTTAGATGCACATTGCCGGCTGCTGAAGGAATCTAAACTCAAACCTTTTTCCATAGAAATCAGTGGCATCGACAGTTTTGCTTCAGCGCCATTCTTCCAAGTGCATGACTGTCAACGCGGGATCAAACAAATCAGAGCGCTGCTTTCGACTACGGAGATTGATATTGGTCGCGATAGGTATAGTCCGCATGTGACGATAGGGTTGTATTCGGGCGCATTCGATAGCCGGGTTGTGCTGAAGCGGATCAGAGCATTTGCTGATGAACCCGTCAGGCTTTCCGTAGACCGGATAACGTTCGCAGCTTACGATGCATCAGACATTCGCGGGCCGCTAGTATATAAGTATCAGATAGCGTTGTCCAAGTTGTGAGTGCACATAAGAGTGATTATCTAGTTAGAACATACATTGAGATGTTCTTCTTGAACTTACAGAAATAGCATGGTTTCATTTAGAGCGATCTGCGAATTTGTACGTGAAGGCCGGATGAGCAGAATTGTTACGAAGGTGAATAATTCTGTTTGAATTATGGATATTATGATATGGTTTTTCTGACAACAAGAACTTCCTGGAATGTCGGAGTTATAATCTTTTGTAACAATCAATATTACGTCTCGAAATGAGCAAGATAGGGGATATGCTGTAGCTGGATCTACCCACATGATCGCAAGCTAAAGGGATGTGCGTAATGTTTAACCCTAATTTTGTTTTCGATAACTTCGCATCT
>Ga0335082_10005602_pt1 | contig 13743 bp, 14 predicted proteins | sample Lox_Sample_41_FD_206718 | JGI IMG/M metagenome (GOLD analysis project Ga0335082, IMG submission 206718) | Soil microbial communities from Loxahatchee National Wildlife Refuge, Florida, United States - Lox_Sample_4.1 | ecosystem: Environmental > Terrestrial > Soil > Wetlands | place: USA... | reverse complement strand
ACTCGAGATGGCACGCAACGTGGTTGTCGTCGGAACCCAGTGGGGCGACGAAGGCAAGGGCAAGATCGTCGACTGGCTGACGGAAAAGGCCGACGGCGTGGTGCGCTTCCAGGGCGGCCACAACGCGGGGCACACGCTCGTCATCCACGGCAAGAAGACGATCCTGCGCCTCATTCCATCGGGCATCCTGCGGCCGAACGTCGCGTGCTACATCGGCAATGGCGTCGTCCTTTCCCCGCCTGCGCTACTCGGCGAAATCGACGAACTGCGGGCCGCCGGCGTCGAGGCTGCGAGCCGCCTGACCATCAGCGGCAACTGTCCGCTAATCCTCGACTATCACGTCGCCCTCGACCAGGCGCGCGAAGCGCACCGTGGTGAGTCACGTATCGGGACCACTGGGCGCGGAATCGGCCCTGCCTACGAAGACAAGGTCGCGCGACGCGCAGTGCGCACGCAGGATCTCTTCGATGCCGCGCGCTTCGCCGAGCGCGTGCGCGAGGCGCTCGACCTGCACAACTTCGTGCTGGTCAACTACCTCAAGGCGCCCAGGGTCGAGGCCCAGAAGGTGATCGACGACACGCTGCGCCTGGCCGAGCACCTCAAGCCGATGATCAGCGATGTGTCTTACCGCCTCAACACGGCGATGACCGCAGGAGACCGGCTGTTGTTCGAAGGCGCGCAGGGCGCATTGCTCGACGTCGACCACGGCACCTACCCGTACGTGACGTCGAGCAACACGGTCGCCGGCGCCGCGGCTGCTGGAGCCGGGGTCGCGCCACAGCGCCTCGACTATGTGCTCGGCATCACCAAGGCGTACGCGACCCGTGTCGGCTCTGGTCCGTTCCCGACGGAGTTGCTGGACGCCACCGGCGAGCAGTTGCGCAGCAAAGGCAAGGAGTTCGGTTCCGTGACGGGCAGGCCGCGTCGCTGCGGCTGGTTCGACGGCGCCGCTCTTCGCCGCTCCGTGCAACTGAATGGCACGAGCGGGCTTTGCATCACCAAGCTCGACGTCCTCGACGGTTTGCCGACGGTGCGTCTGTGCACGGGCTATCGGTTCGACGGCACCACCATAGACATCCTGCCGTTTGCTGCGGATGAAGTCGCGCGTTGCGAGCCGGTGTACGAGGAGTTCCCCGGCTGGCAGGATTCGACATTCGGCGTGCGCGACTGGAAAGCGCTCCCAACGAATGCGCGGCGTTATCTCGAGCGTCTTAGCGAAGTCGCCGGCGTGCGTCTCGATCTTATTTCGACAGGCCCCGATCGCGAGCAGACCATCGTCCTGCGTCACCCGTTTTCGTCATGAGTCGGAGTGCGTCCGGTGCGGATAACGCGATGAAGGACCTTTACGTCAGCTGGGACGAATATCACCGCCTGATCGAGCAACTCGCGCTTCAAGTCTACGAGTCCAACTACAAGTTCGAGTCGATCTTGTGCCTGGCGCGTGGCGGCCTGCGTGTCGGCGACGTGATCTCGCGGATCTACGACAAGCCGCTCGCGATCCTCTCCGCAAGTTCCTATCGCGAGGCGGCCGGCATGCAACAGGGATCGCTCGACATCGCCGAGTTCATCACCAAGACCGGCGGCGAGCTCGAGGGGCGGATCCTGCTCGTCGACGATCTCGTCGATTCCGGCGTGACGCTCACCCGCGTCATCGCTCACATTAAACAGCGCTTCACGGGCATCGTCGAAGTGCGCACCGCCGTGCTCTGGTACAAGGCGGTCTCTACATTCAAACCTGATTACCATGTGCAGTACCTTCCCACGAGTCCGTGGATTCATCAGCCGTTCGAGGAATACGACTCGCTGCGGCCGCAACAACTCGACGCACGCTTGCGTCGTGCGCAAGCCAACTGAGCGATTCGACTTGAAACCGTGGCGCGCGCAACCCGAAAACGAAACGGCCCGCTTGCGCAGGCCGTCGTTCTTGCTGGTGCCCGGAAGAGGACTCGAACCTCCACACCTCGCGGCGCTAGTACCTGAAACTAGTGCGTCTACCAATTCCGCCATCCGGGCGTTCCGCGAGCGGCGCATTTTAATTGGCGTCCCCTTGATGTCAAACGATCGTGCCGCCGCGGGCGCATGCGCGGCCAACACATGACGCCGAAGACCGAAACGCTCGATCGCGAATCGATCATCGAGTCGCTCGCGGAAGCGCGCACGCCGCTTACACCCACTGAACTGGCGGAGCGCGTGCGCGTCCCCGAGCTCAAACGCGAACGCTTCGACAGCGAACTCGCCGAACTCGAACGCGAAGGCAGGGTGATTCGCAACCGCGCAGGCCTGCTTCTCGTCGCTGCGCGCGCCAATCTGCTTTCCGGCCAGGTGCAAGGACACCGCGACGGTTTCGGTTTCCTCCTGCGCGACGATGGCGGCCAGGATCTCGTGCTCCCCGAGCACGAGATGAGCAAGGTCCTCCACGGCGACCGTGTGCTGGCACGCGTCAGCGGACAGGATCGGCGTGGCCGGCCCGAGGGCGAGATCGTCGAGGTCATCGAGCGGCGTACCAACCGGTTGGTCGGCCGCCTGCTCAACGAGCGCGGCGCGATGGTGGTTGCGCCCGAGGATCAGCGCATTGCGCACGACATCCTGATTCCGCCGGGCGCCACCATGGGCGCCGAGCATGGGCAGGTCGTCGTGGTCGAGATCGTCCAGCAGCCGCAGCGGCACGTGCAACCGGTCGGGCGGGTGATCGAAGTGCTCGGCGCCATCGACGATCCGGGCATGGAGATCGAGATCGCCGTGCGCAAGTTCTCCGTGCCGCACGAGTTCCCGGCCGAGGTGCTCGCGGATGCCGCGCGGTTGCCGGACTCGGTATCGCCGAAGGATCGCAAGGGACGCGTCGACTTGCGCGACATTCCTCTCGTCACGATCGACGGCGAGGACGCGCGTGATTTCGACGACGCGGTTTACTGCGAACCGATCGGACCGGGCAGGCGCAAGTGGCGCCTGATCGTCGCGATCGCGGACGTCGATCACTACGTCGGCACAGGTGCCGCGCTCGATGCAGAAGCGCAGCGGCGCTCGACCTCGGTGTACTTCCCGCGGCGCGTCATTCCGATGCTGCCGGAGAAGCTGTCGAACGGACTCTGTTCGCTCAACCCCGGAGTCGACCGGCTGGTCATGGTGGCCGACATGATCGTCGACGGCAAAGGTCAGGTTGGGGCGTACCAGTTCTATCCGGCGGTCATGCATTCGGCGGCGCGGCTCACTTACAACGAGGTGTGGGAGGCGCTGTCGCAGCCGGAGAGTCGTGGCGCACACAAGCTCGCGCCGCTGCGTCCGCAACTCGACAATCTCTATGCGGTGTTCGAGGTGCTGGCGCGCGCGCGGGATACGCGCGGCGCACTCGACCTGGAAACCACCGAGACCTACATCGTCTGCGATGCCAACGGGCGCATCGAGAAGATCGTCGCGCGCGAGCGCAACGATGCGCACCGGATCATCGAGGAGTGCATGCTGGCGGCCAACGTCTGCGCCGCCGACTTCCTCGAGCGCAACAAACAGCCGGCGCTGCTCCGGGTGCACGAAGGGCCGACACCCGAGCGGCTCGCCAACCTGCGGGCGCTTCTGAAGACACTTGGGTTGCAACTCGATGGCGGCGACACACCGCGGCCGGCGGACTATGCCGCACTTCTTGCGCGCATCCGCACGCGTCCGGACCGGCAACTCCTGCAGACCGTGCTGCTTCGCTCGATGCAACAGGCCGTGTACAGCCCGCACAACGTCGGTCACTTCGGGCTTGCTTACGAGTCCTACGCGCATTTCACGTCGCCCATCCGCCGCTATCCCGATTTGCTGGTGCACCGGGCGATCAAGGCGATCATCGGGCGGCGCGGCTACGTGCCCGACGTAGTCCAGGTCGACTTGCCCGTGGCGCCCGCGCGCGGGCCTGCGCGCAATGCTCGCACCAAGGCGGAAGAGGGCACCGCTCTCGCGGCGTGGGAGAAGCTCGGGCTCATCTGTTCGGCGAACGAGCGGCGCGCCGACGACGCCACGCGCGACGTCGAGGCGTGGCTCAAGAGCTACTACATGCGCGAGCGTGTCGGCGAAACCTACAGCGGAACGATCAGTTCGGTGGTGCCGTTCGGCATCTTCGTCGTACTCGACGATCTCTTCGTCGAGGGTCTCGTGCACGTCTCCGAGCTGGGCTCCGAATATTTCAGCTTCAACGAAGCACTGCACGAGCTGCGCGGCGAACGCACCGGGCAGCGGTATCGCCTCGCAGATCGGCTGACCGTGCAGGTCTCGCGCGTCGACCTCGAAGGACGCCGCATCGAGTTCCGGTTGGTACGTCCCGCCGATCGCAAGGCACTTCTTCTCGGCGCGGCCGCGACGGCCGAGACTGCGCGCAAGCCAGCACGCAAGGGTGAGAGCGTCGAGGAGCGCAACGCGCGTCGGGCCGCCATCGCTGCGCGCAAGTCGCGCGACTTCGACAAGCGCGAAAAGGCACGCTCCGGCAAGCACGGGCTCGGAGGTGTTCGGTCGGGCATGACACGGCGGCGTGGGCGCTGATGAGCCGGGGGCAGGCGGTGTTCGGGTTTCACGCGGTCAACGCGCGCCTGAAGCACGCCGTCGATTCCGTGGAAACGCTTTACGTGTCCGAGCATCGCCACGATGCGCGGATGCGCGAGTTGCTCGCGCGCGCCGAAGGGGCCGGTGTGAAGATCGTGCTCGCCGACGACCGGCGGCTGGACGGTCTCGCAGGCGGCAATGCACACCAGGGTGTCGTCGCCCTTTGCAGCAGGTCGGTGCAGGCCATCCGACTCGATGACGTGCTCGCGCGCGTCGATCCGCAGACGCTGCTGCTGTTGCTCGACGGAGTGACCGATCCACGCAATCTTGGCGCCTGCATCCGCACGGCTGCGGCCGCGGGGGCGAACGCGGTGATCGTGCCGCGTGATCGCTCGGCGTCGTTGACGGACGTCGCGAGCAAGACGGCGGCGGGAACAGCAGAAGCGTTGCCGCTCATCGCCGTGACCAACCTCGCCCGTGCGATGGACGAGATCAAGGAGGCGGGCATCTGGATCGCGGGCGCTGCAGGCGAAGCCAAGAGCACGATATTCGCGCTCGATCTTCGCGGCCCGCTCGCATGGACCCTCGGTGCCGAAGGGACAGGCCTGCGCCGCCTTACCCGTGAACGCTGCGATTGGCTCGCGCACATCCCGATGCACGGCGAGGTGGAAAGCCTCAACGTATCGGTCGCGGCGGGAATTTGCCTGTTCGAGACGGTGCGCCAACGCGCGCTCGCTGGCGCGCCCGAGCGCAACACATGACGGCGGACGCGCTTGCGCGGGCGCGCGCGTTGCTCCAGAAGGCGGGCTCCTGCGTGGTGCTCACCGGTGCCGGAATGTCCGCCGAAAGCGGCGTGCCCACGTTTCGCGACGGGCAGACCGGCGTCTGGTCGAAGTTCGACCCGATGCAGCTTGCATCGCGCGAGGGATTCGAAGCCGATCCCGGTTTCGTCTGGCGCTGGTACTCCAGCCGTCGTGAGAAGATCGCCGAGGTGCGGCCGAACGCCGGGCACTTCGCGCTCGCCGGTCTCGAACGGCGCTTTTCTCCGTTCGCGATCGTGACGCAGAACGTCGATGGCCTGCATACACGCGCCGGCAGCACCGGGGTGCTGGAACTGCACGGCAACCTGATGCGCACGAAATGTTTCGCGGAATGCGGCGTGCGAATCGATAGCCTCGCGGATGTGCCCGCGGGGGAACCGCCTGCGTGCCCTTCATGCGGCGAATGGCTGCGACCCGACGTGGTTTGGTTCGGTGAGATGCTGGACCCGACCGTGCTCGACGATGCGGAGCGGCTTGCAGCCCGCTGCGATGTGATGCTGGTGGTCGGAACGTCGGGGATGGTCTATCCCGCGGCGGGTCTGCCGTACCTCGCCAGGCGCCGCGGCGCAAAGGTGATCGTGGTCAATCCCAATCCGTCCGACATCGACGACTGCGCCGACGTCCTGGTCTCCGAAACAGCGGCGAAGGCGCTGCCCCGGCTCTTCGAGGCGACTTGAGCGAGGACACCAGCTCACGCTAGAATCGCGGGCTTTTCAAATCCTTGCCGCACCGGACCTGCGCAAATACGTGAAGCGGCGCGGGTGACGCACCGGGCGGCTCATCCCACAAGGAGCTTCGATGCGTCATTACGAAATCTGCTTCATCGTCCATCCTGATCAGAGCGAGCAGGTGCCGGCGATGATCGATCGCTACAAGAACCTCGTCACGAGCCAGGGCGGCAAGATGCACCGGGTCGAAGACTGGGGCCGGCGGCAACTGGCATATCCCATCGACAAGCTGGTCAAGGCGCACTACGTGCTGCTCAACATCGAGTGCGGCAAGGCGACGCTGGATGAGTTGGAGCATGGTTTCCGCTACAACGACGCGGTGTTGCGCCACCTGACCGTCGGAACCAAGAAGGCCGAGACCTCGCCTTCGCCGATGATGAAGATCGTCGAGAAGGAAGAGGCCAAGAAGGCTGCATCGGAACAGGCCGCGTCGACTTGACGGATGCGGCCCGGGACGCGGCCAACCGATGCGTGATCGCGGCGCGGCTGATACGGCAAGGCAGGATGCGATACACGCCTGGCGGACTGCGAGTACAGGAACTTGGATTCCGGTTCGAGGGCAGCGCCGTCGAAGCGGGCTTTGAGCGACAACTAGATTTCGAATTCGACGTGGTCGCGGTAGGTGATGTGGCAGAGCGATTGGCACAGGTTGAATTGGGAAGCGGGCTCGTGCTGAGCGGCTTCCTCGCTCCCGCCAGCCGGCGTTCCAAGCGGATCCAGCTGCACGTCACCGATTACGCGACGTATTCAGGAGCTTGACATGGCATTTACCAGGGGCAAACCCAAGGGCAAGGGAGGCAAGGGCGGCCGTCGTGGCGACAAGCAGAACGCGCTGTTCAAGCGCAAGAAGTTCTGCCGCTTCACGGTGGAAAGGGTCGAGCAGATCGACTACAAGGATCTCGAGACGCTGCGCGACTTCATCACGGACAACGGCAAGATCATGCCGGCGCGGTTGACGGGCACCAAGGCGCACTACCAGCGCCAACTCGATGCTGCCATCAAGCGTGCGCGCTTTCTCGCGCTGCTCCCCTATACCGACAGTCACTGAGCAGCGGAGTCGATCGTGCAAGTCATCCTGCTCGAAAAGGTCGTCAACCTCGGCCAACTGGGCGAGGTCGTCAAGGTCAAAGAAGGGTTCGCCCGCAACTACCTCATCCCGCAAGGCAAGGCGCGCCGCGCCACCGAAGCGGCGATCAAGGAATTCGAAGGCCGCCGCGTGGAACTCGAGCGCGCGCAGACCGAGAAGTTCGACGCGGCGCGCGCGATCGGCGAGAAGCTGAATGGCGCCACCGTGCAGATCACTGCGAAAGCCGGCGTCGACGGCCGCCTGTTCGGCTCCGTGACCAACTTCGACATTGCCGAGGCTCTCGTCAAGCAGGGCTTCGAAGTCACGAAGGGCCAGATCCGCCTGCCGCTCGGCCCGCTCAAGATGGTCGGCGATCACAAGCTTTCGGTAGCGCTGCATTCGGACGTCGTAGCCGATATCACGGTCTCGGTGCTGGGCGAAACCGCGTAATCTCCCGACGCGGTTCGTGCAGATGCGCAACCGCGTGTCCTGACGGTGAATGGATGAATTCGCCACTCGCGGATCCGCAGCTTTCCGAGGTCCGTACGCCGCCGCATTCGATCGAGGCCGAGCAATCGGTGCTCGGCGGACTGCTGCTCGACAACGTCGCATGGGACCGCATCGCCGATCTCGTCGTCGCCGGTGATTTCTACCGCAACGATCACCGCCTGATCTACCAGGCGATCGGTCGCCTGCTCGAGGCGAGCCGGCCGGCGGACGTCGTCACCGTTTACGAGTCGCTGCAATCGACCGGCAGGATCGAGGAGGCGGGCGGCATTGCGTATCTCAATGCGCTCGCGCAGAACACGCCGTCCGCCGCCAACATCCGCCGCTACGCCGAGATCGTGCGCGATCGCTCGGTCCTGCGCCGCCTGGTCACGGCAGGCGACGAGATCGCCACGGCGGCGTTGAGCCCGCAGGGACGCGAGACACGCGCGATCCTCGACGAAGCCGAAGCGCGGATCTTTCAGATCGCGGAGGAGGGCGCGCGGGGCCGGCAGGGGTTCGTCGAAATGGACCGGCTGTTGACGCAGGTCGTGGAGCGCATACAGGAACTGTTCGAGCGCACCAACCCCTCAGACGTCACCGGCGTGCCAACCGGCTTTGCCGACCTCGACAGCAAGACCGCAGGATTGCAGCCTGGCGATCTCATCATCGTCGCCGGGCGTCCGTCGATGGGCAAGACCTCGCTGGCACTGAACTTCGGCGAGCACGTTGCGCTCGACCAGGGGCTTCCGGTCGCGGTGTTCTCGATGGAAATGGGTGCATCGCAACTTGCGCTGCGCATGTTGAGCTCGGTCGGCCGCATCGACCAGCAGCGCCTGCGTACGGGCCGTCTGCTCGATGCCGACTGGCCCAAGCTCACCGAGGCGATCAAGAAGATGCACGAGGCGCAGTTGTTCATCGACGAGACGCCGGCACTGACCGCGATCGATCTGCGCGCGCGGGCGCGGCGGCTGGCGCGCACCTGCGGCAAGCTGGGCCTGATCGTCGTCGATTACCTGCAACTGATGTCGGCTTCCAGCGTGGGGGAGAATCGTGCGACCGAGATCTCCGAGATCTCTCGTTCGCTCAAGGCGCTTGCCAAGGAACTCGCGGTGCCGGTGGTGGCTCTTTCGCAGCTGAATCGTACGGTCGAGCAACGCACCGACAAGCGCCCCGTGATGTCGGACCTGCGCGAGTCGGGCGCGATCGAGCAGGATGCCGACGTGATCCTGTTCATCTATCGCGAAGAGGTCTACAACCCGGACACCACCGACAAGGGTATCGCCGAAGTGATCATCGGCAAGCAGCGAAATGGACCGATCGGTCGCGTCAACCTGCGTTTCGGCGGGGAGTTCACCCGTTTCGACAACCTCGCTCCGGGTTACAGCAGTGGCTCCCCATTCTGAATCAGTGGCGCCGCCAAGTATTGCCGTCGAAGGGCGCGAGCGCCGCACCGTGGCGCGTCGTCTGCGCTGGAGACTCCGTCCGCGCGACCGCCGCTTCTATCAGCTGTTCGACCGCCATGCGGCCTATTGCGTCGAAGGCCTGCGGGCGCTGGCAGCCTTGCTTGCAGACGTGAAGGATCCCGACGGACGAGTGCGCGATATCGAGGCGATCGAAAAGGGCGCGGATCGGGTGGTCGACCAGGTGCGGCAACTGCTCGGCCGCTCGTGGTTCCCGCCGTTTTCGCGCACCATCGTCTACGAGCTCATCAACCGCCTCGACGACATCCTCGACCTTACCGAGGACGCGGCACAGTCGCTGCACCTGTATCACGTCACGCGCTTGACGCCCGAAGCCGTGCGCCTCGCCGAACTTGCCGTGTCGAGCGCCGAAAAATTGCAGTCGGCGGTCGAACAGCTGGCGCAGATCGAAAGCCCGCGCTCGATCCTCGCGCTGTGTGCGGAGGTGGACCTGCTCGAAGCGCAGGCCGACCACGTGATGCGCGCCGCGATGGCGCGGCTGTTCCGCGAGGAGAGCGACGCGCGCCAGCTGGTGAAGATCAAGGCGATCTACGAGCTGCTCGAATCGCTCACCGACCGCTGCAAGGACGTTGCCAACGCTGTCGAGGCGATAGTCTTGAAGCACGGCTGAGCGGTGATGGACGCGCTGCTCTGGGTCGTCGCGGTCGCGCTGATCGTGATCGGAGTCGCCGGCGTGGTGTTGCCCGCGTTGCCCGGCATTGCGTTCGTTTACGGTGGCATCGTGCTCGGTGCGTGGATCGGAGGATTCAAGCAGGTCGGCTCGGGCACCGTCATCGCGCTCGGAGTGCTCGCGGCGATCGGCATGGCAATCGACTACGTGGCCACGACGATCGCCGCTCAACGCGCCGGCGCTAGCAAATACGGATTGATCGGCGCCGCGATAGGCACCATCGCGGGTGTCTTTACCGGCCTCATCGGAATCTTCTTCATGCCGCTGGTTGGCGCGGCGATCGGCGAGTACGTCGCGCGCCGCGACGCGTTGCACGCCGGCAAGGTCGGATTGGCAACCTGGCTGGGCCTGCTCGCAGGCATCGTCGCCAAGCTCGCGATCATCTTCGCGATGGTCGGCGTCTTCGTAGCCGCGCTGATCTTCTAGAGGATATCGGCGGCGTGATCTGCCAGGCGCGAGCGTTCGCCTCGCTGCAGCGTCACGTGACCCGAGTGCGGCCAGCCTTTGAAGCGGTCGACCACGAACGTCAATCCTGAACTGCCTTCGGTCAGGTACGGCGTGTCGATCTGCGCGATGTTGCCTAGGCAGACGACCTTCGTCCCAGGACCTGCGCGCGTGATCAGCGTCTTCATCTGCTTGGGTGTCAGGTTCTGCGCCTCGTCGATGATCAAGTATTTGTTGATGAACGTGCGGCCACGCATGAAGTTGAGCGACTTGATGCGAATGCGCGTGCGGATCAGATCGTTGGTCGCTGCCCGACCCCACTCGCCGGCGGCGTCGTCGGACTTGTTGAGCACCTCGAGGTTGTCTTCGAGGGCGCCCATCCACGGCGCCATCTTCTCTTCCTCGGTTCCGGGCAGGAAACCGATGTCATCGCCGACCGGCACCGTTGCCCGCGTGACGATGATTTCCGAATAGCGTTTGGTCTCGAGTGTCTGCGTCAATCCGGCAGCCAGCGCCAGCAGTGTCTTGCCCGTGCCGGCCTGGCCGATCAGCGTCACGAAGTCGCACTCAGGATCGAGCAGCAGGTTGAGCGCAAAGCTCTGCTCGCGGTTGCGCGCGGTGATGCCCCAGACCGCGTTCTTCGCGTGCATGTAATCGCGCAGCACGCGCAGCACCGCGGTCTTGCCCACGACCTCCTTCACCTGCGCATAGAACGGCGCGCCGTTTTCCAGATACACGAACTGGTTCACGAGCACGTCGCCCGCCAGCGGCCCGTGGATCCGGTAGTAGGTGAAGCCGCCTTGCTGCCAGGACTCCATGCCCTTGCCGTGCTTGTCCCAGAAGTTGGCGGGCAGCTGCTGCATGCCGGTGTAGAGGATGTCGGTGTCCTCGAGCACCTTGTCGTTGTAGTAGTCCTCGGCCGGCAGGCCCAATGCGCGCGCCTTGACGCGCATGTTGATGTCCTTCGACACCAGCACCACTTCGCGGCGCGCGTGCAACTCGTTCAGCGAGCGCACCACGCCCAGGATCTGGTTGTCCGCTTTCCCGGCGGGCAGGCTCGGCGGCAACGCCGACGAAACTGCCTGGGTCTGGAAGAACAGGCGGCCCCGAGCGTCGTTGTTGCCCAGCGCATCGAGCGCGATGCCGTCCTCGATGGGCGTCTTGCACGCGGCGACCAGCGCATCGAGCGAGCGGCTTACCTGGCGCGCGTTGCGCGCGACCTCCGACATTCCCTTCTTGTGTCCGTCGAGCTCCTCCAGCGTCACCATCGGCAGGAAGACGTCGTGTTCCTCGAAGCGGAACAGGCTGGTCGGGTCGTGCATCAGCACGTTGGTGTCGAGCACGAACAGCTTGGGGGCTCCGGCGGGTCGCGCCTTCTTGCCGTTGCGCGCCTTCGCCTCGACCAGTTCGAGACGCGCCGCGGCGGCCGCCAAGCGGTTCGGCGTTTCGGCGCGCGAGCGCGCTTCGGGCGCGGCTTTCGCGGGTGCAGGTGCTACGAGCTTGATCGGCTGGGCAACCTTTGTCGGAATCGACGCAAGGATGGTGGCCGGTTTGGTCGGCGGCTTCGGAAGCGGCATCTAGGTCCTTCGGGTTCGCGCTGAGGGGTCGGGCTATAGCGTCTGAACGAATGCGAGCACGTCGTCGACGTGCCCCGGCACTTTCACACCGCGCCATTCGCGACGCAATTTCCCCTCCGCGTCGAGCACGAACGTACTGCGTTCGACGCCGCGCACCTGCTTGCCATACATGTTCTTCATCTTCATCACGCCGAAGAGATCGCACACCTTCTCGTCGGGGTCGCTGATCAGTTCGAATGGGAATTCCATCTTCGCCTTGAAGCCCTCGTGCGACTTCAGGCTGTCGCGCGAGATGCCGAAGATCTCGGCGCCCGCCTTCTTGAAGCGCGCATGCGCCTTGCCGAAGTCGATTCCTTCGGTGGTGCAGCCCGGCGTATTGTCCTTCGGATAGAAGTAGAGAACGATCGTTTTCCCCTTGTGTGCCGCCAGGCTGAATTCGCCGTTGGTGGCTTCAGCCTTGAAATCGGGCACCTTGCGATCCAGCGCTACGGGCATTGGGCCTCTCAGGAGTCGAGCAGAAGAACGGCGAGGACGCGTCGGCCCTCGGCAACCAGGATGTTGTACGTGCGGCATGCCGCCTGCGTGTCCATCACTTCGAAGCCGACGTGCGCGTGCGCGAGGGGCGCCGATAACCGCGGATGCGGGAAGCACTGGCGCGCGCCGGTCCCGAACAGAACGACTTCGGGGCGCGCATCGAGCAAGGCCGCGAAATCCTCGGCGCGCAGCGCGTCGAAGCTGCCGACACTCCACTCGGTCGGCGGTTGATCCGGGTAGAGGCGGACCGCCTTTGTGTAGCGAACGCTGTTGATCTCGATGAAGCCGGGCCCGTAGGCCGTGACGGTGTTGAGTGTGGTGGGCGGATCTGCGTGCAGTTTCAATTCGACTCCGGCAAATGGCATGTCGGATGCTGCAGGGCAACACCCAATGGCAGATCGGGTAAATTATGCCCAAGCACGCGCGCGATACAAGCGCGCTTCTTTTACAGCATCGCCTGTAAGCGGCGTTGCAAGCTGTGGGCCCGGCGCCCTAAGTGAGGATCACCATGTCAGACGTGCCGCGCGAGTTTGGGCGCATCAAGCGCTTGCCGCCTTACGTTTTCAATATCACCGCCGAGCTGAAGATGGCGGCGCGCCGGCGCGGTGAAGACATCATCGACATGAGCATGGGCAACCCGGACGGGCCGACGCCGCGTCACATCGTCGACAAGCTGGTAGAAGCGGCACAGCGGCCGGACACCCACGGCTATTCGGTCTCCAAGGGAATTCCGCGCCTGCGCCGCGCAATCTGCGCGTGGTATCAGCGGCGCTACGGCGTCGAGTTCGACCCTGACGCCGAGGCGATCGTGACCATCGGCTCGAAGGAGGGTCTGGCGCACCTCATGCTCGCGACGCTCGATCGCGGCGACACCGTGCTGGTGCCGAATCCAAGTTATCCGATTCACATCTACGGTGCCGTCATTGCAGGCGCCGACATTCGTTCGGTGCGCATGACGCGCGAGGTCGACTTTTTCGCGGAACTCGAACGTGCGATCCGCGAATCGTTTCCGAAGCCGAAGATGATGATCCTCGGGTTCCCGAGCAACCCGACCGCGCAGTGCGTCGATCTCCAATTCTTCGAACACGTCGTCGCGCTGGCGCGAACGCACGGCATCTATGTGATCCACGATCTCGCCTATGCCGACATCACGTTCGACGGTTATCGCGCGCCGTCGATCATGCAGGTTGCGGGAGCGCGCGACGTCGCCGTCGAGTTCTTCACGATGAGCAAGAGCTACAACATGGCCGGGTGGCGGATCGGCTTCATGGTCGGCAATCGCGACCTCGTCTCGGCACTCGCGCGCATCAAGAGTTACCACGACTACGGCACGTTCACGCCGATCCAGGTCGCCTCGATTGCCGCGCTCGAAGGACCGCAGGAATGCGTCGAGGAGATCCGCGTCCAGTACCAGCGCCGGC
>Ga0335082_10005601_pt1 | contig 13744 bp, 14 predicted proteins | sample Lox_Sample_41_FD_206718 | JGI IMG/M metagenome (GOLD analysis project Ga0335082, IMG submission 206718) | Soil microbial communities from Loxahatchee National Wildlife Refuge, Florida, United States - Lox_Sample_4.1 | ecosystem: Environmental > Terrestrial > Soil > Wetlands | place: USA... | reverse complement strand
CGCCCGGTTCCCCGCACCGGCCGACCTGATCGCTTTCCTCGCAGCCGAGGACGCCGAACCGGCAGCGCAGATCAAACCAGCGTGTTAATCATCTGCGATTCCTAAGTTTAAGTGAGCGATGGGAAGCGGAGATAACGCGCACAGTCCGTTCTGCGCGTCGGCCGTGGCCAGCCGGAGCCAGCGTGCCGGTTTGCATTGGACCGAACCGGCCGATCTGTGTCGTCACTTGCTTGTCGGGGTGTCGGGGTGTCGGGGTGTCGGGGCAAGCAGATATTCGGCGGGGGGTAGGGATGCGGGCAGCGAGGGCGGGACCGGGGCTGGCCGCTCGGGGTTGACGTGCGGTCGGGTGACTGGGCCAGTAGCTATGAGCGTGTGGCGGTCGCCGACGCCGGGGACCCGCTCCTAGTCGTGGGTGGGTTGATGGGAGGCTTGCTGTAGTCCATATTGGCGGAGGGTTTCGCGGACACGCTGGGCGCCGGGGGATCCGATGCGCTGGTAGATCGCAAGTGCCTGCCGCAGCTGCGCGGCGGCTTGGCCGGGGTTGCCGTCTTGAAGGTGGCTATTGCCGATTCCTTCCAGGGCGCGCGCTTCCTCCAGTGGCACGCTGATGTCTCGGGCGATGGCCAGTGCCTGGGTGTGACGTTCACAGGCCTGGCTGGTGGCCGAGGTCTGCGAGGAAAGTTCGCCGAGGCGGTTGAGCGCCTCGGCTTGGCCGATCAGGCTGCCAAGGTCACGGAACAGGGCCAGGGCCTGCTGGTGGCTGGCGGCGGCGGCCGGGTAGTCGCCGGTTTCTTGCTGCACGACGCCGAGGGCGTTGAGGGCGTCGGCCTGGCCATACAGGTCGCCGAGGTCACGGAACAGGGCCAGGGCCTGCTGGTGGCTGGCGGCGGCGGCCGGGTAGTCTCCGATCAGCTGCTGCAGCGTGCCCAGGTTGTCGAGGGCTTCGGACTCTACGAGACGATCGCCAGCGCCACGGGCGGCGTCGGGCCTGGCGGCGCCAAAGCCGGGGGCTGCCATCGGCTTGCCTCCTTTCCCTGGCCACCCTGGTGATGTCTGTGTACCGCATGGTCACCCCGATCATGGCGCGGATGGTCTCTCCCGCGTCCAGGCGCGGGTCATCCGGGTTGATTGTGGCTGCGGTGCTGGCGAGCCAGCGGTTGAATGCGTCGTGCTCGGCGCCGGTCAGATCGATGGCAACCTGCATCGTCACGGCTGACCACTCGGCTTCCCAGGTGGCGGTTTCGGCGTGGATGACAGGAACCAGGTTGAGCTGAAGCTGCTTGCCGGCCCGTTCGGCGCGGATCGTGGTGAGCGCGATTGCTGACAGCAGTACCAGCATCGGCTCTGGGGTGCGGCCGGGTTAGCCCGGACCGGTATCAAGGCGGCACCGTTGGGGGGACGGGAGAGACCAGAACGAATATCGCGATGAGCCCCAGGTTGTGTCATCCGCAACGGCAGGTGGCTGACTGCACCGGGGCAGCGGGCTGGCTGCCCAAGCGATAGGGTTCTGGATCAGCAGAACACGGCGGCCGGTTTGGGAGGGTAAGCGCTGACGGCCGTGTGCCGGTCGGGATCGTGTACCCGGGAGCGGGCGGCTATGAAGGCGCTGGTTAAGGCGGAAGCGGAGCCTGGCCTCAGGCTTGAGGACGTGCCTGTGCCTGCCTTGGGCAGGGACGACGTTCTGATCCGTGTGCTAAGAACTGGTGTCTGCGGTACGGACCTGCACATCTATGACTGGGATGGCTGGGCGCGGGCGAATGTGCCAGTGCCGCTTGTTGTCGGCCATGAGTTCGTCGGCGAGGTCATGGATATTGGGTCCGACGTGCAAGAGCCATGCCCGGGTGATCTCGTGAGCGGTGAGGGCCACCTGGTATGCGGCCGTTGCCGCAACTGCATGGCCGGTCGGCGTGTTCAGTGCGCGCACACCAAAGGAGTGGGGGTCAACCATCCGGGCGCCTTCGCCGAGTACATCGCGCTGCCCGCAACAAACGTCTGGCGGCACGAGCCGGACATCGACCTCGATGTCGCTGCCATCTTCGACCCCTTCGGCAACGCCGTGCACTCAGCCCTGACCTTCCCGATCCTCGGGGAGGACGTTCTCATCACCGGTGCCGGTCCGATCGGTCTCATGGCAGCGATCGTGGCCAGGCATGCCGGCGCCCGGTATGTGGCCATCAGCGACGTCTCGGAGTACCGGCTGGATCTCGCCAGGCGGATCGGCGTGACCCTGGCTGTGAACGCTGCCGACACAAGGCTCGGTGACATCATGGCCGAACTTGGCATGCGCGAGGGCTTCGACGTCGGCTTTGAAATGTCCGGCAAGCCGACCGCGCTGCGGGAGATGCTGGCAGCCATGACCCACGGTGGCAAGATCGCCATGCTCGGCCTGCCCGCGGAGGATTTCGGGATCGACTGGTCGCACCTTGTCACCAACATGATCACGATCAAGGGCATCTACGGGCGCCAGATGTTCGAGACCTGGTACGAAATGTCGGTGCTGATCCATTCGGGCCTGGATATTTCGCCGGTCATCACGCACCGGTTCGATGCGGCCGATTTCGGGCAGGCCTTCGATACTGTGCGCAGCGCCCAGTGCGGCAAGGTGGTCCTCACCTGGGCTCACCGGTAAGCAACGATCGCGAGGGGTCTGGCAGGTGTTTACCAGCATCCGGCAAGACATCAACGGCGAGCTTGATGAGATCCGCTCGGCAGGCCTGTTCAAGGCTGAGCGCGTCATCGTCAGCCCGCAAGGGCCGAGCATCCGCGTCGGGGACGGCAAGGAGGTTCTCAACCTCTGCGCGAACAACTATCTGGGCTTGGCCGATGACCAGCGCATCGTGGCGGCTGCCAAGGAAGCCCTGGACCGCTGGGGGTATGGCCTGGCCAGCGTCAGGTTCATCTGCGGCACCCAGGACGTGCACAAACAACTTGAGCAGCGCATCTCAGGTTTCCTCGGCACCGAGGACACCATCTTGTACTCCTCCTGCTTCGACGCCAACGGTGGCTTGTTCGAGACATTGCTCGGCGAGCAGGACGCCGTCATCAGCGACGAACTGAACCACGCATCTATCATCGACGGGATCAGGCTGAGCAAGGCCAGGCGGCTGCGCTACCGCAATCGCGACATGGCCGACCTCGAAGCCCAGCTCAAGGCAAGTGCCGATGCACGCCGCCGGCTCATCGCCACCGACGGCGTGTTTTCCATGGACGGTTACGTCACGCCACTCGGTGAGATCTGTGACCTGGCCGACCGTTACGGGGCAATGGTCATGGTCGACGACTCGCATGCGGTGGGATTTGTTGGCGCCCGCGGCCGCGGCACGCCCGAACTGCACGGGGTCAGCGATCGCGTTGACATCGTGACGGGGACCCTGGGTAAGGCGCTGGGCGGGGCCAGCGGCGGCTACACCAGCGGGCGCCGCGAGATCATTGACCTGCTTCGCCAGCGTTCACGGCCATACTTGTTTTCTAATTCCGTGGCGCCCGCGGTGGTGGGTGCTTCGCTAAGGGTCCTGGACCTGCTGGAGAGCAGCGATGACCTGCGGGCCCGCTTGCGCGAAAACACCGCCTGGTTCCGCGAGCACATGACCGGCCTGGGCTTTGACATACTGCCCGGTGACCACCCGATCGTGCCCGTGATGATTGGCGACGCCGCGCGCGCCACCCAGATGGCCGACCTGCTCCTGGAAAAGGGCGTCTATGTGATCGGCTTCAGTTATCCGGTAGTCCCGGTCGGCAAGGCGCGGATCAGGACACAGGTATCCGCCGCGCACAGCCGCGACGATCTCCAGACCGCAGCAGCCGCCTTCGCCGCCGTCCGCGCCGAGATGAGCTGACGCTGGTGATTCCAGCCGCCGGGACGAGTGATTCCTTATGGGCCCAGTTGTCATAGGCGGTCAGCGACCGCTTGGCGGGTTCGGCCGTGGCCAGCTGCGCCAGGTGCACGCGGCCATGGCCAGAAGGGCCGGGGCGATCGGGGTGAAGACGCCTTCCGTGGTGCGGCCGCCGTGGCAGCCGGGGTCGAGCTGGCCCTTGAGGTGTCGTTGACCGACCACGCAACGTGGCGGTTCCTGAATGCGTCTCACCACGAGGTCGCCAATCGCCTGCCTGGGAGGCGGCGGAAGCCATCGTCCGGTTGGCGGTGACAGCCGAAGACCGCGCCCAAGCCAGACAGGCGCTGTTCACGCTACTCACCCGCGAGAGCGATCCCGAGATGGCGCGGCAGAATTTAGTTGGCGAGGCTACGCCAGAACTGGAATATCTGTGCGAAAGGTACGACACGGTACAGACCAAGCGTCAGCCGCAAATATTCGGCAGGGATACACGGGTGATCCTCGCTCAATTTTTCGGAAGATATACACGGAGATGATCACCCGTGTATCACTCGTTCCGTTTGTACGGATTTGAAAACAGGATCACGCTGCGTGATTGACTTTAGGGCCGGACCTGGCGCGCACAGCCTTTACGTTCCTTCTGGCGTCGCGCTCACCGTCGGATTGGCTGCCCAGGTCAGATGTCCGGCCGCTTTTTGCGGGAATGGGACGGGCCCGGCAAAGCCGGGCGCGCGTTCTTTCCTTGCCGGGCAGCTTCCGGCCGGCCTCGCAGCGAGGTCGTGCTGCTTGCGGCGAGCGCGCGCACGAGACCGCGGGTGATGCCGGGCAGGGTCTTGATCGTCTCGTCGCCGGGGCGGCGTGCAGGACCACCGCGCCTTGAGGCTCAGCCGCGGCCCTGGCGCCGCGTCAGGCCGGCGCCCCCGGGCGCTGCTGGATCCGGGCAGCGGGCGGGGATGACCGGTCCGGCCCGGTGATCTCGCCCTCCTTGCTGGCTGGATGTGATCAGGTCGCGGGTTTCCGCGGGCCTGGTGAGATTCCGTAGAGCGCGACCGCCAGAGCCTGCCGCAGATCCGTGCGCAGGTCGGGGCGTTCGGCTGGCGGGGTGCCGAACCAGCGGGTGATCACGCCGATGTAGGCATCGAAGAGGAAGAGCGCCGCAGCGTGCGAGTCGACGTCTGCGGCGAACTCGCCCGCGGCCTGCCCCGCCTCGATGACTTCGCCGAACACTTCGGCGGCCGGCGCCCCTGCCGTGTAGGCGCCGCGCATCACTCGCCAGGCGTCGACGACGGCACGCGCTTCGCGCTCGTTGTCCTGGTTGAACGCGGCGAGCGTGTCGAGCAGCCGGGCCAGGCGCGCCGCGCCGTCCTGCTCCTTGGCCGCTTCACCTTCCAGCTGGGCCCGGAGCCATGCCTTGCGGTGGTCGAGGTACGCGCGCAGCAGCTGCTCCTTGTCCCGGAAGTAGTTGAAGACAGTCGCGCGCGCGACATCGGCGCGTTCGGCGATGTGATCGAAGGTCGTGCCGTCGAATCCCTCCTCGGCGAACGAGGCGGCGGCAGCGGCGACGATCCGCTCACGGGTCTGCTGCTTGCGCCGCTCCCGCCGCCCGGTAGCGGGTGTCGCCAGGCTCACGTTCATGGACTATAGTCCAAACTTAGATCAGGATCCAGATTAGGGGGCAGACATGCCTGCCGGACAACGTTCCCGCGACGCGGCGGCGGCGCTCATCCGCTATGCCGCCTTCACCGACAAGCCGACGGGCGGCAATCCCGCGGGAGTGGTCCTCGACGCATCCGCGCTCAACGACAGCGACCGGCTCGCCATCGCCCGGGACCTCGGCTACTCGGAGACCGCCTTCCTGAACCGCCGCCCCGGCGGCGAGTACGACGTCCGCTACTTCAGCCCGCAGGCGGAGGTCCCGTTCTGCGGGCACGCGACGATCGCCGCCGCGGTCGCCATTGCCGAGCGTGACGGGCCCGGCCAGCTGGTCTTCCACGTCACCGCCGGGGCCGTCCCCGTCGTGACCCGGCGCGACGAAACCGGTGCCATCACCGCCTCGCTGACCAGCGTCACCCCATCGGTAACGGACCTGCACCCAGCAGCCGTGGACGCGGCACTATCAGCGCTTCGCTGGCGCCGGCAGGAACTCGACACGTCGCTCCCTGCGAAGATCGCGTACGCCGGCGCCCGGCACCTGATCCTGGCCGCTGCCTCACGCGAGCGCCTCGCCCGGCTCGACTATGACTTCGAGGCGCTCAGGGCCTTCATGCTCAGCCAGGACCTGACAACGGTCGACCTCGTCTTCCAGGCAGGACACGGCCTCTACCACGCCCGCAATCCCTTCCCGGTCGGCGGCGTGTACGAGGACCCAGCCACCGGCGCCGCAGCGGCCGCCTTCGGCGCCTACCTGCGAGAACTCCGCCGGGTGGCACCACCGGCCCAGGTGACCGTCCGGCAAGGGGACGACATGGGACGACCCAGCCGCATCATCATCGACATCCCCCCAGGCGACGGACCGGTTACCGTCACCGGAAGCGCCGTGCCGATCGGCGGCTGAGCCAGCCGCCGGCCCGCCAGCGACCGCGCTGACCGCCATGTTCGCTCCCGGCACAGAAGGCATGCACGAAACCCAAGATGGCTCATCGCCGGCCATCCCGGGCCATCAGCCAGGCCGCGCCGAAACCCCGGCATGACGCCAGAATCAGCCTGCATCCCCGGGCCAGCTCGCCACCGGCACGCAACGCGTAATCGGCGTTCTATCGTCATTCGCGGAGGATGATCACGATCTGTCGATCACGCTAAGTGACAGATAGTATCTCGGCCGGGATATCGCGGAGTCATCAAGCTGCCCGTACATGCTGTCAGTGTTGTGATCATAGAGATGTGGCTGACCTGACAGACGCTGCCGTGCGGGAGATGAGGATGTTCCTGGCCGGCACGCGCGATGACATCGTGCGGTGGCTGCCGCCACCCCAGTGGGAGCCGGCCTGGCGGTCAGAGGCCGTGCGGGAGATCGGGAACTGCGAGGCTGGTCCGGCCGGGGCCTGGGGTGAGGACACGATCCGGACCGTTTACGCCGGAGCGGCTCTGTACCTGGACACAATTCTGCGGTGCATTCAGGGGCTAGCCGACGCTCTTACGCCGCAGACCACGCCGTACGTGGTGAACGCGATAGCGCGGGCCGCGATGGAAGCCGGGGCTCAGCTATGGTGGCTGCTCGAGCCGGGCATCGGGGCGCGACGCCGGGTGGCCCGGTTCTGGCTCGCCCGCGCCTCGGGAGCACACTACCTGGACGAAACCGTGCACAAGATCGACCCTGCGGCGCCGACGGGCACCTACGGCGAGACCCCGGCAATGGTCCGGGCCGCGATCGATGGCCTTGGCCTCAGCTACAGCGAACGGCAGTTCCGCAACGGGAGATGGTCCCGGTCGTGCGAGGGCGAGACCTCCCCGGCTACACCGCCCGTGCCACGGCATTCGAGGCAGCGGTCAGCATGTCAGCCGCGTACTCCATCTACTCCGCGGCGGCGCACGCCGAATGGCACGCGGTCATCGCTGGCTTTCGCCAGGAACCTCTGCCGGACGGCGGAACCATCCTGGTCAGCCGTCCTGACCTCGTGGCCGTCGGCGGCGCCGTGCTTGCCGCCGCAGGGTTCGCGATCGTGCCCGCCGACCGGGCGCTCAGGCTCCTCGGGAGAACCGCAAGGCTGGCGGAGTTCTGCCATCACGCTCGCCGGGCCGAAGACCTGATCCACTGCCTTGGGCTCCCGGAAGGATGGAGCCGCTGGCGACGCTGACCCCTCACGATTTTACGGACCGCCGATAGTCACCAGGGATAAGCGAGAACCGCCGATCTGCATGCTGAGCGAAGCGTGACGGCATTATCCGCGCCTGGCGCAGATCTGGATAATCGGCGCGACCGCCGGCGCTCGGTAATACCGCGTAGGGTGCTCCCTTCAACGTCACCGAAGGTGCGAGCCGCGAGTGGCCCTGTGCTGACCAGTATCGGCTTTCGGGTTGCTGTGAGGAGGAGTGCCCGCCCGTCGGACTGGCCGACCTGATCAGCGCCGGTCGCTGTTAGCGTCGAGGGGATGCGACGGCACAGCCCGCGAGGGAGCACGCCATGAAGGCGATCGTCCAGCACCAGTACGGGGCGCCACAGGATGTCCTGCACCTGGCCGAGGTGGAGATGCCGGTGGCCGGCGCGGATGACGTACTGGTGTCGGTGCGTGCCAGCTCGGCCAACCCTTGGGACTGGCACTTCATCCGCGGCGAGCCGTTCCTGCTCCGCCCCGCCGGGCTGGGGGGCGTCCGCAGGCCGAAGTTCCCGGTCCCGGGCGGGGACCTCGCCGGGACGGTGGAGCGGGCCGGCAGCGCGGTCACGGCATTTAAGCCGGGCGATGAAGTGTACGGTTTCGGCCACGGCGCGTTCGCCGAGTACATCGCCGTCCGCCAGGACGGCCTGGCGCCCAAGCCGGGCAATCTCACCTTCGAGCAGGCCGCCGCGGTGCCGCTGGCCGCAGTGACCGCGCTGCAGGGATTGCGCGCAGGAGGGATCCAGCCGGGCCAGCACGTCCTGATCATCGGCGCCTCAGGCGGCGTGGGGACCTTCGCGGTGCAGATCGCCAGGCACCTGGGCGCCACGGTGACCGGCGTCTGCAGTACCCGGCACGCGGACCTGGTGCGCCGCCTCGGCGCCGGGCAGGTCATCGACTACGCCAAGCAGGACTTCACCCGCGGTTCCGCCCGCTACGACCTGGCCCTTCAGCTGGGCGGGACCTACTCCCCGGCAGCGGTCAAGAAGGTGCTCACACCCCGCGGAACACTCATCCAGTCCTTCGGCGACGGCAGCCGCTGGTTCGGCCCAGTAGGCAACCTCATCAAGGCCGTGGCCCTCAACGCGCTCGCCGGCCAGACCCTGAAACCATTCACCGCCAAGGTCACCGCCCAGGCCCTCACCGAGGTCGGCGCCCTCATCGAATCCGGCCGTATCACTCCGGTGATCGACCGGACCTATCCGCTTACCGACGCGGCATCCGCTGTGCAGCTGGTCGAGGAGGGAAGCCCCGCGGGCAAGGTCATCGTCGTGGTGGAACCACCCCCGCCGAAGCTGCCACCCCGCTGATCCCACAGATGTCCAGCGGCTGAACGCCGCGCGCTATTGCTCATGCGACCGTGTCACGGGGCGGCAAGGACCACCGCCCACGCCGCGAAAGGATTCCAGGATCGGGCCAACTGGCATGGCCAGGCTGGCATCCGTACCAAGACGGCAGTTGCGCCCGGGCCCGCCCCCAGCCGCCCACAGGGCAGACCAGCACCATTGAGGTTATCGGCCGAGGCAGTCATTACGGACTGTGACTCCAGTCTCTAAACGCGAACCGCCGAAATGCTCGGCCGCCCACCGTCAGATGACCGCTTCCGCTGTGTCCCGAACCGGTCGTTATGGCGCCGGGTGGCCAGGGCGCTCGCCCAGATCCTGGCATGCATGGCGCACCGGGACGCCCGCCCGGCCGGCGGCGGCGCGGATGCAGGCGACCGCCGCGAACAGGGCGTACTGCCAGAAGTCGTCGGTCTGCCACCAGGCCACCTCATCAAGCAGGTCCGGTTCGGTCCCGCCATGAAGGGCTGCTGCGGCCAGCACCGCGTACTGGAGCTTCGTGTTCTCCCGGCCGCGGAAGGTGCACTCGGGCAAGAACCGCTCGCGCAGTCCGTCCAGGGGAAGCGGGTCAGCCCGGCTGGCCCCGCACCAGTCCAGCGCGTCCGCCGCGACGCGGATGAACACCTCGCCGGGGAAGGTGTCGTCCCGCGGGTGCAGGGGTGCAAGCTCGCTCACCAGCTCGAAGATGTCAGCGTCGCGGGCGAGCCCGTCGAGCAGGACCCGGCGGGCGGTCACGGTGTCCTCGGGAGTGGGCCGCTTCCTGGCAGGCATATCACGACGGTACGGCAGAACCACCGATCGCCGGGCGGCCCTACCGGCGAATGCCCGCCGCCGACCGGTGCAGCGCAGTGCCGCCGCCCCCCGTCACGCTGCGTCTTCGCCTTATGAGCTGCGTGACGCACGTGAACCGCCGTCAGGTGCGATCGCCGGATGGTGATGATTGTCAATGGCGGTCGCTCATAACAGGGTGTTCAGGACTGACCGCTCATGTTCCGGGCTGGGGCGGGCCGATCGCCGGGCGGCGTTCTGACAGTGCCTCGCGGAAGGCTCCGATATCGGCATCGCAGTGGGCTTCGGCCAGGGTCACGATCTCTGCCAGCAGTGCCTCGGCTGCCTGGAGTGCTTCCTCGGGCCGGCCGTTTGACAGTGACTCGAGTCGCTCCGCGAGATGCTCGGGGACCAGGCCGAGCCCGGCGGTCAGGTGGCGCTGCCATTTGAGCTGGCGGTGCGGCAGGTAGACGCGGTTGAGCGCGAGGATAGCCCGGACTGCCGCGAGTCCTGTCCTGGTCAGCAGGTCGCGAACCGCCAGGCTGTCGCCGCGGCTGACGAGCGCTTCGCGGGCTGACCAGCCGGTGAGCACCTCCAGGGCAAGCGCCTGCTCCACCAGTGCCGAGACCAGCTCGCGGGGGAAGGTACCGGCCCGGGCCCGCCAGGATCCCATCAGCTCCTCGCCGAGAAGCGGGCGGCAGCGCTGCAGCGCGGCCAGGCGCATGTGCCGGACCGGGTCGGTGCTCGCCCGCACGAGCACGTCGTCGAGGAACCGCTCGACGGAGCTGACCAGGAAGTTGCTCACGGTGACGCCCAGTTCACCGACGAGGTAGTCCTCGCTCCATTCCTCGTCGTCTTGGTCGTAATCCCACAGGGCTGTCAGCTCGCCGCCCAGCGCGCGGACGGGGGCAAGCCGATCCGCGTCGGCCGGCGGGCAGGCCCAGTAGCAGTCCAGTTACAGGTCCGAGAACCGGTCCGCGATGCCTGCCCCAACCGAGCCGGCCACAGCCAGCGCGACGAGGTTCCCGTTCCCCGCATAGACCCCGGCAGCCCGCTCGGCCACCCTCATCCGCCACGCGGCATGGACGTTCTCCGCGCCCGGCATCCCATCCGGCAACTGCACGACTCCCGATCCTGCCATCAGGCAGCGGGACAGCCCCAAGCCAGATATGCCCGGCCATCGGCTCCAATGGCGCAGGCACGAACTGTAGTCGCCGAAAATCCGCACGCGTACCGCCGTTCGGCGCGGATGTTGGTCGGGCGCTCATTGTGGTGCTGGCCACCCAGATGTGGCTGATCTGTATGGAGGCTGGGTACGTACCGCCGCGCAGGCTGCGCCTGGGTGGCGCGAGACCGGGCGGGTGGATGTCACAGACCTGGACGCTGACCCGCTGCGTCAGCTCGCCCGTGGCTGGACGCGGCCCGCGCGGCCGGCCAGCCGATGCCGGAAGCCATGACCATCGCCAGCGCCACTAGTGACGCCGTTCCCTCGGCCCGCCTGGTGGTGCTGCGCAGCCTGCGGCGCGGGCTGGGTTTCTTCACCGATTGCGAGAGCGGCAAGGGTGCTGAGCTGGCGGCCAATCCGCGGGCGGCGGCCGTGCCGCACTGGCTTGTCCCGGCACACCGCCAGGTACGCGTGGCCGGGCCGGTTGAGCCGGTCAGCCGGGACGAGGCGGACCAGTACCGGAGCATGCAGGACCTGCAGCGGCGCCACCGCGGCGGAGCTGATGTTCCCCGTCCGCGGCGCTGGGGCGGCTTCCGGGTGCTGCCCGCCCGCGTCGAGTTCTGGCAGGAATCACCGGACGGCCTGCATGACCGGATCCGCTACCGCCAGGGAGGCGACGGCTGGATCATCGAGCGGCTGTCGCCGTAACGATCCGGCGGCCGCAGATCCCGTTCGCGGCCGCCGGCACGGCCCTCGAACTCCGGCGCAGCCTGGGCCCTGTGCCCGGGGCGGCGTCTACAGTGCCAGCTGGGCGCGCTGGTGCGTGATGCCCTCGATCTGCCCGGCCGCGTCGCTGAGCAACTGATGAGCAAGGTCGGACAGGGCCCGCGCGGCCGCGATCTCCTCCCCGATCTGGGTGACCTCCTGGTCCTCGGGGTGACGGCGGGCCAGGCCGTGGCCCGTCAGGCCAGCCCCGTCCCTGGCCAGCCAGCCGCGCCTCGGCCCGCGTGTTCCCGTCCTCCTCATGCAGCGAGATCTCGACCGGCCAGCTATCGACTGTCTTCATGGCCGCTCACCTTCTTCCGGATGCTGGTGCTGCTGTGCTGCGGCTCGGTGTGACACCTCCATCCTCCGCTCGACGAGGATCGCAGGTGAAGGGCCTGACATGCCGCCCGGGGGATTTCTTCCCGCTGGGCCGGCCGAGTCTCTCGCTACGTCAGCGCAGCATGCCTGATGCCGATCACAGTGCGTGGTCGAGGCGCTGTGGCAATTCGCGCGCGAGATCCGCCCGTTCTGGGCGGTGGCCCGGCCGCGGGTGTGGCTGCTGCGGTTGCGGCGAAGGAATGTTCTGCTCGACGGCGGTTGCCCGGTGACAGCGGCTGGATCAGGTGCCGGGGCAGCTGCGGCTGGGGCGGCCGGGCTGTGCGGGCGGGGGTTGTCGCGGCGGGCCGGGTTGGCGCGGGTGGCTTCGCGGTAGCCGGCGACGGAGGTCATCAGCTTGCCGGCGCCGCTGAGCCGGCTGAGGGCCGGGCCCGGGCCGGGGAAGTAGCCCCGTGAGCGCTTTGAGGAGCCGGCCCGGGCCGGTGCTGACGGCGATCTCGGCTTCGGGGCTGGCGATGGCGCGCAGCGTGGCCGCGGCGGCCTTGTGCGGGCTTGCGGAGCAGGCGGTGCTGGCGGTCAGGCCGGTCCCGGCGAGGGTGCGGGCGCTGATCCCGGTGTCCTTGACGGGGCCGGGAATGATGCCGGTGGCGGTTACCCCGGTGTCCCGGCAGTCACTGTGCGGCACCCGGCTGAAGGCGGTGAGCCCGTCCTGGGCCGCGGCGTAGGCCCCGGTGTGCGGGAAGCTGGTATGCCCGGCCAGCGAGGAGATGCTGATGATCTGGCCGTATCGCCGGCCGGGCATGCCGGGCGGCAGGAGCCGGGCGGGCGGCAGCGGGCTGATCAGGCCGGCCTGCAGCACGTTCCCGGTTCCGGCCGGGGTGAGCACGCGGAATGGAAGCGGGCCTGCGGCCCGGTGGCCGCGTTGCTGACCAGCACGTCGGCGGTCCCTGGCTCGGCGGCGGCCGCCCCGGCGATCTGGCGGGCGGCGCCCGGGCCGCCGCGGCCGGCCGCGGCCGTGCTGCCGTCGGCCTGCAGTTCGCTGGCCAGGCGGGCGAGTCCGGCTTCGGAGCGGGCCGCCGGCGGCGGGTTCATCTGCCGGGCGGCGAGGGCCCGGGCGATGTGCTGCCCGATGCCGTGCGAGGCGCCGGTGACGATGGCGTCGCGCGGTTCCGTTCCGCGTGCTCCCCCCGGCTGCCCCCGGCCCTGTCAGGGGCCAAGATGATCTTGTTGCAAGACGATCTGAACGGGAGACGGTAAATGCGCAATCCGGTTCCGGCCGGGCAGCAGGCCGGGCGGGTGGGCCAGCTGCTGTTCGCGGCGCAGCAGGCGGCGCAGGCCCTGGCCATCGAGCGGCTGGAACCGCTCGGGCTATCCCCCCGGGCCTGGGCAGTGCTGAGCACGCTCGCGGAGTCCGGGCCGCTGACCCAGATCGAGCTGGCCACCACCCTGTCGATCGACCGCACCGCGATGGTTTACCTGATCGACGAGCTCGAAGCACAGACGCTGGCCGAACGGGTGCGCAGCCCGCAGGACCGCCGCGCGTTCCTCATCCACCTGACCCCCGGCGGCCGGCGCGCGCAACGCAAGGCGGCCACCGCGCTCGCCGGCGCAGCCGGCACCCTCCTGATGCCGCTCGGCGCCGCCGACCGGCGGCACCTGGTCGACCTGCTGGCGAAAGTCGCGGCCCACTGGCAACAGGCCAGCGCCAGCCAGCAGAACCCC
>Ga0335082_10005599_pt1 | contig 13746 bp, 10 predicted proteins | sample Lox_Sample_41_FD_206718 | JGI IMG/M metagenome (GOLD analysis project Ga0335082, IMG submission 206718) | Soil microbial communities from Loxahatchee National Wildlife Refuge, Florida, United States - Lox_Sample_4.1 | ecosystem: Environmental > Terrestrial > Soil > Wetlands | place: USA... | reverse complement strand
TTCATTTCGCGTCGAAGCCGTAACCCCAGCACTGCTGGATAAAGTGGAACTGAACGCGGTGCTTGCGGACCAACGTGGCCGGAGGTATTCCACGTCCGAGCTCAATGTATACGTTACCGTTTCGTTTCCCTTCGAATACGTAGTCCCAAAGCTCACCTCGCCGTTGAACCGTTGCCAGAATTTGTCGGAAGTCTCAGCCATATCCACAATCTGCCCACGCTCAATCGTCGTTTGCTTATCTGATTCGCCGATAACCTCGATTTTGACCGGCCTGCCGGTCTCGGCTTCCACGGTATTCAACGTTCCCTTGTACACCGAACCATTCTCGGTCTTCACGATGAACAATTGCTTGCTTTCGATACGGGCCACTTTAGACCAGTCCAGAGACGAAGTGCCGAGGATGTAGCTCATGCTGACATAGAGCACGCCCGCATCGAGGCCTTTGATTTCGCCGGTCAAATGGTCGCCGTTCTTCATGATGACAACATCGGTACTATCGCGAGCGAAAAGCGGCAGAGTTAGAAAGACGGCAAGACCAAGAACGATAAGTTGAGTCTTCAAGCCCGGCTCCTATGTGGCGGTTGTTCAGCCCCGAAACTGGAACTGCTAAAGGGGCTGCCAAATTATACGAAGGGGCGTTCAGCGCAAGCCCGGGGACCACGGTTTGCGCATTCTCTGTCCCGGCGGCCGAACGTTTTCTTGCTGGTTCGCGCTAAAATCAGCCCATGCCTTCACCTGAGACCATCAAAAACGGCAGCCGCACTGCTGTCAAGAAAACCCTGGACCGCTATATACAGGGCGACATGCATGGAGTCCACTACGCGGTGAGCATCTTCTTCGCGACGGCGCTGCTTTGGCTCACTGTTCACAAGATGGCGAAGAGCAACCCGATTTGGGCAATCAGCTCCATGGTCGCTACCAGCGATCCCCTGATGAAGCAGGCGGTTCTTTTCTTGCGCTCACGAATCATCAACACCCTGGTAGGCTGCGCGGTAGGACTTTTGTTCATTGCCATCGGGGGAGAGAGACTGCTCATGCTGCCACTTGCCATGGCGGTCACTGTTTTGCTGTCCTCGTACGTGGTGCGGATTCAAACCATGTGGCGGCAGGCGCCAATCAGCGCCGCGTTTGTCATATCCGCCGGGCTGGAATATCACTCCCGAAAACACGGTTTCATAGCGGGAGTAGGGCGCATGAACGAGGTGCTGTTCGGCTGCGTCGTCGGGGTGGCGGTTGCCTGGATCGTCTCTATGCTTTGGCCGCTGCCGGATCCTCAAGCTGTGCAAACCCCGGCGACTAAGTGACGTAGGTTACATCGAGCGTGGCCTATTGCCGAAGGAGAACGCTTCGGACAAGAACTCCGGCTTCGAAGAGCGGAAGCTCTTGAGGGTCTACTCGTGGCTCTGGGGTTCGTTGCCGTTGAGGCGGTACACCATCGCCGTCTTGGTCACGCCCAGAGCCAGCCAGCCTTGCACATCCTGCTGCAAAGTGACGTAGAACTGCGCCGCCACCTTCTTTTGCTTTTCGGCCACCGCGGCACGGTCGGGAAACTGGACCTGGAAGGCGAATTCTCCCACCAGCGATTTATGCTCACCGCGGGTTCGCCACAGCCCAATGTCGCACTTGCCGACCAGTCCCTTTCCAAAATCCAGTTGACCGAGGGGCAGCAGCACTTCCTCGACGATGCCGCCGTTCACCAGGCTTACATGTTCGCCTTCCACCTTGACCAGGGGGGCAAGCACTGGGAACACATGACTCAGGGTCGCCATCGAGTTCTTGTCGGCGTCGTGCATCTGGCTGAGGCCGAACTGGCAGTTGTGCGAGTACAGAATGCGGTATCCACCTACTTCCTCCTTCAAGGGTAGGGCTTCGGCTTTGAACTTAATTTTGTACTTCCCGGCGATGTTCGGCCGCACGTCCTTCGCCGTCGCCGCCTGCTCGTCCGGGTGGCGATACTTGAAGACGATCTCCGGTTCACCCACAGGAAACCCATCCACGTAGGAAATGCGTCTGCGCAGGATGTAGGCATTGTTGTAAAGCCTGAAATCCGGCGTGTCGTAAAAAGTAATCTCCCTGATCTGGGGCCGCAAGTCCGTCTCGGGATCGGAGACAAAGCCCACGTCAGTTCTCTTCGCCGATTGCTTAACGATCTTGCCGAAGTCGCGAAATGCCTGGACCGACGTAAAGTTATCCGGCTTCAGGATTAGCTTGGCCTCCAGGTAGGTGATCATGTCCAGCGGAGAACCGTCGGCGTAGCCCCTGGCTGCCAATGGCTCAACGCCCAGGGCTTCGGCACCGTTCTTGTAGTGCTGCTTGTCCTTTCCTTTGTTCTTCTTTTCTTCCTTATGTTTCTTGTCTTTCTTCGACACGGCCTTCCTCCTATCTCAGCTTCTCCGCCAAGCGCGCATATGCAAACCTCTGACAAACTGCATGGCTAATATCTACTCTGCTGGCAGCAACTCATGCAAATGGCAAAAGTGCCAGGTTCTAGTGCGCCTGCGGCAGAACAATCCTGCTCGTGCGCCGTAATTTGCCCCTTACCAAGGCGGCTCGCCGACGACAATTCCGGTCCGGTTCCATTTCCGGAAAACGAGCGAATTTTCCCGTCAGCCGTGAAGGGGCATCGCACCGCCTGGTGAGATACTGCGCTTAGACTCGCTTTCCAGGTTGTCCGGCATGGCCCAACGAACCCAGGGTCCGGCTCTGTCCCGCCAGCAAGGTGCCTTCGACTTTGATTTCATTGTCATTGGCTCTGGATTTGGAGGCAGCGTCAGCGCCCTTCGACTGACCGACAAGGGCTACAAAGTCGCTGTCATGGAAATGGGCCGCCGCTGGACGCCCGAGAACCTGCCGCGGACAAACTGGTCCATCCATCGCTATTTCTGGCGCCCGGTACTGGCCCTGCGCGGCTTCTTCAATATGCGTTTCTTCCGCCACGTGACTGTCCTGCATGGCTGCGCCGTAGGCGGCGGCTCCATAACCTACGCCTGCACCCTGCTGCGCCCGCCCGACAAGGTCTGGGACAACGGATACTGGGCCGGACTCACCGACTGGAAGACCGAGATGCCGCCGCACTACGACAGAGCCTCGCGCATGTTGGGCATCACAGAGAACAAGATCCTTGGTCCCGCCGACCTCCTCCTGAAACGCGGAGCAGAGGACATGGGGATCGGCAACACCTTTTACCGCACGCAGGTCGGCATCTTTCAGTCGCCCAACGGTGAGCCTGGCGGACAGACCTTCCCCGATCCGTACTTCGGTGGAGAGGGTCCAGCACGTACTACCTGCAACGCCTGCGGCGGATGCATGATGGGATGCCGCCACGGCGCCAAGAACACGCTGGACAAGAACTACCTCTATCTCGCCGAAAAGCATAGCGCCGTGGTTTATCCGGAGACAAAGGTAGTTGATGTCCGCCCGCTGAACGGCAAAACCGACGGCAGCGATGGCTACGAAGTCTGTACTGTGAAGTCCACCGCCTTTGTAAACCGCCAACCTCGACGCTTCACCTGTCGCGCTGTGGTTTTCTCCGCATCGTCGCTGGGTACAACCGAGCTGCTCTTCCGCCTCAAGTCCAAGGCGTCGCTGCCGCGTATCAGTGAGAGGCTGGGCAAGCACATTCGCACCAATTCCGAGTCGCTCATCGGTGTCCGCGTGCCGGGCAGCACCGACGACCTGTCTAAAGGCGTGGCCATCGGCTCCGGAATTTACATCGACGAGCACACACACATCGAGGCTGTACGCTATCCTGCGGGCTCGGACGCGATGTCGGTGTGGGCCACCATCCTGACCGGCGGCCGCCCCGGCCCAGCGAGGATCGCGCTATGGCTCAGGAATCTGTGGTACTCAGCACTACGCCACCCCATCAAAACCTTCCACCTGTTCCAACCCTTCGGATGGGCGCGCGAGTGCGTCATCCTGCTATGCATGCAGGCTCTCGACGCCCACATTGATATGTGTTGGGAGCGCGCATGGTTCTGGCCCTTTCGCAAGTTCCTTGTCAGTCGCGGCGAAAAGGTGCCCACCTATATTCCGCAGGCGAACGAATTCGCCGAGCACCTTGCCCGCCTCGCGGGCGGCACCGCCATGAGCATGTTGCCGGAAATTCTCTTCAACATCCCCGGCACAGCACACTGCCTGGGTGGCTGCATCATCGCCGACACCGTTCAGAACGGGGTGGTCGATGTCCGCCATCGGGTCTTCGGCTACAAGAACATGTACATCATTGACGGATCGGTCATCGCCGCCAACCTTGGTGTCAATCCCAGCTTGACCATCACCGCTCTCGCCGAGCGCGCCATGAGCTTTATCCCGCCGCTTGCCGATAATGTCTGGGATGACACCGCTGAATCTGCGCGGGTAAGCGCAATCAGCATTGCATAAATCATTTCTTTTATGAGGCTACTTCGTTGGCGTAGCCGCCGGAGTCTCGATGCCCTTCACCGCCACCAGGTAGTCAACGATCAGGGGTTGATCGCCTTCCGGGATGACGGCGCCGTATGCGTCAATCATCTTCTTGACTTCGCTTTGCCACACCGATTTAGGAAAGCGCGGCTGCATCGAAACGTAACGTGCTGAATGGCAGACGAGGCAGTCTTTGCTGAAGACCTCCATGTTTGGCCCCGGCGTAATCTCGGCCGGGTACTGAGGTAGCGTGATGCTATTTTCCTGGCTGGAACCCGTGTTCGCTGACCGTCTGGACTTCTGGGAGGTAGGCTGCTGCGAGTGCACTGCGACGGCAACGATCAGGCCCAGTGCTCCGCTGGCGCATACGAAAGCGGCTTTCCACTTCCTCATAGCTCATCCCTTAGAGCACGACGACATCGAGGTGTTCGATCACGTCCCGCTGATATCCGCTGCGGTTCCACTGCGACGTCCGCTGTGTCTCTCCTGCGTTGTTGGTCGCGCGCACCATCAGCCGATACGTTCCTTTTTCCGGCGGCGTCCACTGCGCCTGCCAAAGGCGCCACGAATACTTCCCCAGGTCCGAGCCGAGGGTGGCATCACTCCAGGTCTGGCCTCCATCCTTCGAGAGTTCCACTCGCCGAATCCCGGCTACGCCATCGGTCGCCACTCCGGCCAATTGGTAACGCTGACCCGCGTGTAACGATTCGTCAGGGTCCGGCGAAACGAAAATGGAATGCACCGACATCTGACCGATGGGAACCGTCACCGGCGCAAGGTGCTGCGGCTCTTCGTTCGCATCGGCGTTGTCGGCAATACGATAGGCCTTATCCATCCAGAACGTCTTCAGCGGCTGATCCAGCACCGTAACCGAAGATAGCGACTTGACCCAATACGTCGCATACCAGCCCGGAACCACCAGCCGAATCGGAAATCCGTTCAACATCGGCAGCGGCGCGCCATTAATTTCGTAAGCAATCATTACCTCGCCATCTCGCGCATGATCAATTGCCAGCGACTTTTCGAAACGCGGCGTCTTCGGCAGCGGTGGAACATCGAGCCCCCGCAGCCCCACTTGAAGCGCGCTGGACATTACGCCCGCAGCATCCAACACATCTTTCAGCCGGACACCCTTCCATCGCGCATTGCCCATGGCTCCATTCCCCCATTGCCCGCCGGGAACCCGCGGCTCGAACAGGCTGCGCGAATTTCCTGCACACTGGGCCAGTGCCACCACCGAGACCGCCTCGAACTTCGATTGCAAATCACTCAGCGACAGGCTTAACGGTTTACTGACACGCCCGCCTACCTCCAGCCGAAAGGTCTGAAGGTCCACCGTGGTGGGGATCCCCGACAGGTGCCAGCGGACAAAGAAGGCGTCGTTGGGTGTGAGATCGGTGCGGAAGTAGTTCAGCGGCGTTTCCAGTTGCGGCGGCCGATCCGTCAACAGAATGAGCTCTGTCTTTTGGGGATAGCGCGCCAGTTCCCGCGCCCTGGACTCCGCTGGTGGTGCCCCCAAATCTGGGGCAATTGAAAGGTCCAAGGTGTACCCGAGCGTGGGACTCAGTGCCGCAAATCCACCGACGGAAATCAGCGTCGAAAGAAATCGCCGGCGTCCGCGCATGTACGTGAGTTCCTGGTTCGCGTTACCCACGGCCCCACCCCACCAACGGAAGATATGGGTGACCCAAAGTGCGTCCGACATCTTTACACGAGCACGTGGGCGATGCAAGAGCCTGGGGACCTTCGTCGCATGAACGGTTACTGATGCCTCACGAGAAACACGGGCCTTCCCACGGATTCCGGTTGCCAGCCTCGCCGAGCTTCACTACCCTTAAGTGACGCCCACTGCCGCCGGCCGAATGCTAAGTACTCGATTCCACATCGTTCTGTACATTGCCGCCTGGCTGATCGGGCTGGCTCTCTTCACCAGAGTTCGCTCCCGCAATATGCGGCAGGGTTTCCTACTCATCGCCAGTTACGCGCTGTATGCCACCTGGGGGCTCTGGTTTGCCGCCGTGCTGCTGGCGTCCACGGTGATGAATTTTCTGTTCGGGCGGTCGCTGCGGCGCAAGCAGTCGGCCTTGGTGCTGTGGTTGGGTGTTCTCTGCAATCTTCTGCTGCTGGGAACCTTCAAGTATCTTCCGGCATTTGCCACTTCCCTGCCCTCCACCACCTTACAGGGTCTCGCCCGCGTCGCGCTGCCGCTGGGAATCTCCTTCTGGACCTTCCAGGCAATGAGTTACCTCTTCGATCTCTATCGCGGCGAGGATCTCGATCCCACGTTGTGGGAGTTTTCTCTCTACATGGCGTTCTTCCCGGTCGCCATCTCCGGCCCAATTTGCCGTCTGCCCGAGATGCTGCCGCAGTTCCGCTCCGAAGCACGCTTGCAGAGAAACGACATGGCGCGCGGCCTCTGCCGCATCGCAACTGGCGCACTGATGATGCAACTGGCTCAACTGCTGGGACGCGGCATCCTGAACGCCGGCGGCATCAACGCCGGTTTCGACCGCGCCGCGCAGTGGAGCGGCCCTGACGTCTGGTGCCTGGCCTTTGGCTACGGTTTGCAGCTCTTCTTCGACTTCGCTGGTTACTCGCACATCGCTATCGGCGCGGCCAGGATGCTCGGCTTCACGCTGCCCGAGAACTTCGCTCGCCCATTCGCTTCCACCACGCCGTCAATCTTCTGGACGCGCTGGCACATGTCGCTGTCCTTCTGGATTCGCGACTATGTCTTCATTCCTCTGGCCACCGCGCGGCGCGAGGTGTGGTGGCGCAACCTGTCCCTGGTGATTTCCATGGTGTTGTTCGGCCTGTGGCACAAAGCCACCCTGCTGTTTGTGCTGTGGGGCTGCTATCACGGAATCCTGCTGGTCTTGCATCGTCAGGTGCAGCAGGTCGAACAGCGGCTGAACTGGCAGCCTACCACCAAGCTGTGGACGGCGATTTCGTGGATTGTGACCATGACACTCGTGAGCCTCGGCTGGATCTTCTTCCGCGCCAATTCGCTGTCGCAAGCCGCGGCCATGCTCGGCGCGCTGGCGTCCCCATCGACCTACGGCCAGCACTTTCTGGCGTTTCCGACCTATGTTTTAGTATTAGTCCTGGCCGCGATCTATGCATTCGTGCTGTTGGCAATCGCTGCTCTCGACCGCCGCGCCGAGCGGCTGAGTAGTGAGGAAGCAAACCCGCGTGCGGAGGCCCTTACGGTCATCCTGTGCGATCGTTGGGTGTGGCTGACGCCCATGTACGCTTTTGCGCTGCTAATAGCGACCTGGCTGGTTACGCGCGCACCAAGCGCCGGCGCGTCGCCGTTCGTGTACCGGTTCTTCTGAAGCAGAAATCCACGGCGGCAACCACTTTGCGGCGGTCAGGAAAGTTCCGCCACTTTTACTTTATCTGCCGCCCCAGCCAGGAGTATTGCCAGGCTACGGCGACGTTGTTGTAGTTGCCTCCGAAGCGAATATACGTGCCGTCGCTGTAGTTGAACTTCAATGACTGGTGCTTGGCTATCGGGAGGGCGAACGTGCCGCCAATCCGTGACGCAGTCTGCCTGGTTGCAGGGTTGCGGACGCCATTCAGAGCAGTAACGCCGCCAAACCAGAAGTTCCCGTCCAGCGAAGCCCACATGAACCGCTTCTTGAAGTCGTAACTCAGATGCCCCTCGAAGGAACCGATCGGCGCTTCCGTTTGCGGCGTCGGCATGGGTTTGTTGAAAAAAGCGTCGTTGCTTGTGTAGAACCATATTCCCGCATAACCGTCAAGGATCCAATGGCCCCAACGCTGCGAGTAGCCGAACTCCGGTTTAAAGGCCCAGCGGTTGATGCCCCAGTTGATGAGCTTGGTGGGATCGTACTGCCCAGTGGGAGCGATTACCTTCAGGCTGGCCCCCAGGATCACCTTCTGCTTCCACTTGGCGAACTCTTTGGCCTGCATGGCAGGACCGCCCTTGAGGTTCACCGCTAGTCGAAAGCCTAAGTCGAGCAGGCCAGATCGGTAAATTGACCGGTTGGTGCCCAACACGTCTCCGGAGAAACTTCCCACACCGTAGGGCAATGACGCGTTGATGTTGGCTGAACGGCCGAAGAAGCTAAAGGAGTGGTAAAGCGTGACAATCGGAACGCTGTAGGAGCCCGTAGCTCCGGTTATGGGGATGGTTCCATTGAAGTCAAGGCCTCCGTTGTAGAACGACCAAGTCAGCGTGACGGCATTGGAATGCACAGGCGTGATGAGATAAGCTCGCGGCGAGAGGTCCTGCGCCCAGACGGAAACCGCCGGCATGATGGCCACGGTCGCCCAGAACATCAGTTTCGCCTGAATCGTCATAGTCTCAATTACATTCTCCCGGCGCGCCGCTACGGATTCCCCAATCTGCCGATTTGGGGAATTGGCGCGTCGCGAACGAAGGTTGCAAAGGAACTCACCGACACTATATCGTGAGCGCTGGGATTTGGGAGACTGCAACCACTATAGGGACAGCAGAGGAATCACGATTCCTGGTGTCGACCGCATCCGCACCCGCAACGTGATTAGGACTTCGCCGGTTCGACAACCACGTTCAGAGAGAATTGCTCGAGGGGTCGGTCCTCGCATGCGCGCTTGAGAGTGGGATTGACGGTGACCTTTTGGCGCGAAAGCAAAACCTACCCTCATCCGCTTCTGTGCCGGATGAGGGCAGGCCAAGGATCCCTGTACTAAGGCTGAACGGGGGGAAGTGTGTTCGAACCGGATGTATTCAGACAGGTTGGATGACCGAATCCACCGGCGCTAATTCCGGTTCCGCCGTAAGGGTTGGCTGTAATGTCAAAGATGATGTTGTCCGGTCGAGCCGGATCGCCGGAGACTCCTCCAACTCCGGACAGGTGGTCCAGGCCAAGATTGTTGCGTACGCGCCAGGCGATGTTATGGTCAGCGCAGGAGGTGTCCCCACTGACCCCCACCGCCCCGACGATTTTCTTGCTGGGCCCGTAGAGCGTGAGGCCTCCACCGAAGACATTCACTCCACCAACCTTGTTCCCAACCATGGGATCATTGGCGGTGCCGTAATTGGAGGATGGGCCCTTGTAGGCGTCACCTGTATCCACTGGATTGCTGTGCTGCAACCCGTAGAGGCTACCACCGGGCTGTACCGCCGAGTACAAGTTTGCGGTGGACAGCGATAAGCCGTTGGGCTGTCCTGAGCCGCCGCTGTTGGAGGTCCCGTCCAGACTGAAGGACGCGGCGGTATTGGCCTTCTGCGCCGCGATGACGCGGCTGCCAGGCCACTGCGCAAAGCGATTGACACCTGTGAAAGCGACCGCGCAGACGATGCCATCCTTGTCCACGATCGTTCCCCACATCTGATTGTTCAAGCCGCTGGTTTCAGTGGCCGTCGCCGCTATCAGCGCGGCCTTCAGCTGGCTGTAGTTGGGGAGGTTCTTGCATCCGTTGCCGCCGCCGTCGTCTGCCACGACCACGCCCATTGTAAGTGTCAAGACAAATGTCAGCGTGGCTGCGAGATGCAGCAAATATTTCTTCATACAGGCTCCTTGGTGTTTGGGAATCCTGGTAGGTTCCCCTGAGAATGTCACTAACTCTACTACAAGTTTCCCGAATCGGTATTAACGTGGCGCAGAAGGTTCTACGATGTGTATAGTATTTCGCTCTTCGTCTTGACTTTCGGCGTCGTTCCAGAGTAAATTTTCTCAGCTGTCGCTCGACCACTAATTGCTCAAATCTTAAGAAGGAAGTAGGTTTTGTGCCGTCGTGGGCGACGACGGTGTTTACCTGCCTGTGCCCAAAATAACAACCTGAGGAGAAAAATGAAGCCTTTGCGAATGCTTGGATTCGCTACGGTGATCTTGTGCGCTGCCTTCGTCAACGCGCAGTCGCCGTGGACACCCGTCAAAAACGTACCCAACATCGGCGCCGGCGCGGAACTGCTGCTGACCGATGGCCGCGTCTTGGTCCACGATGAGAGCGGAAACTCCGGAACCTGGGGAAACTGGTGGACCTTGACCCCCGACATCAACGGAAATTATGCCAATGGAACGTGGACGCAGGTGGCAACCCTGCCCTCCGGCTACGGTCCGCTTTACTTCGCGTCTGCAGTGCTGCCCGATGGCCGCGTGGACGTCCAGGGCGGAGAATACAACAATGGTAACGGCGTATGGACCAAGTTGGGAGCTATCTTTGACCCCACTGTCAACCCTCCTACAGGCCAATGGACATCGGTTACCGCCCCCAGCGGTTGGAATAACATCGGCGATGCCCAGAGCGTCATTCTGACTGACGGGCGCTTCATGCTGGCCAATTGCTGCAGCTTGCAGCAGGCCATCGCGGACAAGCCTTTCACCCCGGTTTGGACCAGCACCGGCAGCGGCAAGTTCGATGAGAACGACGAGGAAGGCTGGGTTCTGCTTCCCGGCGGCAAGGTCCTCACGGTGGACGCCTATGTTGGCAAGTATCAGGCCAACGGCATGAACTCAGAAATCTTCGATCCCGGCACCGGCGCCTGGACGAGCGCCGGTAGCACGCAGGTACAGCTGTGGGACTCCTCCGCCAACTGCGGCGGATCCGGGCGCGCTTCGTATGAAGAAGGACCGATGGTGCTGCGCCCCGATGGAACGGTCTTTGCCACCGGAGCCAACCGCTGCGCCGCCGGTCACACCGCCATCTACAACGTGAGCGCCGGCACCTGGACCGCGGGGCCGGATTTTCCCAATAACCTGGACATCGCTGATGGCCCAGCAGCCCTGCTGCCCAATGGGAACGTCTTGATGATGACCAGCCCCGGTATCTTCGGAACCGGTGCCGTATTCTTCGAGTGGGACGGCACTAAGCTGAATCAGGTCCAGGGGCCGCCAGCCGCTCCCGGTGACCCCTCCTTCTATGGACACCTGTTGGTGCTGCCGACGGGTCAGATCATGTTCACCGATTTCAGTAATGACGTGGAACTTTATACCCCCAGTGGAAGTCCCTACCCGGGCCTGGCACCGTCCGCCCTGCTGGCGTCGGCTGCCCTGCATCGTGGGACCTCGTTCGTTCTGTTCGGCAACAGGTTCAATGGCGCTTCGCAAGCCGGAGCTTACGGCGACGACTTCCAGGATGCCACGAACTATCCTCTGGTGCGCATCACCAACAAATCCACCGGGCACGTGTTTTACTGCAAAACGCATGACCACAACACCATGGCTGTCGGCTATCCAGGTCCTACCTATACTCACGTGGACATTCCGTCCAACACGGAAACCGGGGCGAGCAATCTGGAAGTGGTGACCAACGGTATTCCCTCGCAGAAGTACCCGATCGCGATCGAGTAGAGTTTTTCAGAACGCTGTCGGCATCGGCGCCATCTGCAAGCTGGGATGGCGCCTTTTTTCTTGTTGTGGCTGCAAAACGAACACGCAGGGTCTGGCCGGGTTTGACTTCTACGGCATGTTCAGATTAGATTTGCCCATCCAATTGCTCGACTAGAAGCAAGGTGACATGTTTGCGGTCGAGGCGCTTGTTCGTCGTGCGTCGAAGCCTGCCTTGGAATAAACGGAGACTTGAGGAGAACGATGAAGCTTTGGCGAATGCCCGTATTCGCCACGCTGGCGCTGTGCGTTGCCGCAACACTCGCAGGCGCTCAATCGTGGCAGCCTTTAACCCATCAGCCCAACTTCACAGCTGGTGCGGCCCTTCTACTCACCGATGGCACAGTCATGGTGCATCACGAGGGCGCTAATGACGGTTATTCGGAGTGGTATAAGTTGACGCCCGACATCAACGGCAGCTACGTCAACGGAGCCTGGTCGCAGATGGCTTCGCTGGCATCGAATTACGGTCCCCTGTTCTTCGCTTCGGCGGTGCTTCCCGATGGCCGATTGATTATCGAGGGCGGAGAGCAAAACTTCGGAGACTACGTGTGGACAAATATGGGCGCCATCTACGACCCGCTGGCAAACGTATGGACCCCGATGAATCCGCCGAGCGGCTGGACTAGTATTGGCGACGCATCAAGCGTCGTGCTGGCTAACGGAACGTTCATGCTGGCCAACTGCTGTACGACACAGACCGCCCTGTTGAATGCATCCACGTTGACCTGGACCTCAACCGGATCCGGCAAGTTCGACGAAAACGATGAGGAGGGGTGGAACCTGCTTCCGGGAGGAAAGGTGCTGACTGTCGATGCCTACGTCAACAAATTCGACCCCAATGGCACCAACTCGGAGCTCTACGATCCCAACACGGGTGCATGGAGCAGCGCCGGCAGCACCATCGTGCAGCTCTGGGACTCCCATGGATCATACGAAGTTGGGCCCGCGATCTTGCGGCCTGATGGTACGGTGTTTGCCACCGGAGCTAACGGCGCGGGCGCAGGGCACACGTCAATTTACAACGTAAGTGCGGGCACGTGGACGACAGGACCGGATTTTCCCAATCGCCTCGACATTGCAGACGGGCCAGCCGCGCTGCTGCCCAATGGCAATGTTCTGATGATGACCAGTCCGGGCATCTTCCAAAATGGCGCCGTCTTCTTCGAATGGGACGGCAGCAAGCTGAATCAGGTTCCGGGCGTACCCAACAGCGCTCAGGACTCTTCCTGGTATGGACACATGTTGGTGCTTCCGACGGGTCAGATCCTGTTCACCGATTACAGCAACGACGTCGAGATATATACGTCGCCCGGAAGTCCTTATCCCGGGCTGCAGCCCACCGCGCTGCTGCCTAACGCCGTGCTGCCGAAAGGTACCTCATTCGTGCTATTCGGCAACAAGTTCAACGGGGCTTCGCAGGCCTGCGGCTACGGCGATGACCTGCAATGCGCCACCAACTATCCGCTGGTGCGCATTACCAACAAGGCCACGGGACACGTCTTCTACTGCCGCACACACGGTCACAACACCATGGCCGTCGGCTATCCCGGTCCGACCTACTCCCATGTGGACATCCCGGCCAACATGGAAACCGGCGCCAGTAATCTGGAGGTGGTGGTCAACGGCATTGCCTCGCCAAAGTACCCGATTGCCATTCAGTAGGTCGTTGCTTATCGTGAGTTTTAGCTCAACCGCGATCCGTGGGGTGCCCATCTCGAGGTAGGGGCCCCCACCCTCCCCCTCCCCCCACCCATAGCTCAACTATTTGAAAACAAAGGGCAAGTTCAACGAACTCAACCCAAGCTCCTGAATGCAATGGGCTTATATCTATTTATTTCATTTTAAACGATTTACGACCCGTCCTTTCGCCCTTCGACTCGGGCCAGCGTTCGGGGGAGCCCTTTGAGATGCGAACAGACCGAGCCCTTGTCCAGTTTTTGTACAGCCACTGGTTCTGTCGGCTACAGAGCATCAAGCGTGATGCTGCTTTCCAGGCCTCGCT
>Ga0335082_10005597_pt1 | contig 13747 bp, 10 predicted proteins | sample Lox_Sample_41_FD_206718 | JGI IMG/M metagenome (GOLD analysis project Ga0335082, IMG submission 206718) | Soil microbial communities from Loxahatchee National Wildlife Refuge, Florida, United States - Lox_Sample_4.1 | ecosystem: Environmental > Terrestrial > Soil > Wetlands | place: USA... | reverse complement strand
TTGGCGTCGAGCTCCGTCGCGTGCACAGCCTCCTTGCGGGCCTCGTCCCCGAAACCGGCAACAAGCAGGGCATTCGCGATCTGGATGTGGTGAAGAGCCTCGGTCGGATGAAGGCGGGTCAACTCGGCGTAGGATGACAGGGCCTCGCGTGCTCGCCCCTGGGAGAGCAAGGCAGCGCCTTTTTGGGGAAACACGATGAGGACTGCGCTCGTATTGCCTAGCGCGTGCGCGGCCTGTTGCAAGGCTTTCAGTTCACTGGGGCTGTAGCGTGCCTTGGCGGAGTCGAAGCGCCAGACGGCAGCAACCGCGCCATCCTTCTCGACTTCGTAATGTTGAGTAAGCTTGCCCGGTCCGAGCGATTGCTCGGAGTCCTTAGGGAGCACCGGAGCGTCAAATCCGGGAGGTGGCACGATCCGGTAATGCCATTCAGTGGCGAAAGGCTGGACCTCGATGTCATTCCTGCGGGCTTTCCAGCCCGGCTTATCGGGTTTGTCCGTGCCGTCATCCGACAGGACGTAGTTGGGATAGCCCCAAAGCAAACCGTCATTCCGAATCGCCACGACCGCCTGGGTCAGGTCGGACAAGCCGCGACGTCCTCTGGCGATGTCCAACCTCAACTCAAACGGCTTGGTCAGATCGGCTCCCGGTGTGTGCTCAACGCTGGTCAGACTCTCGGCGAGGAACATCCTCTTCGCGTAACTCTCAAGACCTTCACGGCCTTCCTTGGTCTCGGATTCCCCGTAACCACTGCGCAAGACCCCGGATACCGTTCCCACCGGTGCAATGACCTCGACAATATGGGCCGGGCCGGATTCGGAGAGATAAAACTCGCGGCGAAATCTCTCAATGTTTTCCTGCGGAGTGTTCACCGGAGTCTTCACCAAAGTGGTGGTGCCGAGTCCGACGACCAGCGCGAGTCTCCCCTGATCGCTCCAGGGGAGGTCGCCCGGTCCTAGAAACTCGGCGGTCGCGTCGATCCAGGTACCAGGCTTTCCGGAAACATAGACGATCGCATGGTTGAACATCCCAACCCCAGCCAGATCGGGGCTGATATCCTCATCGCTCCGCGTCGTCAGCAAGGCGAGATGGGCTTGCAGCCCGGCGGCTTTTAGGGCGGAAACGAGGACAACCGCCTTGTCTTTGCAGTCTCCGTAACCGCTCTTTAGAGTGTCACCTGCGGGATGAGGGATCAGGGCGGAGGCGCCGAACTCGAGGCCCGTGTACCTCACCTTCTGGTGCAGGTTGGTAACGATGCGACGCAGGAGCTCCTGCCCTTTGAGCCCCGAGGTGCCTTCCAATATGGGAGCGGCTTCGTTCGGACGAACCGCACTCTCGATGTCCCTGTAGTACCCCTCCGCAACCGCGTTCCAGGACTCTCCGGTAGAGTAGTCGATCGCGGGATGGTCCTCGAAGTCCGACGGCAGATCACTCTCGGTCGCTTCAAGCGCATCCAGGAATCCATGCTCAAAACGCAGAGTCAGGACGCCGGCCTGCTCGGTTCTCGTCACCACGACGCCGGGTGCTCTTCGGATCTTGTACCGGATGTGAACGGACAAAGGGGCCTGGATCTGCAAGAGTGTGTGCAGCGTCGGTACCCTGTAGCCAATAATGAACCGCCGCATCATCCCGTGACTCGATACGGGCGCAGTGTCCCGGTAGGTCGTTTCAGTCTCCACGATCGATCCAATCCCGACGGCGGGCAGCGGCCCGGAGTAGGAGCGCTGGTCCTCGTAGATCACGGGACGCTGGTCGTGCGCGGCGGCCTCCGTCAAGACACTCGGGTCAAGGGTCGCAACCGTCCCGTCGGGCTGTATCACGCGAGCGCGAATCAGCGGCCGCGCTTGTCGCCAGGGCGACCACGTCGCTTTCACCGTCCCCCAGCCGGGTAGAGCACCTTTCGACTCCACCCGGTAGACGATCCGAGCGGTGGTGACGATCCGTTGGTCGGAATCGAAGACCACCCTGCGTTCTTCCGTCAGGACCGTTAAGGCTGCGTACTGCTGTGGCTTGACTGCGGCGGCAGCCGCGATGATGTCCTTGGGTTCCGCCGAGAAGGCAGGCCCCTCCCAGGGGACATTCGTCGGGGTCTGTCCCTGGAGCAGGCCCGACAAGGCGACTGTCAGGCACAGGGCGCGGAGATATGCTCGACACAAAGAAGAATCTGTCATGAGGCCCATCGGGGCGGAGTCTATCTGAGATGGGTTAGAGTCTAACCACCAATTCCGCGCGGAGCAACAAACGCTCTAACCAGATACGGTTCAGGCTGTCCCCTGTGGGTGTGCTTCCGCATCACAATGAGCGGAACTGAGCGCCGCAGGAGCGGTGTTTGACTGATGGGGAAAGAGTCCTTGGTGCGGGTGGCACCTACCAGGCCTGCACCTCGGGCAGGGCCTCGCAGCGGGTGATCTCGGCCGCGATGCCGATCTGCTTTTGACCCGGCTTCTCTTCCACCCGCACCACGCGCGCATTGCAGCACACCCAGCGCCGGGCGAATTCCGGTATCTCGGGAGGCATGATGAGGATCAGCTCCAGCTCGGAGCCGGCCTCGACCTTGCTGTCGGTGAAGAAGAACACACCCTGGCTGCTGAGGTTCCCGGTGGTGGCGGTGGTGCGTTTCTGCTCGCCTTTGACCTTGACGCTGCTCGGGATCTTGTAGGGATGGCGCTCGGCGCGGCGATGGTCCTTCTTGGGGTCGGCCATGGGGAACCTCGTTGGGTAGCAGAGGTTAGTCCCGACAGGGCGCGGTGTCAATCGAGTCAGATGACTTGAGACTCATCCTCCAGGTGGACGTTCGGTTCCTGCCGAGGAGGTAGCAGGCCGGAAGGATAGGTCCCGCCATTGTATTCCGCCATCCGATTCTTCCACTTCAGGAACTCGGTGATGGTCTGAGGCTCGATGCGGAGCTCCACCCGTCGCAAGCTGGCCAGCAGCAGGTTCATCTCGAGCATGAGGCCTTCCGCGGTGCGAAGGCTGTTGCGGCGCGGCTTCACGCTGAGATGGACCCTGCGGCGGCGACATTCCAGGAGTCCCCATCCAGGCGGCAGCTCGGAAGGGGAAATAAGGCTGGCAGGAGCGAGATAGAGACGCTCACAGCCGAGCGCCAGGTTGGGGTCCTTGCGCCAGGGCTTGTGGGCGTCGGCCAGGAAATCGGCGCGGGAGACCTTGCATTCGACGACCACCGAGCGGCACTTCCCCTTCCAGCCGATCACATCGGGAACCTCACCGCTTGAGCACGCCTGTTCGGAGAGGATGACGCCGCAGCGATAAGAGCCGCGAAGCCACGATTCCGCCAGCTTGACCAGCTGCGCGTGGGTCATGGCTTCGCTTGTACCGTAGCGGGACGCCGGTGGCTAGTGACTGGCCGGTGTCGCCAGCTTCGCCTTCGCTTCAATCTGCTTCAACGCCCGGTCGGTGGCCGCGAGCAGGGCGTCGGGGCCGACCGGGGCGCCAGTCGCATGCTTCATCCACAGGTCGGGAGCGACGCTGCCGTACTTGGCGACCCGCTCGAACTGCGGCCCGATCTTGCCCATGTCCTCCATCTTCTCCTCCACCTGAAAGGCGATCATGTGGCCCAGGGGGTAGTCCGGCAGGTACATGAACGAATCGATCATGTGCGAGTACACGCCGAGCAGCACCACGTCTTTCTTCTTGAAGACGGGCGCGTAGTAGCGGTTCCAGATGTCCTTCGAGATCTGCACCGTCGCCTGCTTCAGGTCGGCAGGAGTGGCGCTGGGGTGGTCGTACATCCAGTGCCAGACCGCCATGTCCACCAGGGCCACGCCGGAGATCTCGTAGGTGCCCCAGAACTCGTTCAGGGTCGCCAGCGCCTTGCTCTTGGCATCGGGCTGAGTCAGGCCCAGCAGTTCCAGGTCGTGGTTCTGCAGGACCATGGCCAGAGCTTCGGTGAAGGCGGTGTTGGGCACGCCATTCAGGTCGTAGAAGTCGATGTCATTGAGCGACAGCGTCTGCTCGATGTTGTGTCCCATCTCGTGGACCGCGATGTTGTAGCCTTTGTAGTTCATCCCGCTCTTCGCGACGCGAGTGCGGAGGTGCGCCTTCTCGGAGCGCATGCCCGCGCCCATGGCGTGGCCGGACCCGCGCGCCGGGTCGACGATGATGTTGTCGGCGAGTTGCTGGGCGCGCTCGCGAGTCCAGCCGAACTTCACCAGGATGTTGGGGATGTCCTGCTTATAGGCCTGGGCGGTGGGATATTTCTTGGCGACGATCTCGTCGAGCTCCGCCTCGGTGTACTTGCCGCGAGGACGGAAGCCGTTGTACCAGACGTCAAAGGGCTCCAGCGGCCGGCCGAGACGCGCCTCGATCAGCTTGGCGACGCGGGGCACCAACGGCGACGAGACCACCGCCTCCAGCATGGCCTTGAAGCGGGCCTCGGGGATCTCCCGGTTCTCGTCGAAGCGGCGGGCGATGTGCGTGGGCGCCGTCGGTGAGTAAGGGTCAACCTTTCTCGCCGCAGCGTAAGTCTTCCACAGCATGGCGTAGCGGGTGTCGGGTTCCGGGGCATTGCTGGTCTTCACTTCCTTCTTGCCGGGAACGTCGCCGTCCTGCACCGCCGCGGGCTTCACCTGGTTGGTGAATGGATCCCAATCCACGTACGGGTTATCGATGACGCTTGCGGGGATGGTCTGAGTGACGATGCGCTCCATCACCTGCTGGATAGCGCGCTGCTTGGCCAGTCCATTCTGCGCGTCGCTATAGTCGGCCTTGATCTCGTCCCGCAGGTTCCAGTGGGAGAGCAGCCGAGTCTTGGGGGCGAAGAGGCGGTTGCCCTTGTCGTCCACCAGGTGGTGCATCCAGATGTTGTACTCGGCGATATAGGCGTCGGACTGGGCGGCGGCTTCGGCGATGGCCTGATTGACTTCCGCCGGGATGCGCTTGGAGAAACGCTGGCCGAGGCGCGCTTCGGCCCACTGACGTCGCGTCCAGCTCTCGCCGTTGGTCAAGCGCTCCTGCAATGTGGTCATCGGGAAATTCAGCAGGGCGACGAAGGCCAGCTTGTTCTGGAAGAAGTCGTCGGAGACGTGCGCGCCGGGGTCGTAGGCGGCAAAGATCTCGTCGTAGGGCTGGATGGGGCCGACGTCCAGGTCAGCCACGTTGCGGAACTCGCGGTTGATCTCGTGCATGTGGCCGTCGAGTTGCTCCAGCAGCGTCTCAAAGCGGGTGAATAGCAGGTCGAGAGACGCCTGGTCGCCGGCGAAGTTGCTCCGTACGACGGTCTCGAAGGCGGCCTGGTCACCGTCTTCGGCGCGCCAGAACTCGCCCACCTGCTTCAGGCCGCGCTCGATCCGGGGCCGCTGGCCTTCGCCATATTTTGTGACGAGCTCGGCTTGGAGCTTCAACGAAGCATCCTTGAGCCAGGGTGGAGCAGTAGAGGAAGAGGTTTGGGCGGACATAGTCATGGCGAGGAATGAGACACAGATGATGACGCAGAGCGCAAGAACACGCACGCGGCCTCCTCGAAGATCCTGGCGAGTTGCAGGAACGCGCCAGTATAGCGGAGAGACACGCCCCGGCCAGCCTTTGTCTACCCGAAAGAAGAAAAAGCCTGGGCCGAAGCCCAGGCTGAGCTGAGTCACAAAGTCGACCTAGTCGGCGGAGTCCTGCCTGCCAGTCACGATCTGCGTCGGAGTGACCGCGGGGCAATCGCCCAGGATGGGCTGGCACGAGGCATCGTGTCCGGGCACGTGCTGCGGCTGCGTGGGCACGCCGAACTGCTCTTCCTCGGTCGAACCGTGCAGCGCCCCAGTCGATCCTTGGCCGGCAGTGATCACATTCTGCACCTGGTCGAAGTAGCCGGTGCCGACGAAATGCTGGTGCTTGACGGCGCCGTATCCATACTCGGCCTCGCGGGCAAACTCCTTCTCCTGCAGGCGGGAGTAGGCGGTCATGCCCTTGTCTTTGTAGGCGCGCGCCAGCTCGAAGATGCTCAGGTTCATGGCGTGGAAGCCGGCCAGGGTCACGAACTGGAACTTGTAGCCCATGGCGGCCAGCTCACGCTGGAACTTGGCGATGGTGGCGTCGTCCAGCTTCTTCTTCCAGTTGAACGACGGCGAGCAGTTGTAGGCCAGCATCTTGCCGGGATGGTGCTTGTGGACGCCCTCGGCGAAGCGGCGCGCCTCTTCCAGGTTGGGCTCGGAAGTCTCGCACCAGATCAGCTCGACGTACGGCGCGTAGGAGACGCCGCGGGCGATGGCGGCTTCGATGCCGCAGCGGACCTCGAAGAAGCCTTCGACGGTGCGCTTGCCGGTGCAGAACTCGCGGTCGCGGGGATCGACGTCGCTGGTCAGCAGGCCGGCGCTGTTGGCGTCGGTGCGCGCCAGGATGACGCTGGGCACGCCCATCACGTCGGCGGCCAGGCGGGCGGCGGTCAGTTTCTGGATGAACTCGGAGGTGGGGACCACCACCTTGCCGCCCAGGTGCCCGCACTTCTTGACCGAGGAAAGCTGGTCCTCGAAGTGGACGCAGGCGGCGCCGGCCTCGATCATCGCCTTCATCAGTTCGAAGGCGTTGAGCGTGCCGCCGAAACCGGCTTCGGCGTCAGCGATCAGCGGAGCGAACCAGTGGATGCCGTTCTTGCCCTCGGAGTGGTGGACCTGGTCGGCGCGCTGCAAGGCGTTGTTGATGCGCCGGCAGAGATTAGGCACGCTGTCGGCCGGATAAAGGCTCTGGTCGGGATACATCTGGCCGGCGTCATTGGCGTCGGCGGCGGCCTGCCAGCCGCTGACGTAGATGGCCTTCAGGCCGGCCTGCACCATCTGCACGGCCTGATTGCCGGTCATGGCGCCCAGCGCGGCGATATAGCCGGGCTGCTGGAGCGATTCCCAGAGGCGCTCCGCGCCCAGGCGGGCGAGGGTGTGCTCGATGTGGATGGATCCGCGCAGCCGCTCGACGTCCGCGGCCGTGTAGGGGCGGGTCACGCCTTTCCAGCGTGGATCCGTCGCCCACTGTTGCGCCAGGTTCTCTTTGCCGTTGGTGGCCATTGCATTCTCCTGTTGCCGAAGTCTTCCGTGTCCCAGGGGGGCCCGGAGGGGAAGTGTGATGGCCGACACAGTGTTCAATATGCCGAACACTCATTCACCATCGTGCACCGCTACTATGATGCCTGGCGGCCCGGTGGGGCAATGCGTGCGTTCGGCCTATTGAACACAAATTCGAGATGTGGTACATTCGGGAAACCGATGCCGGCTGCGATCGACTCACCTTCGGTGGCGGTGGAACGGACCCTGGAGATCCTGGAGGCCGTCGCCCACCGCAATGGCGGCATGTCCAACGCCGAGATCAGCCGCAAACTGAACATCCCGAAAAGCTCCGCCAGCTACATCCTGCGCACCCTGGAACACCGTGGCTACCTGCGCCGCGATCCCGAATCGGGAAAGTACCGGCTGGGGGTGAAGGTGCTGAGCCTCTCGCGCGGCGCCCTCACCGGGCTCGACGTGCGCGAGGCCGCGTTGCCGCTGATGCGCCAACTGGTCGAGCACACCCGTTTGACCGCGCATCTGGCCATTCTGGATGGGGACGAAGCCGTCTACGTCGAGAAAGTGGATGCGCCCGGTTTCATCAAGATGGACACCTGGGTGGGCCGGCGCATGGAGATCCACACGACCAGCGTCGGAAAGGCGCTGGCCGCGTGGCTCGACCCCGACAAGGTCGCGGACATCCTGCACTCGCGCGGCATGAAGAAGTGCACGGTCAAGACAATCACCACCCCCGCTCGCTTTTTGAAGGAGCTGGAGAAGGTGCGGGAGCTCGGCTACTCGGTGGACGACGAGGAGAACAACCTGGGCGTCCGCTGCTGCGGCGCGCCCATCTTCGGCGCTTCGGGAGAGGTCGAGGCCAGCCTGGGCCTGACCGGTACCATCCAGCAAGTCACTCCTGAATCGTTGCCCAAGTACGCTGCCACGCTCAAGGAGGCGACGGCGCGTATTTCCCGGCTGCTCGGCTACGACGGCCGCGTCCGGCGCCCGCACCCTATCGGGGCCTGAGCGGTACAAACCTGGCTACTCGACTTGCATCTCAAACCGAGCAGCACGAAGGAGCGCCTGTGAGAACGCTTTTCTGGGTAGGTCTGGTTGTCCTTGTCCTCGGCATCGCCTCGCTGTTTGTGACCATCCCACAGAGCGAGACGCACGGCATCCGCGCCGGTGACGTATCGGTGGGGGTGCAGACGACGGAACACCAGAAGGTGTCGCCGATCGTCACCGCCGTGATGATCCTCGGAGGTGCCGGCATGATGATCGCCGGAGGACGGAGAAGTTAGTCGCCGGTCGTTAGGTCGCCAGCAAGAAAAAGAAAAGCCCCGCCGCCGCGGGGCTTGATCTCATGCCGATCGAGTCGAGCTACTGGTTGTTGCCTGCCCGGGCCTGCGCCTTCTCGGCGATGACCTTCTTGGCGTTCTCGGCGAGCTGCTTGGCATCGGGGAGCAGGTCGAGCGCCTTCAGCACTTGCGGATCGGTCTCGGCCCGCACTCTCAGCCCCTCCTGCTGGCCGAACTCGCTGATGAACATCTCGCTCTTGATGTTCGACTTCACCCAATCGTTGTTCTCCACCAGGTCGGCCTCGGTGTAGGGGACCTTCTGTTCGTCGAGGAACTTGCGGAAGGCGTTGATCACCTGGTCGTCCACCTCGAAGGTCCGGTTGATGTGGCGGTTGATCAGGTAGTGCTTGGCGAAATTGAAGAAGACGTAATGCTGGAGCATCGCGTCCTGGAAGCGGTTGCCCTTCAGCGCCGGGATCTTGACGTCGGGAGTGATGCCGCCGCCGCCGTACACGGTGCGCCCGCTGTCGGTCATCCGGACTTCCTTGTTGGCGTTGTTATCCCCGTGCTCGCGGTTGTAATAGTAGTCGTAGAGGGAGACGCCGTTGTAATCGCGCTGGATCAGGCGGCCGCTGGGGGTGTAGTACTTGGCGGTGGTCAGGGCCAGGCCGGTGTTCTCCGAGAGCGGGTAGACGGTCTGGACCAGGCCCTTGCCGAAGGTGGTCTCGCCCACGATGAGCCCGCGGTCGTGGTCCTGGATGGCGCCGGCGACGATCTCGGCCGCCGAGGCGGTGCCGCGATTCACCAGCACGACCAGGGGATAGTCTTTGCCGGCGTTGCCGTGGGTGGCCCGGTAGATCTTCTCCGGGCTGGAGCGGCCGTGATGCGAGACGATGACCGCGCCCTTCTTGAGGAACTTGTCGGCCACGCCCACGCCCTCGCTCAGCAAGCCGCCGGGGTTCTGGCGCAGGTCGAGCACCAGGCCCTTCAGATCGCCGAACTCTTCGAGCGCGTCCTCGACTTCCTTCTCGGTGGTTTCGTTGAAGCCGGCCACGTGCATGTAGCCGATGCCGGGCTTGATCACGAACTTGAGGTCCACGCTGGCGCGGGGGATCTCGTCGCGGACGACCTTGAATTCGAGCGGCTTGTCGGAACCTTCGCGCAGGATGGTGATGCGGACGGTGGTGCCCTTGGGGCCCTTCAGCAGGTCGGCGACTTCGCTGGTGGTCAGGTTGTCGGTGGGCCTGCCGTCCACCGAGATGATGACATCGCCCGGTCGGATGCCGGCGCGGTAGGCCGGGGTCCCCACGAAGGGCGCGATGACGATGACCTTGTTATTGCGCGGCCCCACCTGCATGCCGACGCCGTAGTACTTGCCGCGCTGTTCTTCGCGCAACAGGGCATAGGACTTGGGATCGAAGAAATTGGAGTGCGGGTCGAGCACGTGCAGCATGCCGGGGATGGCGCCGTTGTAGATGGCCTTGTCGGCGTTCACCGGTTCGGCATAGTTCTGCTCCACCACGTCGTAGACCTGGGTGAACTCCCGCAGGCTGTCGCGGACATCGGCATCACTGGTCTGGGGGTTCCCGGAGATACGCTGCCCGAAGACCGCGCCCAGCGCGCCACAGAGCAGGATGATGAAGACCACTAACAGGAGAGAGCGACGAGGACGACCGGCCATTGTGTTGGGTTCCCTCAGCAGGCAGGACGACAAACGTCCTAATTTCCCGCAGTATAGCATGCTTCCGCAGGCGACTATAGGCCGCAACAAAACCGCCGGCTGCGTTATCTTAGGATGCACACCGGCGGTCAGGGGTGCGAAAGTTCTGCCCCTGGTTAGACGCTGGCCAGACCGATCCGGTGGGCAAGAAACTCCTGGAGCCCGCCTTCGGACAGGCCCAACCCCGCCGCTCTGCTGATATCATCTCGAGTCATGAATCTCGGCTTCTCGGAGATGCTGTTCATCTTCTTACTGGCCCTGCTCATCTTCGGGCCCAAGAAGCTGCCGGAGATCGGCCGCCAGATCGGCGAGGCGATGGCCCAGTTCAAGCGCGCCAGCAACGAGTTCAAGGCGCAACTGGAGGACGAGATCCGTAACATGGAAGCCGACGAGAAGCGCAAGGCCCTGCCGCTGCCGGAACCACCCAAGCCGATCGCTCTGGAGACGATCCCCCGGGACGCTCCCTCGTATGACGCGCCTGTGGAACCGCCGCAGCCCACCAACGGGACGGGAGAGGGCCTGACGGTCCCGCCGCCCGAGGCCGAGGGGAGACACGGTGGCTGAGGCCATGGCGCCCCCCGAGCCTCCCGTGGAACCACCTTCCGCGAAGCCCGACCTGCCGGGCATGAGTTTCCTCGAGCACCTGGAGGAGCTGCGCCGGCGGATCCTGCATTCGCTAGTGGCGGTGGCCGTGGGATTCGGAGTCGCCTGGTGGAAGGTCGAGCTGATTTACGGGTTCGTGCAGGGGCCGGTCGTGGCGGCCCTGCACAAGGCCGGCAAGAGCGAACAGCTGGTCTATCTGAACCCCACCGAGCCCTTCAACCTTTACTTGAAGGTCGCGTTGCTGGCCGGAGTATTCCTGGCTTGTCCATTCATTCTCTACCAGGTGTGGGCATTCATCGCGCCGGGGCTGTATCGCAACGAGAAGCGGTACGTCGTGCCCTTCATGGTGGTGACGGTCTTCCTTTTCCTGGCCGGCGGCTATTTTGGGTACTGGCTGGTCTATCCCGCGGCCCTCAATTTCCTGATTGATTTCGGCAAACAGTTCCAGCCGATGATCACCATCGGCGAGTACACCGACCTGTTCTTGACCGTCATCCTGGGGCTGGGAATCGTTTTCGAGCTGCCCATCTTGGTGTTCTTCCTGTCGCTGATGGGGGTAGTCAGCGCCGGCTGGATGTGGCGGAACTTCCGTTATTCCATCCTGGTGATCTTCATCATCGCGGCCATCCTGACGCCGACCACCGACATCCTGAACATGTGCATCTTCGCCGCGCCGATGGTAGTGCTGTACGCGCTGAGCATCGGGATCGCCTACGTCTTTCATCCCAAGCGTCGCAAGGCGAAGGCCGAGGCCTGATGTTGCGAATGGCTGCTGCGGTGATCACGTTGACGCTGCTGCTGGTGTGTGGCTGCGCGCAGGGGAACGAGAACACGGCGAAAGGACCTCCACCCCCAGCGAAGGCGAAGGAGGCGGCGGCCCCGCCGACTCCTGCCGCAAGCGTCCCTGACCCGGCGCCGGGGTCGGCCCCCAAGGTGGATGGGCAGCGGGCCATGAAGTACACGCGAGAGGTGGTGGCGTTCGGCGCGCGTCCGGTGGCCAGTCCCCCACACCAGAGGCTGGAGAGCTACATCTTGGCGCAGCTCAAGGGCGACCAGGTGGAATCCGACGAGTTCACCGCCCAGACACCGGCCGGTGCGTTCCCCATGCGCAACATCATCGCAAAGTATCCGGGGACGAAGGATGGGATCATCGTCATCGGCTCCCACTACGACACCCTCTACGACCGCCCCAAGTTCCTAGGCGCGAACGATGGTGGCGCGACCACGGGCCTGCTGCTGGAACTGGCGAACCATCTGCGCGGTACGCGCGAAGGCTACAGCGTGTGGCTGGTGTGGTTCGACGGCGAAGAGGCCATCCGGCACTGGTCGGACACCGACAGTGTCTATGGCAGCAGGCATCTGGCGGAGAAATGGCAGAAGGACGGAACCTTGAAGAAGATCAAGGCGTTCCTTTTGACCGACATGATCGGCGACGCCGACCTGGACATCATGCGCGACGACAACTCGACCGCGTGGCTGGAGGACCTTGTCGGGCAAGCCGCCAAGAACCTGGGCTACCAATCGCATTTCTTCGCGTACGAGACCGCGGTGCAAGACGACCACCTGCCGTTCGGGAGGCTGGGCGTGCCGGTGGCCGACATCATCGACCTGGACTACGGGTACAACAACGCGCTGCACCACACCGACCGGGACACCCTCGACAAGGTCAGCTCCAAAAGCCTGAAGATCTCCGGCGACGTAGTGCTGGAGACGGTACGCCTGCTGGACCTGCGCTGACCCGCTTGGCCGACGCTCCCGAATACCGATGGGCATCGGTTCGAATCCGTGGTAAGAGTTGAGCAACGTGCAACTGACCACGGCCGATTGGCTCGTCCTCGTCGTCTACTTCGCCATCAACCTCGCCATCGGGTTCCATTACTACCGGCGCGCCAGCGGCAGCGTCGGCGAATTCTTCATCTCCGGCCGGAATGTCCCGTGGTGGCTGGCGGGGACCTCGATGGTCGCGACCACATTCGGCGCCGACACGCCTCTGGTGGTCACCGGCCTGGTCTACCGGAACGGCATCGCCGGGAACTGGCTGTGGTGGGCGATGGCGCTCAGCGGCATGATGACCGTCTTCTTCTTCGCCCGGCTGTGGCGCCGGGCCGGCGTGCTCACCGACATGGAGTTCGCCGAACTGCGCTACGCCGGTAAACCGGCGGCGTTCCTGCGCGGCTTCCGCGCTCTGTATCTTGCACTGCCGGTCAATACCATCATCATGGGCTGGGTGAACCTGGCGATGGCCAAGGTGCTCGAGATCACGCTTGGCATCGACAAACTGCACGCGCTGTTGCTGGCGCTGGCCATCGCCGGACTGACCCTCATCTACACCACGGTGTCGGGCCTGTGGTCGGTGCTGTGGACCGACCTGATCCAGTTCGTCCTGAAAATGACCATGGTGATCGCTCTGGCGGTGTTCGCGGTGGCGGCGGTGGGCGGCATGGCCGGCCTTACCGCGAAGATCTCGGCATACGACGCGGCTACCCATCGCGATACGCTGGCGTTCTTTCCATCACCGGGATCGGACCTCTTCCTGACCTTCCTGGTGTTCCTCAGCATCAACTGGTGGGCCAGCTGGTATCCGGGAGCGGAGCCGGGCGGCGGCGGGTACATCGCGCAGCGCATCTTCTCGGCCAGGAACGAGCGGCACTCGCTGGGCGCGACCCTGCTGTTCAACATCGCGCATTACGCGCTCCGGCCTTGGCCGTGGATCCTGGCGGCGCTGGTGGCGGTGGCCATGTATCCCAACCTCCGGGATCCCGAGGCCGGATACCTGCAGGTCATGGTGACGCAGTTGCCTCCCAGCCTGCGCGGGCTGATGCTGGCCGGATTCGCGGCTGCGTTCATGTCGACCATCGGGACGCACATCAACCTGGGCGCGTCGTATCTGATCAACGACTTCTACCGCCGCTTCGTGCGTAAGAGCGAGAGCGAGCGGCACTACGTGGTCGCCTCGCGAGTGGCGACGGTGCTGGTGACGCTGATCGCGGCGGTGTCGGCGTTCTACATGGATTCCATCGGCGGCGCCTGGAAGTTCCTGATCGCGATCGGCGCCGGAGCCGGACTGGTGTTCATCCTGCGCTGGTTCTGGTGGCGCATCAACGCCTGGTCGGAGGTCAGCGCCATGACCGCGGCGGCGATCTCTTCGCTGT
>Ga0335082_10005592_pt1 | contig 13752 bp, 10 predicted proteins | sample Lox_Sample_41_FD_206718 | JGI IMG/M metagenome (GOLD analysis project Ga0335082, IMG submission 206718) | Soil microbial communities from Loxahatchee National Wildlife Refuge, Florida, United States - Lox_Sample_4.1 | ecosystem: Environmental > Terrestrial > Soil > Wetlands | place: USA... | reverse complement strand
AAGATGCGCCTTCCCGAAACGAAGCGAAGCCAGAAAGGGCTCGGGGTCTTGAGGTGGAAGATCTGCGCGAGCAGCCCAAACGGCGAAAACCATCGGGAGCCCGGTCATCTTGGTCCATTCTTCTCCCAGATCGAGCACGCGCATCGAAAGTTGCGCGGGGTCGATCAGTAATGCAGCATCGCCAATGATCAACGCTGCGTCGCTCTGCGCCAGCATGGAGCCGAGCTTGGGGGGCTGGGAGATAATCTGCGGGTAGACCCCGAACTTGCGCGCTAGCACGATCCGGCTGAGCGCTACCGATGTCCGCGAGCACGAGTCAGTCGCCAAGGTGCGGACTTCTCCGAACGGAACCCGCGAGATCAGCAGAATGCTGCGTACAACGCCGTTAGACGCAATCCCCGTGCCGGGGATCACGTCCAGTTTTTGACGGTTCAGCTCAACCGACGGCACAATCCCGATGTCCGCCCGGCCGTCAGCCAGACGATCGGCACATTCAGCGGGTACGGCGAACGACAGGTCGAACAGTCCTTGCTGCTCGCCATGCAACATGCCCCAAACGAGAGGAACTGTATTCAAGTAATTGACGACCGAGACGCGTGGCTTCGTTTTGTTGGTCAAGGAACCAGTCTAGCAAGCGGACTTGGATCACGAAAGTCTTTGGACGGATTCTTGTTCAGCATCAACGATTTACACAAGAGGCTTTTGAGAATGGATCAGACACCGTCCAAGAATGAGCGTTAGGGCAGGGCGCTTGGCCACGGATGAACACGAATGAACGCGGATAGCTGATTTGGCATCCGTGTCCATCCGTGTTAATCCGTGGCCCGATTTGTCCATCACATCGTGCACCGACTGGTCAAAATTCTTTCGATCGACGGAGGTGGAATCCGTGGGATCATTCCGGCCATGTTGCTGGCTGAGATCGAGCGTCGAACCCGATGCTCTGCCGCCACGTTGTTTGACCTGGTTGCGGGCACCTCCACGGGAGGGATTCTTGCTCTCGGACTCACGATCCCCCGGCATGTTGGCGCGCCGCTCTACAACGCGTGCGAGTTGGTCGAATTATATGAACACCAAGGCAGCCGGATCTTTTCCCGCTCGCTTGTGCGCCGCCTGTTCGCTTGCGATAACCTTACCTGGAAAAAATACTCGTCCGATGGCATCGAGGAAGTCTTGTGGAATTATTTCGGCGACTCGCGTCTGCGCGATGCGGTAACCGACGTGCTGGTTACCAGCTACGAGATCGAGCGCCGTTTTCCGTTCTTCTTCAAAAGCACGAACGCGCGGGAACGGCTGGACTACGACTTTCCCGCGCGCGATGTCGCTCGAGCTACATCCGCAGCGCCCAGCTATTTCGAGCCGTTCCGCCTCCCGTCGGGTGGCATTACGGATCACTACACGCTCATCGACGGCGGCGTATTCGCCAACAATCCCGCAGCCTGCGCGCTGGTGGAGGCGCGCGCCACGTATCCACACGCAGGAGGTTATTTCGTAGTTTCGCTCGGTACGGGCTCTTTGCTGCGGAGCCTGCCGCTGTATCTGGCGCGATATTGGGGGTCGGCCCGATGGGCGAAGCCGCTCCTGGACGTGGTCTTCGATGGACTTAGCAGCACCGTCGATTATCAACTCCGTCAATTACTGCCGGCCGAGCATTACTACAGGTTCCAAACTACGCTCAACGGTCACAATCACAGTCTCGACAACACTAACCGATCCAACATCGAATCGCTGAAAGCCCTAGCGCGTGCTCTGATCGATCGAGAATCTCAAGAGCTCGATCGGCTGTGCGAAACACTGGTAGGCTCTCAATTTGTAACGTGAATCCTCCCGCTTCGCGAGCATCAGCGTGCCCACGACCTACTACCCACAACCCACACCCTTCTGTCCGTCACATCTCGGTCGCAAACGGTGTGAATCGCGTGTCGTAATCGTATTTGTCGATACCCTCTGAACGTTTGAGGAATCCCACAATCCAGTAGGTGGCAGGAGTAGCAAGCGCTTCGTACACAACTTTGAAAAGGTAGGCCGAGATAATCAGGCGCACAATCAACATCGCATTGCTCTGGCCACCGAACGCGATCACCATGAGCACGATCGTGTCCACGCCCTGCCCTACCACTGTGGATCCGATGGTGCGGGTCCACAGATAACGCCCCTTGGTGAAAATCTTCATTTTGGCCAGAGTGTAGGAGTTAGCGAACTCGCCACACCAGTAGGCGATCAAGCTGGCGATCACCATTCTCGGCACAATCCCGAAAACGGTGGCAAAAGCATCCTGATTGTGCCACTCCGGCGCAGCCGGCAGAAGTACAGTTACCATCCCCATCAGCGCCATCAGTCCCGATGCAAGGAACCCGATCCAGATCACGCGGCGGGACCCGCCGTATCCGTAGACTTCCGTAAATACGTCGCCGAAGATATAAGTGATCGGAAACAGCAGTTGAGCCCCACTGACGCGGAAGGGTCCAAAGGCGCAGATTTTCTGGCCGACTAAGTTCGAGATCAGCAGCACCACGATGAAGATGCTGGCGAGAAGATCGTAGTATTTGTAAACGCGAGGTTGTTCGGTCAACCCCCAATTATACGGAGTCGTTCTCTCAGAAGCTGATGACCGCCATTTCGCCGTCGGTTTCCAACGCGTCGCCGGTGGCGTTGAATAACTTCGCCGGCGCCTGTGGCCGTTCTACCAGCGAGAGGCCATGTACCATTCCAGTGAATAGCAGGTCGTTCACTACCTTGGCCCGCTCGCGGTCGATCTGCGAATCCACCTTGTGTATGAATGTCCGGTTCTGTTCCGAGAAGTCAATTCCGGTGTCGTGCGTAGCTGAGCTCACCCACACGTCGCGTCCTTGGAACCTAACCGCGAGATGCCAAATGCGCAAGTGGTGACGGGCATTGAAGGTGTTGTTCTGCTTCTGATATACCAGGTCCGGCGGACGGCCATCCAACATCAAAATTGAGACCGGAGCCTCTTTGTAGCCGCGCATCTCGGTCATCGCGCGAAAAGTTTCGAGCTTCGACTTGGCGCTCAATTGCTCCGCGGTCGACCAGCCGGCGCTCTCGAACGCCTTCTCGAGTTCCTCCTGGCTGCCGATGAACATCAGATTGGTCAAGTCTGATGGCTTGGGCGGCTTTGCTGCCTCGGTTCGAAACGGCTGACTGTTTACCAATCGGGCCAGCGCTTCGAACGGCTCGATTGCTTGAACATCGAGCGGCTTTGCGATGCCGGCCCAATTCAAGGCTTTGCTCAACTCGATGGTCATCTCGACGCCGGGCTCGTAATCGATATTTGCGTCCGTTTCCTTTACCACGGTGTCCTTGATGGTCTTGAGCAGGTCGGCGAGACCCTGGTTCTTCACCGCGACCTTGTTGATTCCCTGATCCAGCCGTCCGGAGCCCGTCTGCGAAGCGACGATGCCGGCAATCTTACCGTTGGAATCCACGGATTCCCGGGCATTGTCGATGGCGGCAAGGCGCGCTGCCAGAATCGCCTTGTGCCCGAAACCATCGCTCAGCTGATCAAATGCCAGATCCAGGACTGCTTGATCGTCCGGATTCACCGCCGCCTTGACTTCTCTGACATGTCCTGTGATCTTTGCACCATAACCGACTGCGAGACGATCGCCCGCCATCACCGGAGCGATCACCACCGCTTCGAAAGTCTGATTCACCTTCGCTGTGGTGGAATTCACCGCCGTGGTGAGGCGGATCTGCAATCGCGTTCCAGCCGGAATCTCAATCGCGGCCACAGAGGCGGCCAGCGCCACAAAAACAACACCGAGCCTCATTCCCACATCCTAACCCACACGCTCTCGCTGCCGTCAACAAACAGACCACCACCCACAACCTGCATCCCACAACGCATTTAGCTAAGTTCCTCCAAGCAGGCTCCCCATCGCCAGTGCTACATTAATTAGCCAAGAGCGAAGGGAAGGGACTGTAAATGAAGACCCTCGTAACGGTACTTTCTTCATTCTTGGGTTTGAGCCTCGTTGCCGGCGCCCAGGATCTGAATATTCGAGCTTGGCAAATGGAGTCAAAGGGAGACGCCGCCGGGGCGCGCGACTTCCTGGAAAAGGCGGCGCAGGCAGGTCAACCTGACGCTCTGGACGCCTACGCCCAGTTTCTAGATCGACATCGCGATCCGACAGCGCGCGACGTATACGAGAAGCTGCTAAGTGGCACGCAAGGGGAACGTCGCGCTTTCGCCGCGCGCCGTCTCGCGATTTTCGATCTCGAAGCGGGCGACCGCGCTTCCGCCGAGCATCATTTGGAACAGTACCGTGCTGCGGGAGGGCGCGACCTCACCCTTCCTGCGCCGCCACAAAACGAGAAAAGATCAGCGATTTCCATCCCTGGTCCGCTAGCGTCCTTCTCGCGCATGGCCGCCCTTTCGCCCGATCTTGGCCCCGAGGATGTTTTGCCGGCGCTCGCTCGCAACGTTGTCACTAATGGATACCAGGCCGCTAGCAGCAACGAAGCTCTGGAGCAGACCGAATACCTGAAGCTGGTGATTCGCTACCTTTCCCAAGCGAGGGAATTGGAGAAGCTGGCCGGCGCGGACAACGTTATCAAAATCGAAACTTGCGAGTCCAGTCAAACGGGCGAACTGCTGCGCGTGCTGGGTTATCGTATGCGCGGCGGCTGCGGCAGCGAAGTGGTTCTTGAAACCGTCAATGCTACGCGTGCCTTTCTGACCGTCGATTCCGGGTTCCCGCTGGCGGAACTCGAACAGAGTCTGCGCACAAACAGGCCCTTTATCTACGACTATAAGCCCACCCAGGTACCGATTCTCTACGGCGCAGACTATTGGGTGAGCACCAGGGATCATCCGGGCACCGATTTCATCGATTCGTTCCTCGCCGATCCTTCCATTTGCCGCTTGTATCTCGGCTTGTCCAAGCTCGACCCGGTCACTGCCGAAGAACTTCGCAAGAACACCACGGTACAGCGAATCCGGGCCTATTCCCACGTGCTCGATTTTTATGGCGGTATGTTCCGGGTGCGCAACGGCAAGGCAGTTGTTCCCGGCGGCGCGCGCGCGGAAAAGATGTGGACCGAACTGGTGGGCGTCTCGCCGGATAAGGGTGGGGCGTTCTTCGAGCGCTTGCTCGCGAAAGACGATGGCTGGATGGCCAGCTATTTCGATGCTCTTTCCCGCATTACTTATAGCCCCGCAAATGGCCCCGTGCAGAATTATTTGACCGAACCGGAGCGCGTGAAGCGGTTCTATCAGGCCATCCGCGGCAAGGTCACCAGTCCGGGGCCTGCGCGTCCGGTATTTCGCTCGAATACCGATATGTTGCTGCTCACTACACGGTTGCGACTCGATCCGGACGGAAAGCCACACATACCCGGCAGTCTCGATGTCTGGCGCACGCTCTTCATTGAACATCCGGCGGGAAGCGGCAAGTACGATTCCAAGCTCTCCAAGGCCGCGACCAACTGGAAAGAACCTGACGACGTGCTGGAAGCGTTATTCGGCCTTTGCCGCAAGTCGGTGGAAAACGAACCACTGAAGATATTCATGGCCCTGAGCGACGTCGACCGTCGCCGTAAGGTTCCATTGGATGGCCAAACAGCCGACCGGCTGGCGCGCGATTATAAGGCGTTTGGCGCGCAGTATCCGATTTTTGCCGAGGCTCCGGAAACTTCGAACGCGACTATCAATCAGTTCCTGGACGTCGCCACGGCCATCAATAAGATCGGCGACCAGGCATTGCGTGCCGATGCCGCAGGCACATTGCAGGCGCTCGTGGGCTTATGGCAGATCTTCCATCGACAGGGCTCTATCCCGTCGGCTGAGACTGATCGCGCGCTTGCCACCATCCTGGGACAGTTCGGCAAGATCAAAAATGAGCGCGATGTTTTCGACGCTGGGCACGAGGGCGTCAAGATGTTGCTGGCGGCTACCCATTCGCCGGCAGGAGTTTCGGCGCAGGATCGCATGATCGACCTGCTGGCCGGGACCGCCGAGCCGGACACCTCCGACGCGCACATCCAATTGGTCGAAGATATGATTCGCATATTCGAATCGCAGCGGCTCATTTCTCTCACCAATCTTTTCACACTGGTGGATCACCTGGAGGCCATGGCCAAGGGCGAGAAGGTGAACACCGATCTGATCACCAAGACCGCGGCGCGCATTTCCGAGATTCAACTTCCTCGCGCCACGTTGAGCAGCATCGAAAAGAACACGCTCAGCTTCGGCTACTGGTCGGAAAAGCATATCGAACAGCAACGGAAGGTGAATCTTCGAGCGTTCATCGACCGAACCGACCCGAAGAAGTTGAACGAGGACATTCGGGGTCTGTTGGCTCCGTTCTTGCGCGATTCGCTCGTTGGACTTAACTACGTGCACTACGCTCCTCCTGGCGCCCAAGTTCTCTATACGAATCCGGTATTCGTTCGCAGCCACGACTTCATCGGCCTGCAGGGCTCGGTCCAGACCTGGAAAGGTACCGAAGTGCTGGGTAGCGGCTGGCCGTCGAGCGCCGGTGGAAAACTGGTCGGCTCTCTCGCGAATTTGCCGTACGCACTCGCCGAAGCCGAGCAGAATTTCCTGATCCCGTCGCGAGTCCAAGCGCTCATCTGGAGCGATTTGGTGCCACAGCTCATGCTTTCGGCAACCATCTCTCGATGGTGGAACGTACCCCCTGCTCAGCTTCATTGGGTAGGCCTGCATATGGGCTACGGCGAGAATCTTTTGGCCGAAGCTGCGTTGAATACCGATCGTAGACAGGCATTTCTGGAGGCGCTCGACCAACATGCGCCACCCGCGCGTGTCGACAAGGTCGGCGAGTTACTCGCCGAAGGGCGCGTCAAGGCTGCGCTCGACAACGTCATGCCATCGGAATTGTTCGCTGTCGCCCACGATCTTCTCGAATCCGGAAAAGCCGGAGATTCGCCACTCGCCGCTGAGATTCACCGTGAAGCCGCCGAATCGCCGCAGCAGTTGAATTATGAAGCTGTCTCGCGCGCCTTCGGGACGCCCAAGCCCACCCTCGCCAATTCCTATTCGCCCGAGCTACTGAATCTCCGGACGTTCCCGACTCTCATGGGCTATTCCAGCAGGATCCTGGCCGAAAGCTGGGAATCAAACCTGCTTTACTACGGCGCTCTGGCTGATCAATTGTATTTGCCGCCGTCGCAGTTGAACGTGCTGGTTCCGGCGTGGACAAGAGAAACAGTGGAACGAATCTTTGCCACTCATCTGGAAGATTGGCCGGCGTTGCTCCGCTCTTTGCGACTGGTGGGCGATGACGTCCGCCAGAAAGCGCGCAAGCAAGCGACCGCCGCGGGCGGGGCAGGTTTATAGTTTCTGTCGTAGCGGTTTATAATCAGACATCATAAGGAGGCATCCTTGGCGTTACTTCATCAAATGTTGTGGACCGGAACCGGCATCATCGCCTCTGGAGCCTCCCTTTGGCTCTTCGCGCAGGACCGCCCCACGTTTCGGATCAAAGTCGACATGGTGGTGCTCAGCTTCACCGTGACGGACAGCAAAGGGAAGTATATTAATAACCTGAAGCCATCTGATTTCCGCGTAACCGAAGACGGGATTGTCCAGAAGATCAATACCTTCGGGGAAGGGAATAAGCTCCCGCTTCAGGTGATGGAGGACGGCACCACACGGCCGCTCAATGCTCAGAACGCCGGTGGCGTTGAGGTCGACGGGAAGGGTAGCGGCGACGTACGCACGGACTCGTTCGTGGGCACCAACGTTTTCGTGCTCTTCGATACCAGCAACTACATGTATCGGGGATTCGTCTACGCCTCCGACGCGATCGCCGATTTCGTTCGCGGCCTGGACCGGGCCGATTCTGTCGCCGTTTATACGTTCAGCCGTAACTTGCAGCGCGCCGCGCCTCTTACACGGGATCGCAATGACGCGATCTTCGGGCTCCGCAAGGCCGTCGCCGGCGACGATGCCGCACTTTACAATGGCCTGCTGCTTTCGTTGCGCGATGCATCCAAGGTTCCCGGCCGGAAAGTGATTATCGTGTTCTCGAACGGCCCCGACAACGCCAGCATGGTCGCGCCCGACGATGTTCGCGCCGTGGCGGAAGACGAAGGCATCCCGATTTACGTAATCTCCACCAACGACGTCAACAAGGATCCAATGTCCAGCCAGGTGTTCCGGCGAATCTCGACGCGAACCGGCGGCAAAGCTTATTTCGCCAAGACCTGGCAGAAACAAGTGGAGGCTTTCGAGTCGATCCGCGAAGATCTCGGCAACAGTTACACGATCACCTATTATCCGCAGAGCAATACCAACGAAGGTTTTCGCAAGATCAACGTCGAGATTGTATCCGACGCCGGCAAGAAGTACCGGGTACGCGCTCGTCCGGGATATCGCCCACGCGGGGGCTTCAACTAGGCAGCCATGTCGAATTTGGCCCGCGCGATCGCACTGGCGTCGGAGGCCCACGTCGATCAACGGGAGAAGTCCGGAGCTCCCTACATCATGCATCCGCTCCGTCTAATGCTGCGCATGAATACGGAGACGGAAATGATCGTCGCCGTTCTCCACGACGTGATTGAAGACACGCCTTGGACTTTCGATCAACTTCGCGCCGAAGGTTTTTCTGAGCAGGTCATTGAAGCGCTCGACTGCGTAACGCGCCGGTCTTCGGAAACCTACGAGGAATTCGTCGATCGCGCCCGCGACAATGCCATCGCTCGCAAGGTGAAGCTCGCCGATTTGGAAGATAACATGGATCTTCGCCGGCTTCCTGATCTGACGCCCAAGAGCCTCGATCGGATGAAGAAGTATCACGACGCGTGGCTGTCGCTCCGCGCGGTCGAACGAGTTACGCCTTAGGCGCGGAACCCGCGCATGGTCCCTACATGGAAGTTGACCGCCGTCCAGGTGCTGGCCTTGGCCTGCATCGGCGTGGTCCTCGGCTTTTGGCTGAAGCGAAAATGGCCGCTGCTCGACCGGCTGAATATTCCTGCTCCGATCGTCGGCGGCATGCTGTATGCCCTTGTCGCGCTCGGCCTTCGCGACCGCTACGTCAACTTGGATGCCGATCCGGTCCTGCGCGATCTGCTGATGATCGCGTTCATGACCACCATCGGACTGAGTGCACGGCTGCAGTTGATCCGTGAAGGCGGTGCGCTGGTTATCTGGATGTTGGGCGTGGCGAGCTTCGGCGCGGTTCTACAAAACGTGCTCGGCATCGGATTGGCGAAGGCTCTCTGGCTGGATCCGCGATTAGGAATTCTTGCGGGTTCCGTTGCCCTCACGGGCGGCCCGGCCACTTCGATCGCGTTTGGCGGGACCTTCGAGAAGATGGGCGTCCAGGGAGCTACGGCGGCGGCGATGGCTTCGGCAACTTTCGGAATCGCGGTAGCAGGATTGATCGGCGGTTACATTGGGGGCTGGCTCATCCGCCGCCATCATCTCAAGCCTGCTGTGGAATCAGCACCTGAGTTGGGAAAGAAAGCGGCGGCGGCACAAGCCGGGGCCTTGCTCAAAACCGTCCTGGTGATCGGCGTGGCTATGGGTATCGGGAATCTGATCAGCACCGGTATCGAACGGATGGGCGTGATCCTGCCCGCCTACATCGGTGCGATGATCGCCGGCGCGGTGATTCGCAATCTCGATGACCGTTTCGCTTTTGCCGGAATCTCCCAGCCGGACGTCGATACCCTCGGGCGCATCGCCCTGTATCTGTTCATCGCCATGGCCATGTTAACGCTGCGTCTGTGGGAACTGGCGCACTTAGCGGTACCCCTGCTGGTGATTCTGGCCGCTCAGGTGATCCTGTGCTGGCTGATGTGTATCACGATCTCGTTTTGGAGCATGGGACGTGATTACCAGGCCGCGGTGATGAGCGCCGGCTTCTGTGGCTTCATGCTCGGCATCACTGCCAACGCGGTCGCGTGTATGGAAGAACTGACGGACAAATTCGGTCCAGCGCGCCGCGCTTTCCTCGTGGTCCCAGTTGTGGGCGCGTTCCTTGTGGACTTTACCAACTCGCTGATCATCACGACGATGGCGAACTTCTTCCGCTAGATGTATGCGCGGTCGAGCGAAGTGATGAACTGAATCCCCGGCACAATCTTCCGGCTCAACCGATCATCGTTGGTGATGAACAGGTCGCACTTGCCGCTTGCGCGTCGAGGTGAGGAACTCATCTTGCCGCTCCGAGAGTCGCGCAAGGATCTCACTCATCCGGAGCGCACGCTCGCCTTGATGTTCGACAGGTACATGAAGAGGTTTGGTGTCAAAGAAACCCGGCTATTCCCAGTCTTCCCTGAGTTCGCGGACATATTCGTCGGGATCTTGCCCCTTCCACAGTTCTCGACCCGTGCCCCGCACTTGAGGTATGCCCTCGAGCCATCGGGAGTGCAACGACTCGTTCTCTGTAGATCGACTTGTACAGGCGGTGATTGCGGCGGATGTTGGCGTCACCGATTTAGCTCGTGTCCGCTGTGTCGCAAGAAACTCTATGTCTCACGCGCCTTTCCATCTTTTCGATTCCTCAATCATCGTTCAATCGGCCATTGTGACTTGGGTACTCCGAAATCGTCGAGGCGACCATCATTTCTCATCAGCCGAAGGTCCGTACAGTCCTGGTACCGGAACATTGAGCAAGCGTAGATAGACGGTGAGTTGGCCTCGATGGTGGACCAGGTGATTCAGGAATCCACGGCCACGTAATACGGCCCAGAGCGGCTTCGCGATGGTTGGTGTCACCAAGATATTCCCGGCGAGCTGTTCTTCTGTCAATCCGTTGAAGACTTCCCGGCAGGCTGCTGTATGCTTGTCGAAGTTTACCAGCAGTTCCGCCTTCGACGACGCTTCCGGTGGTCGCTCGCCCCGCTTCTTGATAATGAGCACTGCAATACCAGGCATGACTGCCACATGATTCGCCAGTTTGCCGAGGGAGGGCGATTTCTCGTGCGGCCGCCAATCGAACTTGTCTTCCAGAACGCATTCCAGAATCTTTCGCGTAGCCGACATTTCTTCTTCAAATTCGATCAGAAGCGCTGATTTCAATGTTGTTTTGCTCATCTCCACCTTTTGTGTTTGCGAGGCCGCTACGGCCTGATCTAGAAACTCGGCGGCTCTTTCGAACCGTTCAAAGCTCATCATATGAAGCCGCTCGATTTGCCACCGGTGGGATTCCGGCCAGTGTCGGCGGTGAGACCAGCCGGCCAGCAATGCCTGTTTGATTTCGGGATTGCCACCGGAGTTTAATTCCAGTTGTGCTTTCCACCGGGCCACTAATGATTGCGCCTTCTCGCCGGCCGGGTCTTCTCCGAGCGACGCTTCGATATCGCGGAAGAGATCCACTCGGGCCTGCCATTGTGGGGAATGGCTCTCAGCCGGCTGCTTCTGCAGCTCCATCAACTTGGCCCAAGCTTCCTCACTGAAATATTGCCTACGGGAGAAAATCGCCGCCTGTTTCAGAAACCTGTCGACCTCCTCCATCTTCAACTCCGCAGCCCGTTGTTTGATCTTTTCCGGCCAATGAGCGCGATCCATCCACGCGGCAGGGGAATCTGTTGCTACCTGCGGATCGCCGTAGTGGGCGCGGCGCCGCAGATCGAACCAGCGCTGCACCATCGCCTGCGCTTTTTCGCTCGCTGGATCCTCGCCCAACAGCAACGTCGCATCGCGGTAGAATTCCAGCCACTCTTGCGAGGGGCCCTCTTCGTAGTAGCGCCTATGCAGCTCCCACGTTTCTTCGCTGTAATACTTCTTCATCATGGCAACGCTGTCTTCCATGTCGATCACCTCGATAATGTTCTTCAGCATTGCCAGATCAGCAGGCTTTCCGGACTCCATCGACTCCTCGGCTGCGCGGATTACTCGAATCGCACGGGCCAGCAACTCCTGGCGGTCTTCCAGCGCCTGCCTCTGAAGGCGCAGCGTGTCCGAAAGTTTCAGCGCGGGACGCTTTAGAACCGCCAGAATCTCCTTTAGCGGAACTCCGAGGAATTTGAGTGCGATGATCTGTTCCAAAGTCTCCAGATCACGCTCGCAGTAGACTCGATAGCCCGCCTCGGTCCGGCTCGGCTTCAGCAGACCGAGGCGGTCATAGTGATGCAGAGCCTTGACGGTGACGCCCGCCAGTTCGGCGAATTCGCGAATTTTGAAGTGCCTGCTCAATCCGGCCTCCCGAATATCCTCAGGTCTGACCTAAGGTCAGAGTCAAGCACAATTTTCACGCAATGATTTTGAGCTTGCGAAGAGCTTCATCGATTTCCGGGCGGACCAGCACACCCTTCTCGATCTCGGCCAGACGCTTCTGCTCGCGTTCGACCTGGGCTGCGGCCAGCGAGGCGATTTCGGCCGCATCGTTGAGGGGGACTACCGTAACTCCGTCGCGATCCGCGATGATGACGTCGCCCGGCCGCACCGCAACTCCGCCGCAGGCGATGATCGCTCCCACCTCACCTGCGCCGTCCTTGTTACAGCCGTTGGGGCAGAGGCCACGCGAATAGACCGGCAACTTCAGCGCCTCGAGCGCGTCGGCGTCGCGAACCATGCCGTCGACGATTACGGCGCGAATGCCGATCTTCAAGGCGCTGGTAGCGATTAGCTCCCCGAAGCCTGAATTCCCGATGTTCCCTTGCGTGTTCATCACTATGATGTCTCCGGGCACGGCGAGCGACAAGGCTTTGTGCAGCATCAGATTATCGCCTGAGTGACACCAAACGGTAAGTGCGGAACCGATCACGCGTGACGAGGGCCAAACAGGTTTGATTCCAGCGTCCATCGCGCCCAGCCGCGACATGCAATCGGCGATCTGCGCGCTCGAAGCCGTTCCGAAGGCCGTGAGCAACGCCGGCTCGGGACGCCGCCACGAGGCATGAACGCGGAAGCCGGGTCTACCCGGCATTGTTCAGCTCCTTCAAAACCGACTCCAAATACTGCAGATCCGTCAGGATATCTGATTCCTGTATGCAACCCATGGTTCCGATGCGGATGACCTTTCCGGAAAGCTTGTTGCGCGATCCTGCGATTACAGTCCGGTGTCGCTCGTACAGCAAGCGCACAATGTCGCCGCCCTTCAAATGCTCGGGCACGTTCAAAGTCACGACCGTATTGGACAGCGAATCTGTCCGCGGGAATGGCGAAAGGCCGAGCTGCGCACAGCTTGAGCGGAGCTGACAAGACAAACGCCCGTGGCGGTCGAGCACCTGTGGCAAGCCTTCTTCGTGGATCATTTCGAGAGCTTCGCCCAGGCCGACGATGAGCGGCGCAGCGGGAGTAAACGGAGTCTCCAGAACCTCGCCATCCTTCATTGCCTTGCGAAAGTCCCAATAGTATCGCGGCATTGCCGTTTCGCGATTCACGATCGGCCAAGCTTTGGGACTCACGCTTACGATGCCGATTCCCGGCGGGCACATGAGGGCTTTTTGAGAAGCCGAGACCAGGATGTCGATGCCCCATTCGTCCTGACGCATCTCGATACCACCGAGGCCGCTGACGGAATCTACGACAAAGAGCGTGGGCAGGTTGCGAAGTATGCTGCCGATTGCAGCAAGGTCGGCGACCACTCCGGTGGAACTCTCGTTATGCACCACTACAACGGCGCGATAATCTACGGCTGACACTCTTCTCTCGATTTCGGCTGGATCGAGAGCTTGCCCCCACGCTACATCGAGAACATCGACGCTCGCGCCGATCGCTCTCGCAATGGCGGCGAAGCGGTCGCCGAATTGACCATTCACGCAGATCAGCACCCGCTCGCCGGGCGCAATTATATTCACCAGGCTCGCTTCCATGACGCC
>Ga0335082_10005591_pt1 | contig 13753 bp, 13 predicted proteins | sample Lox_Sample_41_FD_206718 | JGI IMG/M metagenome (GOLD analysis project Ga0335082, IMG submission 206718) | Soil microbial communities from Loxahatchee National Wildlife Refuge, Florida, United States - Lox_Sample_4.1 | ecosystem: Environmental > Terrestrial > Soil > Wetlands | place: USA... | reverse complement strand
TGCGGTCGAGCTCCAGCACCCCGGTGCGCACCGGGTCCATGACAAATGCCAGATGGAGAACTGCGACCGGCCTTACCTCTTTCAACAGCAGGAACAACTCACGGCAGGAGGATTCCAGCCCGAGATCCAGGCGGACGAAGCGCGCGGGGACGCCGGAATCTGGCGGATTCAGGTCGACCCCAATGACCTGGTAGTCCGCCAGCAACGGCAACAGCCGTAAGGCCAAATTGCCAGCAATTCCGGTGACCAGAACGGCTGGTTTTGCATAGTCCATTACTGCGGTCCGTTCGAGGGCGGTTGGGTCCGTGGCATCGGCGGCATGCCGGGTCTCCCCATCATTGGTCCCCGGGCGTTGGCTTCCGGCCCGAAATACTTCTCGTCGAAGCTCGGCTTCGCGGACTCTTGCACCGCTTTCATCTCCTCCTGGATACGTTGCGACCGCAGGGTGTTATGAATCTCCTCGCGCGCCTCTTCCAGGGGCATCGTGGTCTTGGATTTCAGCTTGTAGATAAAGTATCCGTTCTGATCTGTAATCAGTGGAGAAATTTCTCCCGGCTTCATGTCCATGACTGAGACCTGGCTGGCGGGCAGCATGCTGCGGCGCGTCTTGGCAAGGTTTGCACTTGGGCTGCCCGACTTGATGCCAGCGGCCTCGTAGGCGGCTTCCTGTAGCTTGGCGAAGTCCTCGCCGGCCGCCGCGCGAGAGTGCAACTTGTCGGCCGCGTCTTTCATGGCTGCTTCCGACTCTTTCTCCTGCTTTTCTTCCTCTACTTCCGTCAATTTCTTTTCTGTCTCGCCCTTTTCTTCATCGGCCTCGGGCATCTGTTTGGTCTTTGGAATGTAGACCCGGTCCATGTCCGCCTGCTCAAAGTTCGACAAGTTCTTCTGGTAGTAATCCTGGATGTCCTGATCGGAGACGTTGCCGGCCTTTTCCTGGAGCGCTTTGCCCAGCTCCTGCGCCAGCACCTGGGTGCGGGCGAGCTTCATGCGTTCCTGGAAGATGGGGGTCTTGTCCAGCCCCATCTGCTCAGCTTTCATGGACATCACCAGCGCGTCGGCGTAGCGCGCGGCGAATTGACGGCGGGCCCGCGGGGGCAAGTTCGGCTGGACCGCTTCCACCAACTTCTCGAACTGGGCGCGCGTAATGGTCGTCTTGCAATCGGGAGAAGATGCTGCAGCAGGTTTATCGCAAAGCCCGGAGATCGTGACCACGGGCGTATCCATCGGCACTTCGACGGCCTTTGATTCCTCAGCCGGGGCCCCGCTCTGCGGGGCAGCGGCTTTGGGGGCAGTGGCGGCCGGGGCGGCTGCCGGTGCCGCCGGTTTGGTTTTCTGCGGCGCTGCCTGGCCCCAGGCCAGGGCTCCGAGTAACAGACAGAGCAACCCGTGTCGGGTCATAGTAGGGAATCCTCCAGAGAAGATAAAAAGTACGAACAGAAATCCTAGCACAAACTGCCGGTCCCCCGGGGCTGCTTGCGCCCGGCTTGGCGCGGGTGCGCCCCTGCGGCGATAATGCCTCATGGCGGAATCCCCGGTCCTCTATAGCTCGGATTCAATCCGGGCGGAAAAACGTGCCGTTGCGGGGAACTCGGTTCTCGCCGCCATTGCAATCACTCTTCTGAAGGTCATCGTGGGAGTGACCACCGGCAGCCTGGGCATCTTGTCGGAAGCTGCCCACTCCGGCCTCGACCTGGTAGCCGCCGTCATTACCTTTTTTTCGGTTCGCGTCTCCGACAAACCTGCCGACGCCGACCATCAATACGGGCATGGCAAGGTGGAGAACTTTTCCGCCTTCATCGAGACCGGGTTGCTGCTCCTCACCTGCGCCTGGATCGTCTATGAAGCCATCCGTCGTCTCTTCTATCTGCACGTGCAGATCGAGCCCAGCGCGGCTGCGTTCGTGGTGATGTTCGCGTCCATGGTGGTGGATTTCTGGCGCTCGCGGGCCTTGTCCAGGATCGCCACCAAGTACGACAGCCAGGCGCTGGAGGCGGATGCCCTGCATTTTTCTACCGACATCTGGTCGAGCGGTGTCGTCGTCCTCGGATTGGTGCTGGTCCTATTGGGTCGGAGGTACTCCGTCGACTGGCTTCGAGACGCTGATCCTATCGCGGCCCTTTTTGTGGCCGGCGTGGTGGTCTACGTGAGTTGGAGATTGGCGCGCAAGACCATCGACGCCCTGCTCGATGCCGCACCCCGGGGTGTGCGCAGCCGCATCCTCGACGCGGTCGAGAACGTAGAAGGACTGCTGGAAGTCGACCGGGTGCGAATCCGCCGTGCGGGGAACCGCTACTTCGCGGACCTTTCCATCGGGCTGGCTCGCAACGTAACTTTCCAGCGCTCCGAGCAGGTAGCAGATGCGGTGACCGCCGCTGTCCACAAACTCCTGCCCGACGCCGATGTCATGGTCCATCCCATCCCGCGTCCCGCATTTCGCGAGAATATATTTGACCGGGTGCGGGCTGTAGCCATGCGTCATAACTTCAATGTGCACGATGTGAGCATTCAGGACCTGAAAGGGCGTCTGCACGTGGAGCAGCACCTGGAACTCGATGAACGGCTCACCCTCAAAGAGGCACATGACCGCGTCACTCTGCTCGAATCTGAGATTCAAAAAGAGGTCCCGGAAATTTCCTCGATCCTGACTCATATCGAGAGCGAGCCGGCGACCATCGAGCCTGGCGACGAGGCGGTGCGCGATGCCGGATTGGAGAAGAAACTGAAGCAGATCGTCTCGGAGTTTCCGGAAGTGCAGGATCTGCATGAGGTCGAGGTCAAGCACGTCCGTGGCCGGATTTACGTATCGTGCCACTGCACGTTCTCCGACGATCTCCCGCTTTCCCGAGTTCACGACGTGCAGACCGATCTGGAGATTCGCTTTAAGCAGGTGGCCCCGGAGTTGTTCCGGGTCCTGATTCATCCCGAGCCGCAAACCGATAACAGGAGATAAGCATGACCGAAGCCAGGACCACCTGGATTGCGGACCAGCGTTTCGACGGTGTCGCCAGCAGCGGACACAAAATCGTAGTCGACGGCGACAAGAAGGCGGCCAACAGCCCAATGGAACTCGTGCTGATCGGCCTGTGCGGATGCACCGCGTATGACGTCGTCAGCATCCTGCATAAGAAGCGCGAGCCGCTCACTAGCCTGGAGGTGCGCGCGGAAGCCGAGCGCGCCGCCAGTCCGCCGACGGTTTACACGGAGATCCGGCTGGTGTACCGGGTAGGTGGCAAGCTCTCGCGCAAGGCGGTGGAAGATGCCGTACGGCTTTCCGAGGAAAAGTATTGCTCGGTCGCCGCCATGCTGAACAAGACTGCAAAGATCAGCTATAAAATCGAATATTCCGAAACGTAGAATCGCTTCTTGTCTACTCGCGCCCATCCACTTCGCGGCTATCTCTACATAGCCACGGCCACATTCCTGTGGGGCGTCGCCGCTGTTCTGGGCCGGGCAGCCTTCACCGGGCGCTTGCTCCCGCCAGAGCAGATACTGCGGCCCATCGATCCGCTGATTCTCTCGCAGAGCCGCGCGACGTTCTCCTTTCTCGTTTTGTTTGTGGCGCTCTTGATGACACGCGGTTGGCGGCGCATGCAGCTGCCGGCAGGCGACCTCGGGAAACTGTTCCTGCTGGGGGTTCTCGGAGTTGCCCCTTCCAACTACCTCTACTATCTGGCAATTCAGCGGACAAATGTAGCCACCGCAATCATCCTGCAATACACCGCTCCGGTCTGGGTCCTGCTCTACACCGTGGCGCGCGGACTGCAACGGCCGACCGTGCAGCGGATCGCTGCCGTAGCCTTGGCCCTCGCCGGAATCACTCTGGTGATCGGGATTTTCGGCTCCGGCGGCTTACGTCTCGACGCCATCGGGGTGGTGGCCGCGTTGCTGGCAGCATTCTCTTTCGCCTTTTACAACATCGGCGGGCACAGCATCCTGGCACGGCACGACCGCTGGACGGTGCTGGTGTATGCGCTCTTCAGCGCGTCTCTGCTCTGGATGGTGGTGAACCCGCCGTGGAAGATCGCTGCGGCGCATTATTCCAGCGGCCAGTGGCTGTTCTTGCTGGTGTTTTCGCTGATCTCTGTGCTCGGGCCCTTCTCCTTCTATTTTGCCGGTCTGCAGCACCTGGAACCGACCCGGGCCATCGTTGTGAGCTGTCTCGAGCCCGTGTTCTCCATCGTCATCGCGGCACTCGTGCTGGGCGAAGTGTTGCGGCTGCCGCAAACTTTGGGAATCCTGCTGGTTCTGGTGGCGATCGTCGTAGTGCAGTTGCCGGATCGCAAGTTGGCTGAACCGGTCACCCTGATCGAGCCCATGGAATAGAAACGGTGAACGCGCGGTCCGCTCAAGACGAAAACCGGTTGAGGAGATGGTAGTAGCGCCGTGCTCTTTTCACATCCTTGGCGATCTGTTCGCGCAGGGCATCCACCGATGGAAACTTGATCTCATCGCGCAGCCTTTGCAGGAAGTGCACCTCCACCTCGGTTTCAGGGGTCAGGGAAATAGGATGGAAATTGAGCAGGTGCGTCTCCACCGCGAACGACTCCGCACCAAATGTCGGACGAGTACCGACGTTCGTCACCGAGTCGAAGCACTCCTCGGCGACCCGCGTCCGTGTTATGTAAACACCGTCCTTGGGAATCAGTTCCTCGTAGCGGCTCAGGTTGATGGTGGGAACCGTATATTTGGCGCCGTATCCTCGGCCGCGGCCGGCGGTGGACAGAATGAAGAACGGACGTCCCAACAGGTAACGCGCCCGGCTCAGTCGTCCCGCCGCCACCAATCGTCGAATTTGGCTGCTCGACACCGGCTCGCCCCGCAAACGCAGTTCGGAATAGACATGCACCTCAAATCCGAGCTTCTGGCCAAGCTCGGTGAGCAGGGTCACATCCCCGGCTGCTTTGTGGCCGAAACGAAAGTTAAATCCTTCGTGCACCTCGCCGGCTTGCAACCCCTTCTTCAGGATCACCTGAGCAAAGCGCTGTGGACTCATTAACGACAAGTCCCGGGTGAAGGGGAGCAGTAGCACCGCATCGAGACCGGTTTTTTCCAGCAGGCGGAGCTTGACCTGCGTGGGGGTGAGCAGCTTGAACGCCGCGTCTGGACGCAGAATCCGCAAAGGGTGCGGCTCAAAACTCACCGCCATAGCTTTGATGCCCCGGGCGCGCGCGCGGCCGACCATCTCTGCCAGCACGCGCGAGTGGGCGCGATGACAGCCGTCGAAGTTGCCCACACTCACGATCGTGGGTCCAAATCCGCCGGGAACATCCTCGAGTTTATGAAATACCTGCATCCGGCAATGAGAAATCCAAACCGCGCCTCAAGAGAATTCAGGAAAATGTCATTTCATCTACAAGATCTGCGTTCCTCTGCCTGATCTGCGGCAAACGTCTCAGATTTCAAACTCCAGGTTCATCCCGTCATAGGCGAGCTGAACACCCTCGGGTAACGAGGCATTGGTGGCCTCGTGCGGCAGGTCATGGCAAATGTGAGTGAAGAACGCCCGCTTCGGTTTGACCCGCTCCACGATCTTCAACGAAGTCTCCACCGTGGAGTGTGTGGGGTGCGGCTTATGGCGGAGGGCATCCAGGAAGAGAATGTCCAGACCTTGGAGCTTCGCAAAGGAATCTTCCGGAACTTCGCTATGGTCGGTCAGATAGGCTGCGCTTCCAAAACGAAAACCGTAGATCTCGGTGTCTCCATGAATGACCGGCACCGGCTCGAAGCGCGCCCCGAAAAGGTCCACCGCACCGGTCAGCCCACGCAATTCAAGCTCGGGCAGGCTCCCATATTTGTAATCCGCATCAAAGATGTAGCGGAACATGTTGCGCAGGAACTCAGCTGCCTCCGGACGGGCGTAAAGAGGAAGCTTTTTGGGTTTGTGCCGAAAGGTGAGCGGCCGCAAGTCGTCGATCCCCAGTATGTGGTCGGCGTGGGTGTGGGTATAAAGCACCGCGTCCAGTTGCCGGATCTGTTCTCGAATCGCCTGCTCGCGAAAGTCCGGCGTGGAGTCGATCAGAACTATTTTCCCGTTGTACTGCAGCAGGACCGAGGGGCGAGTTCGGCGGTCATGCGGATCGGTGGAAAGGCAAACAGAACAGTCACATCCCACCGTGGGCACGCCCATGGAGGTGCCGCTGCCTAACACCGTAAGCCTGGCCTTCATGACTTGCCGGGTTCCGTGGCTTGCGGCGGCCGCGACAGCGCATTCGTGACTTCGACGTAGGCCATTCGCAGTTCATAAAGACAGTTCTGCAGGAAGTTCGATTCCTCGCCGGTCAGGTTTCCCTTCGTTTTCTCCGCCAGCAGGCTGAGGGTATCGATAGTCTGGCGAGCGCCGATCAGATCAATGTGCGGCTGCCCACCCTGCTCGTGCATCAGCCCCAGTTGCAGCATGGCCGTCATGTACAACGAGGCCAGGAAGCGTCGGAAGGTCATCTCCAGCTCTTTGGCGGAGTGACCACTCAGCTCCACGCGGGTGTCAAGATCCTGGGACGATTTGCGATAAGCGTCCGCCTGCTTCTGCTGTTCGGCAGGGCTGGGCGCTGGCGGCATTTCCGGCTCTGCCGGCAGCGGCGCAGAGTCTTGCTCGACGGTGGGAACAGCGGCGGAGTCGGCATGTTCCTCCTGGGGAACCTCGGTACGAATTTCCCCATCCGGGGTGAACAGCCGCCGGTCCGTTACAGTGAAGGTTTCCTGTTTCTTCTCGGGCATAGTTTTTACTTCAAGCTGGATTAATTTGCTGGAAAAATCCCGGCAAACGGCAAAGGCGCAACCGTGAGCCGAACACCATCTGCGAGCAGCTCCTTGCCCGGCGTTGCCATCTCGCGCCGGATGTACCCTAGTGCGACGTTACGCTCCTCTAGAGGCAAAGCCGCTGAGCTGGTGACTTCGCCGACGTCTTTGCCGTCTGTCTGAACCTTGGTGCCGGGCTGCGGTAGCGCAGCCTCGGCAACAAAGCCGCTGAACTTGCGATGCACCGCCCCGCGCGAGCGAATCCGCTCTACAATCTCCTGGCCGATGTAGCATCCCTTGTTAAAATTCAGTGCACGCTCCTGCTCAGTTTCCTGCGGCAAGTCACGCTCACGAATATCAATCCCGTACCGCGGTACCCCGGACGCGATGCGCAGGAGCTCCAGGGCGGAGCTTCCAACCGGCCGCGCGCCGGCGGTGATCAAGGCGTCACGCAGCGCCGCCACCTCTCCGGGAGCAAGCCAGATCTCGTACCAGTCCACCGCAGGATTGTCCCCCCGCGTTATGGTGACCGGCTTGCCCTCCCAGGTCATATCTTTGAACTGAAGCCGTTCCATCCCGGCAGGGTCGAATCCGGCAGTACGCAGACTCTGTCCTGCCTGTGGACCTGCAACTCCCACACCGGTCAGCGTGTCATTCAGGTTCGCAACCACGACATCATCCATGATGATGTAACGGTCGAAGACGGCGAGCACATTGTCCGACTGCGATTGCTCGGTGTCCACGATCAGCGACTCTCCCCGGTTGTAGGCATAGAGATCGCCAAGGATGTGTCCTTGAGGATTCAGTAAGAATGCGTACACACCGCGGCCACTGGCGAGATCGCGCACATTGTTCGTGACCATGCCGTTCAGCCAGCGCACGCGGTCGCCACCGGTAATCGCAAGCTTAGCGCGAGTGCTGAGGTCAAAGACACCGCATCCCGAGCGCAAGTGTTCGAATTCGGCACGGACATCTCCAAAATCGGACGCTGGCGCAGCGCACTGGCTATGGACAATCGTAGAATTCATAATCCCCGATGATTGAATTATACAAGGCACCGCTGTGTGCAGGCCCCTGCGCTGGCTGAGCTATCCAGCCAGGAATTCTCCCGTCTGACAGGGACATGGAGGAAGTTATGGCTAGATCTCGGATGGCAGCAGTGCTGGTGTTCATGTTGGCATCAACCAGTGTGTTTGCACAGTCCAGCGCACAAAAAGTTCTCGAGCGGTTCAAGGCGATGGTTGGAACGTGGGAGGGGAAATCCGCCAAAGGCCAGACCTCGGAGGTCACCTACCGGTTGGTTGCCGACGGTGCGTCCGTGATGGCCGACAGCCACATGGTCTCCGAGGATGTGACGAGCCTGTTCTACGTCGACGGCGACCGCTTGCTCATGACCCACTTCTGTCCCTCCGGCAATCAGCCCCGCATGGTGGCCACGATTTCTCCCGATCTCAAGACGGCCTCGTTTGACTTCCTGGATGCCACCAACCTGGCAGGCCCACAGGCCGGACACATGCACCGGGTGGTTTACCTGTTCTCCGATGCCGACCACTACAGCGAAGAATGGACGTGGAAGCAGGAAGGTAAAGATGCGCATTTCCATTACGAGATGCAGCGCAAGAAGTGATTGCTGCGCACTCTGCGGTTCTTCTCAGCGACCTCTGCGGGAAGGCGTTGTCTCTCAAGTGTGATACCTTTTTGATCCGTGGGCCAGAAAAAGCGGATTGCCATCATTCCCGGAGACGGCATCGGCAAGGAAGTCATCCCGGAAGCTGTCAAAGTCATGGCTGCGAGCGGTGCCAGTGTGGAGACCGTTCATTTCGACTGGGGCGCGGACCGATACCTGGCCGATGGCGTCACCGTGCCTCCGGATGGCTTCACCATGCTGGAGCGCGATTTCGACGCCATTCTCCTTGGCGCATTCGGCGATCCGCGGGCGAAGACCAACATTCACGCCAAGGAGATCCTGCTGGGCATGCGCTTCCAGATGGATCTGTACGCCAACGTCCGTCCCGTGCGCCTGCTCGATAGCAGCCTTTGCCCACTGAAGGGCATCGAACCCAGGGACGTCGATTTTATCGTGCTGCGCGAAAATACCGAGGGTGTCTACACCGACGCGGGAGGCGTCTTCAAGAAGGGAACGCCCGACGAAATCGCCATACAGGAGGACATCAACACGCGCAAAGGGGTAGAGCGCATCATCCGTTATGCATTTGAATACTGCGAGCGCCACGGCAAGATTGATGGCAGCAGGCGCAGCCGCGTGCTCATGTGCGACAAGTCGAACGCCATGACCCACGCCGGTGGCCTGTGGCAGCGGGTTTTTAAGGAGGTCAGCGGCGAATATCCCCAGATCAAAGCCGAGCACATGTACGTCGATACCCTCTGCATGCAGATGGTGCGCGACCCGCGAGCTTTCGATGTGATCGTCACCAACAACATGTTCGGCGATATCATCACGGACCTGGCTGCGGGCTTGCAGGGAGGGTTGGGCATGGCTGCGAGCGCGAACATTCATCCGGGGAAGACGTCTATGTTTGAGCCGGTGCACGGCTCGGCGCCTCCGATCGCCGGCAAGAACATCGCCAACCCCTTTGGAGCGATCTTGACCGCCGCCCTCATGCTCCGTCATTTGAACTTCGACCTGGAAGCGGATCGAATCGAGGCCGCGGTGTTGGAAGCAGTGCGCCAGAAAAAGACCACACAAGACATTGGCGGCTCACTCGGCACGCTAGAGGCAGGGGAGTGGGTGGCGAACGCGGTAGGCCGCGGATGAGCATGGTGCACCCTGGACTTGGCCTTAGCCGTGTTGATCCGCGCACATCGGTGGCTAGGATTTTCCTGCTTGTGGCGCTGCTGGCGGCGTCACTCACCTGGGCGCTATCGGCATCCGCCCAGCAGCCCAAATCATCACCACCTTCCAGGACTCAGACCGCACAGCAACCCCAAGCTCAAGAAGCCGAATCCAAAATCTCTCCCCAGGAGGCAGAAGAACTCTTCCACGAGGTCGACGACATCCTGCAGTTCGCCAGCAAGGAGACCCTCCTGCCGGTCAAGGAGGAAGTCAAGAAACGCCTCACCACCCGCGATGAAGTCGTGGACTATCTGAAGAAGACCATGGCCGAAGACAAAGACGCACAGCGCCTGCGTCGCGCAGAACTGGTGTTGAAAAAGTTTGGCCTCCTGCCCAAAGATTTCGACCTCCAAGACTTTTTGTTGACCTTGCTGCGCGAGCAGGTGGCCGGCTATTACGACCCCAAGACCAAAACCGTCAATCTGCTGGACTGGATCGGCGGCGAGCAGCAGCGCCCGGTGATGGCGCACGAACTCACCCATGCCTTGCAGGACCAGTCCTTCGGGTTGGAGAAATGGATGAAGGCCGGCGACATTGATCTCGCCACCATCCAGCAGCCAACCGCGGCGGACCTGGAGGCAGATGAAATCAGTGAAGCCCGCCAGGCGGTGGTAGAAGGGCAGGCCATGGTCGTGCTTGTGGACTATATGCTGGCCCCAACCGGTCAATCGCTGCTCGGCTCCCCGCAAATTGCCGACGCATTGAAGGAAGGAATGTTGGTCGGCACCGCCGACTCCCCTGTTTTTCAAAATGCCCCGATCTTCATGAAGGAAGAGTTGACCTTCGCCTATCGCTATGGCCTCGACTTCGAGACGGAGCTGCTGCGCAAGGGAGGAAAGGACAAGGCATTCGCCGCCGTATTTGCCAACCCGCCTGCCAACTCTCGCCAAATCATGGAGCCGGCGACGTATCTGGCAGGTGAACGTTTGGACCCCATGCGCCTTCCCAATTTCAAAGAAGACTTCATGAACTACGAGACGTTTGATATGGGCGCAATGGGAGAATTTGACGTTGCCATCCTGGTTGACCAATTCGCCGGCGGCGACGCCGCGCATCTCATCTATCCTCACTGGCGCGGCGGCTATTATTACGCTGCCCGGCCGAAGGCAGACCCCAAGGCACCGCTGGCGTTGCTCTACCTATCACGCTGGTCGGATGCAGATGCTGCTGAAAAATTCGCCGCGATTTATGCGAGGTCCCTCGCGGAGCGATACAAGCATGTGCGAGAAATAGCTGGGGAAGGGAAGCGGCCCGATGGGGAGCAGGCGGCGCCGCAGACGTTAAAAGGATCTCACGGCTGGCTCACCGAGGAGGGCCCGGTGGTCGTCAGTGCGGAAGGAGACACCGTATTGATCACCGAGAGCTTCGACCAGCCGACTACGGAACGTTTACAGAAAGAGTTGCTACCTGCCGCGGCAATAGTGAAGTGAACTGCTTTTCTTCGCGCGCTTTGCGAGTCCTTTGCGGCCACTACGGTTAAAAGCCTTTACCCAAAGATCACAACGAACAGCCGCTAGTGCGCCAAGTCTTGCCCGGACGGTACGGTGAAGCTTGCCCGTCCTGTATAATCCCGAGTTCCACCCTGAAGTTTGTAGATACTCGAGGAACCCTTGTCCCAGGCAGAGATCGGCATCATCGGCGGCAGCGGGCTTTATTCCATGCCCGGATTCACCGAGGTCCACGAAGTGCGCCAGCAAACGCCCTTCGGAGATCCCTCCGATGCCTACGTTCTGGGTAAGCTCGCCGGGCGCAAAGTAGCCTTCCTGGCGCGCCACGGGAGAGGTCACCGCATTCTCCCCTCGGAGTTGAATTTTCGCGCCAACGTCTATGGCTTCAAGCAGCTCGGGGTCGAGCGCATCGTTTCGATCTCTGCCGTCGGATCATTAAAGGAAGAACACCAGCCGCTCCAGTTTGTCATTCCCGACCAGTTTTACGACCGCACTCGCCACCGTGTCGACACGTTCTTTGGTGACGGCATCGCCGCCCATATCGCCTTCGCCGATCCTATCTGTCCAGAGCTGGCGAAAATTGTCGAGGTAGCCTGCAAAAAGTCCAGCGTGACCGCAAAGCATGGTGGAACCTACATCTGCATTGAAGGCCCGCAGTTTTCCACCAAAGCGGAATCCAATCTTTATCGCAGCTGGGGCATGGACGTCATTGGCATGACCAACCTGCAGGAAGCCAAGCTGGCCCGCGAGGCGGAGATCTGCTACGTGACCGTGGCCATGGTCACCGACTATGACTGCTGGCATCCGCAACATGACTCGGTCACGGTGAACCAGATTGTCGCGGTATTGCTCAAGAATGCGGAGCATGCTTGCACGGTAGTCAGGGAAACAGTCGCTGCCATGCCCAGTGGGCGGGGTTGCAAGTGCGGTTCCGCGCTGGCCCACGCCATCATCACGGAGCGCAGCAAGATTCCTGCCGCCACGCGCGACAAGCTGAAACTCATTCTCGCGAAGTACCTGGAAGGCAACCCTGCATGAGCATCGTCGCCGTCGGCTCCGTTGCATTTGACTCCATTGCCACGCCCTCAGGGCGAGTGCAGGACATCCTGGGCGGTTCGGCGACGTTCTTTTCTCTCGCGGCCAGCTACTTTGCGCCCGTGCGTATCGTGGCGGTGGTGGGCGACGACTTTACCGCGGAACATGAGAAGGTGTTCAAGAACCATGGCATCGACATCCGCGGCATCGAACGCGCGAAGGGTAAGACCTTCCGTTGGGGTGGACAATACCTGGATAATCTCAACGAAGCTAAGACTGACTTTACCGAACTAAACGTCTTCGAGCATTTTCAGCCGCGCATCCCCGCCGAATACATGGACTCGAAGTTTCTGTTTCTGGGCAACATTCATCCCAGCCTGCAAGCCTCTGTCAGATTGAAGATGGACGGTGTCCGCTTTACCGGCGGCGACACCATGAACTTCTGGATTAACGGCACTCGGCCCGAATTGCTCGAAACCTTGAAACTGATCAACGTGCTCCTCATCAATGACACGGAAGTCAAAATGCTCTCCGGAGAGCGCAACCTGCCGCGGGCGGTGCAAAAAGTGCTTGCCATGGGACCGCAGGCCCTGGTCGTCAAGCACGGAGAGTATGGTGCGACTATTTTCTTTCGGGAGGGAGCATTTGGAATCGGCAAACACCCATTTCGCGCGCCCGCCTTGCCCATCGAGGAGGTCAAGGACCCCACTGGGGCAGGCGATTCCTTCGCTGGTGGATTCATGGGCTATCTCGCCGCGCAGGAACAAATCAACCGTGAAGTGCTGAAGCGCGCTTTGTTCTACGGCGGCGTAATGGGGTCCTTTGCCGTGGAACGATTTGGCACGGAGCGCCTGCAAAGCCTGACTCGGGACGAGATCGACGCTCGCTTCCAGGTCTTCCGCGAGCTCACACATCTGGAATGAAACTCCAGTCCACCGATCGCTGGGACCGTGAGACCACGCTGGTTGTCCAGATCACTGCTTTTACCTCGCTTCTCTCATTTCTGTATTACTTTCGCCGCGGCGACCTGCTGCTCTACGGTGATACGCTAGGCCACATCAACATCGCGCGCCGGGTTTTCGACTCGGCCACGCCCGGCCTTCTCCAACTGGGAACCGTGTGGCTGCCCTTGCCGCATCTTTTGATGGTGCCGTTCCTGCTGTCTGACGCAGCATGGACAAGCGGGATTGGCGGCTCCCTGCCTTCACTGGTCGCTTATGTTCTTGGTGCTGCCGGAATCTTTCGTCTGGTGCGTGGTGCCCTGAGCGCCGGCGATGAACCAAGCATCACGTCCAGAATTGCGGCCTGGATTGCGGTGGTCATCTATGCCGGTAACCCAAACCTGATCTACCTGCAGACGACGGCCATGACCGAGGCCCTCTACTTGGCCCTCTTCGTTTGGAGCTTGGTGCACTTCACCGAGTTTGCGCTGGCTGCAGCGCAACCGGGCACGGACGATCGCGCCCGCCGGTCGTCACTTACGAAGTGCGGACTTTGCCTCCTGGCGGCCTGCCTGACTCGCTATGACGGTTGGCTGCTCGCCGCGGTTTTGGTCGTTGGCGCCTCGGTCGTTGGGGTCAGACTCTTGCCTCGCGAGCGCAGCGCGCTGCTCCGGTTTGTGCTGCTGGCGGTCGCGGGTCCCCTCCTCTGGATCGGATACAACGCGGTGATCTATCGCAAT
>Ga0335082_10005590_pt1 | contig 13754 bp, 12 predicted proteins | sample Lox_Sample_41_FD_206718 | JGI IMG/M metagenome (GOLD analysis project Ga0335082, IMG submission 206718) | Soil microbial communities from Loxahatchee National Wildlife Refuge, Florida, United States - Lox_Sample_4.1 | ecosystem: Environmental > Terrestrial > Soil > Wetlands | place: USA... | reverse complement strand
CGGCAGCGCCTGGTATGCCGGGATTGCTGCAGAATTGAAGCTCTCCGCCTTTCGATCAGCGAGGCGTGTGGCTACCAGGTAGCGGCTCTTGCGCTCGACATACGTGGCGATGGCGCCACAACCACGGCGGCCGAGCATCAAGTCTGCTTCCCAGTCGCCGAAACGACTACGATCGGCAACGATGGCAGGCCGCTCGGCAATGCTTACTCGGCCTGGGATGAAGCGGCGACCTGCTCCATAGCGTTTCTGCCGGTGTCGATGCTTATGACCTCGGCGCAAATGACGGTAGAGGGTTCCTTCCTGTTGGGCATCGAGAAATACCCAGCGGTAAATTGTCTCGTGACTTATCCGCATTCGCTCATCGTCAGGGAATTCGGCTCGTAGTCGCTGAGCGATCACTTCCGGTGGCCAATCGCAGTGTAGGTGCTGCTCAACGTATCGGACCAGTGGTTCATAATTTTGCCGACGGTGACTTCTGGCTTGATGACGTCGTCTCTCGACCACCGGATCGATAAAGTAGTACCAGTACACCCCTCCCGGATATTTCGGACCATTACGCCGGATTTCCCGGCTGATGGTAGTGTGATGCCGACCGAGTCGGCGGGCGATCTCACGCAGGCTGAACTTTGCCGACTTCAAATGACTGATGACATACCGCTCTTTTGGAGTAAGATGGCAGTAGGACATGGTGGGCTCCTTTCCTGGTCTGTGGTTGGTCGCGCTTCCAACATACCAGAAAACCCATCATGTCCTGCTTTTTCATCAAGCTCCGTTGGTGGTGCACTTACGAATAGAATCTACCCGGCTCTCTCAACTGGCTTTATGCCATTTATCAGTCTTCCCTTTATTGGGATTGGATTAGTCTTAGGATTTTACGCGTCTAGGCTATTTGACAGATATATAATCTAACGAGCGAATTGACCTGTATCGCTCCGCTCTCAGGTCATTCGCAAAAACGTTGGCATGAAAAAAAGATAAGAGGAATCCATGAACCCACCATCGCTTGACATGTTCACCTATATAACCGGCATAGCTGGCCTTCTTGGATTAATTTTGCAGCTTAAAGATATGTTTCCAGAACACAGAGAAACTAGAAAAGCAATTGTTTTGCTTACTTTGGGTGTATTCCTCGGCTCCTTAATTGGTGGTGTTCGGAATTTACAAACATCATCAATTACCAATCTATCTCCAATCCATTTGCTAACAACCGCGATATTAGGAATTATAGCTATCATAGTTGTTGCTGCAATATTCTCAAATGATAGGCCTAAAAGGCAGGAACTACTTACAGTTGCCGGTTTTGGAACAGTCGCGTTGCTTATAATTTTATTCTTCGGAACTATTGCGCATCTTCCAGATGACCAGAAACTTACTACCGACGAGCTTCTAGAACTTTCGCGGCAGAGTGCAGACAAAAATAGTTATGATAGAGCTGTAACACTGCTAGAGATGGCAGAAAGGAAAATGACGAGTGATGATCCCAGGGTAAAAATGATCAAAGAAAGGGTTATTGAGTTAAAGTCAAAGCAGGTTGGAACGAAATAAGGGATTCCTTGAATTCTGGAAGGAATTCAGTGCCGCAATCCAGTAAGCCAACGGAAGCAGTATCAATTTAGTCCCGAGTAAAGGGTGCAGAAAAGGGGATACAATGCTAAATCGAATATCAATGATCGCATGGGTATTTTTTTTAACATCGAGTACCGCAAATGCAGATTGCTCGTATCAACTTCAGCAAATGATTGGTTGGACAATTATACAAATTAAAACGATCGACGGTTTCCAAGAGCCAAAGAAGGTAAAGAAGTCAGGTTTTGAAGGATGTAATGGTGACACAACAATATTTTTCACAGATGGCACCTATGCAAAGTGTATGTCATTAGGCTTACAGCTTGCATTAATGCCAAAAGCGATAATTTTTGGTAAGAATTCATCGTATAACGGTCAAAATATCACACTATATAAGATGCTGGTAGACGGCCGCACTTATGACATTATGTTTTATTAAGACAGAATCACAACCTTATTATTCTCGGTGTATGAGTGTATTCGGATAATAAGAGGAGCACAACTAGCGCCAAGACCGGCCAAGAAACCTGCCGGTCAGGCTTATGGCGTTATAGAAAACGAGGTAAAGAACATGCCAAAGCAACTGAAAATCTGCCTCTACATCTCCCTGCTGGCCGTTCTGTTATGCGCAGCAATTTTCGGAAATGAACCAGCCGCCCGGGCAGACTTCTACAAGTACAAAAACGAAAAGGGGGTCGTCTGCATCACCGACAACCGCGATGCCGTCCCCCCCAAGTTCCGCGCCACCATGAAGGTGATCACCGATGAACATCTCAGCACGCAGGCCGGAAAGGGCAGCGCCCCCTCCCCGCCTGCGGTAAGCCCGGCGCTCCGCGACCCCTCCCCCTCCGCTACCGACCAGGAGGCGACCCCCGACCAGCCCGTATCCCGCTTCACACGGCTTCTGGCCCATTATCAATGGGTGAAGCCCCTCCTCATCCTAGCGGGGATCGTCGCCGCCTTCCTCGCCGTCACCCGCCTCACCGCCCTCATCCCGTCGCCGCAGCTCTCCCGGCTCATCCTGGTCGTCTTCTTCCTCGGGACCTTCGTCTTCGTCTACAAGACGTACGCCGAGTACCTCGTCGACAGCTACTTCACCGTCAAGAACAGGATGGTGGGGATGTTCTCCTCCGTCGGCAAGCCGGGGGCGCCGGCCGTGGTGAAGCCGCTGCCAGAGCCCTGACGGGGACGGACATAGGAGGCCGCCTCTTCTTACCTGCTACGCGTTGGATACCGCCTGCTCCGCCTTCTGCAGGTACTCCCGGATGTATTCCCGGTCCGTTTCCGGAAGATCGACGAACTGCAGCCCCATCCCCTCGGCGAGGATCCGCGTCTTCCCGAGGCTGCAGTGGCTGATCCAGGCGACCCGGGCCGTGCATCTCATCTGCCGTTCCGACCCGGGGAGGGTGAACTCCAGCGTGAGAAAGGAATCTTTGGGGAGGGAGTCGATGGACTCGAGGAAGAGCCCGTTGTGGTTCAGGTTGGCCATGGTGCCGGTGCGGAGACGGTGGGGGTCGGTGCCGTAGCGGACGTCGAGCCTGATGGGAAAGCGGCGCAGGGCCCTCTCCCTCATGGGGATGAAGGAACGGGTCTTGGTGACCACCGCTTCGCGGCCGAAGGGGGAGAGGAGAACGTCGTCGCACCCGACGCGGCGGCCCACCTCGACTTCGTGGGGGCGGGAAGCGGGCACCACCATGACGACGGGGACGTGGCGGAACCGCTCGTGGGACTTGAGCGCCAGGCAGCAGGCGGCGCCGCTCATGTCGGGAAGCTCCGTGTTCAGGAAGATCAGGTCCGGCGTGTGCTCGCCGATCACCTCCTGAAGCTCCCGCCCCCCCTTGACCGTGATGAAGACGACCCCGTCGCGGTGGAAAAAGGATTCGTTCAGCAGGTACAGGAGTTCCCTGTTCTCGACGAGGACGATGGTAGTCATGATTCACCCCCCGAACTGACTGCGGCTGTTCCCGGCCGGACACACGGCCCCGCTGGAAGGGATAATACGAATTTTATGGCCGGAATTCAATGAAAAGTTCTGTGCCCGCGGCGGACGGCCGCGACACCGGGCAGGGCCCGGATCTTCGCAGAGGAGGGGAACCATGAGAAAACAGCAGTGCGTCATCTACTCCAGGAATACGGGGGTGGCGATCTTCCCCGGCGAGAAGAGGTCGGAGGGGAAGGGAGCGGAGGGGCGGGCGGTCCTGCGCTTCTTCAGGCTCGAAGAGGGGGCCGCCTCGCTCCGGTTCATGGTGGAGCCGTGGGAGTGCTTCGATCTCGCGCGCAAAATCGGCGACGTCCACGACAACGGCGGCAGGGAGACGCTCACCCACCGGTTCGAGGGGACCGACGGCGAAGTGGTGACCACCCTCACGGTGGAGAAATGGGAGCGGAACGGCAAGTCCGGCTGCGCCATCTCCGTGCAGCGGGAGAAGGAGACCATCAATGTCCCGGTCGATGCCGGGCGTTTCCTCTTTGCGGGCGAATTCCTGCGGTTCCTCTCCACCGCCCAGTGCTGGGCGGAGCTGCCGGAGAAATAGCCGCTTCCGCCCCGCGCAGCGCCGGCGCGGCGCGCGTACCCGTCAGTGCGCCCCTTCCTTTTTCTCAAGGGCCGTGACGACATCGGGAACCGCACTCGCCATGACCGTCTGCAGCCCCTTCTGCAGCATGTCGACCGGAAGCCGGTCCCGGTCGGAGGCCGCCGAATCGGTGAGGACCGATTCGAAGTGGAGCCGGCTGACGGCCTTGCCATTGCGCCACGGTTCCACCGACACCTTCACCCTGCTGGTGACCTCCGCCATGAGGGTACTGGTGGTGGCGTCGAGCCTGATCACCGACCCCGTGATGAGAAGGCCCTTTTCCACGCCGGCCGGGAGCTCCTTCACCGGGAGGGGCTGGTAGCCGGCTCTCCGCAGTTCCTGGGAGAAGGCATCCAGCACCATCGTACCGGGGGAGATATGGGTGACGATGAAGCCGTTCTTCTCCCCGTTCTTCGTGACGCTCTCCCCGATCACCCACTGGCCGGGAATGGTGGGAGCGGGGCCCTGTTCCGGAGCCAGGGCGAGATAGATGCTGCCGGAGCCCCCCGTGGCCTTCGCTGCCGGCTGGTAGAGGAGATCCACGCGTTGCGGCACGCCGGCACACCCTCCGCCGACAAGGAGGAGCGCCAGTGCCGGGATGAACAGACTTCTCAGAAGCGTTTTCGACATGATGCCTCCGGGGGATCCGATGTCAGATGCCGGTGGTGAGCCGGCGGAGAAACTCCCTGATTCTCGCGGCGTTGGTCCCCGCGTCGCTCTTCCCCACCCGGGAGACCGACCGGATATCCACCAGGGAGCGGTACCCGGCGCCGGTGATCCGGATCACGATATCGTCGATGAAACCGAACCAGAAGGTGGCATCGGTCGCCTCGATGCGCCCTTCGGCGGGGACGGCGGCGACGACCTCCCACTTCATCTCCCGCGCCACGGCCAGGGCCCGGGCGAAGACCTCTTCGCGGGAAGAGTTGATGATGGCCGTCTTGATGTCGGGATATCCCTTCTGCTGCTGGGAGGCCACCACGGCGCCGCCGTACTCGGCCGGGTTCGGGGCGTCCCGGCGCAGGTGGAGGATATCCACGAACTGGGGCGGCTGCACGGTGTCGGTGGTGATGTCGTGGATCGGCGGCACCTTGGCGGCTGCCAGCCGCCACTTGAGGGGAACGGTGAAGACCGCGACGCCGACGCACAGGGCCAGGAGGGCGAGGAGGAAGCCCCCCGGCCGGCGGCCGCGCACCGCCAGGAGAAGGCCGGCGAAGGCGAGGGCCGCGGCGGCCAGGCCGCCGTAGGCAGACCATTTCAGGATGGCGAAGCCGGTGCGGAAGTGCCACAGGCCGAGCCGCGTGCCGAAACCCGCCGCCATGGCCGCGACGATCGCCGCCAGGGCGAGGAGGAACCCCAGCGACGGGAGCCCCCAGGTGCCCGGCTTCTTCTTCACGGCCTCTTCCCGGGGCTTTTCGCCCGGTTCGTGCTCTGTCAGCATACGCCGTCCCTCCTCGTCATCCGTTACCGGCCGGGTCCACGGCCGGGCACGATCCCGCAATACATTGTACCACCAGGTGGCTCCAAGGAGAAGAAAGGGTAGAAAAAAACGTGCCGCGGCCGTCGGGGCCGCGGCGGAATTACCGCGTCCCGGCTACGCGTGCGGGCGCAGCTTGCGGCAGAGAAAGACCGCGGCGAGGACCAGGAAGTTTGCCGCGACGATGCTCGCTCCGGCCGGAAGATTGAGGGCGATGGACCCGAAAATGCCGGCGACCACCGCCCCCGCGGCGAAGAGGGCGGAGAGGAGGATGGCGCTCCGGAAGCCGTGGGCCACCTGGAGCGCGGAGACCGCCGGGATGATCAGGAGGGACGACACCAGCATGATCCCCACCACCTTCATGGCCAGCACCACCGAGAGGGCCGTGACCAAAACCAGGAGGGTGTTGATGGCCCCCGTGTTGATCCCCGAGCTTTCCGCCAGCTCCTCGTCGAAGGTGATGGCGAAGAGGTCGTGGTAGAAGAGGGAGACGACGAGGACCACGAAGAGGAAGAGTGCCCCCGCCACCAGCAGGTCGACCGTGCTGACGGCGAGGATGTTCCCGAAGAGGTAGCTGAAGAGGTCGATGTTGAAACCGCCGGCCACGCTCGCCAGGAGCACCCCGGACGCGATTCCGAGGGACGAGACGATGCCGATGGCGGCGTCGCCGTAGAGGCGCGCCCGGTCCGTGAGGCGCAGGATCCCCAGGGAGGAGAGGAGCACCAGGGGGATGGCGGCGACGGTCACGAAGAGGGGGTTCACCCGGAGGAAGAGGGCGAGGGCGACGCTGCCGAAGGTGACGTGGGCCAGGCCGTCGCCGATGAGGGAGAGCCGGCGCAGCACCAGGAACACCCCGAGCACGGAGCAGAGGACCGCGATCAGCGTGCCGGCGACCAGCGCCCGCTGGATGAAGCCGTAGCCGAGGATTTCCGTGAAGGCCATGCCGTTTCCTTTTCTCTCCCGCGTCAGTGCTGGTGGCAGATGGCGTGCTGGGCGTGCTCGCCGAAAAAGGTGGTCATCTCCTCCGACTGGCAGAAGGCGTCGAAGGTCCCGTCGAAGACGATCCGCTTGTCCACGTAGAGGAAGCGGGAGGCGTACCTGCCGATGCTCCACGTGTCGTGGGTCACCAGCACGATGGTGGTGCCGTGCTCCCCGTTGATGTGGTGGAGGAGCTGGTAGAAGTTCTCCCGGGTTTCGGGGTCGAGGGCCGTCGTCGGCTCGTCGAGGATGAGGAGCTGCGGTTCGCTCACCAGCGCCCGGGCGAGGAGGGTCCGCTGCTGCTGCCCCCCCGACAGCTCGCCGATCAGTTTCCTCCGGATCTCGGCTATCCCCATGTAGCCGAGGGTCCGCTCCACCGCCTCGTCGTCGCCGGCGCTCCTGCGCTTCGGGAACCGCTTCCCGCCGAGGAGCCCGAGCCGGACGATCTCCTCCACGGTGGCCGGAAAGGCCGGATTGAAAAACTTGAGCCGCTGCGGAAGGTAGCCGACGCGGTGCCATTCGCGGAACTGCTCGGGCGGGGCCCCGAAAACCGTCACCTTCCCGCCGTCCGGCCGCACCAGACCCAGCACCGCCTTGACCAGCGTGCTCTTTCCCGAACCGTTGGGTCCGACGATCCCGAGGTAGTCGCCGGACCCCACCCGGAACGATACGTCGCGGAGCACCTGCGCCGCATTGTAGCTGAAGGAGAGCCCTTCCACGGTAACCAGGTCTAGCGGCATGAGAGCCCCGCCTCGAGATTTCTCAGGTTCTGCTCCATGAGGGAAAGGTACGTCGCCCCGCCGGCAAGCTCTTCCCTGGTCAGGTTGTGGATGCCGTGCAGCTTGAGGAGGGTCGCGCCGGTTTCCCGGGCGATGGTGTCCGCCGTTTTCGGGGAAAAGAGCTCCTCGTAGAATATGTACCGGAGCCCCTCCCGCTTCATGGTCCTCACCAGCTCCGCCATCCGCCCCGGCGTCGGCTCGGCGTTGGCGGAGAGCCCGTAGGCCGAGACGTAGTGCAAGCCGTAGCGCTGGGCCAGGTAGCCGAAGGCGAAATGCCCCCCGTGGAGAAAGACCCGCGTGCGGCACCCCGCCAGTCCCGTGCGGAACTCCTCGTCGAGGCGGGCGAGCTTCTCGCGGTAGGCCGCGGCATTCTTGCCGTAGAACTCCCGGTTGGCGGGGTCCTGTTTCACCATTGCCGCCAGGATGTTGTCCACCATGATCCGGGCATTGGCGGGGCTGAGCCAGATGTGGGGGTCCATGCCGCCGTGGCCGTGCCCATGCTCCCCGCCGTGCTCCTCCTCCCCGCCGTGTTCTTCTTCCTCCGAAAGGTAGGCGACGCCGGCGCCGGCATCCACCGGCAGGGTTGCCGCCCCCCCTGCCCCCTTGAGGATATCCACTGCCCACGGCTCCATGTAGCGATTGGTGTAGATGAAGAGGCCCGCCCGGGAGATCCGCAGGATATCCTCCGGCCTCGGCTCGAAGCTGTGGGGCTCGACCCCCGGCGGGAGGAGGAGGGAGACATCGACGCGGTCGCCGCCGATGGCGCGGCAGAAATCGTAGAGGGGAAACATGGTGGTCACCACCGTCAGCCGCCCCCCCCCGGCGGGTTTTCCCGCTTCCCGGCTGCAGCCGGCGACGAGCGCCAGGAGCAGCAGAATCACCAGAACCGTGCGTCCCATCACCCTCATCCTTTCCCTGCCCCCCCCACCGCCGCACACTCCCGGCAGAGGCCGTTCACCTGCACGATGTGGGAGAGGACCCGCCCGCCGATCCTTTCTCCCACCTCCCGCTCGATGCCGTCGAGGGCGCAGGCCTCCACGTCCTCCACCCGGCGGCAGGCAATGCAGATGAAATGGTGGTGATGGCTCCGGTTGGTGCAGTGAAAATAGTAAAGCTGCCGGTTGGGATGGATCACCGTGCTGATCACCTCGCCGGCGGCGAGCTCCTCCAGGTTGCGGTAGACCGTGGGGAGACCGATGGCGCAGAAGTCCCCTTTCAGCCGGTGCCAGACTTCCTCGGGGCTCAGGTAGACCGGCTCGCGGGCCAGGAGATCGAGGATGGCGAGGCGCTTCGGGGTGGCCTTGAGCTTGAGTCCCCTGAGAGTGCTGCTGAAATGGCGCTGCATGACCGAAACCTCTCCGTAAACAGAAATCGTTTCTCTTTGGGAAGATACCGGCATTTCCCCCGGAGTCAAGAGAAATGTGGCAAAAATCCCCCCGCTCCTTCCATTTTTTCTCCGCAGCGCGGTACGACGGCACGTAGAGCCGCTGTCCGAGAGAACAGTCACAGAAAAGCATTTCTGCAGCAAATTACTATTGACTTTTTCCACTGTTTTTTCCCATAATTACGCACAACCATCGCGTCCGGTTCACGAAGGTCCGACTCCTCCGAGATGAACAGGAAGGGATGCATGGATTTACGGCGGACGCTGTCGCCACCACAACTGAATAGTCCCGTTGATACACGATACTACTCAACCTCCCGCGAGGGGGGGGCGGAAAGCCTATGGGTCTCCCAGAGACAGCCGGGTTGCCGAAATATCAAAGATATTGCGGCCCCGGCTTTTTTATTTTCGGTCACCGAAAGCCGGCGGAATTCTCCGGGACGGTCATGACACCGGGATATCCATCGCACACGGCCCTTTTTCCCCGCTGATCTTCAGGCCGTGACAATGCGGAAGCACCACCAGCCACGTACGGAGTCGCGATGCTGATCTTCGACAAGACCCTCCACTGGATCGAAGCCGCCGAAGAAGATGTTGCGGACCTCTTCCGCTCCACATCGGCCGCCACCGTGACGCCGCCGGGGCTCTCCCCCCTCGCCGCCGAGGCCTTCGTCTGCGGGGTGCGCAAGGAGAACGTCTTTTCAGTGTACGGCGCGCTCCTTCTTGCCAAGACCCAGAAGGTCCTCGTCTACGTCCCCGATGCGGACTCCCGGCAGAACACATCCTACGCCGACTCCCTGAAGAATGCCCGCTCCTTCATGGAAGGGATGGGGTTCTCCCTCGAAGCCGTCAATCTCAACTACAGTTCGGCTCTCCGGCAGGTGATCATCCGTGACATCCACGTGCTGCGTTCCCCCTTCGAGGCGAAAAAAATCGCCCAGAAGAAGGCGGCCGCGCAGAAAGCGGAGATTGCCCGGGCCAGCGGACAGAAAGCCTTGGAAAAGGTTGCCCCGGGAGGAGGCCCTGGAGAGCGCCCCCTCGTCAAACCGGACCATACGTCTGTAAAGTCAAAGGAGGAAGGGCTCCACAAGGGTGCGGAGCAGAAAGCGGCGGAGAAGGAAGCCGCCCGCAAGCTGACCGAAAGCAAGGCGGCCGCAGCGCGCCTCGCCGCCGAGAAAGCGGTGGCGGAAAAGGAGGCGGCGGAACGGCTGGCGGCGGTCCAGGCCGAAACCACAAGGCTGGCAGCGGAAAAAGCGGCCGCGGAAAAAGCGGCCGCCGAGCGGCTGGCGACAGTGAAGGCCGAAGCGGAACGGCTCGCCGCGGAAAAGGCGGCTGCGGAACGGGCGGCCGCCGAGCAACTGGCAGCGGTCCGGGCAGAAACCGAGCGGCTTGCAACGGAAAAGGCAGCCGCGGAAAAGGCGGCTGCGGAGCGGCTGGCGGCGGTCCAGGCGGAAACCGAGCGGCTTGCAACGGAAAAGGCGGCTGCGGAACAGGCGGCAGCCGAGCGGCTGGCCGCAGTCCAGGCGGAAACCGAACGGCTCGCCGCGGAAAAGGCGGCTGCGGAACGGGCGGCGGCTGAGCGGCTGGCGACGGTCCAGGCCGAGACCGAGCGGCTCGCTGCGGAGAAGGCAGCAGCGGAACAGGCGGCGGCCCAGCAACTGGCGGCGGTCCAGGCCGAAACCGGCCGTCTGGCCACGGAAAAAGCGGCGGCCGAGGAAGCCACCATCGCCAGGCTCGCCGAAACCAGGGCGGAGACGGAGCGACTTGCCGCGGAAAACGCAGCCGCTGCCAGGGAGGCGGATGCCCAGCTGGCCGCCCTTCAGGCGGAAGCGCAGAGGCTTGCGGAGGAAAAGGCCGAACTGGAACGGGAGACCGCCGAAAAGCTGGCGAGGGTCCGGGCCGAGACGGAGCAACTGGCTGCGGAGAAGGCGGCGGCCGAAATGGTGGCCCGGGAGCAGCTGGAGGAAGTGGGAGCGGAGGCGAAGCGGCTGGCGGCCGAGAAGGCCGAGCTCGAAGAGGAAGCGGCCCGGAGGCTGGCAGAGGTCAAGGCTGAAGCGGAACGCCTGGAGGCGGAAAAGGGCGCCATCGAACGGGAGGTCGCCGAAAAGCTCGAGGCTGCCAGGGCCGAGGCGGAACAGCTTGCGGCGCACAAGGCGGAGCTGGAGCGCGAGGCGGCGGCGCGGCTTGCCGAGAAGACCGCAGCGGAGCGCCTTTCCGCGGAAAAGACAGCGGCGGAAAAATCGGCCAAGGAGCACCTGACAAGGGTCGAGGAGGTCCTGCAGCGTCTTGCCGCCGAACAGGCTGAAATCGAGCGGATTGCCGGCGAAAAGCTCGCCGAGAGGCAGGAGGCGGAAAAGATCCTCGCGGACATAGCGGCCGAGCAAGAGCTGCTTGGGGAAAGGCTGGCCAACGTCCTGGCCGAAGCGGAACAGCTGGCCGAGGAGAAGACGGCCATTTCCCGCGAGATATCCGCCCTGCACACGGAGAAGTCCGAGGCGGAAAACCTGGCAGCGGAAATGGCGGCGGCGGAGCAGGAGACCGCCGGCCACCTTGCGGCGGTCCGGGCCGAGGAAGAGCGCCTGGAAGCGGAGAAAGCCGTTGCGGAGCGGGAAGCGGCCGATCACCTGGCGGAGGTCATTGCCGAAGAGGGACGTCTGGCCGAGGAGAAAGCCGCTGCGGAGCAGGAAACGGCCGCGCAGCTGGCGGCCGTCCGGGCCGAGGAAGAGCGCCTGGCAACGGAGAAGGCGGCGGCGGAGCAGGAGGCAGCCGCGCAGCTGGCGGCCGTCCGGGCCGAGGAGGAACGCCTGGCAATGGGAAAGGCGGCGGCGCAGCTCCAGGCGGTCTCCCCCGGGCAGCTCGCCGAGAATGCGGCAGTAGTCCCCACGGCATCACAGGGGGAAGCCGGCGGGTCGGTCTCTCCGGCAATTGCGGCGATCGCCGCAACGAAGGCACGCAGGGAGTCCGGGAGAGAAACGGCTGCAGGACTTCTCCCGGCTGGGCCCGCCGCTGGTGGTCCCGTAGCGGAAAAACCGGGCCTCCTCGCGGCGAAACCTCCCCAGGAGCCGCCGAAGGCTGTTGATGCCGCCGAAGCTCAACAACTGGCAGCGGCGAAGGCAGCCGCAATGCAGGCGGCTATCGAGCAGCTGATGGCGCAGGCCCCGGTGACGGAAGGCCCGGCCGCCACGCCGTCCGTGTCAGAGAACATCACGCAGTCACTCTATGGGAAAAAGGCATGGCAATCCCCTGGTGCCGGAGGAACGCCGGCGGAGGGGGCCGAGGACCACGATCCCTTCTCCTGCGCAGATTCGCAGGAAACGGGATTTTCCACCTACCCCTCCAGGGAATCGTCCGCCTCTCCCGTCTCGTTCGAACTCGACCACTCCCTGGCCTGCGTCGAATACACCGCCCCGGAAGAAATCGTCTCCCTGCAGCAGTCCATGAACGTTGCCCGCATCACGCCGGAAGGGCATGCCCCCCAGAATTGCCGCGCATATGCCTGTGCCGTGGCGGAAAACGGCGTCCACCAGGTCTATGTCGCCCTTCTTCTCACCGACAGCAATAAAGTGATGGTGTACAAACCCGACCGGCAACCGGCCGACGATGACGATTGCGGCGTCATCATGGGGGATGCCGTCTGTTTTGCCGAGGCCGTGGGATTCCTGATGGATGCCGTCGTGCTGGAGGGGGACGCAGAGCTGCGCGCCGGAATCCTTGCCGGCATCCCGGTGCTGCGCCGCATCACCGACACTACCTGCTACTAGGTAGTGGGTCAGTTTGAAAATTGGCAGGTTAAGCAGAAAGGTCAAATTTTGACTTTTTGGCATGATGCTTGGGCGGTTAAGGGCAACATAGGGCGCTATGGTTAGCCAACTTATCATAATTGGTTGACACTTCTCACCCCTTTCGGTATAAAATGCATTTAAAGGTAATTGATATGGAATTGAAGGAAATAATTTTAAAGATTGCCCAATCGCGGGAGGCGGATATACTCCTGTATTCCGCGGGAATCACCTCAGCGAATGCTGATTCGTTGATTTTAAAAGCTAACAAAATTGAAATCCGCAACAAAAATGTTATTCTTATATTAACAACCAATGGCGGCGATCCTGCTGCAGCTTATCGAATAGTACGGTTTCTGCAAAAGACATACGATAAACTTATACTATATGTATTCGGACGTTGCAAAAGTGCAGGCACTTTAATCGCTTTAGGTGCGCACGAAATAGTAATGACCGATTTCGGAGAACTTGGGCCGTTAGATATACAACTTGAAAAAGAAGATGACCTTCTCCACAATTCATCTGGGCTTGCGTTGCATCAAGCAATGATAGATTTAAAAGAACAGGCAATTACCATTTTTTCTGGTGCTTTTTTTGAGATTATAGGCCAAAGTGATGGGGTAATTACTTCTAGAACAGCGGCAAACATTGCCACTTCTTTAAGTACTGGGCTGCTTTCACCAATTGCAGCACAGATTGACCCCTTAAAACTTGGCGAAGTGCAACGTGCTCTTAATATTTCATTGAAATATGGCGAGCGTATCACTGACAATCGCGATGCATATTGGAAATTGACGACAGATTACCCTTCCCATGATTTTGTTATTGACTTGAAAGAAGCGAAGGAACTCTTTGGGGAGGGAATCGCTAAAGACCCTACGGATGACGAGAAAGCGCTTTCAAATTTGATTTTTGGAAATGTTCGCAACCAAAAGAATTTTATTGATTGCTTAGTCCCAACGATGTTCAATAAGGAGACAACAAATGAAAGCGACGAACCTGGCGGAGAAGCTAATCAAGAGTCAGGGACAGAACACGAAAGAGATAATCCAGAAGATTTATCAGGCGAACCGAGTAGCCCCTCCGCCGAAGCATGACCCTGTCCCTATTTCTAAGGAAAAACTTCAAAAAATAGCCTAAAAAAGAAAGCTCCTTCATCAAAGGAGCTTTCTTTTTCTATTCTGCAAGTCCCACTATTTCCTCCAAAATCCAAACGTG
>Ga0335082_10005589_pt1 | contig 13754 bp, 12 predicted proteins | sample Lox_Sample_41_FD_206718 | JGI IMG/M metagenome (GOLD analysis project Ga0335082, IMG submission 206718) | Soil microbial communities from Loxahatchee National Wildlife Refuge, Florida, United States - Lox_Sample_4.1 | ecosystem: Environmental > Terrestrial > Soil > Wetlands | place: USA... | reverse complement strand
CAGCCGCGGCCGGCAAACCAGCCTGCAAGCCGATCCGGCAACAGCGGCGCGGACTCGTCCCGGTCAATGGCGGTTGCGGGTTCCATTCGGCGATTCTAAGCATATCTGAAGCCGTGCACGCCAATTGTGTTAGGCTGGAGCCATGACCGACGAACGCACTGCCCCAGGAGAAACCCCGATGAGCAACGGCGCTATGACCAAGGTTTTCGGCGGCTCGCCGCTGGCGGTGCTGGTGCGGCTGGTGCTGGTGTCGATCCTGGTCGGCGTCGTCCTGGCGGCGCTCGGCCTCGACCCGTTCGACATCGTGCGCAGCATCGAACGGCTGATTCGCTCGATCTGGAACATGGGCTTCGACGCGGTGCGCTGGCTGTGGCGCTATTTCCTGCTCGGCGCCGTGATCGTCATTCCGATCTGGATCGTCATGCGCTTGGTCAACGCGCCGCGCGGCAAATAATCCATTCCCCACAATCAGCCCGGCCAACTCTCCGCCGTGATACCCGCCGCGTCGACGCCGACCATGGAGGCGAGCGAATTACGGTGGCCGCGCTCGAGCGCGGCCACAAGGTCGGCCTTGATCTCCGTCACCACACTGATGCCTCGGTAAACCAGCCCGGAATAAAGCTGCAGCAAGGTCGCACCGGCCTTGATCTTGGCGATCGCGGTCGGGCCTGAATCAATGCCGCCGACGCCGATCAGCGGAAACGCGCCCTCGGCGCGCACGAAGGTCTCCGCCAGCATGCGGGTCGCGAGCTTGAACAGAGGCCGGCCGGACAGGCCGCCCGCTTCCTTGGCTTTGTCGCGGTCGCGCAACGAACTCGGCCGCGCCAGCGTGGTATTGCCGACGATCATGCCGTCGACGCGATGCTTGCGCGCGATGCCGACCGCGTCGTCGAGATCGGACAGCGAGAGATCGGGCGCGATCTTGACCAGGAGCGGCACCGGGCCGGTGCGCCGCCGCGCACGCTCGCGCGCGTCGAGCACGCGGGCCAGCAGATCGTCGAGCGCCTTGGCCTGTTGCAGATCGCGCAAACCGGGTGTGTTGGGCGAAGAGATGTTGACAGTGAGATAGCTGGCGACGCCGGCAAAGGTCTCGACCAGCTTGGCGTAGTCGCCGCTGCGGTCGGCGCTGTCGCGATTGGCGCCGATGTTGACGCCGACGATGCCGCCTTCGCCGGCGCGGGCGGCAAGCCGTCCGAGCGCAGCCTGTGCGCCCGCATTGTTGAAGCCGAGACGATTGATGACGCCCTCGTCCGCCTCGAGGCGGAACAGGCGCGGCCGCGGATTGCCGGCTTGCGGTAACGGGGTCAGCGTGCCGACCTCGACAAAGCCGAAGCCAAGCCGCAGCAGCGCGTCCGGCACTTGGGCATTCTTGTCAAAACCGGCCGCCATTCCGACCGGATTGGGGAAGCTGAGCCCGAAGGCGCGCACGTTGAGTTCCCGTGCGTCGGGGGCCGGCCGCGGCAGCGGCATATAGCGCAAGGCCTTGATCGCCAAGGTATGCGCGTCTTCAGCGTCGAGAGCCCGCATCAGCGGACGGGACAGCCGGTCGAAGAAACCGATCACGGCATTCGGCTCCGGGCAAGGACGAGACTTAACCCTATCGGCCCCGATGCGGCCAGTTCAAGGCAAGCGAAAGGAAAGTGTTGCGGCAGGGGGGCGACTCAAGGCTATAATTCCTATATATTGGACTTCGATCTTAAACAGGCCATCGACCCATGTCGCTGACACATAACCAGACTGGACAGCCATCGACCGGCTGGCCGCCCGCGCCAAATTGACGGCGTCCGGTCTCGCCAAGAAGGCGGGTCTCGACCCGACCACCTTCAACAAATCCAAGCGCGTCACGCCGGAAGGCCGGCCGCGCTGGCCCTCGACCGAGTCGGTGGCCAAGGCGCTGGCGGCGACCGGCACCAAGGTCGACACCTTCGTCAGCCTGATCACCGACGGCGGCAAGGTGGCGATCTCCAATGTGCCGCTGATCGGCTTCGCCGAGGCCGGCGCCGGCGGCTATTTCGACGACGGGGGCTTTCCGGTCGGCAAAGGCTGGGAAGAGATCGCCTTTCCTTCGGTCACCGACGAGCACGCCTATGCGCTGGAAATCTCCGGCGATTCGATGAAACCGGCCTACCGCGACGGCGACGTCATCGTGGTGTCGCCTTCCGCGCCCGTGCGCAAGGGCGACCGCGTCGTGGTCAAGACCAAGGACGGCGAGGTGATGGTCAAGGAACTCAGGCGCAAGAACTCCAAGCACATCGAGCTCAAATCGCTCAATTCCGAGCACCGCGACCGCACTCTGTCGATGTCCGATGTGCTATGGGTCGCGCGCATCATGTGGGCGAGCCAGTAAGCGGCCACCGAACATCTGTCGTCGATTGCCGTTAGCGTCGCCCGGTTTTCATCAGACCCGGAGGCCAAGATGACTGTCCAGACCACGATAGATCCGATGGCTTGTACGTGCTGCGGCGATCTGCTGCGTGCACGCTTCGACCGACGGCGTTTCCTGCATCTGACGGCCGGCGCCGGCATGCTCGCGGCGCTTCCTTCGCTTGCGTTCGGCGCAGAAGGCAACTACGACGCCATGCTGCTCACCTGCATCGATCCGCGGTTTCCCGAGCCGACCATCAAGTACATGGAACGTCGGCACATGCGTGGCAAGTACAGTCAATTCTCCTTCGCCGGCGCTTCCATCGGCGTGATCGCGCCGGCGTTCAAGGCCTGGGAACCGGCGTTCTGGGACAACCTCGCGACATCGATCCAGATCCACCACATTCCGAAAGTCATCGCGATGAATCATCGCGATTGCGGCGCGGCCAAGATCGCCTATGGCGAGGCCGCAGTGAAAGACAAGGCCGCCGAGACGGCGACGCACAGAGCGGCTTTGCTGGAATTCAAGAAACAGGTCGGCGAGAAGCAGCCCAAGCTGCAGGTCGAGCTTCACCTGATGGCACTCGACGGATCGGTGCAGACGTTTTCATGAGTTGCTGAAACGCTATGCCGAACGCGCCAACGCGCCGTCGATCATATCGACAGTGTTCTGCAAGCCGTAGACCGCGACGAAGGAGCCGAAGCGCGGGCCCTTTTCCTGGCCGAGCAGCACCTGGTAGAGCATATTGAACCAGTCGAGCAAAACGCCCGGCCTGCCGTCCTTCGCTGGCTTCTTGTGGTCGAGGAACGGCTCGCGCCGGCCGACTTCGTAGACCACGTTCTGGATGTCCTCCGCCGTCGCGTTCGACGGCAATTGCGACAGCGCGTCGCGCAGATCGGTGAGCGCCTTGCGCTCGACCTCGTTCGGCTCGCGGAATTTCTTCGTCGGCTGCACGAAGTCGCGGAAATAGTGGATGGCGTATTCGACTTGTGCGTTCAATTTCGGATGCGTCTGCGGCGTCACGCCGGGCCGGTAGCGGCCGATGAACCCCCACAGCGTCTCGGCGTTTTCCGCGTTCGACGACGACACCAGCGTCAGCAGCATGGTGAACGTCACCGGCATTTCCACTTTCGGCGGATGGCCAGAGTGGATGTGCCAGACTGGATTCTGCAACTGCTGGCGCAACTCTTGCCGCGGATAGGCGTCGAGGAATTGCTGGTACTCATCGACCGTGCGCGGGATGACGTCGAAGTAAAGCCGTTTGGCTGCCTTTGGTTCGCGGTACATGAACAGCGACAGGCTCTCCGGTGCGGCGTAGCGCAGCCACTCGTCGATGGTGAGTCCGTTGCCCTTCGACTTGGAAATCTTCTGCCCGTTCTCGTCGAGGAAGAGCTCATAATTGAACCCTTCCGGCGGCTGGCCGCCGAGCGCGCGGCAGATCTCGCCTGACAGCTTGACCGAATCGATCAGGTCCTTGCCGGCCATCTCGTAGTCGACGCCGAGCGCGACCCAGCGCATGGCCCAGTCCGGCTTCCATTGCAGCTTGCAGCGCCCGCCGGTGACCGGCGTGGTAACGGGCGCTTTGGTTTCCGGGTCCTCATAGATGATGGTGCCAGCCTTGGCGTCCTGCGCGATCACCGGCACCTGCAGCACGATGCCGGTTTTCGGATCGATCGGCAGAAACGGCGAATAAGTCTGTGCCCGCTCCTCGCGCAGCGACGGCAACATGATCGCCATGACTTTGTCGAACCGCTCGAGCACCGTCAGCAGCGCCTTGTCGAAGCGGCCGGAGGTGTAGCACTCGGTCGACGACATGAATTCGTAGTCGAAGCCGAAATGATCGAGGAACTTGCGCAGCCGCGCATTGTTGTGCGCGCCGAAACTCGGATATTCGCCAAACGGGTCACGCACCTTGGTCAGCGGCTTGCCGAGATCCTGTTCCAACAACTCCTTATTCGGCACGTTGTCCGGCACCTTGCGCAGGCCGTCCATGTCATCGGAAAAGGCGATCAGCCGTGTCTTGATCTTGTCGTCGGTGAGCACACGGAAGGCGTGGCGCACCATGGTGGTGCGCGCCACTTCGCCGAAGGTCCCGATATGCGGCAGCCCGGAAGGGCCGTAGCCGGTTTCGAAGATTATCTCGTCCTTCGGCTTCTTCTTCAGGCGTGCGACGATCTTGCGCGCCTCCTCGAACGGCCAGGCGTTCGAGCGCTCGGCGACCTCGCGCAGGATTTCGGCGGTCTCTGTTACGGACATGACGATCTCCGGGCGCGGACACTAGGAATCCAGCGCCCGCACGTCAAATATTCCATTCAAAACGGGCTGATCGGGAAATAGCGCAGCCACAGATCGGTGAAGCGGCCCTTCTCCCACAGCCGGAACAGCGCCCAATTGAACGCCTGCCGCAGCAGGTCGTTGCCATGTCTGACTGCGATGCCGACGCCCTCGCCGAAATAGCGGCTCTCGGTGTACGGCCCGCCGCGAAACTCGCAGCAGCCGTTGGAATCGGTGCCGTTGAGCCAGAAGGCGAGCGAAATGCCGTCGCCGAACAAGAGATCGACGTCGCCTTTTTTCAGGGCAAAGCGGGCGGCGTCTGCATTCGGATAGGGTTTGAGTTCAGCCTCGGTGAACAGGGCCTTCAGGTAGGCTTCATGCGCGGTGCCGGCTACCACGGCGATCTTCTTGCCTTCGAGCGCTTCCGGACGAATGTCGTCATTCGGATAGTCGCGGCGCGCGACGAAACGCGCTGGCGTTCGGTAATAGGGGTCGCTGAAGTCTACCTGGCGGCGCATCTCCGGGGTTTCGGCGATGGACGCGATCACTGCGTCGCCGTTGTTGTTGTTGAGCGAGGCGATCAGCGTATCGTACCGCCGCTGCTGGACGGTGCAGGCGACCTTGATCTCCTCGCAGATCATGCGCGCCAGATCGACGTTGAAGCCGGCCGGCGTGCCGTCCGGCCCAGCATAATCGAACGGCGGATAATCGGTTTCGGTGAGAAAGCGGATGATGCTGATGCGCGACAGATCCGGCCGCTCCGGCCGCCGGCGTGGATCCCAGAATCCTGGCACCGCCATCGGATTTGCGATGGTATCGGGCGGCTGCGCAAGCGGGACCGGCGCAGTGGGCGTTTGCGCAACAGCCGCCGTCACCATTGCCGCCACGGCCACCACCGAGGCAAAACCGCCACGCATGCTCAGACCGCAAAATCCGTTCATTCGCCGCTTCCAAACCGAAAATCGCGGCGACCATAGCATCGCAAATGCGGCGGACCAGCCCTAATCGAGCCGATTCAGGCGGCGGTGAGATGCTTTTCGATTTCGTGCAGCGGTAGTTTGACGAGATCCTTGTCCAGTTCAGCGCGCACTGCGGCGCGCAGTTCCGCCGAATAGGCCGGACGGATCATGCCGAGCGCCCGCGGCGGCGCCACCAGGATGATCGACTTCGCCCTGCCAGCGGCGATCGCAGCGCTAAGCTTGTGCGCAAGCTGCGAAAGGAACGCCTGCTCCGCCTGATTGTGCCAGTCGGTTTGCGTGACGGCGCTGCTGCCATGGCCCACCGAGCTGTGGGTACGGCCGGGCTTGTCGGAGCCGAGCTCGCGGGTCGGCAGGTCGTCCTGCTGGTAGACCTCAATCGTCTTCAGATTGGGGAACTTGGCGTCGCCGATATTCTGCAGCACCAGCGCTTTGGCGCCGTCGCAAACGACAACCCACTCATCGCGGTGGATCAATAGATCGGTCATGGTGACCTCCCGAATAGACAAAAAGGCTAGACCGGCCGCTGGCCGCGCGCGTTGCTTTGGATCAAACGCGGTAATACCGATTTCGTTGCTGCGCGGGCGTCAATTGGTTCCGTCGAGCAGCCGGCGGGCGATGACCTGGGCCTGGATTTCGGCGGCGCCCTCGAAGATGTTCAGAATACGGGCGTCACACAGGATGCGCGAGATCGGAAATTCCAGCGCGAAGCCGTTGCCGCCGTGGATTTGCACCGCGTTGTCGGCGTTGGCCCAGGCGATGCGCGCGGCGAGCAGCTTGGCCATACCGGCTTCCAGATCGCAGCGCCGGCCGGAATCCTTTTCGCGCGCGGCGAAATATGTGAGCTGCCGCGCCGCCATGATTTCGGCCGCCATCATGGCGATCTTGTCGGCAACGCGCGGAAACGAAACGATCGGAACGCCAAACTGCACGCGGTTTTGCGCGTAGTCGAGCGCCCGCTCCATCGCCGCCTGCGCGACGCCGATCGCGCGCGCCGCGGTCTGGATGCGCGCCGATTCGAAGGTCTGCATCAGCTGCTTGAAGCCCTGTCCCTCGACGCCGCCGAGCAGATTTTCCGCCTTCACCTCGAATCCGTCGAAAGCGATCTCGTATTCCTTCATGCCGCGATAGCCGAGCACCTCGATCTCGGTGCCGCTCATACCCGGCGCCGGGAACGGATTGCTGTCGTCGCCGCGCGGCTTTTCGGCGAGCAGCATCGACAGGCCGCGATGGCCTTTCTCGTTCGGGTTGGTGCGCACCAGAAGCGTCATCAAATCGGCGCGCACGGGGTGCGTGATCCAGGTCTTGTTGCCGTAGACCTTGTAGACGTCGCCCTCGCGCACCGCGCGCGTCTTCAGTGAGGCGAGGTCGGAGCCGGTGTTCGGCTCGGTAAAGACGGCGGTCGGCAGGATTTCGCCGGAGGCGATTTTCGGCAGCCATTTCGCTTTCTGCTCGTCGGTGCCGCCGCCGAGGATGAGCTCGGCGGCGATCTCCGAGCGTGTGCCCAAAGAACCGACGCCGATATAGCCGCGCGACAATTCCTCCGAAACGACGCACATCGACTCCTTGCCGAGTCCCATGCCGCCGAAGCTTTCCGGAATGGTCAGCCCGAACACGCCGAGCTCGGACATGTGACCGATGATGTCGAGCGGGATATAGCTGTTGGTGCGGTGCCAGCCTTGCGCGTGCGCGACGACTTCGCTGTCGGCGAACTTACGCATTTCCTCGCGGACCGATTCCAATGTGTCGTCGAGACCGCAAGCGCCGACGGTGGCGTTGTGGCTTTCGCGCATCAGCTCGACCAGACGGGCACGCCGTTCCGCGGTATTGCCGTTGACGATCAGGCTTTCGACGTCGTCTTTGATGCGGGAAGCGACCTGCGCCGGCGACAAGCCGAGATCACCCGGGCGCACGAGTTCACCCTGGCTCATCGGAATGCCGCCGACGACCTGCGCCAAGTATTCGCCGAGCGCGATACGCACCAGCAGATCCTCGATTTCGCCGAAGGTGCCGGCCTCGCTCATGCGCTCGGTATAGGCGGCAAGCTGGCGCACCGCTTCGACATAAGTGGCAAGCCACGACAGCCCGTGCGTGGCACGCTGCGCGCGGTCGAACAGGCTTGCATCCGGCTTGCCGCCGACGGTCACCTGCTCGCGCACTTTGGCCAGGGCGTCGCCGAGCAGGGCGTCGAGCGCGGCGGTCGCCTCCCGGCTGAGGTCGACGAGATCGAGTTCGGCGGAAGCGCGGGTGGCGGCGACGGGCATGGAGTCCTCAGACAAAAGACGGTGGTGCCGACAATGATGCGGACTCTACGCGTGCAGTGCACAAAAGCAAAGTAGGCGTGGAATTACCGTGTTTTTCCAGCTCGCGGGCCGGCCCTAGGAACAACAAATTGCTACAAAATTAACCATTTCAGGCTTTGATCGCGGAAATACCACTTACGGTGCCCTCTGCCCTCGGCGAGCCCCGGACCGGTTCATGCGTCTCGCAAATCTCGCGACTCCTTTCAATCGCCTCAGCACGATGCTGACGTCGATTTCGGTGCGCGCCCGCATCGTCGCGTTGGCATTGATCCCGGTGTTCGGGTTCGCGACCAACGGCCTCACTTATATCTCGGGCGAAAACGATGTCGGCACCGCCTTCGATACCTTCAAGAACTCCGCCAAACTTGCCGACGCGAGCCGCGACTTCAAGAGCGCGATCTCGGCGCTGCGCATCATCGTCAAGGATTTCAACGCCAACCCCAGCGACAACCTGGTGGTGAGTTTCGATGAGGCGCATGCGCGCGCCGTGCAAACCCTCGACACTATCGCTTCCTCGATCGATCGCAACCACGCCGACAATATCGAGAGTCTGCGCAAGGACATCACCGGACTGCGCGGTACTTTCAGCGAACTGGTGCGCGAGCAGAAGGTCCTCGGTTATGACGAGACTACCGGACTGCGCAAGGATCTGCTGAATGCCGGCAACGCCGTCGAACGCATCATCAACGAAAATATGACCTGGGTGGCAGAGGCCGACGCCCATAAATTGATGATGATGCTGATGCTGATGCGGGAATTCGAAGCCGAATATCGGTTGACGCAAAGCGACCTCACCAAGCAGCAGTTCTTCTTAACCTATAAGAAATTCACCGATACTTTTGCGCTGATCGACGGCACGCCGGACATGAAAAGTGCGCTCGAGCGCGAGGTAAAGACTTACGCCGACACTTTCGCAAAATGGATCGACGGCTACGACCGCGTCCAGCCGCTGCGGGCGGTGATCGACATCGACAGCCAGAATATGCTGCCGCGCGCCGACGAAATCATCGAACGGGCGCGCGAACGCGCGGCCAACGCCGCCTCCGGCCTGACCAAGTCACAGGCGCTGACGCGAACGGGCATCATCGCGGTCGGCATCGCCATGGTCGCCTTCGGCCTCGGTTTCAGCTGGCTGATCGGGCGCAGTATCACCCGTCCGCTCAACGGCTTGTCCGGCGTGATGAAGCAGCTCGCCGCTGGCGATACCGGAGCGCGGATTCCCGCCACCAGAGCGCGCGACGAGATCGGCGAGATGGCGCGCGCGGTGATCGTGTTCCGCGACACCATGATCGAGCGCGAGAAGCTCGCCGGCATCCAAGCCGATGCGACGAAGGCGGAGGCGCAGCGCAACAGCGAGATCGCGCAGACTATCGTGCAATTCAAGCACTCGGTCGAAAGCGCGCTGGCCAAGCTGCGCGGGGCATCGATGAAGCTCGAAATGAGCTCGACCGACCTCAACAAGTCTGCCGACACCATGTCGACCGAGGCAAGCACCGCCAAGCAGCGCGTCGCCGCAGCCTCGGACAATGTGACCACGGCCGCCGGCTCGGTCGAGGAATTGGCCGCCTCGATTGGCGAGATCGCCTCCCAGGCCACGAAATCCACCGAAGTCGCGGGCCGCGCCGTGTCGGAAGCTCAACGCACCGTCGTCACCATGTCGGAACTGGGCAGCGCCGCGACCCGCATCGGCGAAGTGGTCGGACTGATCCAAGCGATCGCCGGACAGACCAACCTGCTCGCGCTTAACGCCACGATCGAGGCGGCGCGCGCCGGCGAGTCCGGCCGCGGCTTTGCTGTGGTCGCTTCGGAAGTGAAATCGCTCGCCGGGCAGACCGCGAAAGCAACCGAAGAGATCGCCGAGCAGATTGGCGAAATCCAGTCGGCAGCCGCCGATGCGGCGCGCGCGATCGAGCAGGTCAACACCATTATCCGCGAAATGTCGGCGATCGCCACCATGGTGGCGGCCACCGTCGATCAGCAGAATTCGGCGGTCGCCTCCATTGCCGAAGGCGTCAGCCGCGCTTCCGGCGAGGCACGCAGCGGCGCCGAGGCGATGAGCAAGGTCGCCGGCGTCAGCACCGACGCGCGCGCCACCGCTTCCGACGTGAAAGACCTCGCCGACGCGGTCGCGGTCGAGGCGGAGAGCCTCGAAGCGGAAGTGCGGCAATTTCTCGCCAACGTCCAGGCGGCCTGACGCCTTTCTGCGACCCCTTGCAAAGCGTTGCACGATAGCCGATCTGAAGGGACGGATATCGTGCGGGGCCACGCGTTTTGCGGATTTTCAAAATGTCGTCGCGGATCGCGCTTGACGCGCTCCGCCATTTTCTCGCCGACGACGGCTGGGCGATCGCGAGCCATATCGCGCTGTCGTCGCTGATGGCACTATTTCCCTTTCTTATCGTGGTCACGGCGCTCGCCGGCTTTTTCTTTGGCTCTAAGGAATTGGCCGACGAAGCCGCACGCATCCTCTTGGAAGCCTGGCCCAAGGAAGTTGCCGGCCCTATCGCCAACGATGTCACCGGGGTGCTGACGCAGACGCGCGGCGATGTCCTTACCTTCGGCATATTGTTCGCAATCTATTTCGCCTCGAGTGGCGTCGAAAGTCTGCGTGTCGGCTTGAACCGGGCCTATGATCGCGAAGAGCCGCGGCACTGGTGGCTGCTGCGGCTGGAATCGATCGCCTATGTGCTGGTCGGCGCGGTTGCGATCCTCGCCTTTGCGTTCCTGGTGGTGCTGGCGCCGCTGATCTGGAACAAGCTGCTGCTCTACGTGCCGAGCCTGGAGCGGTTCAGCAACCTCATTACCTTCGCCCGCTACGCCGCAGCGGCGGTGGTGTTGGTCATCGCGCTGACCATCGTGCATCGCTGGCTGCCGGCCGGGCGCCGCGGCTTTGTCGAGATCGCGCCGGGGATCGTCGCCACCATCCTGCTCTGGCTGATCGGCGGTGCCGTCTTTGGCCGCTACCTCGCCTCTTACGCCTTTGCTTACGTGTCGATGTACGCGGGGCTGGCCTCGGCGATGATCGCGCTGGTGTTTCTCTACCTCTGTGCGTCGATCTTCATTTTCGGCGCAGAGCTGAATTCGGTGATCCGCAAGGCGCGCGACAGGGAAAAATCCGCCGCCTGATCCGACAGCAGAACAGTCAGAGTCGCCGGTGGTCGCTATGCGCCCGCGGCTTCCTGCACGTCCTCGAGCGTTTTCAGTCCCGGCTGCGGCGCGTTGACCAGGACCGCCATGTTGCCGGGCGGATGCTGGTTTTTCCACATCTTCATGTGCGCGAGCGGGATGTTTTCCCAGGTGAATACTTCGCTCATGCAGGGGTCGATGCGCTGCTCGATGACAAAACGGTTGGCCTGCGAGGCCTGCTTCAAATGCGCAAAGTGCGAGCCCTGAACGCGCTTCTGCCGCATCCAGACGTAGCGCGCATCAAAGGTAAGATTATAGCCGGTAGTGCCGGCGCAGAACACGACCATGCCGCCGCGCTTAACCACCAGACAGGACACCGGGAAGGTCGCTTCGCCCGGGTGCTCGAATACGATGTCGACATCGCGCTTGCCGGTGATGTCCCATATCGCCTTGCCGAAGCGGCGCGCTTCCTTGGTCCATGCAGCGTACTCGTCAGTGTTGACGGTCGGCATCTGGCCCCAGCACTTGAAGTCCTTGCGGTTGATCACGCCCTTGGCACCGAGATTGAAGACGTATTCCGCCTTCGATTCATCGGAAACGACGGCGATGGCGTTGGCGCCCGAGGCCGCCACCAATTGCACGCCGAACACGCCGAGACCGCCCGAAGCGCCCCACACCAGCACATTGTCGCCGGGCTTGAGCGTGTGCGGCGGGTGGCCAAATAACATGCGATAGGCGGTGGCGAGCGTGAGCGTATAGCACGCCGCTTCTTCCCAGGTCAGATGCATCGGTTTGTGCATCAATTGCCGCGATTGGACGCGGCAGAACTGTGCGAACGAGCCGTCCGGCGTCTCGTAGCCCCAGATACGTTGCGAGGGCGACAGCAATGGATCGCCGCCGTTGCAGTCTTCGTCGTCGCCGTCGTCCTGATTGCAGTGGACGATGACCTCGTCGCCGACTTTCCAACGATTCACCTTGCTGCCGACCGCCCAGACGATGCCCGACGCGTCGGAACCGGCGATGTGAAACGGATGTTTATGTGAGTCGAGGGTCGACACCGGCTGGCCGAGGCCGGCCCAGATGCCGTTGTAGTTGACGCCGCCGGCCATCACGAGGATGAGCACCTCGTCTTCGCCGATTGTCCAGGTGGGCACCACTTCGAGCTGGAACGATTTGTCCGGCGGGCCATGGCGCTCCTTGCGGATCACCCATGCGTGCATCTTCTCCGGAACATGACCGAGGGGCGGGATCTTGCCAATGCCATAGAGATCCTTGAGCGGAGCAACGCTCTTCATCTGTGCAACGGCCGACATCGGCGACTCCTCCCTGCGCTGACATCAGTTTGACGCAATTTATGTTGCAATGCAACATTTCGTTTGGGCGCCGGAAATCGCCGGTGTTGCCGTTGTTTAAGAGTTCCTCAAGCGGCGGCGCCTAGCTTGGCGCATTGCCAGACAGGGCAGCGCGTTCATGACCGCGTACGAAATATCTCCGGCGCGCGACACGCTGAGCAGGCCGGTCGAGCTGATCGCCTTTGCGCTTGTCTGCGGGCAACTGGTCTATCTCGTCGCCTCGTACGTGCAGGGCTCGTGGCTGACCGGTGCAAACGGCACGGTGCCAAACGATTTCGTCGACGTCTGGGCCGCCGGGCAATTGGTTTTGCAGGGAAATCCGGCCGCGGTCTACGACTGGCCGACGCACAAGGCGATGGAAGTCATTGCACTCGGCCATCCCTTCAATGGCTATTTCGGCTGGCACTATCCGCCGACCTATCTACCGGTCGCCGCTGTGCTCGCCAGGATCCCCTACATTCCGGCACAGAACATCTTCTTGTTCTCGACTTTCTTGGCCTACATCTTCTGCATTCATCGCATCATCGATGACAAGTTCGGAATTCTTCTCGCTGCGGCATTTCCCGCCGTGCTCGCCAACGTCATGGCAGGCCAAAACGGCTTCCTCAGCGCGGCGCTCATGGGCGTCACGCTGTTGACGCTCACCGAGCGACCGGTTCTCGCCGGCATCCTGCTCGGGCTCATGACCTACAAGCCGCACCTCGGACTGCTGTTTCCGATCGCGCTCGCGGCAGGCGGACACTGGCGCGCTTTCGTCACCGCCGGCGTCGTCGCGACACTGATGGCGCTCGCTTCGTGGGCCGCCTTCGGCACGGAGACATGGCATGCCTTCGTCGGCAATATCGGCCACACCTCGCAAGCGTTCCTCGGTAACGGCTGGGCCGACTTTGCCAAATTGCAAACCGCCTTCGGCCTGGTGCGGACTCTGGGCGGCTCCGAGGCGCTCGCATGGAGCGTACAAGCCGCGCTCGCGCTCGCCGTTACCGCAGCCGTCGCCGCGCTCTGGTGCAGCCGCGCCGAGTACGACCTCAAGGCGGCCGCGCTTGCCACCGGCGCGCTGTTGGCGACGCCTTATCTTTACACCTACGACCTCGTGGTGCTGGCGGTGCCGCTCGCTTTCTTGTGGCGGCTCGGCCGCGCCAAAGGCTTCCGGCCACACGAAACCGCCGGCATCGGCGTTGCCTGCCTGCTGGTGCTGATCTTCCCGCTGGTGAAAGCGCCGGTCGGCTTCGCCGCGGTTTTGGTGGTGGCGGCGCTGATCGCGCGCCGCGCCTGGCCGTCACTCCACCGCACTGCACAAGCGGTCGTCTGACTGATACACAGGCGTTCTACGACCCCATCGACGGCCCAGCGGCTT
>Ga0335082_10005587_pt1 | contig 13756 bp, 15 predicted proteins | sample Lox_Sample_41_FD_206718 | JGI IMG/M metagenome (GOLD analysis project Ga0335082, IMG submission 206718) | Soil microbial communities from Loxahatchee National Wildlife Refuge, Florida, United States - Lox_Sample_4.1 | ecosystem: Environmental > Terrestrial > Soil > Wetlands | place: USA... | reverse complement strand
TGGACCGTCATGCTGGTGGCGGTTCTGGCGCTGGCAGCTCTTGCTCTACGCGGACTAAACGCTGCGAAGGCCGGGTAAGAAGACGATTCCCTCCGGCTTCCCCGTGGCGAACCTGTGCTAATATCTGCTCACATCCAGGAAAGTAGTCCTTGCTTTTTGCCGCGTCCCCCGATTTTCCTGATGGATTGCCTCACCTTCTGAGCTGGAGAGCCGCATGCCGACGAACACATCGACAACCGCGAGAGTCATCCTGGCATGCAGTAAGTGCGGGGCGGCGCTGCCGGACGAGGCGCAGTTCTGTCTGAAATGCGGCAAGCCCATCAGCCTGCCTCCCAAGGAAGTGGTTGGGGTTGAAGAGCCGGGAAGCCAAGAGCCGGGGAAGAAGATCGTTGCGCCGCGCCGCAAGCCGCGGATATTCCTCTGGGTTCTCCTGGCGATCCTTGTGCTGCTGGTCGGATGGGCCGCCATCAGCGACAATCCCTTCGCCTTGGGGTTGCAAGAACTCGTCGGACTGAAGCACGATCAGCCGATCCTGGAGACTCCCTTCATCGTCGCGGGCCACAACTTCCGCTATTACAAGTTCGATCTGCCGGAAGGATCGGTGAATGTGTCGATTGTCGGACAGTTCACCGCAGCTGCTGAGGCAAAGAGCGCTAGCACCGCGTCCAAGGACAGCTCGGCGGCCGGGCCCGACGACATTCAAGTCTATGTGCTGAGCGAGCCCGCATTTGCCGTTTGGCAGAACGGATATGCCGCCAGTTCCGTTTTCGATAGCGGCCCCATTGCGAAGGGAACCATTCAAGCCGAACTGCCAGCGGGTGCGGGCGTCTATTATCTGGTCTTCAACAACAGATTCGCTTCGAAGGCGTCCAAGCACGTGAATGCGAATGTGCAGCTCCGCTACAAGAGCTGGATGCCCGATTGGGTAAGGGGCATGAAAGAGCGTTTCTCAAATTGGATCGGGCTCTGAGATCTGTCCTTCGATCGTGACCTCATTTTCTCTCCAGAGAGAACCCTAGCTACGGCCGCTCGAATCGGCCTGGGCGCCAAGCCCGGACGGCACATACCATAAAGCCCTTTTAAAATCAGTAAATTGGCGCACTCAATGGGATTACTTTGGGGTTATTTCTCAATAGCACTTCCAGTGCCTTGCGAGTTACTGTCACGCACGTTCTAATCGAGCTGGAAAGCAAACTTACCATCCAAACTTTTAGGGAGGAACCGTGCGCAAATTAGCTTTTGTTGGACTTCTGGTTGGACTGTTTTCACTCTCAGCTCTGGCGGCTGAGAACGATCATCCGAAGGCTGAATTCTACGGCGGGTATCAGTACACCCGGCTGGAGGGTGGAGTCAACGCCAACGGCTTCGATCTGGGCGTGACTGGCAACTTCAGCGACTACTTCGGCATTACTGCCGATTTCGGTTCCAGCTATACGACCCAGCAGGGTATTAGCTTCAACAACTACACCTACACCTTCGGGCCTCAGCTCTCGCTCCGCGCCAACAAGGCGTACACGCCTTTCGTGCACGCGCTGATTGGCGGAGACCATGCTTCCGCTTCGTATCTGGGCGCCAGCGGTTCTGGCAACGGTATGGCGCTGCTGGCGGGCGGTGGCGTTGACATCAACATCAACCGCTACATGGCATTCCGTGGCGCGGCTGATTGGATGATGCTCCACAGCAACGGCAGCACCAGCAGCAAGAACTTCCGCATGCCGATCGGCATCGTGTTCAAGTTCTAATTGTTCTGGCTAAACGATAAAGGGCGGCTTATGCCGCCCTTTTTTTTTCGGAAGTCTTTTTCCCCGGGAAATCTAGCGCATCGTCTCCTCTATCTCCGAAATCCAGTCGGGACGCTTCAGCACCTCACGCGGCTTGGGGCCATCGGCAGCGCCCACGATGCCGTCTTGCTCCATCAGATCGATCAGGTGCGCGGCACGCCCATAGCCGATGCGCAAGCGGCGCTGCAGCAGGGAAGTCGAGGCCTTGCCGAACTCGATGACCAGTTTCACCGCATCGCCATACATCGGATCGTCTTCCCCGTCGCCGGCTTCTGCGGAATCGCCACTTGCTCCTGCGCTGGCCGCTTCCCGCTCTTCCTTGGGCACTTCAAGGAAATGATGGATATATTCCGCTTGCGCCTGGGCTTTCCAGAACTCGACGACTGCAGCAATTTCCTTTTCCGTGACAAACGGGGCGTGCAGTCGATGCACGCGCGCCGAACCTGATGGCAGGTAGAGCATGTCGCCCTTGCCCAGGAGGGCCTCGGCACCGTTGGCGTCGAGAATCGTGCGCGAGTCGACTTTCGTGGCCACGCGGAACGAAACGCGGGCAGGGAAGTTCGCCTTGATCAGTCCGGTAATGACGTCGACCGAAGGCCGTTGCGTGGCCAGCACCAGGTGAATACCGACCGCGCGCGCCATCTGCGCCAGGCGCGTGATCGACTCTTCCACGTTCGACGAGTCCAGCATCATCAGGTCGGCCAACTCATCGATGATGATGACGATGTAAGGGATCGGCTTGTCGTCTGACTCCTCATCGAACAAGCTCGGCGTGTCGCCCTTCTCGAAGAGCTTGTTGTACTGATCGATATTCCGCACACCCTTCGACGCCAGCAGCTTCAACCGGCGCTCCATCTCGCGCACGGCATTGCGCAGCGCGTTGGCAGCCAGCTTCGGTTCGGTGATGATCGGCGTGTAAAGGTGCGGGACGCCTTCGTAGTTGCCCAGCTCCAGCCGCTTGGGATCGACCAGGATCAGCCGCACCTGATCGGGCGTCGCCTTGTACAAGATGGACATGATCATCGCGTTGATCGCGACGCTCTTGCCCGCGCCGGTCGAGCCTGCGATCAGAAGGTGGGGCATGCCTGCAAGATCGGCCGTGACGATGCGGCCATTGATATCCTTACCCATCGCCATGGTGAGCTTTGACTTCGAGCCCATGAATTCCTGCGACTCAATGTTCTCGCGCAGCCAGATGATTTCGCGCTGCCGATTGGGCACCTGAATGCCGACCGTGCTCTTACCCGCCATGCGCTCGATCAAAATGCTCTCAGCCTTCAGCGCGAGGCAAAGGTCGTCCGACAGATTCGTAACCCGGCTGTACTTGATGCCCGCTTCGGGCTTGAACTCGAACGTCGTGACGACTGGGCCGGGATTGATCTGCGTAATCTGTCCATGAACTTCGAACTCGGCGTACTTCTCGGTGAGTACCTGCGCCAGCAGCTTGAGTTCGTCGGCGTCGACGGCCTGTTGCTCGTCCGGACGCTGCAGCAGGCTGCTCGAAGGCAGCTTGTAGCCGCCGGCCGCGATGCGCGGCATCGTTGTCTTGGCCTTCTGGCCGCTGTCAGCGCGCTCGGTGACCTCGGGATCGGCGGCAGATTCTTCTACTGAGACCGCTGGCAGAGATTCCGACAGAATCCCGCCGGTTGCGGACTTCGCGGGAACCTTGGAGTCTTCTTCCTCTGCCATCATGCGTTCGATGCCGGTGCGGCGCGGTTCTGGCATGGCCGCCTGAGCGCTCGGTTGCGTTGGGCGCGACGGAATCAGTTGCGTTCTTACCAGCGGCTTCGAAATACGGCGCTGGTCGAGTTCCTTCTGCTGGCGTTTGCGGGCGCGTTCCTGCCGCCAGTCTTTGTAGCGGTTCCAGAGCGCAGTCACAAAGGCAAACCGCGTCGGGGCCCACACCTGGATCGCCGCGAACGAGAACGCCGTCGCGAGATACAACGCGACAGCGAGAATCGTCGCGCAAACGATATAAGCGCCCACGAGATTCAGGTAGTGAATCAGGAAATCTCCGACCACGCGGCCTAGGAGCCCTTCGATGGGAATCACATGCACCCAGTGCAGGTGCCCGGGCAGCAACGCCAGCATCGCGGGAACGAACATCATCAGCCAGATTCCGCCCAGGGACTTCGCCAGCGGCGATTGCACCTTCATGGAGCGGAACCAGCGCGCGCCCAGCATCGCCGGGAAGATGATCAACAGGAACGCACCGACTCCAAAGAACTGAAGCATGGCATCCGCGGTGTAGGCGCCGACAATGCCGATCCAGTTGCGGGCGGCGTGCGAGGCAGTCAAGTGCGACTCGGTGTTCCACGACGGGTCGAGTGGCGAATAGGAAACCAGCGCGAGAAAGAGGAGGAGCGCGGAGACACACATCAGGAATCCGATCAGCTCATTCAGCCGCCGGTTCCCGGTGGGGACAAAAATGGTTGCCAAATAATCCATGAAGGCTGATTCAAACGCCGAAGAAACCTCGGCATCCGCAATCGGCCAGAGCGGAACTATTATGCCAAGAAGCCGGGGTTCCTACAATGAGGGAATCACCGGATGTGTTTATCTGGTTATCTCAATGAGCAATTGGCACTTAGCATTCCGCCATCGTAGAGACGTTGCCCGCCCCTATCTCTAAACTAGCTTCGAAGCGTATACCAGCACCAGTGCGCCCACGACGATCCGGTACACCGCGAACGGCGCAAACCCGCGCTTGCGGACATACCCCATGAACCACGCGACCGAAGCATAAGCAACCAGGAAAGAAACTACAAAACCGATTGCCAGTACGACCCACCCGTGGGGATCGATCTGCGCCACGCCGATCGGGTTCTCGCCCTTTCCCCGCAGAGACTTATAGAGCGTGTAAAGCGTGGCCGCTGCCATGGTTGGCATTGAGACGAAGAAGGAAAACTCGAGCGCCGAAGCACGGGACATGCCCGCGAGCTGCCCGGCTGCGATCGTAGACATTGACCGCGAAGTTCCCGGGAACACCGCCGAGAGGATCTGGCACAACCCGATCCACATCGACTGCCCCAGGCTCATGTCTTCCATCTTCCAGGTGCGGATTTTGGAACCTGCGACCGGGCCCTCGGCTTCGGCCTTGGCGTGCAAGGCGTCAACGATCCACATGACGATGCCGCCGATCAGCAGCGACCACCCGATGATCATGATGTTCTCGAGGTGTTTGCCGATCAACTTGGTCAACAGGAACGAGGGAATCGCCGTGACCACGAAGGCAACCATGGTGAGAACCAGCGGACGGACAGAAGTCGAGAGAAACTTCATAATCCGGTTCCAGAAATACACCGGCAGGCACAGAATCGCGCCCAGTTGGATGACGATGGAATACATCTTCCAGTAGCCATCAGAGAGGTTGATGTGCAACAACGCCTCGGATAGCCGCAGATGCGCAGTGGAACTGACGGGTAGAAACTCGGTCAGGCCTTCGACAACGCCCAGAATCAAGGACAATAGGTAATCGTGCAAACGTCCTCCCCAGAAAATTCGGAGAACCAGTATCTCAGAAACAGGGAGGGGAAGGTTGCGACAACGTTAATCCGGCCGTTGCAGGCGTCTGCCGATGAGGGCCCGAACGCTGGCGTAAATCGCGGCATTCAGGACGCCGATGACCGTCCACAAGAAGTAAAAGCCGTTGGTGCCGACTTCCGCGTCGATAAACGGCAGTGACAGAAGCGAGGGCGGGCACAGAACTACGAACACCACCATCAGTGTGGAATTTCGGGAAATAGGAGATTGAGAATCGGCGGTGACGAGTTGATAGGAGACAAACGCCGCAGTCACCGCGAATCCGAGTACGGCGGAGCGGAAATAGCGATGGCCAGAATCGCTCATAGCGCGGTTCGATGACTCACTCGGTATTGCCGAAAGTCGGAATGCCCTGCTGGATATAGTAGATCAGCGTTTGCGCGCGCGAGGCCCATTCGCTCTGGGCGTACTGGCTGACTACTCGCTGCGCGAGATCGAGCGCCTTGCTCTTGGCAGCGTCCGATTTCTTCTGGTTTGCTTCGGTCTTGTAGATCTCGATTAGCGCCGATTGCCGCCACGCTGCTTGATACAGGCCCTGGGCCGCGGCGGAAGACGACTCGTGCTCCTTGGCATACTTCTCGTACAGGTCCGATTCTTTTTCCGGACACTTTGACGCCGCCTGCCAGTCGCCGCACAGCTTGTTCTCAATCAGGTGAAACGAGGCGAGATCTGCCCATTTCGTGCCCGGGAATTTCTTGATTACCAGCTTCATCCACTCTTCGTTGATCTGCCCGCGCATGTAAGCGTCGCGTTCACGGGCCGAAGGACGCGTCATCACGTCGGAGCGGTCCACCTGCCAGCGAATGTCGGCCGCTCGATAGAGAGACTCGGCGGCGATCGGCGAGGCAGGGAATAAATCATAGACGCGGTAGTAAAGACGCATGGCATCCTGGGCGGCGTCGCGGCGTCCGCGGCGGCGGCTGGCCTCGTCCTCGGAATTCGCCGCCTCGCCGTACACAATCTTGTCGCCATTGGGCGTATTCGCGGTCACGATCCCCTTGGACAGGACCCATCCGGTGATCGTCTTGCCCTCAGATTCCGGATCATCCTCGTCCGCGTCGCGTCGCGGTTCGCGCAAGATCGCCTCGACGTGCGTCCACTCGCGGCTCGCATCGATGATGACCAGTTCGTGCCCGCGTGCAGCCTCGCCAAGCTTCGGAGTGTCGGAACTGGGAGAGACGCGGATCGTCTCCTCGTGAACCAGCGTGCCGCGCTGAGCCTGCGCGAAGGCGGCCGTGGTCGAAAGAACCGCAATGACGATAGGAAGGAGATGTCGCGAAATCATCAACCTGCGACCGCCTGCGTGCAAAATATTAAAAACAAGAGAGTTGTTGCGGCCGTACCGCATCGTGGAACCTCGATCGGCATCAAGAATGGCTGGTTTGCCCGGTGAAGTCAAGATTGGAGGGTTCCTCACGGACGGATTTCTGGGCGACGTCAGACTCGTCATTTTTTCTGTGATTTGATCTGAGACACGATCGAGTCGATGTCGGCGTCAGAAAGCTTTCCGCTAAACTTGGGCATGCGGTGCTTGCCATTCGAGATGATGGTGCGTAGATCGTCGGCCGACATGGCAGTCGTCTTCTCGGAAACTAGTGACGGGCCGCCCATGAACCGGCCTTCCGCGGTCTTGCCATGACACTTAGCGCAGTTCTGCTGGTAAACGGGATTGGCCTTAAGCGATGCGGCGGAGTTTGAGTCCTGGGCGTGGATTGCTGGCGTTAAGAACAGGGCTAACAGCGCGGGACTGATGAGATCTTTCAAGCGCACCTCACGAATTGCACGATGACTTCTCCAATGGATGCGCGAAGAACGCTGCGGGATTGCCGACATCGAGTTTATCGATTTCAGACTGGAATCGATCAAGTCTTTACACTCGCGTGAGCTGCGGCAGCGCGTCGAAATGGGCATCGCGTGCACAGAGAACCAGCGAATGTTGGAGAGCAAGGGCCGCGATCCACATAGCATTGGTCGGAATGGGAGTGCCTTGCTTGCGTAGTTGCCGGTAGATGGCGGCATAGTGATGCGTGGTCTGTTCATCGGCATAGAGCACACGAACGCCCGATTTCAGCAGAAAACGGCGCAGGACTGCTTCGTTGCGAGTTCCCTGAGTTCCCACCACAAATCCGGCGCGCAATTCCCCCAGCACGATAAAGGGCAACCAAACTTCATCGGCGCGTTCGACGGTTTCGACTACCGACGCGTCGCCCCGGCAAAGGTCGGTATAGCGGTTCGTATCGAGCGCCAGCCTCACGGCCACATCTCTTCGTCAATCGCGTCCTGCGCTGCCAGGGCCTGATCAAAGGCTGGATCTTTGCGCCAGGTGCCTGCAATGTCGCCGAGATCGCGCTGCCGGGGACTCTCTCCGACAAGTCCTGCGCCGCGAGCCAGAGCCTCAACCGTCACTTCATTCAGGCTCTTGCCCTGGGCCTGGGCAGCTCTGCGGAGGGCGGCATCCAGAGTGTCCGGTATGTTGCGGATAGTGTATTGCATGCATATATTGTAGGCAATGCAGGCATAAATTGCAAGCACCTGTCGGGGCTTCCTAGGAGAGCTCGGCAAGCATCGCAGGTTCGATGTTGCCACCAGAAATAATGGCGACGTTGAGTTTCGTCCGCGGCAGTTCCTTAGCATGGAAGATGAATCCTGCCGTGGCCACCGCGCCGCTGGGTTCGGCCACCGTTGCGGGATTCGCGCACAGATACTTCATGGCTTGGCGGATCTCATCCTCGGTCACCGTGATGATGTCGTCGACGTAGGCGCGGATGTGCTCGAAGTTGATGGGACCGATGCTCTGGGTGCGGAGCCCGTCCGCGAGCGTGCGCGAGACTTGCTCAGCAGGGAACTGGACGATTTTGCCGGCGCGTAGGCTGGCCTGAGCGTCTGCGGCGAGTTCGGGTTCAACGCCGATGACTTTGACTTTGGGATTCATCAGTTTGATCGCGGCGGCAACGCCGCTGATGAGGCCTCCGCCGCCGACGGGGGAGAGGACGGCTTCGACTTCGGGGAGGTCTTCGAGGATTTCGAGGCCGATGGTGCCCTGTCCGGCGATGATTTTTTCGTCGTTGTAGGGTGGGACGATGACGTATCCATGTTGCGCGGCGAGTTCCTCAGCTTTGTTCTTGCGCTCGTCAGACCCGGGACCGACGAGGACGATCTCCGCGCCAAGTTTCGCGGTGGCTTCACGTTTGATGACAGGCGCATTGTTGGGCATCACGATCACTGACTTCACCTTCAGCGCGCGAGCCGCGTAGGCGACGCCTTGGGCATGGTTGCCGCTGGAGTAGGAGATCACGCCGCGCTTGCGCTCGTTTTCCGCGAGGGAGGCGATTTTGTTGTAGGCTCCGCGCAGTTTGAAGGCGCCGATGGGTTGCTGGTTTTCGGGCTTGAGGAGGAGACGGCGTGGGTCTTCGGCGCAGAGGGGGAAGTCGATGAGTGGGGTGCGGACGGTGACGCCTTGGAGGCGCTTCTGGGCTTCAGTGATATCGGTAAGTTGAATCATGACAGACTCCGGCAGAGCATGCTTCGACCATTCCAGGCCTAGCTGCTCCAGGTGCTGGAAGTATTCTGGGGTCGGCGGTCTCGGGCCCTCTTTCATAGCATGGGTGAATTCGTCGGGTGGCTTGTAATGATGCACTGAAACGTAGTGGTAGAGGAGACTTGGCGCCGCGTAGACATTCCCGTCCGCGCCGAAGACGCGTATTTCGGCCGACCCAAGGCCCTTCCTTTTTCCGTTTCTAACGACTGCCTCGCGCCAGTATTTCTCCTTCTCGGGGCAAAAGTCGCAGGGGTGGAGTCCGCGCGTCGGGTTCACGGAGATCGCAGAATAGGCCCAAAGCGAATCTAGAATTTCCTCGGAAGGCACTTGTTTTGGAAACGGATAACTCTGCGCCAGCCAGCCGATGTTCTTCACCCTTGGAGGCGAGAATGAGACTTCAGGGTGCAGACCTAGCCAGCCAATCCTCGTTATACCCGGGCGCCGGTCGGGGAAGTACACGTAGTCGGAAAGGTCTTTGAAGTAAGTCATTCTGCGGGTAGCCGAATCAGCTTGCCTACGGCACAGGGTATCGTTAGTGACGGCTTTCCCGCCACTGAAAGTGGTGGGCTATTTGTGGAGATCTCTATCGGGATCCTTGTTAGGGAGATCCGCATCGAGAGAATTCCTTGACGCGCCGGGAAAGCAGGGAAGAGGGTAAGGATCCTTCGACTGCGCGTTCGCACAGGATGACGCGGCCCTCAGTAGTTCCCTTTGAAGACTCGGTACACAACGTAGAACCACGAGCAGATTCCGTGAACAATGGCCCAAACCACGGAGTGGTTTAATTGAAACGAGAGGATCATTGCCAGAGCGCTTCCCATCGAGATTCCGGCAGTGGCTGCGTTTCCTTTGTCCATCATGTTCTTCCTCGAATCCGCCTAAATTTCCAAAATCACCGGCATGATGAGCGGGCGGCGCTGGGTTTGTTTGGAGATGTAGCGCTTGAGGTCGGCGCGGATCTTTTCTTTGATGACGCCGTAGTCGCCCTTTTCTTCTTCGCTGGAATGGGCGAGCGTGTCTTCGACGATGCGCTTGGCGCCTTCGAGCAGACCATCGTCGCCGGGATTGAAGCCGCGGGTCACGATTTCCGGAGCGGACTCCGCCTCGCCCGACAGCTTGTTGATGGCGATGATGGGCAGCACGATGCCGTCTTCGCTCAGGTGCAGGCGGTCTTTAATAATCAGATCTTCAACCACGTCTGTGCGGTTGCCGGAGTCGATGCAGACGCGGCCGACTTTAACGCGGGCGGTTTTGCGCGCGCCCAGTTCGTCGAATTCGAGAGTGTCTCCGCTTTCGATCAGCATGACTTTGCCGACGGAACTGCGCATGGCGGCGGCCATTTCGGCGTGCAGTTTGAGTTGCCGGTATTCGCCGTGGATGGGTATGAAGTAACGTGGCTTTACCAGATTGATGATGAGCTTGAGTTCTTCCTGGCTGGCGTGTCCCGAGACGTGGACCGGCGGGGAAGTGCCGTCTTCGTAGATGACGTGAGCTTCGCGGCGGAAGAGGTGGTCGATCATCCGGTAAATGGTTTTTTCGTTGCCGGGGATGATGCGGCTGGAGAGAACGACGGTGTCTCCCTTTTCGATTTTGGCGTGCTTGTGGTTGTCGACGGCGGCGCGGCTGAGCGCGGACATGGGTTCGCCCTGCGTCCCGCTGATGAGCACGCAGACTTTTTCCGGCGCGAAGTTCTTCATCTCGCCGGGATTGATTACTAGCCCTTCCGGCACCTCGATGTAGCCAAGATCTTCGGCGATCTCGGCCGAATTGTTCATCGAGCGCCCGATGAAGGCGACTTTGCGGCCGTGCTGGTAGGCGAGTTCAACCGCGAGATTAATGCGGTGAATCGAACTGGAGAAACACGAAATAAACAGCCGCCGCTTGGTATGCGCGAAGACTTCGTCGAATTTGCGGCGCACGGCGCGCTCGCTCGGCGTGTATCCTTTGCGCTCGACGTTGGTGGAATCCTGAAACAGCGCCAGCACCCCGGTCTTGCCGTACTCGGCGAAGGTGTGCAAGTCGAAAAGCTTGTTGTCGGTCGGCGTGGGGTCGACCTTGAAATCTCCGGTATGGATGATGACGCCGAGGGGACAATGAATCGCCAGCGCGACGCAGTCCACAAGACTGTGCGTGACCTGAATCGGATGGACAGTGAACGCGCCCACCTTGATGCGTTCATTGGCGCGCATCTCCCGCAGATCTGCGTCGTCGAGCAGTCCGTGTTCGTCGAGCTTGTCTTCGACATAAGCCAGCGTGAACTCCGTGCCCCAGACAGGCACGTTGAGTTCCGCGAGGATCCACGGCAGAGCGCCGATGTGGTCTTCGTGGCCGTGCGTCAGGACGATCCCGCGGACCTTGGAGCGATTCTCCAGCAGATAAGAAATGTCAGGGACAACGATATCGACGCCGAGCAACTCGGCTTCAGGGAACATGAGGCCGCCGTCGATGACAATGATGTCATCTCCCCAGCGAACGGCCGTGCAGTTCATGCCGAATTCGCCCAATCCGCCGAGGGGGATGACTTGCAGTTTTCCGGTTGGCATGGAGTAAGGATGATGCTAGCACATGAAATCAGGGCCTAGGGACCAGGGATTAGGATCAGCTGCAAGTAAGAGGCACTGTCATCCTGAGCGCAGCGAAGGATCTATGTAGTCTCCTGCGGCGCTGAGCTGCAAGCGAATGCATAGTTCCATCGCGCAAAAAACGCGCTCAGGATGACAAGCTGGACTTCGACATCTGTGCCGTTCGCCTTCACTGCCGCTGATCTCTGGCCCCTGACCCCTGCCCTGAGTTATGGTGAATATGAATGGCTGAGGAGCGCAAATCCTGGCTGCGACGGCGCGTCGAGAACGCGCTCATCAAGGGTCTGACCCGCGCCTACTCCACCGTGCAGGTCGACCCGCAGAAATTCTTGCTGCAGTTGCGGACGGCATACCGGATGCCTGTCAGCGGATACCACGGCGTGTTCTCGCTTGAGATCCATGAACTCGACAATGTGGCGGACTCGGTCATCCGCAGCGGCATGAAGATGGCTGCAGTCGAGGGTGCTGGATTCGGGTTGGGCGGGCTTCTGACCATCGTGCCGGACTTGGGGATATTGTCCGCGATCACCATGCGCACGATTCAGAAACTGAGTCTGCTCTACGGATTCGAATTCAACACCGACGACGAGATCGCCGAGTTGTGGATTGCCGCGGCCAGCGCGGCCGGCGTCGATCTGAGCCGCGAATTGCTGGAAAAAGAAGTGATCAACAAATTTGTGCCGCGAGTCATCCAACGCATTGCAGCTCGTGCCAGCGGCGAGGTTGTGGAGAAGTGGGCGGGGCGCGTAATTCCACTCGCCAGTTCCGCCATTGGTGCGGGATTGAATTACTGGTTTGTGAAGGCCTGGGGACAGCGGGCGATGGCGCACTTTCGGGCAAGGCACCTGGCCCTGCGGGAAGCAGCGCGCCCCGCGCTCACTGATTAGGAGCGCGCCTCCGGTTAACCTCGCGTCTCTGTGTTTAAATCAAATACATGCGAACTTTTTCGTGCGCCGCCATTTTGTTTGATCTGGACGGAGTCCTGTGCGACTCGACGAAGGCCGTCGACCGTGAGTGGCGGGAATGGGCGGCGCGCAAAGGCGTTGACGGGGACGCAATCATGGCGATCGCACATGGAGTGCGCACTGTCGAAGTCATACGCCGCGTGGCGCCACAGCTCGACGCTGAGGCCGAGGCCGCGGCCATCGAGAATCACGAGGCGCACGACCAGACGGGAGTCGTCGTCATGCCGGGGGCGTTGAAGCTGGTGCAATCGATTCCTGACGAGCGCTGGGGCGTGGTGACTTCGGGGTCGCGCTTGCTGGCACAGAATCGCCTGCGCCATTGCGGATTGCCGGTGCCGGAAGTTCTGGTGACGTCCGATGATGTGGTGAATGGCAAGCCGCATCCGGAGCCCTATTTGAAGGGGGCCATGCGGTTGGGACTTCCTCCGGCGGAGTGTCTGGTCATCGAGGACGCGCCGGCAGGGATTCAGTCGGCCCGCGCGGGTGGGATGACGGTGATTGGAATGGCGAGCACGTATGGGGCGGAGAAGCTGTCGCAAGCCGATGCGGTCGTGCGAACTCTCGCCGGAGTTCGGGTGTCGGCGAATGGGACGGAAATGTTGCGGATTGAAATTTAGTCGCGGCTACAGGAACGACCAAAAAGGTCGGCGTTCAGGAGTGGCCGACACGTGGTTTTCGGCATCCGATCAGACGTAGTCATCCAGGACCACAATCTCCAATTCCGGAATGCGCTTGAATATCGGATCGTTCGTGATGAGAGCCGAGGCGTCGCAAAAGATAGCGGTGGCGGCGATCAGCGCGTCCGGCGTTTGGAGTCTATGCTGCGCGCGCAACTCTGCCGCTCGCGCCGCCATTTCGAGGTCGGGTGCCAGCCACAAGAGATTCGGGTACTCAGAGAAAAGTGCAATGAGATCGTGAACTCGTGCCACGTCTTGTTGCCGATAGGGGTGCACCAGCAACTCGGTCATACTGACGGTCGAAGTGATCGCGGCAAAATCACCTCGCTCCAATGAAGAGAAAACAAGGTCAGTTAGAGGCGAGTAACGCGGGTTGGCTTCCCACTGATAAATGAAGACGCAGGTGTCGAGCGCAATACGCCGATGTTCACGCAGAGCGGCGCGGAGCTCGGCTATCGCCAACTTTGCCGTTCCTTCTTTAAATAGCCCTTTGGATACGGGCCGCCGCGGCCAAGAACGGCACGGTGAAATGACTTTGGCTTTTCCAACACCAGTACTTTATTGCTGAGCACACGAACGATCAGCTTGTCGCCCGGCTTGACCTGCAGCGCTTCGCGGGCTTCGCGCGGGATCACAATCTGATTTTTCGAGGATAGGGTAGCTTCCGCCA
>Ga0335082_10005586_pt1 | contig 13757 bp, 12 predicted proteins | sample Lox_Sample_41_FD_206718 | JGI IMG/M metagenome (GOLD analysis project Ga0335082, IMG submission 206718) | Soil microbial communities from Loxahatchee National Wildlife Refuge, Florida, United States - Lox_Sample_4.1 | ecosystem: Environmental > Terrestrial > Soil > Wetlands | place: USA... | reverse complement strand
AGTTTCCTCAGGGACGACGCAGGGATTTTCGATTCTGGTGTATGGTTTTGCCATGACTCGCGGCGACCTTTCCATCGCAGTGAACGGCGAAACGCTGATGCTCGACCGCTCGGGCGCCGCCTGGTGGCCGGCCGAGCGCACCCTCGTCGTCGCCGACATCCATTTCGAGAAAGGCTCGGCCTTCGCCCGCCGCGGCCAGCTGCTGCCGCCTTACGACACGCGCAGCGCCATCCGGCGGTTAGAAGCGGTGATGGCGCGGCTGACGCCGCGGCGGGTGATCGCGCTGGGCGATTCCTTCCACGATGGCGAAGCGGGCGGCCGGCTCGATCGCGAGGAACGCGACCGGCTGAAGGCGCTGGTGGCGGGCGCCGATTGGATCTGGGTCGAGGGCAACCACGATCCCGAGCCGCCGGCCTGGCTCGGCGGCGCGATCGCGCACGAAGCGGCGATCGGCAGGCTCGCGTTCCGCCATCTGCCGGGCGAGGGCCCCTGTCCGGGCGAAGTGGCGGGGCACCTGCATCCGGTCGCCACCGTGCGCTGGCACGGCATGGGCGTGCGGCGGCGCTGCTTCGCCTCGGACGGCTCGCGCCTGCTGCTGCCGGCCTTCGGCGCCTATGCCGGCGGCCTCGACGTGCGCGACGGGGCCGTGGCCGGACTGTTCGCGGGCGGCTATGCGGTCTACGCCCTCGGCCGCGAGCGGGTCTACGCCACCGCGGTTCACTCCCTGCGGCGGAAGAACAGCGTCGAAGCCCAACCGAGGAAGACGGCCAACAGGACGGTGGCGACGCCGTAGTACAGCGGCCGGCTGTGGGCGAAATCGTAGAGCCGCCGCTCGAAGCCGGTCTGGTCCACGTAAAGCGGCGTCGATTGGGCGCTGACCACGTTCCCGTCGCGGAACAGATAGACTTCCACGTTGTAGGAGCCGCGCGGCACCGCGGCCGGCACCGGCACCCGCACGCGGAACAGCGTCGCCCCCAGCATCTCCACGCCCGCCGGGTTCTGCCGGTAGAGCCCGCTGCGCGCTTCCGCCCGCACCAGCGCCGCCACAAAGGGTGCCGGATCGCCGTCGCTTGCCAGCGGATCGGCGTGCAGCCGGGAAAGGCCGAGTTCGTAGCGGGCGAGCGTCTCTTCCGCCGCGATCTGCCGGAGTGGCCGGGTCGAGGCGACGAAGTAGAAGGAAGGCAGCACGAAGCGCGCCCGCGCGTCGTTGATCCAGATGCCCGCCAGGCGGTCCTTGCGGCGCACGGTCATCGCGGCGTCGGGCCCGCGCACCACGACCACCACGTCGCCGACCCCGTTCTCGACCGGCTGCTCGACGGCGCCGAACACGATCAGATCGGTGCCGGTGTAGTCGGAGGTGATCTGGACGATGTCCTGCGACAGGCCGGAGACGAGATCCTCCTCCGCCGGCGCGGGCGCGGCGACCAGCAGCAGCGCGGCCCAGGCGGCCCTCATGGCGTGCCCGCCACGACGCTGTAGAGATCGGCCGGCCGCGCCACCATCTCGACGAACAGGCACGCCGCCACCGCCAGAATGAGCAGCGCCAGCAGGAAGCGGATCTGCTCGCCGCGCAGCTTGGCGGCGAAGCGCACGCCGTATTGCACGCCGAACACGCCGCCCAGGATGAGGATCGCCGCCAGCACGATGTCGACGGTGTAGTTGTCGACGGCGTGCAGGATCACCGCGGCCGAGGTCACGAACAGCACCTGGAACATCGAGGTGCCGACCACGACGTTGGTGGGCATCTTGAGCAGGTAGACCATCACCGGCACCATCAGGAAGGCGCCGCCCACGCCCATGATGGCGGAGAGCACGCCCACCACGAAGCCGAGCGCGACCGGGGGAACGGCGCTGATGTAGAGCCGCGACTGGCGGAAGCGGGTCTTGAACGGCAGGCCGTGGATCCAGTTGTGCTGCCCGGGGCGGCGGCCCGCCGCCGGCCGTCCGGCGCGTGCCGCCCGCCAGGCGCGGATCGATTCGTTCAGCATGATGCCGCCGACCGATCCCAGCAGGATCACGTAGCTCGCCGAGACGGAGAATTCCGACTGGCCCATCCGGCGCAGCACCGCGAACAGATGGACGCCGACCGCCGTGCCGACGAGGCCTCCCGCCAGCATCACCGCGCCCATCTTGAGGTCGAGCGTGCGCCGCCGCCAATGCGCCAGTGCGCCCGAGAAGGTCACGCCCGAAACCTGGCTGGCGGTGGTGGCCACCGCCACGCCCGGCGGGATGCCGTAGAAGATGAGCAGCGGCGTGAGCAAAAAGCCGCCGCCGATGCCGAATATGCCCGACAGGAAGCCCACGCCGAAACCCATCGCCAGCACGATCAGCCAATGGACCGACATCTGCGCGATGGGGAGGTAGATTTCCATTGGCGATCGGACCGAAGCGCGGGGAGGGACGCAATCTGCGCGTGCCGCGGCGGACGGTCAACAAGGCGTTGCCACCGGGGGGAGGTGATACAGGGGGTTCACCCCCGCGTCGCTTCGGCGATGGAAGGAGCGACGTTGGCCCGGGCGTCGAGCTGGCCGGGGTGGAAGAGATCGGCGGCGTGCTGGGCCGCCAGCCGCCCGTCGTTGCTCAGCTGGCTGGCGATGGCGCCCATGCGCGTGCGGGATTCCTGGTCGCCCTGCGCCGCCGCGATGGCATACCATTTGTAGGCGTCGACGAGGTTCTGGGGCACGCCCAGGCCGCGCTCGTAGAGCACCGCCAGATTGAACTGCGAATCCGAGAGGCCGAGATTGGCCGCCCGCATGAACCAGCGCGAGGCTTCCGCGTAGTCCTTCTTCACGCCGCTGCCTTCGGCATAGGCCACGGCGAGGTTGTGCATCGCTTTGCGGCTGCCCTGGTTGGCAGCGGAAAGATACCAGCGCGTCGCCTTGGCCGGATCGGCCGGCACGCCGCGGCCCCGTTCGTAGAGCGTGCCCAGGCGATATTGCGCCACCGGCTCGCCCGCATCGGCGGCCTTCTGCAGCCATTTGGCCGCTTCGGCTTCGTTGACGGGAACGCCGTCGCCGTCGAGGTATTTGAGGCCCACGATCAGCTCGGCCTTGGAATTGCCGGCGTTGGCCGCCGCGGTCAGACGGTCGAGCGGCGCCGCGGGCGGTGCCGGGCGGGCAGGCTGGGCCGCCGTTTGCGGCGCCGGTTGCGAAAGCTGCGGGGCGGGCGGCGGGGCGGCGTGTTGGGGCGCCACGGCCGTCTTCACCGGCGGCGTCGGAGCGGCGAGGACGTGCGACGCAGCGCTCTGCGCGGCGGGCGGCGAGGCAGCGGCGGGCTTCGGCGGCGGCAGCACGACGGGCGTCGTCGCGGTCTCCGGCGCCGCCGCAGCCGGCGGGGCCGCCTGGCCGACGGTCGGTTTGATGGCCGGCGCCGGCGCCTTGTTCTCGAACAGGGCGCGCATGGCGGACCCCGGAACCGGCTCGTTGGCCGTGCGGCGGCTCAGGATCGCCCCGGCGATGACCGCGATGGCGACCAGCGCGACGATGCCGACCAGCAGGGGCCGCGTCCGCTTCGAGCTTCTGGCTTCGTGGTCCGGCGGGAGGCCCCAGCGGATGCTGTTGAGCGTTCCGGTGTTGCCGGCTTCGGCCTGGGCGGCGGCCCTGGCCGAGCGGCGCGCCGCCGCGAGATAGGAATCGACGGTCGGTGCGGGCGTTTCCTGCGGCGGAGCGGCGAAGGGATTGTCGGCGGCCTCGAACGGCGGGGCTGCCGGCTCGGCGAAGGGCGGATTGACGAAGGGCGTCTGCGACGCGGCAAAGCCCGGCGTGCTGGCGAAGGGCGGCGGGCCGCTGTCCGGGAAAGGCGGCGCGTCGAACGTGGGAAGCGGGCTGAACGAAGCGGTGCTGGTCGGCGCCGGCTCCTCGATGATCCGCTCCGCGGGTTTGGCGGCCGGCCTCTCGGCCGGTCTTTCGGCAGGCTTCTCGGCCGGCCGCTCGGCGGCTTTGCGCAGCTCCGCGATGGTCTCGCGCTGGGCGGCTTCCACCGTGTCCAGGCGCTGCATCAGCTTGCGCTGGGCCTGCTCGACGGTGTCCGGTTCGTCCTTGGGCTCGACGCGGGAAATCACCTCGGCGAGCGTGCGCTCGATGCCCGCCAGCCGGCGATCCAGGTCGGGATCGGGGCCGCGCGTTTCGAGCCGCCGCACGCTGTCTTCGAGGCGCGCCACCGCTTCCATCGGTCCCGCCGAGCGGCGCAGCGCGTCGCGGCGCTGCTCCTCCAGCGCCTCCAGCGCGCGGTCGAGCGATCCGGCATTGACCTGGGCCGATTTTTCCAGCGTGCGCACGCGCTCGTCGAGCTGGGCCGTGCGCCCGTCCAGCGACTGGGTGGCGGTCAGCGTTTCCTGGCGGGCCTGTCCGATGCGCCCGGCGACGTTTTCGATGTTCTGGGCCAGGGAGGAGATTTGGGTCGCCGACTGGTTGGCCGTCTGCGAAATCTGATTGGCCAGGCGCGACAGCCCCTGATGCAGCGCCTTGACGGCTTCGCGCAATCCTTCGCCGCTGTCGCGGCCCTCCACCCTGTCGAGCCGCTCGGTGATGCTGGCGATGTGGACGCCCATCTGGTCGACGGCCTGCGCCTGTTCGCGGGCGGCGATGTTCATCTCGACCGCCGCCTTGCTCATCACGCGATGGCTGTCGGTCTGGCTGCGTTCGGAGGCGTCGATGCGGCGGGCCAGGCCGCGCAACTGCTCCTCGATGCGGCGGCAGGCATCGGCGGTATCGCTTTCGCTGCGCGATACGTTTTCGAGCATGTCTTCGGAATCGCGGCGCGAGGGCGGCGGATCGGCCGGTTTCGGCCATTCGCTGCGGGCCTCGCCCAGGTCGGCCATGCCCGCCAGGATGCGCCGGGTGAGCCATTCGCCGATGGAAAGGCCTTCGCGCCGCGCCGCGGCGCGGGCCGCTTCGCGGGCTTCCGGCGGAATTCCCGCCACGTTCCAAGGCAAGTCAGGCCGCACGGGCAGGTCAGGCCTCATCTCGACTCACTTGGCGCAGCAGCCCCCAAATAAGGTACTGGGGCCGACATATGGTGTAAAGGAAGGTCTTGAAAACAAGTGCAAAGACCCTCCGGTCGCGCATCCGGCAACAATCCGCCCACAGGATTAACGGATGGTTAGCGGTGGCGACGTGCCGCGCGCGCCGCGCCGGCGGATCGGGTGATTCGCGAGGCCGCTCTAATGGGGCGGCGGACTGGGCACGATGGCCCCGCGCAGCGGCGGTTGCGCGTCGTCCTTGGCCCTTTGCGGCGAGGGCATCGGTTCGACCTTCGGCGAGGGCGCCGCGCCGAGCCCGAGATCGGTGGTGAAAAGCTGCGTCACGTACACGGTGTCGCCGTTCACCGCCGCGCCGACGCCGGTGCGGTCGTATTCGGCGAAGGCGAGATTCTCCTGGTGCGGCTTCGACGCCAGCCAGCCGTCGACGAAGCGCTTGGCGAAGGCTTCCACTTCGATGCCGCTGTCCGCCGTATAATGCTGGGCGGCCACGTTCTCGCCGACCAGGCCCTGGAACTTGGCGTCCTGGTTCATCAGCAGGGTGGCCGAGACGTGCGGGTCGCTGCCGCTGGAAAACGAATTGGCCTTCGCCATCTGGGCGCTTCGCTTGCGCGCGACGTCCACCAGCTCCGGGTCGAGCGCGAGCGTCCGCGCCTTGGGATCGAGTTTGAGCCGTTCGCTCTGGACGAGGTTGTAGATCGAGGTCTCCAGCGCCGGCATCTGAGCCGCCGCATCGGGGCGCGAAGGACCGAACAGGTCCGCGCATCCCGCTCCCCCGACCGCTATGATGGCGCACAGAACCGCGCCGCTGACCGCTCCGCCGAACCGCACCCTAATACAGGAACTCGAACAAGCCCGCTGCTCCCATCCCGCCGCCGATGCCCATCGCGACGGCGGCATACTTCAATCTATGCTCCCGCCCCGTCAATAGAATGTGACCGGTCATCGGCGTTTTCGAAAACCGCTGCGGGAAGGCCGATCGCGATGAACCGGCCGCCGAGCGTCCCTGCGGCCGACGCTTGGGGGGCCGACAGGCATCGCCCGGCGAACCGCCCTCCGGAAACGTCGAGCGGATTCAAGCCCTTCCGTCCGGCGTCCGGCCCGCAAGGGCCAAGGTCCGTTCAAGCTGCGGGCGATCTGCGGCGCGGCAGCTTGACGAGGAAGAAGACGAGCAGCACGACCCCGACGGCCGAAACGATGGCTTCCGTGACGGCGAGCGAGATTTGCCCCCGTTGCGCCGCGGCCGCCACGCTGTCGATTCCGGCATGAGCGGCCATCGCGGCAAGCAGCCAGCGCAGATCGCGCCGCGTCACCGCGCGCCAGACGAGAAGCGAGAAACCGATCTGCAGCAGCAAGGCCCAGAAGCGTTCGAGCCCGCCCAGCACCGCGGTCTCGAAGGACAGTCCGGCGAGCGCGCTCTGCATCTTGGCGACGGCTGCGGCCGGCAGCTTGTGGCCGAAGGTCGAGACCAGGCTGCCGGCGTTCATCATCGCCGCCAGCACCAGCGCCACGATCTGGCTGAACGCGCCCACGATCAGCGCTTCGGCGCCGCCGTGACCGATGCCGTAGGCCACGGCGGCTCCGGCATCGTCGGTCCGCTTGGCGAAGAAGCGCAGCGCCAGGAAACGTCCGGTCTCCTCGAACAGGGCGGCCGCCGCGCAGGCATAGATCGCAAATCCCCACCAGTGATCGCGCATCCAGGCCGCCGTGCCGGGGTTGTGCTTGAGCACGTACCAGTGCATCGCCCCTTCCAGCACCAGCGCGAACAGCACGAACACCGTCGCGCCGAGCGCGATGTTGCGGCCGGGCAGGGTCAGGCGCCGGCGGCAGGCGAAATAGACGGCGAACGGCGCCGCGAGCGAAATGAGCGCGGCCAAGGCCAATCCGCCGACGGCGGCGGAAGAGACGGTCATTCGGCGACTCCCCTCGAGACGTGCCGCCAGGGATGATAGCACGCCGGGCCGTCAGCCCGCTTGGGTCTGGGCGCGGGCGTGCAGGCGCAGCGCGATCCTCTTGCGGAACATGAAATAGAACGTGCAGAGCAGCGCGAACTGCGCGGTGGCGGGCGCCACCAGCGCGTAGACCGACCAGAACTTCTGGCTGGCGGCGAAAGCGACGACGAGGTTCATCGCCGCCAGGGCGAACATCAGCGCGGCGTAGGCATAGCCGGCGCGCACGATGATGCGGTCGTCGAGGTTCTCGGTGACGATGGGCGGCAGGTAGGGCGCCATCCAGTCGCGCCGCAGCATCACCGCGCCCAGCGCCAGCCACAGCAGCGTCGGTTTGACCATGATGAAATGCGGCTGGTGGGTGAGGATGGTGGTCGTGCCGAACACGGTGATGAGGACCAGGCTCAGCCATTGCAGGGGACCGATCGGCCGCCGGCTGAGCCGCATCCACAGCGTCTGGCCGACGCCGAGAGCGATGCCGAAGGCGGTGGCCAGGAAGATGTCGTCGAACGTCCAGAACAGGGCCACGAAGACGAACGTCGCCAGCAGGTCCCGCACGATGGGTACCAGGGCCTTGGCGATGTGCATGGCGATTACCGTCTTCCCGGAGCCGGGGCCTTTCTCGAGCGTTTTTCGATATAGGCGACGAACTGCCAAGTAAAGGCAAGGGCTCCGGCCAGCACGACAAGCCCCGTTCCCGAAGCCCAGGCGGGAGAGACCGTGTGCAGGATGGTGGAGGTCGCCTGCATGCCGGCCATCGCCGCGAAGGTCGCGGCCCAGGCTCCGCTCAGGATGGTGTTGGCCCTGGTGAGGAACGCCGTGTCGTTCTCCTGCGGCGGCAGGTATTGGGCGGTCAGCGGCCGGCGCGCCAGCAGCGACCACATCACCACGACGAAGAAGATCGCCTCCACCACCATGCTGACGCGCGCCAGCGTCATGCCGGGCTCGAGGAAGCCGTTGTACAGCACGAGCGCGCCGAACACGGCGAGGCCGGTTCCGTCCAACAGGCGCACCCGCCGGTGCGCGGCGAAGCCCCGCATGGCCAAGGTGAACGCCGCCGCGAAGGCCAGCCACAGCGCCAGGCTCAACGAAAGCGGTGCCACCACGCAATAGGCGAGCAACGGCGTCAAACCGAGGAGCAGGCTCACGGCGTCCCTATCGATTCCGTCGATGGTGGGGGGAGTCGCCGGGGGGCCGCAAGGGCCGCCCGGCGACGATCGGGCTAGTGGCCCGCGGCGGCCGGAGCGGCCGGCGGGTTGATCCGCGCGGCATAGATCTTCCACAGCTCGGCGACGCGGACGAGCGATGAATCGCCGGTCACGCTCGACAGCGTCTGGGCGGCTCCGGCGGCGTCGCCCTGCTTGGCTTGGGCCATGCCGAGCAGCAGACGGGCTTGCATCGCCTTCGGTCCGGTCTTGTCCGTTGCCCGTTGCGCCACGCGCGCGGCGTCGGCATAGCGGCCGTAGCCGAAATAGGCTTCGGCGACCGAAACGTCTTCGTCGGCGGTCGGCTTCTTGGCGGCGGTGGCTTCGGCCTGCGGCAGGATCGGCTCGTCGCGCTTGGCGTCCGCGTCGGTCCTGGCGAGCAGGGTGCCGATCTGCGCCTGGGTGAGGACGCCCTTGGCCAGGCCGGCACGCAGCGCCTGCTGCGCGTCGCCGGGCGAGTGGACCAGCGTGGCGACGTCGGCCATCGCCTTGAAGTCCGCCGCATTGCTCATCGCGCCGACCGTCAGATCGAGCCGGTAGATGTCGAGCGCGGCGGTCTCGCGATAGGCCCGGCTGGAGGTCGCCAGCTCGGCCAACGCGAAGTCGATCAGGTGGCCCCAGTCTTCGGCCTTGCCGTAGTCGCGCACCATCCGTTCGAACGCTTTGATCTCTTCGGGGCGGTTCTTCTGCATATCGAGGCTGAACGACCACACCTGATACACCGGATAGAGCGGCGTCTTGGCCAGCTTGTCGTATTCGGCGATCGATTTCTTGGCATAGACGATCGCGTTGTCGTAGTCCTTCATGTTGAAATAGGCGACGGCCATTTCGCCCAGGGTCTGCTCGTCGGTGAGGCCAAGCTGTTCGGCGCGCTTGCCGATTTCGATCACCTTGGGATAGTTGCCCTGGTTGTTCTCGAGCTGGAGAGCGGGCCGCAGAAGCTGCTTCATCTCGTCCGGCGGGGCCGCCGGATTCTCCACCGCGGCCGCGATGGTGGTCGTCGCGTTCACCTGGTCGCCGCTGTTGAGATAGGCGATGGCGAGGAAGCGGTTGATGATGTAGTTGTCGAAATCCGTGAGGCCGGCGACGGCTTGCGCCTCCTTGCATTTGGCGATGGCGGTCGGCCAGTCCTTGGCGACGATCGCCTTCTGCGCGTCGCTGACCTGCTTGGCGATGGCCTTGCTGACGGCGTTCTTCGGCGGGCTCCCCTTGTCGGCGGCCACGGCCGGCGTCGTCCCCACAACTGCGGCGCCCAGCATGCACAGCGGCAGGCCGGCGACCAACGCAGCTCGCAACAATCTCTTCCTCATGGAAATCCTCATCTGGCTGTGGCGCGGCGCACCGTGCCGGCGCCCGCTTCGCGCATCTTGACGAAGTATGCAACTTTAATGTGGCGAAGTGCGGGTTCCAATACGACGCATGGCTGATATTGCGCCGCACCACCGGAATTGGCGTGCGGTCCGGGTAAGCGCTTCTTAACCATGTGCTGACAGGTTGTCGGCGAAGCGTCTGTTCGCAAAGAGCAATGGCATGACCGAGCTCGTCCTGGGATGCGCGCAACTGGGACTCGCATACGGCATCGCCAACACCGCCGGTCAACCGTCGCGGGGCGAGGCGGTCGAACTGCTGCGCCGGGCGGCCGATTCGGGCATCGCGCAATTCGATACGGCACGGGCCTATGGCGACAGCGAGGCGCGCCTGGGCGAGGCGCTTGGCGGGCGCGACGTGACGATCATCACCAAACTGAGCCCGCTGGCCGGCCTCGCGGCCGCGCCGGCAGGCGACGACGTGCGGGCCGCGGTCGACGCCAGCATTGAGCATTCGCTCGCCGCTCTCGGGCGCGACCGGCTCGATTGCCTGTTGCTGCATCGTGCCGCCCATCTGGCCGCCTATGGCGGCGCCGTCTGGCGGCGGCTGCTCGCGTTGCGGGCCGAAGGCCGGGCGGACCGGCTCGGCGTTTCGGTGCAATCGCCCCGCGAGGCGCTCGCGGCGCTTGCCGAACCGGACGTGCGCCACGTCCAGTTGCCGTTCAACCCGCTCGACTGGCGCTGGCGCGAAGCGGGCGTCGCCGCGGCCTGCGAGAGGCGCCCGGATGTGACGGTGCACGCGCGCAGCGTGTTCCTTCAGGGGTTGCTGGCGGCGGGCGACGCCTCGATCTGGCCGCCGATTCCCGGCGTCGATGCCGAAACCGTCGTGCGGTCGCTGGCGCGGCTGGCGCGCGAGCTCGACCGCGAAAGTCCCGCCGATCTCTGTCTCGCTTATGCCGGCGGACACGCCTTCATCGATGGCGTCGTGGTCGGGCTTGAAACCGCCGAACAGCTCGAATTGAATCTGAGACTGGCGGCGAAGCCTCCGCTCGCGCCGGACGATTGCCGCTTCGTCGAGCAGCGGCTGCCGCGCCTTCCGGAGCAGTTGCTCGATCCTTCGCGTTGGCCGCAACGATGAACGACGATCTCTTCCGTCTCGACGGCGCCACCGCCTTCATCTCGGGGGCGGCGGGCCATCTGGGGCGGCCGATGGCGCTGGCGCTGGCGGGAGCCGGCGCCCATGTGATCCTCAACGGGCGCGACGCCGCCCGGCTGAAGGCGTTCGAGGACGAGCTCGGGGCCGGCGGCTTCTCGTGCGAATGCGCCGCCTTCGATATGGCCGATTGCGCCGCCGTGCGCGCCTTCTTCGCCGGCCGCGAGCGCCTCGACGTGCTGGTCAACAACGCCATTTCGATGACGCCCAAGCCGATGGGCCGGCTCGAGCCGGAGGATTTCGCGCTCGCCTATGGCAGTTCGGTGACGGCGGCGTTCGAAGCGGCGCGGGCGGCGCTTCCGGCCCTGCGTCGGGCGGCGGCCGCGGCGGGCGAGGCCCGCATCGTCAACATCGCCTCGATGTATGCGACGGTTTCGCCCGACAAGCGCATCTACGCCAAGCCCGAACAGGCGAGCCCCTTCCATTACGGTCCCGCCAAGGCCGCGCTGCTGCAATTGACCCGCCACCTGGCGGCCGAGCTGGCGCCCGAGCGCGTCCGCGTCAACGCGCTGGTGCCCGGGCCGTTCCCGCGGCCGCAGGTGTCGGCCGACGATCCGGCCTTCGCCGGACGCCTGGCGGCGCGCACCATGCTGGGGCGCCTCGGCGAGGCGCGCGAGATCGCCGGGCCGCTCCTGTTCCTGGCGAGCCGCGCCTCGAGTTTTGTGACGGGCGCCTGCATTCCCGTCGATGGCGGATGGACGGCATGGTAGGATGACGGCGCAGCCGGAAAGGAGGAAAGAGCGCCGATGCCGATGGCCTTTCTTTCCTCCCTGCTGAACGGCCGCGCCGATTCCTATCCCAAGGGCCTGTACGAACGCCTCGCCGCTTTTCCGCTGCTGACCGGCCTCGGCGAGCATGCGGTGAGGGCGCTGCTCGCCGATTCCACCTGGTTCGGCCTTCCCGGCGGCACCCGGCTCAAGCGCGACGGCGACAACGACACGGCGCTGTTCCTGGTGGTGAGCGGATGCCTCGGCGTGACCATCGAGGGCGAGCCGGGCGGCAGGCGCCTGGTGGCGCACGTTCCGCCGGGCGAGACGGTGGGCGAGATGTCGCTGCTCACCGGCGAGGAGCATTCGGCCGAGCTGGTGGCGCTGCGCGATACCGAACTGTTGCGCATCAGCCGGCAAGGCTTCGAGGCGTTCGTCGCCCGCCACCCGCGCGCCATGCTCGACATGATGCGGGTCATGGCCCGCCGCCTCCACGAGACGATGCACCAGCCGAGGGACGATACGCGGCCCAGATGCTTCGCCGTCGTGCCGCTGCAGGAGGGCCTCGGGCGCGAGCCCATCGCCGCCCAGCTTGCCGCCGCCCTGGCGGAGATGGGCTCCAAGGTCGCCGTGCTCGACGTCGCGGCCGCGGACCGCACGGCCGAGCAGTTCAACGCCGTCGAAGCCGCGCACGACATCGTGCTCTATCGCGGCGATGCGCCCGATACGGCCTGGACGCGCCTGTGCGTGCGGCAGGCGGACCGCGTTCTTCTTCTGGCGCAGGCGAACCGGCCGCTGCCGCCGCCGCCGCTGCGCGGCGAGAAGGAGCAAGTCTGCGGCCTGCCGGAGCTGGTGCTGCTGCATCCCGATGCCGGCGATGCCGCGCTGCCCGGGCACTTTGCGGTGGGCGGCGGACTGTTCGAAGCCCATCACCACGTCCGCCAAGGGCGCGCCGACGACGTGCGGCGGCTGGCGCGGTTCGTCGCCGGGCGCGCCGTGGGGCTGGTGCTGGGCGGCGGCGGGGCCCGCGGCTTCGCCCATATCGGCGTGGTCAAGGCGCTGCTTGAGGCGCATGTGCCGTTCGATTGCCTGGGCGGCGTCAGCATGGGCGCCATCATCGCCGCAGGGCTGGCGGCGGAGTGGAGCATCGAGGAACTGGCCGAACGGGTCCGCCGGACGTTTGTCGACGCCAATCCGCTGTCGGATTTCACCCTGCCGCTCATCGCCCTGGTGCGCGGGCGCAAGGCGACGGGCCTGATGCGCGAGGTGTTCGGCGACCGGCGCATCGAGGAGCTGCCGAAGCCCTATTTCTGCATTTCCTCCGATCTCACCACCGGGCACGTCCACGAGCACTGCACCGGCCTGCTGTGGCGGGCGCTGCGCGCCTCCACGGCGCTGCCCGGCATCCTGCCGCCGGTGACCCATCGCGGGCATCTGCTGGTGGACGGCGGCGTGATGAACAACTTGCCGGTCGATCTGATGCGCCGGCGGCGCATCGGCCCGCTCATCGCCTCCGACGTGACCGGCGAGGTCGACATGTCGGTGCACGACAACCGCTACGGCGAACGCCCGGTCTGGCGGCTGCTGTGGCAGCGCATGCGGGGCACGCCCTCCATCGTCGATATCCTGATGCGCTCGGGCACCATGGGCTCCGAGGCGCAGCGCGCCGTGGTGCGCCGGCACGCCGATTTCCTGTTCGAACCGCCGCTCAAGGGCCTCGAGCCGCTCGACTGGAAGGCGTTCGACCGCGCCGTCGCCGAAGGCTACGACTATGCCTGCCGCATGATCGAGAAGAACGGCGTGCCGCTCACCGACCGGTGGGCCGAAGGCCCGGCGGTCACTAAGCCGCGGCTCTAAATGCTGCGCATCATCGGGTTCCTCGGTTCCTTGCCCACCAGATAATGCCGCCGGCCGTCGGCGCCGGTCAGGATCATCAGCACGATCTTGGCGCGGCCCTTGCCGAGGTCGACATCGGCCTTCAGCTCGCCGTCGCCCTTGGAACCGGTCAGGCGCAGCGTGTAGCTGACGGTATGTCCGCGCCCGGTGGACAGATCGAAGGTATGGCGCTCGACTTCCAGCAGCCTGATGTTGCGGCCGAGCACGTCTACGGCGCGGGCGTCGCCGCGGACGGTGTCGAGGACGGTCTGCAGCCTCTGATCGTGCTCGAAGCCCTTGTAGAAATACCAGGCGCTGTAACCGAAGATGCCGCCGATCACCAGCGCCGCCGCCAGCAGGGTCCCGACGCATCCCCAGAAGCAGCCGGACCGGCGTTTCGGCGGCGGCGGATCGTTCTCGTTATAGGATTCCATGCCGACCTCTGCTGGGGCCCGCCGGCGGTTGCCGCCGCTCGACCCGTGCGACCACGGCGCGATCGGAAAAGCGTGCAGCGGTTTTCCGG
>Ga0335082_10005585_pt1 | contig 13757 bp, 8 predicted proteins | sample Lox_Sample_41_FD_206718 | JGI IMG/M metagenome (GOLD analysis project Ga0335082, IMG submission 206718) | Soil microbial communities from Loxahatchee National Wildlife Refuge, Florida, United States - Lox_Sample_4.1 | ecosystem: Environmental > Terrestrial > Soil > Wetlands | place: USA: Florida... | reverse complement strand
CAGAACCGCGGCGAACTCGTGCGGCAGGAACGCGAACACGTCGGGGATCGGCTGCTCCGCGATCCACAGGCCGACCGCGGCCGCCAAGACCAGCTTGCCCAGGTCGTTGGGGGCGATACAGGCCATCTCCGCGGCGATCATCCCGCCCATCGAGTGGCCGACCAGATGCGGGCGGCTGAGGCCGAGCGCGGCGACGACATCCCAGCCGTGCAGCGCAAAATCGAGCATGTCCTCGAGCAGCTCCTCGCCGGTCGACTCGCCGTAGCCCGGCAGCTCGGGGGCGACGACATGGTAGCGCTCGGCGAGGCGGTCGAGGAACGGGTTGTCCGCGAACAGGCCGCCGGCACCGTGCAGAAAGACGAGCGGCGCGCCGCGTCCGGCTTCGAAGACGCGGATGCGGGCGCCGCGCCTGGTCTCGATGGTCCGGGGCGTCATTGCGGCTTCCGGGCGTCCTGGCGGGCACTCTCGATGCCCTCTTCCGGCCGCACGCGATAGGCGAGGGGCTTGCACCACCAGCGGTCGTCGTTGCGCCACTCCGGCCACACGTCGCGCAACTGCGGCATGACGCGCTCGGCGAACAGCTTGCTGGAATAACGGGCCTTCCAATCGGGCATGTCGCCGACGTGGAACAGCCCGAAGACGTGGCCGACGCGCAGGCCCTTGATGAGGTCCTCCATGCGCTGGCGCACGGTGGCCGGGCTGCCGGCGATGATGTAGCCGTCGTCGACCAGCTGCTTCCAGGTCAGGGTTTGGAAGAGCTGCTGGAAGTCCTCACTGAGGGCGTTGAGGACGTTGGCCTGGATGGTTTTGATGGTGCGGTAGCCGGGGGCGTCGGCGAAGCCCAGATAGACGTGCAGGCAGCGGTTGTAGAAGTAGCTCACGTGCTCGGCGAAGAGCTGCTCGGCCTCCTGGTCGGTCTCCGCCACGCAGATCGTCTGCGCGAACGCGGCGCGATACGGCGACTCGTCCTTGCCGCGTTTGGCGACCTGATCCCAGTATCCGTCCAGGAGCTTCTTGCCGCGCAGGTAGCCGGTGAACGACAGGTAGGAGTAGTTGTAATCGTGGTCGAGACAGAAGTCCCAGGTCTCGACCGAGCCGCCACCGGGGACGTACACGGGCGGGTGCGGCTTCTGGATCGGCCGCGGCCACAGGTTGACGTAGCGGAGCTGGGTGTACTTGCCGTCGAACGCGAACGGCTCCTCCGACTGCCAGGCGCGCATCACCAGCTCGTGCGCCTCGGCGTACTTGTCGCGCGTCAACGCGGGGATCTGTCCGTAGCAGTAGTTGGTGTCCATCGAGGTGCCGACCGGGAAGCCGGCCAGCAGCCGACCGCCGGAGAGCACGTCGATCATGGCGAACTCCTCGGCGACCCGGAGCGGCGGATTGTACAGCGCCAGCGAGTTGCCGATCACTGCGATCGCCGCGCGCGACGTCCGCCGGGCCAGTCCGGCGGCGATCAGGTTCGGCGACGGCATCAGCCCGTAGCCGTTCTGATGATGCTCGTTGCAGCCGATGCCGTCGAAGCCGAGCGCGTCGGCGTACTCGAGCAGATCCATATAGCGGTGGTACAGGAAGTGCCCTTTCTCCGGGTCGTAGAGCTGGTTGGGGATGTCGACCCACACCGACCGGTAGGTCTGGCGGAAGTCGTCCGGCAGATACGGCCAGGGCATCAGGTTGAACCAGGTGAACTTCATCGCGGATCCCTCGGCAGACGCCTTAGGGCCGAGCGGCACCGAAACGCAAGCCCGGCCCTGCGTATGCGCTACTCTTTCAAGGCTCCGCTCATCACGCCGGCAATGTAGAAGCGCTGCAAGACGACGAACACGAGCACGATCGGCAGCACGGTGAGCACGGCACCGGCCATCATCAGCTCGGTGTCCTGCACGTGCTCGCCGACCAGGTTCGCGAGCGCGACCGGCAGGGTGTACATCTCGCCGTCCGTGAGGACGACCAGGGGCCAGAGGAAATCGTTCCACGTCCCCATGAAGGTGAACAGCGCGAGCGTGACCAGGATCGGCCGGCAGCTCGGCAGGACGAGCTCCCAATAGATGCGCAGCTCGCTCGCCCCGTCGATGCGGGCCGCGTCGAGCATGGTGTCGGGAATCGAGAGGGCGTACTGGCGGACCATGAAGATGCCGAAGATGCTCGCCATGCCGGGGACGATCGCGCCCCAGTACGTGTTGATCAGCCCGAGCTGCTTGAGCAGCAGGAAGAGCGGCAACATGCCGACCTGCCCGGGGATGACCAGCGCGGCAACCAGCCAGCGGAAGATGCGCTCCCGCCCGGTGAACTGCAGCTTGGCGAACGCATAGCCGGCCATCGAGTTCAGCAGCACCGAGATGGCGGTCGTCGCGGTCGCGATGAGCAGACTGTTGCCGGCGTAGCGCGCGACGTCGAGACGGCCGAACAGGCTGGCGTAGTGCTCGGCCGTGACGTGGCTCGGCCACAGGCGAGGCGGGAAGCTACTCGCCTCGCCGGTGGGCATGAACGACGCCGCCACCATCCACCAGAGCGGCAGCACGGTGAGCAGCGACCCGCCCGCCAGGGCGACGTGGAGCACGCGGGCTTGCGCGCGGCGGCTCATGGCGTGGCGCCCACCGTGACGGCGCCGTCGCGCGCCTGCCGGCCGCGCACGCGCGTCAGCAGCGTGACGGCGACGATGAGGCCGAACAGCACGAAGGCCAGCGCCGCGGCGTAGCCGAGGCTCCACCAGCGGAAGCCTTCCTCGTACATGTAGAGCACCAGGCTGAGCGTGCTGTGCGCCGGGCCGCCCTGTGTCATGACGTACGGCTCGGCGAACAGTTGGAAGTTGCCGATCAGGGTCATCACGCCGACGAAGAAGAACGTCGGCGCGAGCATCGGGACGGTGACGCGCCAGAACTGCTGCCACGCTCCGGCGCCGTCGATGCTCGCCGCCTCGTACAGGCGCTCCGGGATGCTTTGAATCCCAGCCATGAAGATCACCATGTTGAAGCCGAAGTTCTTCCACACGGCCATCGCGATGATCGCGGGCATGGCCAGCTGCGGGTCGCCCAACCAGTCGAACGGGCCCAGGCGAATGAGACCGAGCGCGTAGTTCAGCAGGCCGAAGCGCGGGTGATAGAGGTAGCGCCAGACGACGGCGACCGCGACCAGGCTGGTGACCACCGGCAGGAAGAAGAGCGTGCGGAAGAGGCCCTTCAGGCGCACGGCCGCGGGCGTGACGAGCAGCGCGGCCGCGAGCGAGACGGCGATCGACAACGGTCCGGCGACGACAACGAAGTACAGGGTGTTGCGCAGCGCCACCCAGAAGAGCGGGTCGCGCAGCAGGGCGACGTAGTTGCGCGCGCCGATCAGGCGCAGGTTGGCGGGGTCGGCCAGCGCGTACAGGTCGAAGTCGGTCAGGCTGAGCAGAAACGCCGCCGCCACCGGCAGAAAAAAGAACGCCGCGATCAGACCCAAAGCAGGCCCGACCAGCGCATAGGCCGGATTGAACCGCGCCACGCCGGAACCGCTCATGATCCGGCGGGGTGCCCGGCGTCCGGCGGAGGCGCCGCGCGCCGAGCGAGCAGCCAGCGGCGCTTCTCGAGCAGGGCGTCGACATCGCGGTCCAGCGCGGCGAGCGCGGCATCGAGGGTGAGATCGCCGCGCACGGCGGCGTCGGCGTAGTCGGCGATCTTGCCCGCCACGCGCTCCCACTCGGGGATCTTCGGAGGCGACTGCAGGTGCTGGAGCTGCGTCCAGAAGGCACGGGCGTGCGAATTGTCCGCGAGCGCCGGGTCGTCCCAGGCCGAACGCCGGGCCGGCAGATCGCCGGTGAGACGGTAGAACGAGACCTGGGTGGCCGGCTCCGACAGGTACTCGACCAGTTGCCAGGCCGTGTCAGGATCGCGGGCACCAGGACTCAACGCCAGACTGGCTCCGCCGGCTACGGAGATGCCGGGCCCATCGCCCGTCGGGGCCGGCATCGGCGCGGTCGACCAACGTCCGGCCATGTCGGCCGGAAGCCGCGCGGCGAACTCGCCGAGGTTCCACGGTCCGCTGATGTAGAAGGCGAAGAATCCGGCGGCAAAGTCCTGATAGAGATTGGCAATCTGCCCTTCCGCCTCGACGGGCGCCAAACCGCGGCGAAAGATGTCGAGGTAGAACGCGAAGGCGGTGCGGAAGGCCGCGCTCTGGAAGTCGCCGTAGCGGTCGCCGTCGCGCAGCAACGTCGCGCCGCTCTGGAGCGCCAGGATCACCAGCGGCTGCCATTCCCTGACCGGCAGCAGCATGGCGTAGCGCCCGGACCCTACCAGGTGCTGGACCGCGGCCATCGACGCCGTCCACGCCGCCCAGTCGGCCGGTGGCGCGGCGAACCCGGCCTGGGCGAGCAGGTCGGTGCGGTAGAACAGGACGCGCGTGTCGACGTACCACGGGATCCCGTAGATCCCGCCCGCGATGCGGTTGGCGTCGAGGATGCCGCCGAAGTAGTCGTCGAGTTGGGCCGGCGTCGGGCCGTCGAGCCGTGTGTCCAGCGGCGCCAGGGCCCCGATCGCGTGGAACTCGGGCACCCAGGTGCTGCCGAGCTGGAACACGTCCGGCATCGCGTTGCCGACGAACGCCGTGAGCAGCTTTTCGTGCGCCGCGCTCCACGGCACCTGTTGGACCCGGACACGCACGCCCGGGTGGCGCGCCTCGAAGGTGGGCATGAGCTGCTGGACGACTTCGCCTTCGCGTCCCATCGCCCAAAACCGCACCTCGTGCGGCGGCGCGGCGCCGCCCGCGCATCCCGCCAGCGCGAGCGGTATCCACAGCGCCAACGGGTAGTGGACGAGCGCGCCCAATCTTGTCATGGTTCGGCGTCTGGATGCTGGATGCGCCCGCCCGGTGCGGCTTGACCCCGTTCGATCGCCCTGGATGAGGAACACGCAATGACCCGCGCTGAGGCCGCCCCCGCCCTTACCCGCCGCCGCCCGGCTCCGCAACCCGCGACCACCAGACCACAGCCGGCGCGGCTGTTGTGGACGGCCGCCGCTGCCTTGGCGTTGATCGTGCCGGTTGCGCCGGGAGGGGCCACGGCGGCGCCGGCCTTCAGCTTCGACGACGTCACCAGCCGGGCGCAGCAGCTCGCCAAGGACTCGTTCAAGGACCCGCACGGCGAGGTCCCGGCGTGGCTGACCCAGATCACCTACGATCAGTGGCGCGACATCCGCTTTCGCTCCGATCGGGCGCTGTGGAAGGAGAAGCGACTGCCGTTTCAGATCCAGTTCTTCCACCCCGGCCTCTTCTACGACCGCACGGTGGCGATAAACGCGGTCGATGATGCCGGTGTCCAGCCGGTGCCCTTCTCGCCGAGCGACTTCGACTACGGCCGCAACGAGTTCGCCAGCCGCGTCCCGCAGAACCTCGGGTTTGCCGGGCTGCGCGTCCACGCCCCGATCAAGAAAAAGGACTATTACGACGAGGTCATCGTCTTCGTCGGAGCGAGCTATTTCCGCGCCGTCGGCAAGGACCAGGTGTTCGGCCTCTCCGCCCGCGGGGTCGCCATCGACACCGCGCTCCCTTCCGGCGAGGAGTTCCCCTACTTCAAGGAGTTCTGGTTGGTCACTCCGGCGCCGGGCGCCAAGGAGCTGACGATTTATGCCCTACTCGACAGCGCCAGCCTGACCGGTGCGTACCGGTTCGTGGTCCGCCCGGGAGAGCAGACGGCCCTGAACGTCGACGCGCGCCTGTTTCTGCGCCGCGAGGTGAAGAAGCTCGGCATCGCGCCGCTGACCAGCATGTTCTTTCACGGCGAGAACAGCACCCGCGCCGTCGAGGACTTCCGCCCCGAGGTGCACGACTCCGACGGGCTGCTGGTCAACTTCGGCAGCGGCGAGTGGCTCTGGCGGCCGCTCGACAACCCGCGCGCCCTGCGCGTCAGCTCGCTGCGCGCCTCCGACATCCGCGGCTTCGGGCTGATCCAGCGCGACCGCGACTTCGACCACTTCCAGGATCTGGAGACGCGTCCCGAGCTGCGGCCGAGTGCCTGGGTGGCGCCGCGGGGCGCCTGGGGCGAGGGGCGCGTCGAGCTGGTCGAGATCCCGACCAAGTCCGACACCAACGACAACGTCGTGACGTACTGGGTGCCCAACACCCTGCCCGAGCCCGGCAAGATGAGCGCCTGGTCCTACGCCCTCTATTGGTACGGCGACAGCCCGACCGTCTCGCCCGGTGGGCGGGTCGTCGCCACGCGGCGCGACCGCGGCACGGTCGACGGCGCCTACCGCGTCGTCGTCGACTTCGCCGGGAAGAAGCTCGAAGCCCTGCCCGCCGACACCGTGCTGCGCGGCGTCGTCACCATCGCCTCCGGCGACGACACGGCGACGCTGCTCGACCAGCAGGTGGTGAAGAACCCGGTCACCGGCGGCTGGCGCCTCACCTTTCAGATCAAGCCGCTGCGCAGCGACCCGGTGGAGCTGCGCGCCTTTCTCGATCAGGGCGGCACCTCGCTGACCGAAACCTGGTCGGACGTGATCCTGCCGTGAGCGAGTCGGCACCGAAATACCCGCCCCACCTGCTCGGCGCGCCCGATGGCGGCCGCGGCCTCGAGGTCGAGCCCGGGCGTCTGGTGCAGGACTGGAAACAAGCGCACATACGCGCCGTGGCCTACGCGGCGGCGCTCGGCATCGCGCCCGATCAGCGCGCCGAGCTCGCCGAGCAGGCGGTCGAGCGCGCCGTCACCCGGACCGACTGGGACCCGGGCAGCGACGCCATCGCCGAGACGCTGCGGGCGCTGCGCGAGCTCGTGGTCGAGCGTGAACCGCTCGAGCCCACCGTGCGGCGTGCCGGCCTCGACGACTTCGTCGCCTGGCGCCTCGCCCGCATGGCGGCCGTCCCACCCCCCGGCGCGACCCCGCCCACGCTGCCGCTGTGCGAGGGACGCCTGTGGGCGATGCCGCGCCTGACCCGCCGCCGCATGGTGCCGGAGTGGATCGAGCGCCGCTTCCTGCGCCGCATCTTCGGCCGCGTGCTGCGCCACCAGCCGGTGTCGCCCCGCGCCGAGGAAGCGCACGAGCCGCTGCGCAGCCAGCGGCGGCGCTGGCCGTGGATCCGCGCCGCGCGTCGCCGCCGCCTCGTGCTGGCGTTCCTGGTGCTGATTCCGAGCGTCGTCGCCAGCGGCTTCATGCTCAGCGTGTTGCCGCACCGGGGCCAAACCTGGCTCGAGGTCGCCATCGTCCTGTTCTTCGGCGCCCTGTTCGGCTGGATCTCGATCGGCTTCTGGACCGCGACGCTCGGCTTCTTCACCCTGGTCATTCGCCGGCGTCGCTTTGCCATCACCAACCTGGAGGGGCTCGACGACAGTCCGTTCGCCCCGGGGGGCCGCACGGCGATCGTCATGCCGATCTGCGAGGAGCCGGTCGACCGCGTCTTCGCCGGCCTGAAGGCGATCTACCAGTCGCTCGCGCGCACCAGTGACGCCCTCGCGCACTTCGACTTCTTCATCCTCAGCGACAGCACCGACCCGCACACCTACGTGCGCGAGGAGGCGGCGTGGACGGCGTGGTGCCGCGAGGTCGGTAGCTTCACGAAGATCTTCTACCGGCGGCGGCGCGTCCGTGTGCGGCGCAAGAGCGGCAACGTCGCCGACTTCTGCCGCCGCTGGGGCACGCAGTACCGCTACATGATCATGCTCGACGCCGACAGCGTGATGGCCGGCGACACGCTGGTGCGCCTGGTGCAAATGATGGAGCGCCGCCCCGACGCGGGGATGATCCAGACCGCGCCGACGGCGGTGAACCGGCGCTCGCTGTTCGCCCGCGTCCAGCAGTTCTCCAGCCGCGTGTACGGACCGATGTTCGCCGCCGGCTTGCACTTCTGGCAGCTCGGCGATGGCCAGTACTGGGGCCACAACACGATCATCCGCATCGCGCCCTTCATGGATCACTGCGCCCTCCCCAAGCTGCCCGGCGGCCCGCCGCTCGGTGGCGAGATCCTCAGCCACGACTTCGTCGAGGCCGCGCTGATGGGCCGCGCCGGGTGGACCCTGTGGCTCGCGTACGACCTCGGTGGCAGCTACGAGGAGGTCCCGTCGACGCTGCTCGAGGAGATGAAGCGCGACCGCCGCTGGTGCCAGGGCAACCTTCAGCACCTGCGGTTGCTGTTCACCGAAGGGCTGTTCGGCGCCCACCGCGCCCTGTTCGTCAACGGCGTCCTCTCGTACGTGTCGGCCCTGCTGTGGTTCACCTTCCTCGCGCTCAGCACCGCCGAGGCGGTGATCGACAAGCTGCGCGAGCCCGACTACTTCCCGCACGGCCCCAGCCTCTTCCCCGAGTGGCCGATCTGGCGGCCGGACTGGGCGCTGTGGCTGCTCGCGGTCACCGGTCTGATCCTGTTCCTGCCCAAGGTGCTCAGCATCCTGTTGATCGCGCTCAAGTCGCGCACCGCCCGTCAGTACGGGGGAATCGTCCGCCTCACCGTCAGCGTGGTGCTGGAGATCTTCTTCTCGAGCCTGCTCGCGCCGGTCCGCATGGTGTTCCACAGCCGCTTCGTGGTGCAGAACCTGCTCGGGCGCACCGTGACCTGGCGGTCGCAGGGCCGCGGCGACGACGAGACCGGGTGGCGCGAAGCGATGCGCCATCACGGCTTCGATACGCTCTTCGCCAGCGCCTGGGGCACCAGCCTCTATCTGCTCAACCCCGACTACTTCTGGTGGGTGACGCCGATCATCGGGGCGCTGATCCTGTCGATCCCCTTTTCGGTGTTCGCCAGCCGCACCCGTCTCGGCGACCGGGCGCGCGCCTGGGGACTGTTCCTCATTCCCGAAGAGTACCAGCCACCGGCCGAGCTGCGCGACCTCGAAGCCAACCTGCGCACCGCCGAAGCCACCGCCGCGACCTTCCCCGCGCTCGAGGCGGACGGCTTCGTGCGCGCCGTCGTCGATCCGCTCGCCCACGCCGTGCACCGTGCCCTGCTCGGCCGCCCGCGCCGCCTGCGCGGCGCGATCGTCCAATACCGCGAAGACCTCCTCGACCGCGCTCTCGCCGCCGGCCCGTCAGCCCTGGCGCCTGGACAACGCCGGATCCTGCTCTCCGATCCGCTGCTCGTCGACCGCCTGCACGCGGCGGTCTGGGCGCTGCCCGATCGCGAGCGCGCCGCGCGCTGGGGGCGTCCGGTCGCGGTGGCCTGACCCGGAGCGTCGACGCCGGACGTGCCCGCGCCGCATCGCCATCCCCGCCGTTCCCGGTTGCAGCAGGCCGCCGAGCGACTCGGGCTGCGCCGCCACGACCGCCGGGTGCGGTTGTGGATCGCCGCCATCGGGCTGGGCATCACCGGGCTCGCGGCCGCCCTCCTCGCCACGTTCGGGGCGACGCTCTTCGCGCCGCACCGCCGCGCCCGGCACATCACCTCGATCGAGGACGCCGGCTGCAGGCCGGAGGAGATCCAATCGCTCGAGTCGTGGAAGCTCGCCCGCGTCGAGCGCGGCCCGGTCAGCGCGCCGAAGAAGCAGATCTGGGAACGCACGCTCGGCAGCACGGCGGCGGCGCAAGCCGCCATCAAGGATCGGCTCACCGGCTGGCCGACGGCCTTGCTGGCCGACCGCGCCGCGCTGCCGCGCGAGACGCAGGAGTACGCCTGGCGGCTGGCACGCGATACCTGGAAAGGGCTCGACGCGCTGAGCGACCGCGAGCACGGTCTGCCGCTCGATACCGTGAGCTTCGGCGAGCACTCCGTCGACCTGGCCGATTCGCACATCGGCGACTACACCAGCACCACCAACATCGGCCTGCATCTGGTCGACGTCGTCGCCGCCCGCGACCTCGGCCTGCTCACTCCCGACGAGGCGGCCGACCGCGTTCGGCGCACGCTCGACACCCTCGACCAGCTCGAAACCGATCACGGGCTGTTTTTCAACTATTACGACACCACGTCGCTCGAGCGCACCAGCCATTTCGTGTCCTTTGTCGACTCCGGGTGGCTCGCCGCCGGGCTCATGGTCGTGCGCATGAGCTTCCCGGAGCTTTACGAGCGCTCCTCCGCCCTGCTCGACCAGATGACCTACCGCGACTTCTACGACCCTGGTTACGACCTCATCTCACACGGCTACTTCATCGAGCCACGCGGGCCGTCGCGCTATCACTACGGGGTCCTGTACACCGAGGCGCGCCTCGCCACGTTGATCGCCATCGGCAAGGGCGACGTGCCCGAGTCCGTGTGGTTCGAGATGGTCCGCACCTTTCCCGCCGACTGCCGGTGGCAGTCGCTCGAACCGCTCGGCGTGCGGGAGAAGTCGGTGCTCGGCTTTCCCGTCCGCTCCGGGTACTACGAATGGCGCGATACGCGCTACGTGCCGTCGTGGGGTGGCAGCATGTTCGAGGCGCTGATGCCGACCATCGTGCTCGACGAGGCGCAGCTGGCACCGAAGAGCCTCGGTGCCAACGACCGCGCGCACGCGCTCCTACAGCACCGGTTCGCCGCCCAGGATCTCGGCCTGCCCGTCTGGGGGCTCTCGCCGAGCGCGGCGCCGGGCAGCGAGCAGTACGGGGAGTACGGCGTCCGGGTGCTCGGCTCGCTCGGCTATCCCGCCGGCCCGGTGACCCCGCACGCGTCGGCGCTGGCGCTGTCGGTCGTGCCGCAGGCGGCGCTCGCCAACCTGCGCCGGCTGGCCGAGCGCTACGACGTCTACGGGGACTATGGGTTCTACGATGCAGTCGACCCGCGCAGCGGCCGGGTGGCATACAAGTACCTCACCCTGGACCAGTCGATGATCTTTCTCGCCCTCGCCAACCACCTCGCCGATCACGTCGTGCAGCGCCGCTTTGCCTCCGACCCGATCATGCAACGGGTGCTGCCGCTGCTGGCGGCCGAAGACTTCTTCGACTGAGCGCCATGGCCAGCGCCGCCTTCGAGCACGTCGACAAGATCTACCCGAACGGCCAGCAGGCCGTGTTCGACTGCAGCCTGGCGGTCGGCGACGGTGAGCTGGCGGTCTTCGTCGGACCCTCAGGCTGCGGCAAGTCGACGCTGCTGCGCATCCTGGCCGGGCTGGAGACGGCCAGCGGGGGGAGCGTGCGCATCGGCGACCGGATCGTCAACGACCTCTCGCCCCAGGAGCGCAACGTCGCAATGGTGTTCCAGGACTACGCGCTCTATCCGTTCATGAGCGTGCGCAAGAACCTCGAGTTCCCGCTCAAGATGCGCCGGCTGGCCCGTCCGGAGGTGCAGCGGCGGATCGCCTGGGCGGCCGAGGTGCTGGACCTGGCGCCACTGCTCGAGCGCCTGCCGAAGCAGCTCTCCGGCGGCCAGCGGCAACGCGTCGCCATGGGCCGGGCGTTGGTGCGCGAGCCGACCGTCTCGCTGCTCGACGAGCCGCTCTCCAACCTGGACGCCAAGCTGCGCGTCGAAGTGCGCGCCGAGATCGCCGACATCCAGCGCCGCACGCGCACGACGATGATCTACGTCACCCACGATCAGACCGAGGCCATGACGCTCGGGCATCGGATCGCGGTGCTGAACGCCGGGCGCCTGCAGCAGTTCGCGGCGCCGCAGGAGCTCTACGATCGACCCGCGAACACCTTCGTGGCCGGTTTCATCGGCAACCCGCCAATGAACGTCGTTCCCGTGCGGGCGGCCGCCGATGCGAGCGGCGTGCTTCGCGTCAGCATCGGCGATCAGGTCCTCGCCGTGACCTCGCCGCGTCTTGCCGCGGCCGTCGGTGCGCGTGAGCGCGCGCTCAGCGCGGGGGTGCGTCCGGAAGCGCTCGCCCTGACCGCCGATGCCCGGAGCGGCGACGTACTGCATGCCGCGGTCGAGCACGTCGAATATCTCGGCCACGAGACGCTCGTCCACGTTCAGATCGGAACGGGAGCAGATGCCCTGCGCCTGGTGGCACGCATGCCCGGCATGCAGACGCTCGGCAAGGAAGCGCCGATTCGGTTCCGCGTCGACCCGGCCGCCTGGCACCTATTCGACGAAGACGGCGCCGCGCTGCGCACGGACCCGTAGGGGCGCGCCTCGGCGCGCCCGCGTCTGCCGGACACAGCCAACGCGGGAACACGCGCGCCTCTGCACACAAGGTACCGCGGTGAACAGAGCCGGTGTGTTTCCGCTTGGCACGACGTCTCTTCTCTGGGTCCCTTCCCCCCTTGCGGGGGAAGGTCGGAATGGGGGGTAGTTGATCGGCAACCTGTTTCACCCCCCATCCTGGCCTTCCCCCGCAAGGGGGGAAGGGACCATCGAACGTCGTGCGGCTTGACCTGGAGGCGGTCGAGATCGTTCCAACGCGCGGGTTCTGGGTGAAACACGCGTGGCAGCGGGTTTTGTCAGGGGCGCAAGCTCCGCGTCACCCCAGCACGACGCGGACGGCGTGCTGGGCCCCGTCCTTCGCCATCGCGATCCGAGCGACGCCGGATTCGACCGGGCACGCCTGCCCGTCGGCGGTCGCCGAGACGACGCTCGCCGCCCGGGCGGTCGGGTTCTCGACCGCCACCTCGTAGCGTGTCTGTCCGTCGTGCAGGCGGAGGCGGACGCGGAATCCCGGCCACTCGTCCGGAATGCGCGGCGCGACGATCAGGGTCGTGCCCGCTTCGATGCGCACACCCAGCACGGATTCGAGCGCGACGCGATACATCCACGACGCCGAGCCGGTGTACCAGGTCCACCCGCCGCGCCCCCGGTGCGGCGGGACGCTGTAGACGTCGGCCACAATCACGTACGGCTCGACCTGGTACGTAGCCACGCGCGCCGCCGTGCTCGTATGCGTGGCGGGGCTGAGCATTTCGAGGTAGCGCGCCGCGCGGTCGCGCCGCCCGAGCTCGGCGAAGGCGCGTAGCACCCAGGTCGTCGCGTGCGTGTACTGTCCACCGTTCTCGCGAATACCGGGCACGTAGCCCTTGATGTAGCCCGGATCGTGCGCGTCGCGGTCGAAGGGCGGCGTGAGCAAGCGGATCAGTCCCGCTTCCGCGTCGACGAGGTGGGTGTCGACGGCGTCCATCGCCTGCGCCGCGCGGTCGTGCGGTGCCGCGCCGGAGATCACCGCCCACGCCTGGGCGATCGCGTCGATGCGGCACTCGGCGTTCTGCGCCGAGCCGAGCGGCGCGCCGTCGTCGTAGTAGGCGCGCCGATACCACGCGCCGTCCCAGCCGGCGTCATTGAGCGCCGTGCCCAGCTCGCGTCGATACGCCGCGTAGCGCGTGGCGCGCGCGGCGTCCCCTCGCCGCTCGCAGAGCGGAATGAAGTCGGCGAGCAGCTGGTAGAGGAAGAACCCCAGCCACACGCTTTCGCCGCGGCCCTCGCGTCCGACGCGGTTCATGCCGTCGTTCCAGTCGCCGGTGCCCATCAGCGGCAGGCCGTGGGCGCCACGGGTCAGCGAGCGGTCGATCGAGCGGCAGCAGTGGGTATAGATGTCGGCAGTCGTGCCCGAGGGGGTTGGCAGCAGGTAGGCTTCGTCCTCGCCCGCGGCCAGCACCGGCGCGGTCAGGAACCCGACGACCTCGTCGAAGACGCTCCAGTCCGCCGTGGTGTGGGCGTAGAAGCACGCGATGTACGGCAGCCACAGCAGGTCGTCGGAGAAGCGCGTCCGCGTCCCGCGGCCAACCGGCGGATGCCACCAGTGCAGTACGTCCCCCTCGACGAACTGATGCGCGGCGTGCAAGGCGATCTGGGCGCGAGTGAGCTCCGGATGGGCGTAGATCAGCGCCGCGGAGTCCTGGAGTTGGTCGCGGAAGCCGAACGCGCCGCCCGATTGGTAGAGCGCCGACCGCCCCCACACCCGGCAGCTCATCGCCTGGTAGAGGAGCCAGCCGTTGACCATCACG
>Ga0335082_10005583_pt1 | contig 13758 bp, 15 predicted proteins | sample Lox_Sample_41_FD_206718 | JGI IMG/M metagenome (GOLD analysis project Ga0335082, IMG submission 206718) | Soil microbial communities from Loxahatchee National Wildlife Refuge, Florida, United States - Lox_Sample_4.1 | ecosystem: Environmental > Terrestrial > Soil > Wetlands | place: USA... | reverse complement strand
TCTCCCTCAAACGCTCCGCGGAGAGGAGTACCCGGCGCAAGGCGAGCCCGTTTCAGTCCGCCATGTCGATGCTCAACTTCGAGATCAACCGCGCCGGGCGGAACCTCAGTCCCGGCCGGCGTCGGGTGCTCGACAGGGCAAAGGCCGAGCTGCGGAGACTGTTCGGGCGCCCCCAGCCGTGAGCTCCCGCCGGCGGGAGCGCCGGCGTCACTGCATGTGCTGGCCGCCGTTGATGGCGATGTTGGCCCCGGTGACGAAGGCCGCCTCGACCGAGCAGAGGTAGATGATCAACCCGGCCACCTCGTCGGGCGTGCCCAGTCGTCCGACCGGGATCTGGGGGAGGATCTTCGTCTCCAGCACTTCCTTGGGGATGGCGGTCACCATCTTCGTGCCGATGTACCCAGGGCTGATGGTGTTCACCGTCACGCCCTTCTTCGCCACCTCCAGCGCCAGGGCCTTGGTGAAGCCGTGCATGCCGGCCTTGGCCGCCGAGTAGTTGGTCTGCCCGAAGGCGCCCTTGGAAGCGTTGACCGAGCTGACGTTGATGATCCGGCCCCAGCCGCGCTCGACCATCGTGTCGCAGACCTGCTTGGTCATGTTGAACAGGCTGTCCAGGTTGGTACGCATCACCGCGTCCCAGTCGGCCTTGGTCATCTTCTTGAAGGTCACGTCACGGGTGATGCCGGCGTTGTTGATCAGGATGTCGATCGGACCGACCTCGGCCTGGATCTTGGCCACGCACGCCTTGCAGGAGTCGAAGTCGGAGACGTCGACCTCGTAGGACTTGAAGTCGTAGCCCTTGGATTTGAAGTCGGCGAGCGTCTCGGCGATCTTCTCGTTCCTCGGAGAATGCGTCAGAACGACTCGGTACCCCTTGTCGTGGAGCTTGGTGCTGATCGTCGCCCCCAGACCGCCCGTTCCGCCGGTGACGACCGCGATGTGCGCTGGCATGTGCTTCCCTCCTCGCTCGACCAGGCGCGCTCGGCGAGCGGCGCCGGCGTCACACCTCTACCACGGTCGGACGCCTCAAGCTCTCCTCGATTGACGAGCGCCGATGCGACACAATCCCGACAGGGATGGGTGCGCAATCTTTGCGCTGGCAAGATCTGGCCCGGGCCGGGGCGGTCGCCTCCTTGCTTCTTTCTCCCACCGCGGGTGCGCAGCTCTCCGGCGACCTGTTCAAGGGTGAATATGGCCTGACCTCGGGCACCCAGCCGCCTCCCGGGCTGGTGCTCACGCCCTGGCTCTACGACTCGTACAGCACCACCCTGGTCGGAGCGGACGGCCAGACGGTGGCGACGAACGGCGCCTCGACCAACGTCCTGGCCGTGCCTGGACTGTCGCTGTGGCTGGTGAGCCCCTGGCAGATCCTCGGCGCAAACTACGGGGCCCAGCTCCAGCTCTGGGGAACCTCGCCCAGCCACGACTACCCCCGGCTCGGTGGGACGAGCAGCACCTACGGGTTCGGCGACATGTACCTGAAGCCGGTCGAGCTCGGCTGGCACACCCGAGCCCTCGACGTGATCACCGGCTTCGCGCTGTGGATCCCGACCGGGAGGTACTCCCCGGGCGCCTCCGACAATACCGGGCAGGGGCAGTGGGGGTACGAGCTCTCGGCCGGGGCGACGGTGTGGTTCGACTCGCTGCATCAGTTCAACTTCGCCCTTCTGGCGCTCTACGACATCTACTCCCCGAGGCGCGGCGTCCTCACCGTGGGGACGGCGTCGACCCAGCTCCAGACCGGCAACATCCTCTATCTCCAGGGCGGGCTGGGTTTCGCGCCTATCGGACGGGTCCTCAACATCGGCATCCCGTACTTCGTCGAGTTCAAGATCACCGAGGACACGCTGCCCCAGGGCGTGGGCAGCGTCCTCCCGGGGATCCAGGCGGCGAAGAGCTGGTCCATCGGCCTGGGCCTGGAGGTGGACCTGACATGGAGTTACTCGGACGGGGTGAGCTTCCGGTGGGTGCAGGGGTTCGCCGGCACGAACACCACCAACGGCGCCTCCATCCTGCTCACCTACAGCCACGTCTTCTACCTCTTCGGGAAGGATCGCTGAGCGTCGGGGTAGGCTGGCGCCCATGCTTCCACACCTCCTGCTGGCCCTGGCGCTCTCGGGATCGCCCACGCCCGAAGCGATGCGAGGGATCAAGACCGTCGCCGTCCTGGTGGAGAACATCCAGAGCGCCGTGGTCCCCGGGCTGGAGGCATCCCTCCGCACGGACGTGGAGCTCATCTTCCGCAAGGGGGGCTTCAAGCTGCTGGACGCCAGCGCCGACGTTCCCTACGTCTACGTGAACGTGACGCTGGTCGAGAGCCGCAACTCGCCCGGGCTCTGTGCCTTCAACGTCGCCGTGTCGCTGCGGGGCACGGCCCAGACCGCAGGTGGGAAGTTCATCACCGGCGAGTACTGGGCGGACGGAGCCCTGGGGATGAGCGGCTGCACCAAGGCGGCGGAGACCATCCGCCGTGAGGCCAGCAGCTCGGCCAGCAAGCTGCTGAACGCTGTGCTGGCGGCGAACCAGTAGCGGCGGCGGGGACCCGGGGCCTCAATCCCGATCGTGCTCCCGACCTCTCCGTTCGTCCTCGCCGTCGCGGCCGTCATCGCCGTGGCGGCTTCCGAGCTCGGACCAGAAGAGCCCCCAGTTGATGGTGTACGGGCTCGGGTCCCCGAAGGCGCTCTCGTCGTCGTAGTAGAGCTCGGGGAGGTAGAGGGGCCCGCGGTTGGTCTGCAGGGCAGGAGTCGTGAAGTCGGAGCACACGGAGGTGACCGGGTCGAAGGCGATGCACGAGGAGGCCCCGCCGCTGAGCGTGGTTTCGTTGGTCAGATCGGTGGCCAGGGTGGCGGTGGCAGGCGTGTAGAGGTCGGCATTGGCAGGCGTCGTCGCGATATCTGCCACCGCGCCGATGGAAGAATTGTCCTCCAGGCTGTGCCGGTCGTTGTTCGGATTGGCGGTGATGGTGAGGGGATACGCTCTTCCGCCCACGGTCGACCCGAAACCGACGCTCGCCGTCCCGATGTCGTAGAAGACGTAGATCTGCCCGGGAGCGAAGTCTGCAGAGATCACCTTTCCGCCAGCCGTCACCAGGGTCACCTGCCCCCGTCCCCCGGCGTTGATGAACCCGTGGGAGGTCGGGCCGTTGTTGAACGGCACCACCGCGGAGAGGTGGGACTCGTAGGAGAGATAGATCTGGGCCCCGTAGTACTCCGTGGTGCCCAGCGTCACGTCGGACACCAGATACCCGTAGTAGGTGATGGTCTTCCCCTTCCTCGACCGGTGGCGCTTGAGGTTGGGCGGGCGCGCTTCATGGCACCCGGCGCCCACGTCGACGATGAGGAATCCGGCAGCGAGCGTGTCGAATCCGTCGCTGGTCATGTAGGGCGAATACAGAACGAAGTCCCCCTTGTCGGTGTGGAGCGGGTTGGGGGCGGCGCAGGGGTTGGGGAATCCGACGCACGACCAGGCCCGGCCGCTCAACGCGACGCTCTGCTGGAGGTCGACGGACAGTCCGTCCAAGTCCGGGCTCTCCGTCCCCCCGTTCTCCGGGATGTCGCCCCAGTCGACGGTTCCGTCCTCGATGCCCAGCGGGTACGCCGGCTCGAGCCCCCCGGCGGGGGTGATGGAGCTGAACCCCATCCCGCGAGCCCCGAAGTGCGTGTCCCCGGTGGCTCCCAGGTCGCTGGTGATCAGGATCTGGTTCGGGGCGAAGGTGGCATGGACACTCTTCCCGCCGCTGAAGATGGTCACCGACGCCACCCCGGTCTGCTGGATGTACGCGTCGACGCTGCCGCGGGTTGGATCGGTCGGGTCGACGGGCACCTGGGCGAACTGCACGTCCTTCGTGTCGCCCTTGAAGGTCAGGTAGACGCGGGCGTTGTGGAACTTCCAATGACCGAGCTGGCCGTCGGTGATGGTGAAGCCGGTATAGGTGACCGGTGCAGCGCCGGCGACGGCGGCCCAGAGAACCGCGACCACCGCGTACGGAACACGCCTCTGCATGTGCCTACCCCCCTGCGCCATGGCCCGAGCGCCGCCGGACAACGGGACGCGCTCGCGCGGTTGGACGGGAAACTGTAGCTCTCTCCGGAGAGCAATTGCGCTGATCCGCGCACATCCGCCACGGGCGCGAGACAAGCATCGAGGTGCACGGGGGTGCTGGGGTGAGTTGGACCCGGGATGCACCGCGTCGTGTGGGATCCGCCCGACGCCTTGCCAACAAACGCCGACGGTGCACGACCAGGTCCCCAACTCGTTGACCGCAACGGCCATCCTCGAGACGGACTACAGCAATCCGCCAGCATGGACGAGAGCCGGTACACGCCAGCGCCGCTGCCGCCCAAGGCCGACGTGAACATGTCGCTCGACGACATTCGCGCCCTCAGCTCCGAGACGGCGGACATCATCACCGCCATTCGAGCACAAGGTCGAGGCCCCGAGCGGGAAGGGCATCCATCCCGGCGCAGCGGCGATCTTCGTCGGTGACGCCGAATACCTGATTGCCCACTACCCCTGAGGAGGGGACCCGTCGGGCTTCAGCGCGCGCGAAGGAAGACGTAGGTCGCTGAATACGCAACCTTCGTCTCGTTGCCGACGCTGGCTGCGTCGCACCCCGTCGAGGGCGCTGCGCCTCCGTGCGTGTCCAGCCGCTGCACGAAGGTGACGCCCTGGAGTGAGCCGGGCTTGCCGTTGTCCTTGCAGGGGATGAGCAGCCACGTCACGGCCCCCGCCTCCGGGGAGGGGGCACGCTTTGCCTGGGCGCCATCCCCCACCACGCCGCTGCCGTCGGTCAGCGTCCAGGAGGGGCCGGCGCCGTGCGTGCCGGTGACCGGACTCGTGCGATCCGGCGAGGTGTGGAGCTCGGCCTCGGGAGCGACCAGCTTCCACTGCGGTGTGCCGCCGGCGCTCGCCGTGCACTTGTAGTTCTGGGTGCCCCACGCGTAGAGGCGCAGGACTGGCTCGATCCCCGCAGGTGCGGCCAGCTCGGCTGGGACGGCCGACGGCGCCGGGCCGGTCGCGCCCGGCGTCTGGCAGGCGGCCGAGAGGAGCAACGAGACGCCGATGATTCGAGCGGTGCTCATGGGCCACCCGCCTTCCAGAGTGAGCCAGCGTTGCGTCGCCGGCAGGGCGACGCACACTACGTCCGCAGGGGGTCCTTCTCAAGCGACGCCCGATGGACAGTAGGCCCTGTCAGTCGGCTGACACGCTGTTAGAGCGCCTCGAACACCGCGTTGTGAGCGAAGTAGCCGAAGTGCGCTCCGGGCGGGGGGCTCGGCACGGGCCCGGGTCGAGCTACTGGACCCGGAAGGCGTACAGCGTCCCGTTGCCCGGGAGGTAAATGGTGCCCTTGGCCACCAGCGGCGCCACCCAGTGGATTGCTCCGCGCGCCCCGGTGGAGCTGACGATGCCTGCGCCGGTGTCTCCGTCGAAGGCGTGCAGCTGACTGTCCCCGCCCGCCCCGGTGCCCCACACCACGAAGTCGCCGGCGCCGTCGGGAGTGGTGACGATGGGTGAGCCGCCCTGGTCGGTCCCGTTCGCCCCCTGGTCCAGGCAGGGGAAGGGCTGGGTGAGCGTGGGCGGGTTGCCCGGGCTCACCCGGAGCACGCCCAGCGCATGCCCGTTGGGGCAGGGGGCGTTGTAGACCACGTAACGCCCACGCGCCGTCTGGTACGAGGCCATGCCTCCCGACGCGTCATCGGTGGCGATGTTGTCCAGCTGCGCCAGCGGTCTGTCCGGCGTGTTGATGCCGCCCAGGTTGGCACGGTCCACCAGCCAGGCGGTCTTCGACTTTCCGACGAGGGCTGCCACGTGTCCGGAGCCGGCGCCGGCCAGGTCGAAGAGCACCGTCCCGTTGCTGCCCAGGTCCCCGTCCGCCGCCGAGACGGCCTGCCACTCGTTGAAGGCGAAGTAGTCGGCGGATGCGCCGCTGAAGACGAGCGCCTTGCTGAGCCGGAGCAGCGCGTCCGAGTCGCCCGACTCCCAGGTCGGCTGATTCCCCTCCCCGTTGCCGGTGACGGCGAAGATCGAGGCCCCGTCCGAGGCGATCCCGTTCGGCGCCCAGATGGCGCCGCCCTGCCCGGGGGTGCGGTAGTGGAAGAGGGCTCCCGCCGTCGGCGTGGCGAGCGGGAGGCCGAGGATCCATCCCCAGTTGGCGCCGCAGTCCCCGTAGTAGCCCCCGAAGGGGACGTAGACCGTGTCGTCGACCAGCAAGAGCGAGGCCCGCTGCCCCTGGTAGACGGTGTTGAATCCGCTCACGCTGGCGTCGACGTCGATCCGCCAGAGGATCGCGCCGCTGGCCAGGGAGAGACCGAAGAGGGTGTGGTGAGGAGGGCCGGACGAGCTCTGGTCGATCTCCGCGTCGAGAATCATCTGGCCCCGGGACAGGTCGAGCACCGGCGTGCCGGTGACGCCCATCGGGTCGATGTTTCCGCATCCCAGCTGGCTGAGCGGCACCGGCGGTCCGAGCAGCGTGTCCCACAGGATGGCCCCCGAGCTGGCATCGATGGCGTAGACGTGGTTCGCCTCGGTGGCGATGAACACCGCGTCGTTGCCGCCCACGCCGGCCTCGAGGAAGAGCGGCGAGGCATAGACGCGGCCCTGCAGCGCCGGGGCGAAGGAAGGATCGGGCTTCAATCCACCGTCTGCCGCGAGCGCCGACAGCCTGGCGACGGTGAATGCCGGATCCACGGAGACCGCGTCGCGGCTGGGATGGACGGCGAAGGTCGTCACCGCCGAGCCGCCGCCGCTCCCGCCGTCCGGGCCCCCGATGGTCGCCGCCCGGCATCCGGGCAGCGCCGCCAGGAGGAACCCGCCCACGACACGTCGAAGCCGCGATGCCATCTGGGAAGACCCTACCCCTCCAGTCTGTCCGGCGCCGCGCACGTCACTCGCTTCGGAGCGCGACCACCGGATCGAGGTGCGAGGCTCGCCATGCCGGGTAGAACCCGAAGAACACGCCGATCGCCGCCGAGGAGACGAGGGCCGCCCCGGCCGCCGGCCAGGGGATGGCCAGGGGCCAGCCGAGCAGCTTCTCGACGAGGAAGGAGCCGACCACGCTGAGGAGCAGCCCGCCCAATCCGCCGAAGAGGCTGAGCATCACCGCCTCGCCGAGGAACTGGAGCTGGACCGCCCCCTCGGTCGCTCCGACTGCCAGCCGCACGCCGATCTCGTCCGTCCGCTGGGCGACCGAAGCGAGCATGACGTTCATGATCCCCACCCCGCCCACCACCAGGGCGATGGACGCCAGCGTGACCAGCATCAGCTCAAGCGTCCGCGCCATCTGGATCTGAGCGTTGATCGCCTCGTCCGGGCGGCGGATGTTGAAGTCCTCCTCCTCGCCCGGCTGGATGTGGTGCCGCTGCCGCAGGAGGGACCGGATGCTGTCGATGGCCGGGTTCATCGCCTCCCTGGACGCGGCCGAGCAGAGGATGTCGTCCAGGTAGGTGTAGTACCGGCCGAGGATCCTCCCCTGTGCCGTCCTCCACGGCATCAGGATCGTGTCGTCGAGATCCTGCCCGGAGGGAGACTGGCCCTTGGGCGCGAGGACCCCGATGACCTGGAAGAGGAAGCTGTTCACCCGGATGACCTGCCCCACCGGATCCACCGGCCCGAACAGCTCCCGGCGCACCGTCTCGCCGAGCACGGCCACGCTCTGGGCGTGAATGACCTGGTCTTCGGTGAAGAACGAGCCAGACGCCAGGCGCCAGTTCTTGATCTCCAGATATTCGGGCGAGATGCCTCGGTATCGCGTCCCCCAGTTGCGGTTCCCGAACACCACCTGAACGCTGCCGTCGACGTTCTCCGAGCACGCCTTGAGCAGGGGGAGCTCGCGCCGCATGGCCTGGGCGTCCTCGGGAACGAGCGTGTTCATGCCGTGCGTCCCGCTGCGCACGCCGCTCACCGTCCGGGACCCGGCCTCGACCCAGACGAAGTTGTCGCCCAGCTTCTGCAGCTCGGCCTCGCTGCGCTCCGCGCCCGCCTTGCCGATGGCCACCACCCAGATCACCGCCGCCACGCCGATCATGATGCCCAGCGAGGCCAGCGCCGTGCGCAGCTTGTGACGGGCGAGCGCACGCACCGATTCGGTGCACAGCAGCTGCGCCGCGAGGCGGACGCCCGGTGGGACCATCGGCCGGCGACTGTAGCCGCTTCCGGCCGGAACCTTCCCCGGTCACAGGCGGGCGGAGAAGCGAGGCCGGAGCGCCGGGACGAGCGCCAGGGCCGCTCCGAAGAGCAGGTGCCCGACCACCCACGAGCCGGGCATGGTACGCACCGCCGCGCGGAGGGGAGGGTTGACCACCGGGAGCGCGAGGGCGGTGGCGATGACCATGACCACCAGGGCGTAGCCCACGGCGAGGAGCAGCGTCAGGCCCGCGGATCGGGTGTGGGGCAGCAGCGCGCCGAAGAGCAGACCCAGGAGCGCCGCGACGCCGAGATGCAGCGCGAGTCCATAGACCGGCGCCGCGGCGGGCGTCCCGAGATGGACGCGCCCCACGACGGGCGCGCCGAGCAGCTGCAGGGGGACGGTCCAGCTCACGCCCTGCATCGCGGCGGTGCCCACCATCCAGGCCGCCATGGCCAGCCCCCCGATCAGCCCGGCTGCTGCGCCCGCCTTCAGGGACGGGCCGATGGTGCCCGGCCAGACGCGCGGCTCCTCGTGAGCAAGGTTCATCATCGTTGGATGACCTCCACGTCGGTGGCCACCGGCACTCCGGCCTCGACCACGTAGACGGCCTTCACTCGAGTTCCGGCCGCCAGCCCACCCACCCGCAGCTGTCCGCCCTCGAGGAGGTAGCGGGTGCGCCGGTCCAGACGGAGCTCGCTCGGCCCGGTCCGCTCCGGACGCAGCGTCAGCCGGTCCGAAGAGTAGGTGCTCACCCGTCCGACGACCATGCCTCCCTGACCGAGCTCGCGTACGCCCTGGGCTGCACTGTTGACCGCCTGGTCTGCCTTGTCCTTGGCCCGTGCAGCGGCCGTCTCGGCCGCGTCCTGCGCCTTCTCCACGCTGGAACGGACCTCGGAGGCCGCCTCGCTGGCCATCTCCTTCGCGTCGGTGGCAGCGGCCTTCGTGGAATCGGTGGCCTCGGAGGCGGCGCCCTTCGCCTGGGCCACCGCTTCCTTGACCGGACGGCTGTCTTCCCGGCGACAGCCGAGCAGCGCCACGCCGGCGAGGACGAAAATGGGAACGGTCGATGTGTGCACGGGTCGAGTCCTCCTCCGGTAGAGGTAGGCACGGGACAGTGAAAGGGAACCCCTCGCCCGGCACACACGCACGCACCACGGCTTGTCTCGAGGGGAGGGAATGCCCACCGTTCAACGAAAGGAGCCTGTCATGCCCGAGAAGTCGACCCGGCGGCTCGTCGCACGTGCCAAGCGGCGAGGAGCCCGCGCCTCCACCCTGGCCGGAGCGTTCGTGCGCGAGGAGATGCACCACCGGAGGACGCGGAAGCACGGCCGGATGTCGCGCCAACAGGCGATCGCGGTGGGCCTGTCCAAGGCGCGGCAATCAGGGATCCGCGTTCCAGGGAAGCCCCGCTCGAGGCGTCGGCGCTCCGGCCGATAGACGCCGGCCGCCACGCCCGCCGCGAGCGCTGCCGCCGGGATGACCGTGATCGACTCGCACTGCCACCTCGACGTTGCGGTGTTCGACCAGGATCGTAGCGAAGCCTTGGTGCGCGCCTGGAGCCAGGGCGTGGAGGGCGTCCTCATCCCGGCTCTGGGTCCGGCCTCGTGGGATGGCCTCTTGGTGTGGCCGAAGACGGACGCGCGCATCCAGGTGGCGCTCGGCATCCATCCCTGGCTGCTTCATCAGTGGCCGGCGAGCGAGGACGGCCTGTATCTGGAAAAGCTCGATGCGCTGCTCGGCCAGGGGGTGGCCTGCGCCATCGGAGACTGCGGGCTCGACCGGTCGAGCGCCCGGCTGGCGTCGCTGGACCGCCAGATCAAGGTGCTCGACGGCCACCTCCGGCTGGCGCGCAAGCACCGCCTCCCCCTGGTGCTCCACTGCCGTCGTGCGCACGCGCCGCTCGAGCTGTGGCTCCGCCGCGTCCGCCTTCCCGAGGCGGGTGCAGTGCTGCACGATTACACCGGCGGTGCGGCTCGGGTGGCGGGCTACAGCGCCCGGGGCTGCTGGTTCGGCTTCGCCGGGTCGGTCACCTGGCCCGAGGCGCGGCGGCGCGTCGAGGCGCTCCGCGTCGTCCGGCACGACCGGCTCCTGGTCGAGACCTGCGCTCCCAAGCACACCCCGGTTCCCCACCGGGGAAAGCGCTCGGAGCCGTCCTTCCTCGTCCCGATCGTGGATGCGATGGCCCGGTACAGAAGCGAGGCCCCGGGCGAGTTGGCGAGACGCCTCTCCGACAATGCTCGACGCTTCTTCGGACGGCCCTTCTACATGAATGGAGGAGCGTCCTCGGTGCTCACTCCTTCGGCTTAGTGCCCGTTCCGGGCTCCGGGCCGGTCTCCTCGCCTCCGGTCACCTGCTCGCCGCCGGCCTCGGGGGCGGAGGGACTCCGCGGGGCGGAAGCGGCCGCCAGCTCACGTTCGATGCCGAAGAGCCAGGTATCGACCTGCGCCTCCGCCTCGGCGAAGGTGAGGGCGTAGGCCTCCTTGACCAGCCGTACCAGGGAGGGGCGGTCGCCGGTGAGCTGCCTCACCGCTTCCGGACGGAGGCGCGGCCAGTAGAGCGCCACCCTCGGTCGGTAAGCCGCCCACCGGTCCTGAACGATGCGCCAGCGTGGATTGACCATGCTCGCTTTCCGGTGATCAGCCCGCGCGGCGCCCGAGCAGCAGGGACATGGCGGCGAGGATGAGGAAGACGACGAAGAGAATCTTTGCCATGCCGGCCGCGCTGGCGGCGATGCCGGCGAAGCCCAAGACTCCGGAGACGAGCGCGATGATGAAGAAGACGGCCGCCCAGTAGAGCATGGCTCCTCCAGTCTGTTGTCCGAGGGGAAAGGTAGGCATCGTCCGACGCCGGGTAACCCCCTAGGCGGCGCACTGGGAAGCGACCAGCGGAGCGAGGGCCACCCGCAGCTTCGCCTTGGCCCGCAGCTCGAGCTGCCGGGCGCGCTCGCGCGAGAAGCCGAACTGCTCGGCCAGGATGGCCAGCGTGGGAGGGTCGTCCTCCAGCAGCCGCCGCTCGGCGATGAAGCGCTCGCGGGCATCGAGCGAGCGGAGGGCGTGCTGGACGGCCAGCGCCAGCTGACGGTGCCACTCCCCCTGCGCCACCAGCTCGTCGGGGAGCGGGTCCGTCGAGGCCAGATCCTCCCCGGTGGTCGTATCGGCGCCGGGGTGCGCCGGAGCGTCGAGAGAAGCGTCCCGGGAAGTCATCCGGAGCCGCGTCTCCTCGAGCTCCGCCGGTTCCACACCCAGGGCTCGCGAGAGCGCCAGCGCCTGGTGTTCGCGGTCGTTGTTGTGGGCGTCGATGCGGCGGATGGCCCTGGACAGGCCGAAGAAGACCCGCCGCTGAGCCTGGGTGGTCCCCATCTTCACCAGCGACCAGCTGCGGAGCACGTAAGCTTGCAGCTGGGCACGGATCCACCACACGGCGAAGGAGATGAGGCGGCTCCCGCGCTCCGGATCGAACCGTTCCACGGCCTGCATCAGGCCGAGGGAGGCTTCCTGGACCAGATCGGTCATCGGCATCCCGGGTGCCCGGTAGGCCTTGGCCACCTTGATCGCGAAGCGGAGATTGGATTCGACGAGCGTCCTGCCGGCGCGGTGGTCCCCGCCCCGGTAGCGACGGCCCAGCTCCCGCTCCTCCTCCGCGGTGAGCAGGCGGTGGCGCGCCACTTCGGAGAAGTACTGGCGGAGCACGCGCTCGTCGTCGGCGTTGGCCTGGGGTGTCTCGCGTCTCATGCAGTCCTCCTGCGGAAACGTGCTCGGGGAAGCAAACGTGCTTGCTGGGAGAGCCCGGGCGCGGTCCCTGCCAGATGCATGCCGCCCTGTCGCCCTCGGCGTTTGAGGCGGCTTCCCCGGGTCCGCGGCCTGGGGCAATTTGCCCCGGGTGTGGCACGCTGGCCGGTGATCCGGCCGCCCGGGCGCCTCACCGAGCGTCCCGCTGCGATGAGGAATGACGATTGCACTCGAAAGGAAACCGTCGAGGAGGAGCGATGCGGTCGCTGGCGACGCGGACGACGGGAGCGCTGCGGGGTGCGGTGGACGCGCTCCGCCGCTCGGTCTCCCGGCCCCTCGAGCAGAAGGTTCTCGCCGCCCTGCTCTCACCGCTGCTCGTCCTGGTGGTGGCCATCTTCGCTTATCGAGGCGTCGGCGACGTGGGCGAGACCCAGGCCTGGGTCACCCGGAGCCGCGAGGTGATCGACATCCTGCAGCGCATCCAGCTCGGGCTGGTCGACTCGGAGACCGAGGAGCGGGCCTACCTGATCACCCACAACGAGGAGTACTTCACCCGGCAGCAGGCGGCGACGAAGCGGGTGCGGGCCCTGCTCGACATCCTCTCCTCCCTGGAGGGGGACAACGCGCTCCAGCGCAGCCGCGCGGCCGAGGTCCGTGCACGCTGCGACACGAAGCTGGCCCAGCTCGACCGCACCCTGAGCCTGTTCCAGGAGCAGGGATTGAACGGTGTGAGCCAGTTCATCCTCACCGGCGAGGGAAGGCGGAACATGGAAGAGGCACGGCGCGCGATCACCCAGATGATCGACGCCGAGCGGGACCTGCTCATCGAGCGCACCAACCAGCGGGACCGCGACGTGGCCTACACCAACTGGGTCATCGCTGCCGGAAGCCTGGCCGCCATCCTCGCCGCGGTAGTGGTCAACATCGGCATCCGGCGGGACGTGCTGCTCCAGCGCCGCAACCAGTCGCTCCTCGAGGAGCAGGCGGCGCAGCTGGAGGTCCAGCGCAACAGCCTGGGGGAGAGCGAGCGGGCGCTGGGGCGGCAGCTGGCAGCGGAGCGGAGCCTGACCGAGCGGCTGGCGGCGGCGAACACCGCGGCGGAGACCGCCCTCGCCGAGCGCAATGCCGCCAGCGCGGCCCTGGAGCGCAGCAACCGGGAGCTGAACCAGTTCGCCTACGTCGCCTCGCACGATCTGAAGGCACCGCTGCGCGGCATCGCCAATCTCGCGCAGTGGGTGGAGGAGGACCTCGGCCCGGCGATGACCGACGCCTCCCGGGAGCACATCCGGGTGCTCCTCAGCCGGGTGAGACGCATGGAGGCGCTCATCGACGGCATCCTCGCCTATGCGCGGGCCGGGCGGGGGAGGGGGAACCGCGAGGAGATCGACGTCGGCCAGCTGGTGCGCGACGTTCTCGAGCTGCTCGCTCCGGCTCCGGCCACCTTCGACATCGAGGTTCCGGAGCGGTTCCCGCGCGTCAGCGCGGAGCGCGCCCCCTTCCAGCAGATCTGGATGAACCTGCTCGGGAATGCGCTCAAGCACGCCCGCCGGGAGGGCGCCCGGGTTCAGGTGCGCGCCGAGGATCGCGGCGCCCAGTGGGAGTTCACCGTGGCGGACAACGGGCCGGGGGTGGCGCCGCAGTACCAGCAGCGCATCTTCGGCATCTTCCAGACGCTCGCCGCCAGGGACAAGGTGGAGGGCACGGGCATCGGCCTGGCCACGGTGAAGAAGCTGGTGGAGAGCGAAGGAGGGCGGGTGTGGGTGGAGTCCCAGGTGGGCCAGGGGGCAACGTTCCACTTCACCTGGCCCAAGGGTCAGGCCCTCTCGTGAGCCCGGGACCGCTCAACATCCTGCTCGTCGAGGACGACGCGGTCGACGTGATGAACGTGCAGCGCGCGTTCCAGCG
>Ga0335082_10005581_pt1 | contig 13759 bp, 12 predicted proteins | sample Lox_Sample_41_FD_206718 | JGI IMG/M metagenome (GOLD analysis project Ga0335082, IMG submission 206718) | Soil microbial communities from Loxahatchee National Wildlife Refuge, Florida, United States - Lox_Sample_4.1 | ecosystem: Environmental > Terrestrial > Soil > Wetlands | place: USA... | reverse complement strand
CGCCGATCGGCGGCCGGGGTTCAAGGGCGGAGCGCGACTATGGAATGCCCCGCCCGGTGCGCCGGGAGGCGCGCGGCGCGACCACAAGGAGGAACTGTTGGGCCCGTATCTCGTCGGTGTCGACATCGGCGGCACCTTCACCGACTGCGTCGTTCTCGACCGCGCCGGCAACATCACCGCCACCAAGTCCGCCTCGACCCCGGGGAATTTCGCCGACGGCATGCTCGCGGCGATGCGGGTCGCGGCCGAGCGGCTCGGCCTCCGGTTCGAGGCCTTTTGCGAGCGCATCTCGGTGCTCACCCACGGCACCACCGTCGGCACCAACGCGCTGATCCAGCGGAAGGGCGCGAAGGTCGGGCTGATCACGACCAAGGGGCACGAGGACGCGATCCACATCATGCGCGGCTCGCGCGGGGTGACATCGCGCGACATCGCGAAGGTGGTCCACTTTCCGGAGAGCCAGAAGCCCGATCCGATCGTGCCGAAGCGCCTAGTGCACGGGGTCTCCGAGCGGGTCGACTGCTTCGGCGAGGTCGTCGTGCCGCTCAACGAGCCGGACGCGGAACGCGCGATCCGCGAGCTGCTCGCCGCCGGCTGCGACGCGATCGCGATCTGTTTCCTGTGGTCGTTTCGCAATCCCGGCCACGAGCGGCGCGTCCGCGACATGGTCCGTGCGATCGCGCCGGGCGTCTTCGTGTCGTGCTCGATCGACATCGCGCCGAAGTGGGGCGAGTACGAGCGCACGACCGCGACCGTGCTGAACGCGTACATCGGCCCGGTGATGTCGCGCTATCTTTCCAGCCTCGACCGCGAGCTGAAAGCGCACCATTACAGGCAGCCGCTGCAGATCACGCAGTGCGGCGGCGGCTCGATCTCGGTCGACAAGGCGATGGATTCGCCCCTGCTGACGCTCGACTCCGGCCCGGTGTCGGGCGTCACCGGTTCGGTGTTCTTCGGCAAGCTGATCGGCGTGCCGGACCTCATCACCACCGACATGGGGGGCACGTCGTTCGACGTCGGCATCATCGCCGGCGGGCAGCCCGAGTACTCGTTCATCTCGAACGTCATCCAGTACGACTACTTCCTGCCGAAGGTCGACATCCAGGCGATCGGCTCCGGCGGCGGCAGCCTCGCGCGCGTGAACGAGTTCAGCCGGACGCTGACGGTGGGCCCGGACAGCGCCGGCGCGGACCCCGGTCCGGCGTGCTACGGGAAGGGCAACCCGACGCCCACGGTGACCGACGCCGATGTCGTGCTCGGCTACATCGACCCCGACAACTTCCTCGGCGGGCGGATGAAACTCGACAAGGCAAGCGCGGTGGCCGCGGTGAAGTCGGTCGCCGACAAGCTCGGCCTCTCCCTCGCGCAGGCGGCGAGCGGGATCGCCACGATCGCCGAGTTCAAGATGGCCGACATCATCCGCAAGATGACGGTCGAGAAGGGTCACGACCCGCGCGACTTCGTGCTGTTCGCCTTCGGCGGCGCGGGGCCGGTGCACGCCGCCGTGTTCGGCGCGGAGCTCGGCGTGCGGAAGGTGATCGTGCCGCTGCGCGAGATCGCCTCGACCTGGTGTGCGTTCGGCGCCGCGGCGGCCGACATCCTTCATGTCTACGAGCAGGTCGACATCCAGGGCTCACCGTTCGACCCGGCGCGGGTCAACCGGGTGCTCGAGGAGCTCCAGGCGCGCGCCGAGGCGCAGATGGAAACCGACGGCATCGCGCCGTCGCGCCGGAAGTTCAGCTTCTCGCTCGACATGCGCCACCGCGGCCAGATCAACGAGGTCGAGGTGATGCTGCCCGAGGGGCGGCTGGAAGGTGACTTTGCCGAGCCGCTCCGCCAGCGCTTCTACGACCGCTACGAGCAGCTCTACGGGCGGGGCTCCTCCTACCGCAACGCGCGGCTCGAGATCGTGACGATGCGCGTGCGGGCGACCGCCGCCACCCCGCGGCCGAAGCTCACGAAAGCGCGCAGACTCTCGGCCGCGATCCCGAAGGCGGCAAAGCGCGGCACCCGTCCGATCTACTGGGCGGAGCCGAAGCGCACGGTCAAGACGCCGATCTTCGACGGCGCGGCGCTCCGACCAGGCAACCGCCTCAAGGGCCCATGCGTTGTCGAGACGTCGCAGACGAACGTCGTCGTGCCGCCGGGGCGCACGCTGCGGGTGGATGCCTTCGGCAACTTCGAGATCCTGTTCTAAGTGAGGCGGCAATGCCCAAGCTGAGCGAGATGAAGGGCGTCAAGTTCGACGGCAAGACCTACGGCTACGTCCCGCCGAAGAAGCTGTCGATCGCAAGCAAGCTCAAGCTCCATACGAAGTACGCGAAGGCGATCGACCCGATCACCTACGAGGTCGTCCGCCATTCGCTCTGGCATGTCAACGAGGAGCACGGGGCGACCATCCAGCGCATCTCGGGATCGCCGGTGGCGATGTACGCGCTCGACCTCAACCCGTCGATCCTGACCGAGGACGGCGAGTTCGTGTACTTCGGGCCGTACATGCAATACATGTCCGGCGTCACCGACACCCAGGTCAAGTGGATCCTCGAGTACCGGAGCGACAACCCGGGGATCAGGGACGGCGACATGTTTCTCGCCAACGACCCGTGGGTGGGCGCGGCGCACCAGCAGGACGTGATGCTGATCTGCCCGGTGTTCTGGAAGGGTGAGCTCTTCTGCTGGGTCACCAACTGCCTGCACCAGTACGACATCGGCGGCAAGACGCCGTCCTCCTTCTGCGGCTCGGCCGAGAACGCGTTCGAAGAAGGCATCTGCCTGCCGCCGATCAAGATCGTCGAGGGCAACGAGATCCGGCGCGACATCGAGGAGGCGTATCTGCGCGCCTCGCGCAAGCCCGACGCGGTCGCGCTCGACTTCCGCGCCCAGCTCGCCGGCAACACGACCGCGCGCGAGCGCATCCTGCGGCTCATCAAGCGCTACGGCCCGGAGGTCGTGAAGGGCGTGATGAAGCGCATCCTCGACAACGCCGAGCGCGCCTTCCTCGACAAGCTGAAGCGCCTGCCCGACGGCATCTGGCGCGATCGCACCTACGTCGAGTGCTGTCGTCCGGGCGACCGGCGGACCCACACCGTGATGTTGACCCTGCGCAAGCAGGGCAAGCGGCTCGTCTTCGAGAACGAGGGCACCGCGCCGCAGGACGGCGCGATGAATGCCACCTTCTCCGGCTGGCGCGGCGCGATCATGGTGGCGCTGAACCAGCTCCTCTGCTGGGACCAGTACTTCGCCATCGGCGGTGCGCTCCGCCACGTCGAGTTCGACCCGACGCCCGGCACGTTCAACTGCGCGACCTTCCCGGCCTCGGTGTCGACCGCGCCGGTGCAGGCAATGGAGATCTCGCTCTACCCCGCCTACAACGTGCTCTCGAAGATGCTCTTCAGCGATCCGCGCATGCGCGAGGACATCATGTGCATCGGCGGGACGAGCCAGTGGCCGGCGACGCTCTTCCGCGGCATCGACCAGTGGGGCGATCGCTACGGCTACATCCTGGTCGACCCGATCGGCGGTGCGATCGGGGCGTTTTCGGTCGGCGACGGCATCTCGAACGGCGGACAGTCGCGCACGCCGATCTGCCGGCTGCCGAACGTCGAGCACAACGAGCAGTCTTTCCCGCTGCTCGTGCTCTACCGGAAGGAAGTCGTCGACTCGGGCGGCGCGGGCCGCTGGCGGGGCGGACTCTCGGCCGAGACCTGCTTCGTGCCGCACCACACGTCCGTCATCACCCACGACACGCTGTCCTCCGGCAACGCGATCCCGACCTCGACCGGAATGATGGGCGGCTATCCGGCGACCGTGAACGTCTACAAGTTCAAGCGCGACACCGACATCAGGGCGCGGCTCGCGAAGCGCGAGCTGATCGGGGATATCGCCGACGTCACGGGAACGACCGTCGAGCTCGGCCTGCGGCAGGAGAACTTCCTCCAGCACCCGGTTGACGTGTACTCGGTGATCTGGACCGCAGCCGGCGGCTTCGGCGACCCGACGGAGCGCGACCCCGAGCGGGTCTGGCGCGACGTCGTCGAGAACAAGGCGGTCTCGCTCCAGGCGGCGCGCGAGATCTACGGCGTGGTGGTCACCGCGGACGAGCGGCTGGACCTCGAGGCGACCCGGCGGCTCCGCGCCGAGCGCCGCGACGCGCGACGGCGGAGGACCGGTGCGGTCAGGACGCTCGACGGGAAGGTGGTTGCGCGGATCTCCGACAACCTGGAGGTCCGCAAGGCGAATGGCAGCCTGCACACTTGTTGTGCAAAGTGCGCCGCCGACCTCGGCCCCGTCCGCGCGAACTACAAGGACGCCTGCGAGCGGATGGACCGGGAGATCAGCGCATCCAATCCGAACGTCGGCGACTGGCGCCGCTACATCGACGAGCGGCCGGTGTTCAGGCAGTTCTTCTGCCCGGGCTGCGGGGCGCTGATCGAGAACGAGATCGCCCGCGAGGGCGACGAGGTGCTGCGCGACATCGAGGTCGACCTGCGCTGACCTGACGCGCGCGATAATCCCGGACGTTCACACCCGCCGGGCGTTGACACCCAGCGAATGCTGGTGTCAGCATCCGGCTCGCTAGTCAACGAGTCAGTTGGAGGAGGAGCTTTCATGAAGGCACTACGATTCCTGGCCCTCGCGGCCGCGGCGCTGCTGTTCGCGGGCGTCGCCGCAGCGCAACAGCCGATCAAGATCGGCATCGGCATCGCCCAGACCGGCCCGCTCGGCGGTGGCGGCAAGGCCGCCCTGCTCGCGCTCAACATGTGGGTCGACGACGTGAATGCCCGGGGCGGGCTGCTTGGTCGCAAAGTGCAGCTGATCGCCTATGACGACCAGTCGAACCCGGCGACGACCCCCGGCATCTATACCAAGCTGCTCGACGTCGACAAGGTCGACCTGCTGATCGCGCCCTATGGGACGAATCCCACGGCGCCGATCATGCCGCTCGTGAAGCAGCGCGACCTGCTGCTGATGGGCAACTTCTCGTTCGACGTCAACGCACAGATCAAGCACGACAAGTGGTTCAACAACGCGCCGTGGGGCGCGGGCGCGGTGCAATGGGGCGGGACGTTCCTCGAGGCCGGCAAACAGCTCGGCGCCAAGACGATCGCGTTCCTCGCCGCGGACGCCGAGTTCGCGCAGAACCTCTGCACCGGCGGGCGGGCGATCGCGAAGGCGATCGGCCTGCAGAACGTCTACGACCAGAACTACCCGCCGAACACGGTCGACTTCTCCTCGATGCTGCGCGCCGTGCGCAACGCCAAGCCCGAGATCGTGTTCATCTGCTCCTACCCGTCGGAGTCGGCGGCGATGGTGCGCGCGGTGAACGAGATCGGCGTCGGTCCGTCCGTGAAGCTGATCGGCGGCGGGATGGTCGGCCTGCAGTTCGCGCCGATCATGGAATCGCTCGGACCGATGCTGAACGGCTTCGTGAACTACAACAGCTACGTGCCCGAGAAGACGCTCGACAACCCGGGCATCCGCGAGTTCCTCGCCAAGTACCGCACGCGCGCGATCGCGGAGAAGGTGGACCCGCTCGGGTTCTATCTGCCGCCCTACAACTACGCGATCGGTCAGATGATCGAGCAGGCGGTCACTGCGACGAAGAGCCTGGATCAGAAGGTGCTCGCCGACTATATCCACAAGAACGAGATGAAGACCATCGTCGGCAACATCCGCTACGACGCGGTGGGCGAGTGGGCGACGCCGAAGATGGTCATGGCGCAGTTCCGGGGCATCAAGGGCAAGGATCTCGAGCAGTTCCGCCAGCCCGGGAAGCAGGTGATCATTGCGCCGGCGGCGATCAAGACGGGCGACGTGCTGCCGTTCGACAAAGCGCGCAACTAGGCGACGGACCTTTCCACTTCTCCGCGGCCCGGCCGCGCAGCCGGGCCGGGCCGCGGCTTGCGCGTAGCCGGCGCGGGGCCGCTGGAGACACGCTTGGACATCGAGCTTCTCTACGAGGCGATCCTCGCCGGCATCCTCCTCGGCTGCTTCTACGCTGCGGTGAGCCTCGGGCTGTCGATCGCCTTCGGGTTGCTCGACGTCCCGCACATCGCCCACCCGGCGTTCCTGGTGCTCGGCGCATTCGCCACCTACGTGCTGGTCGGTCACGGCCTCGACCCGATCCTCGGCGGGGTGCTGCTGATGCCGCTGTTCTTCGTTCTCGGCCTCGGCGTCTACCAGTTCTACTACGTGACCTTCGAACGGCGCGGGACCGACCAGGGCCTGCGCGGCCTTGCGTTCTTCTTCGGCATCGCGTTCATTGTCGAGGTGCTGCTGATCCTGCGCTTCGGCGTCGACCAGCGCATGGTCGAGGCGCCGTACATCGGCCAGAGCCTGGAGCTCGGCGACACGCGCGTGCCCTGGCGCATGATCGTGGCGTTCGGGGTGGCGCTCGTGCTGATGCTCGGGCTCACGATCTTTCTCTCGCGCACCTTCATCGGCCGCGCGATCAAGGCGGTGGCGCAGGACGAGGGCGCGCTGCGGCTGATGGGCGCCGACCCGGTGCGGATCAAGCGCCTCGCATTCGGGCTCGCGGTCGCGATCACGGCGCTCACCGGCGCCCTGCTGATCGTGGTGGGGCCCGTCGACCCCGGCTTGGGTCGCATCTACATCGGGCGCACGTTCTGCGTGGTCGTGCTCGGCGGACTCGGCAGCGTGCCCGGGACCATCGTGGCTGGACTCATCCTCGGCGTCGTCGAGTCGATCGTGCTCTCCACCGCTGGGGCCGCCTGGGCGCCGGCGGTCGCCTTCGGCATCCTGCTCCTCGTGCTCGCGGTCCGGCCCGCGGGTCTTTTCGGTCGCTAGCCCCGCCGCGATGAGCACCGGGACGGTACGCTTTCTGATCGGTGCGGCGATCTTCCTCGCGCTCGCCTACGGGCTGACGCGACTCGTTTCGAACGAGTACGTCTTCTTTGCGCTGTACGTCGTGCTCCAGTTCATCGTGCTCGCGACCGCATGGAACATCCTGGGCGGCTACGCGGGCTACGTGAACTTCGGGTCGGGCGCGTTCTTCGCCGTCGGGGCCTATACCGGCGTCGCGCTGTACAAGGCGTTGGCGACGCCGATCCTTCTCCAGGTCGTGGCCGGCGCCTTCGTGTCCGGGCTGCTTGGCCTTGCCGTCGGGGCGCTCAGCCTGCGGCTGCGAGGGATCTTCTTCTCGATCGCCACCGTGGCGGTCGCGATCGTCCTCGAAACCGTGGTGGTGAACACGCCTTACCTCGGCGGTGCCAAGGGGTTGCCGATCCTGCGGCCCGAGCCGCCGGCGCTGTTTCACAGCTACCTCGAGTGGACGTTCTTCCTGATGGCCATGCTCGCGGTGCTCGCGGTGTTCTGCGCCCGCTACGTCGAGACGTCCTGGATCGGCCGCGGCCTGCGCGCGATCCGCGACAACGAGGGTGCGGCCGAATGCTCGGGCGTGCCGACCCTCAAGCTCAAGCTCTTTGCGGCGACGCTCTCTGGCGCGCTGATGGGCGCCGCGGGCGCGCCGTTCGCGCTCTACCTCTCGTTCATCGAGCCGACCTCGGTGTTCAACCTCAACTACGCGGTGTCGGCGCTCGCGATGCCGATCATCGGCGGCATGTCGCACTGGATCGGGCCGGTCATCGGCGCGGTGCTCCTCGGGACGGTGCAGCAGCTCGTCACGGTGACGATCTCCTCCGAGCTGAACGTGCTTGTCGTCGGCGTGCTGCTGGTGCTGTTCGTGGTCGGTGCGCCGGACGGAATCCTCGGCCTCGTGCGGAAGCTCCGGCGCCCGAAGGCGGCGTCGGCGGCGGGGGCGGCGGCGTGAGCGCGCCGGGCCGCCCCAAGCGCGAACCCCGAGCACGGAGCGCGAGGATGGTCCGATGAGCGACACGCTCCTCGCGGTGCAGAGCGTGTCCAAGCACTTCGGCGGCTTCACCGCGCTGTCGGAGGTGAGCGTCGACATCCGGCGCGGCGAGCGCTTCGGGCTGATCGGGCCGAACGGCTCGGGCAAGACGACGCTGATCAACTGCATCTCCGGCGCGCTGCGAAACGACAGCGGCGCGATCCGCTTCGAGGAGCGCGAGATCTCGCGCCTGCCTGCCTATCAGCGGACCCGCCTCGGCATCGCGCGCAGCTTCCAGCTGCCGCGCCCGTTCTCCAGCATGTCGGTGCTCGAGAACCTGGTCGTGCCGCTCGAGTACGTCGTCCACCGCGGATCGCTCCACACCGCCGATACGCACCGGGAGGCGATGGAGATCCTCCGCAGCATCGGCCTCGCGGACAAGGCGCAGACGCTCGCGAGCCGGCTCACGCAGGTCGAGCTGCGCAAGCTCGAGCTCGCGCGCGCGATGGCGGCGCGGCCGCGCCTCCTCATTTCCGACGAGGCGATGGCGGGGCTTTCCTCCGCCGAGGTCGACGAGATCCTCGCGATCCTCTTCCGGCTGAACGAAGCCGGGATCACGATCATCATGATCGAGCACATCATGCACGCCGTGATGCGCTTCTCGCAGCGCGTGATGTGCCTCGACGCGGGCCGGATCATCTGCGAGGGCACGCCGGCGCAGACCGTGGCGAACGCCGACGTCCAGAGGGCCTACCTTGGCACTTAGGCTCGCGGTGAAGGACGTGGAGGCGGGCTACGGCGCGGTGCGCGCCCTGCAGCGCGTCTCGCTCGACATCAACGAGGGCGAGACGGTCGTGCTGCTCGGGACGAACGGCAACGGCAAGAGCACGCTGATGAAATGCCTGATGGGCGCGGTGCGGCCGACGCGCGGCGAGATCACGCTCGAGCTCGACGGCCGGACCGTGAACCTGGTCGGCATGCATACCGAGGCGATCGTGAGCCTCGGCATGGCGATGGTGCCCGAAGGCCGGCGGCTCTTCCCCAAGCTCACCGTCGAGGAAAACCTGCTCCTCGGAGCGTTCCGGCCGCTGGCGCGGAGCGCCATCCACAAGAATCTCGCCTTCTGCTACGGGTCGTTCCCGGTGCTGAAGGAGCGCCGGCGCCAGCTCGCCGGCAACATGAGCGGCGGCCAGCAGCAGATGCTCGCGATCGCCCGCGCACTCATGTCGGCGCCGCGGATCCTGCTCGTCGACGAACCCTCGGTCGGTCTGTCGCCGCTGCTCGTGCAGCACACGGTCACCATGATCAAGCAGCTCAAGGACGAGTTTCACCTCACCGTGCTCATGGCGGAGCAGAACTTCCAGCAGGCGATCCGCATCGCCGATCGCGGCTACATCATCGTCCACGGCGAAATCGTGTTCGAAGGGAAGAACGCCGACGCCCTCCGTGACAACGAGCTGGTGAAGAGCCTTTACCTCGGGGCCTGAGCGATGACGACTCCCCGTTCGCTGCCCGACCGCGTTCCCTACTCCGCGATCGTCGACCGGCCGCCGCTGAAGCTCCCGGGCGGGGCGCGGATGGTCGTCTGGACGATCGTCAACGTCGAGCACTGGTCGATCGAGCGGGCGATGCCGCGCACCGTGCTGCCGCCGCCGATGGGGCAACCGCTCCTCCCCGACCTCCCGAACTGGGCCTGGCACGAGTACGGCAACCGGGTCGGGTTCTGGCGCCTGTACGACTGCATGCAGAAGTTCGGCATCACGCCGAGCCTCGCGCTGAACGGAATCGTCTGCAAGAGCCATCCGCGCATCGCGCAGGCGGCGAAGGATGCCGGCTGGGAGTTCATGGCGCACGGCTACGTCCAGGGCCCGATGCACAAGGTCGACGACCAGCGCGCCGCGATCCGCGACACGATCGCGGCCATCGGCGAATTCACCGGGAAGGCGCCGCGCGGCTGGGAGAGCCCGGGACTCACCGAGACGAACGAGACGATCGACTTCCTCGCCGCGGAGGGGATCGAGTACGTGGCCGACTGGGTGCTCGACGATCAGCCGGTGTACGTCGCGACCGCGCACGGGCCGGTCGTGTCGATCCCCTACACCGTCGAGACGAACGACATCCCGATGATGCTGATCCAGCATCACGGCGCCGAGGAAATGCTGAAGCGCGGCGTCGACCACTTCGACCGGCTGTACGAGGAGAGCGCGAAGATCACGCGCGTCATGGCGATCAGCGTGCATCCGTACATCTCCGGTGTGCCGCACCGGATCGGCCACCTCGAGCGCCTGTACGCGCACATCAGGTCGAAGCCGGGTGTGGCGTTCTGGACCGGGGAGAGGATCCTCGACTGGTACCGGACGCAGGTCCCGGCACCGGGCGCGTAACCTGCGGCGGTGATGCGGCTGCTGGCGGTGCTGCTCCTATCGTCAACGCTCGCTCACGCGGCGCCGGCGGTGCAGACGCGTCAGGTGACGCTCGCCGAGCACGCGACTGCGGTCGACCTCTACCTGCCCGATGCGTCTTCGCCGCGCGGGCTCGTGGTGATCGCGCACGGCTTCACTCGCTCGCGCGCGCGGCACGTCGTGCTCGCCCGCCGGCTCGCCGACGAGGGGTTTGTCGTCGCGGTCCCGGACCTGCCGTACTGGACGCGCGCGCACGGGAATGCCGACGCGATCGTGGCCCTCGTGAAAGCGGTCGAAGCCGAGCGCGGGCTCGACGCACGGCCGGTCGTGCTGATCGGAACCTCAGCGGGTGGGCTCGCGTCGCTACTCGCCGCCGATCGCGTGCCGCGGCTCGCGCTCTGGGTGGGTCTCGACCCGGTGGACACCTTGGGCGTCTCGGAAACGGCCGCACGCAATCTGCAGGTGCCGGCGGTCGTGATACGCGGCCCGAGCAGCCCGTGCAACGCGGGCGGCAGCGCGAAGCGGATCGCCGGCTGGCTCGCGAACCTGCGCACCGATCTGCGCGTCGACGATGCTTCGCACTGCGACTTCGAGGACTCGACCACCGCGCGCTGTGAAACGTTCTGCGGCGCCTCGGAGCCGGCGCGACAGGCGTTTATCGTCGATGCCGCGGTGAAAGCGGTGACCGGCGTGCTGCCGGGACGAGCCGCGGACGATTGAGGAGGGGCCGCCCGCTCACGGAGCGAGCGGCCCGAACTGCCCAGAGATCAGCAGGATCTGCCCAGGCGCATGGCGAGCGTCGAGTCGCACCCATAGGTCGTCATCGGCGGAACCATGGGAGACTCGCGCGTCCACTGCGACGAGGCCGCCACAGGCTGGGGCGCCATTGGCTTTTGTGCGCATCCGGTGGCGAGGAGGACGAGGAGAACGACAGCGCCGGCTTGCAGAAATCTCATGACAGGCTCCAGGTTAGCGTTAGGTTGATCCTCCCCACACCTCCGGGCGCTGCGAGCACGGTAGGTTCCGTCGTCGCGGGATCACGATTGCGTCCCTTGCGCGCCGGGTACGATAAACCCGCCGCGGCGAGATGACAAGTTTGAAAGCGGCGCCGCGTGCGCTCAGGCGACCGCCTCGACCGCGCCGCTCCGCGTCGACTTCACGATCGCCTCGAGCGCGCTCACGGTGGCGATCATCTGGTCGTGCGGCACCGGGTAGCGCGCCCGGCCCTCGATCGCGTCCGCGAACGCCTCGAGATTGGCGAGCACTGCGGCTGCCGGCGCGTAGTCGATCGAACGCTTCGCCTCGCCGCGGAGCGCGGTGGTGAGGGTCCAGCCCTGCGGCGATTCCGGATGCGCCTTGTCGCGTACCTCCGCCCAGCCCTTCGATCCGTAGACCGCGACGCGGCCGTCGAACGGCGTGGCAAGGATCGCGCTGATCAGCGCGTGCCCGCCGCTCCGGAAGCGCAGCAGGACCGCGAGCGTGTCGCCGTTCGCGAGCGGGCTGCCGAGCTGCTGCACGCTCGCGTACGCGCTCTCCGCCGGCCCCATCAGGCTCACCGAGAGATCGACGAGGTGGATGCCGGTGGCCGTGAGCGGGCCCGCCGGTGCTTCCTTCGTCGAGAGGCGCCAGTTGTCGGCGGCGAGCGCGAGGAACTTGTCCTGGCTGAAGTTCGCCTCGATCTGCAAGAGCGTTCCGAGCGCGCCGCTCTGCGCGAGCCGCGCGACTTCGACGAGCGGCGGCTCGAAGCGCTTCTCGTGTCCGACTGCAAGCGCGACGCTGTTCGCCTTCACCGCATCGATCGCCCGCAGAACGTCGGCGCGCGAGAGCGAGAGCGGCTTCTCGCAGAAGACGTGCTTGCGCGCGCTCGCGGAGGCGATGATCTGCTCGGTGTGCAGCGAATGCGGCGTGCAGAGCACGACGGCATCGACCGCCGGATCGCGGAGCGCGTCCTGCAGGTTCGTCGCGTGCGCGAGGCCCTGCGCCCGCGCGAATTCCGCGGCGGCCGGATCGGGGTCGATCCCCTTGACCGCGGCGAGCTTGGGGCTGCTCTTCAGCAGTCCGACGATGATGCGGCCCCACCAGCCGAGGCCGACGACCGCTGCGCGGATCATCGGTCAGGCGGCCTTCGGCTTGCCCGACGTGGCGAGCAATGGATTCAGCTCGCAGGCCTCGCCCCAGCTCACGATGCTCATCGAGCGGACCAGCCGCCCGGCGCCGACCGTTTCGCCGCAGAAGAGGCCGAGCTCGATGATCTCCTCCTCCGAGAAGTGGCGCCGCAGCTCGTCGTACACCGCATCCGAGTCGATCGCGTCGTCGCCCGACTTGAAGAGATCGGCATACCGCAGCGCCGCTTTCTCCCGCTCGGTCAGGTGCGTGCTCGCCTGCCAGTCGAGCGCCTCGGCGACGAGCGCCTCGGTGAGACCCTGCTCGACGGCGACGTTGGAACGGACGGTGGAGCAGTAGCCGCACTGGTGGGCGACCGAGATGCGGATGCGGCACATCTCCTTGAGCTTGTGCGGCAGCAGGCCTTCGTACAGGAGCGAGTTCCAGTACCGGACCCAGGCGCGCCCCGCGGGGCTGCGGGTCATGATGCTCACGACGCGCGGGTCGGGTGCGCCGGTCCGCGTCGCCGAGGTGATCATCGTGCGCGTCTCGGGCGTCTGTTCGTGGTCCTCGATGAAGCGGATGCGTGGCATCGGTTGCTCCGGGCGTGTGTTCGCGCAATCTAGGCGCGCGCCGCGCCCCGCGTCAAGATGCGGCGCCGCGCGATTGACGCCTTGCGCCGCGTTCGCTAGATTGCTCCGGCGAAAAGCGTGTAAGGAGTAAGCGATGGCCTACGACGAAACCCTGCCCAGAATCCGCCTGTCGCGGAAGGACATGATGAAGCGCGTCGCGCGCTTCTCGAAGCTCAAGGGCTTCGACGGCGGGCTGCCGGACAGCAAGATGCCCGGCTGCGAGCGCATCCTCTACAACGTCATCGGTTTCCAGCCGCCGCCGGGCGAAGGCGAGGGACTGCAGTCGCCGGTCGGCGCCCAGGCGGCGCGCCTCTCGGCGATCAAGATCACCGAGGGCTTCAACCTCGGCTACTGCCGCGCGCTCCCCGGCAAGGGCCCGATGCTGCACAACCACGACACGAACGAGACATTCATCGCGATGACCGGAACCTGGCGCGCGAGCTGGGAGAACGAGAAAGGCAAGCTCGAGCACGTCGATCTCAAGCCGCTCGACGTGATCTCGTTTCCGCCCGGGGCGAACCGCCGCTTCATGAACGTGACCAAGGGCCCGAAGAACAAGCACTCGATCCTGATGTTCGTGATCGGCGGCAACGAGCCGAAGGCCGAGTTCACCGCCGAGTCGATGGCCGAGCTGGAACGCAAGGGCATCTGGCCGGAGAAAGCGCCGACGACGGCGAAGCCGATCGGCACCGGAAAGCGGCGCTAGCGGCCCGTTCGACTACCCTCACGCCAAAACCGCGCTCGGGGTTCGCCCTTGGGGCGGCCCTGCGGGCTGGGGGACTACCCTCACGCCAAAACCGCGCTCGGGGTTCGCC
>Ga0335082_10005579_pt1 | contig 13763 bp, 13 predicted proteins | sample Lox_Sample_41_FD_206718 | JGI IMG/M metagenome (GOLD analysis project Ga0335082, IMG submission 206718) | Soil microbial communities from Loxahatchee National Wildlife Refuge, Florida, United States - Lox_Sample_4.1 | ecosystem: Environmental > Terrestrial > Soil > Wetlands | place: USA... | reverse complement strand
CAGCCGCAGTTCATCCAGCGCATGGCCCTGATCTCTCCCGGCGAGGTCGTGGATTTCGAGCCCTCGCGCTCGGTCTTCTCGGAATTCGGGGGTCTCACTCCCACCGACCAGGTCTTTGACATCATGGGCTGCGCGCAGGTCAGGGCCGGTGACCGCCTGGCGCGGCAGCGAGGCTCTATCACCGCCCACCTGGAGGGAGGGGAGTGGTTCCTTGAGGGCGTCCATTTGCTAGCCGACGACGATGGCCGACCGGAGCCGTGCGTCATTCAACCCCGCCACGGGGTGGCGGCGGCTCGTCACCAGCGCTGAGGAGGCCTCCTGGAGCGCAAGATCTTCATCCTCCTGTTGCTGATCCTAGGCATCCTGGCCGATATCTACCTTCCGCTGCTGTGGGGCTTGGTCGCCACCATCCCCATCGTCTTCGTAAGCTGGTGGATCGCCTATCGCAGCGGATGGTTCGCTTGAGCGATTTAGGGGTTGACTTTTCGCCTTTCATTCGCCCATACTGCGTCCATGGCGCTGACGCGACGGCAACGCGAGGTCTACGACTACATCTCGGAATTCGTGCAGAAGCACGGCTACTCGCCATCCTTCGAGGAGATCGGCGACGGCCTGGGCCTGAGCTCGCTGGCCACCGTGCACAAGCACGTGACCAATCTCGAGAAGAAGGGGCTGCTGAAGCGCGATTACAACCGCAGCCGCTCCATCGACCTGCTGCCGCCCAAAGGAAAGATGAAAGCCATGATGGCGGTCGCCGCCGGTAGCGAGCTGCCGCTATTGGGACGCATCGCCGCCGGCCGCCCGGTGGAGGCCTTCGAGACCCAGCAGACCATCTCGCTCACCGATTTCGCCAAGTCCAAGGACGTGTTCGTGCTGGAAGTCCGTGGCGATTCCATGCAGGACGAGGCCATCCTCGACGGCGACTACATCCTGGTGGAGAAGACCAGCGTGGCCCGCAACGGCGAGATCGTCGTCGCCCTGGTGGACGGATCCGAGACCACGCTGAAGCGGATCTACAAGGAGGGCGACAAGGTCCGTCTCCAGCCCTCGAACGCCGCCATGCAGCCCATCCTGGTGCCGGCCGCCTCCGTCGCCATCCAGGGCCGCGTCATCGGGGTCCTGCGCAAGTACTGATACAAAGCAAAAGGCCCAGCTTCGGCTGGGCCTCTTCTCTGCACTCTGTACTTGTTACAGCACCTTGCTGATCGCCTTCTCGATGGTCTCTTTGGGCACGTAGCCGACGATCTGCTCGGCCACCTTGCCGTCCTTGAACAGCAGCAGAGTAGGGATGCCGCGCACGCCGTAGCGCTGGGGCGTGGCGATGTTCTTGTCCACGTCCATCTTGCCCACCTTCACCTTGCCGCTGTACTGGCTGGCGACCTCTTCCATGATGGGTGCGATGGCCTTGCAGGGGCCGCACCAGGACGCCCAGAAATCCACCAGCACCGGCTCGCTCGACTTCAATACGTCGCGGTCAAAACTGTCATCCGTGACTTCCAGTAATCCTGCTCCCGCCATCGTTCCTCCCCGGATAAGTGCAGCCGCCTCAAGGGCAGCTCATCATCGTAACAGACATTGGATGCGGAAGAGCGGGAGACGATTCAGGCCACGTCTGCGCGGGTGGAGGTGCCGCGTCCGGGCAAAATAAAAGCGCCCCAAAGCGGTTAAGCTTCGGGGCGCCACGGCAGCCCTCCCCCAGAACTGCCTAACTTCACGCACGAATGTACGTCGGCCCGGCGGGGGCGTAAAGATATCTTCGGTAACCACGGAGTAACCGCAGGGTAACCACGGGAAGGCATGCCCGCGATGCCGGGAGATTCAGGGGTCTACTGGCGGAAATTGGTGATCAGCACGACGTTGCGGGTCTGGGGCCCGCGGCCGAGCGCCATCCTTTTGCCATCCCATGACCAGGCGAAGCTGTAGATGCGTCCCTCTTTGAAGTCGGTGATCTGCTTGAGTTTGTCCGGCCCGGCGCCGAGGGTCAACCGGAAGATATTCGACACCCCGTTCCGGGTCAGGACCATGTCGAAGGACTTTCCGTTGGGGGTCCAGCGGGCTACGCCCATGCCTTGCGGTAATTCGCCCTTGGCCAGCACCTTGTTGCCGTCCAGCGAGCGCACGATCCCCATCGACTTGGGGACCCCTTCGCCCTCAAGAATGGGATAGGCCACCGACTTGCCATCCGGCGAGATAGAGCCGCCACCCACGCAGGTTTCGCTGTCGAGATTGACCGGGACCGGTTCGCCCCCCTGCACCGGGATGCGGAAAAGCCGGTAACGCCCGGTGTCGGCGGACCCGTAGGTCGCCCAGGTACCGTCGGGCGAGCAACTGATGGATTGATCGAGACGGTCGTGGGTCAGCGGGGTCGGGTTGGAGCCGTCTGCGTCGATGCGCCACAGGTTCACTCCCGCCTCCGTGATGCGCATGTACAGGATGTGTTTGCCGTCGCCGCATGCTTCTGCCCCCGAGGCAAGATGGTCTGAAGGGGAGATGCGGTGCGGGCCGCTACCGTCCTCGCCGGCCACCCAGATCTCTCCAGCGCGGTTGGTATATACGATCTTCCCCGGCAGCCATGAGACGGAGAATCCATCCGACCTGCCGGACGTCACCTGCAGCGGGTGCTTAAGGTCCTTTGGTCCCACCCACACGTTGGCAGTGCGTTCGTTCTCGATGACCGCGAGTTGCTTGCCGTCGGAGGTCAGGCTCACGCAGCAGATGTCGTAGTCGTTCAGGTCGTTGGTCAGCCGCTGTGGCGCTCCACTGGGGTAGGGCACGTACCAGATCTGCCCCTGGCCGCCGCTCTTGGACAGATCGACCGCGCCCACCAGCATCCCGGAGCCATCGGGAAGCCACGAGATGCGGCCCATCACGCCGTTGTGCTTGTAGATGCTCTTCATGGAGCCGTCGGCGACCGAGGCCGCGATGATGGAGGTAAACCCCCCGTTGCTGAAATCGAAGGCGGAAGCCACGATCAGCTTGCCGTCCGGCGACCAGGCCGGGCCTGCCAGCGTGAAGGAGTTCGGGATGTGGCGGGTGGCCAGCGCCCGCTCTCCGCTGCCATCCGCGTTGGCGATGAACAGCGTCATCTCGCCGCGCTCCAGGTACCCACGGAAGTAGGCGATCTGGCTGGCGTCGGGAGAGAACGTGACCGCGGAATCCACGTCGAACTTGATCTGTTGCGCGTCGCCGCCCAGTACCGGGACCTTCATCAGGTAGCTGTAGGCCTGCTGCTTGCGGTCGGAGCGCACGAAGTAGATGTAGTTGCCGTCGGGTGAGAAGGTGGCCCCGCGATACAGCACCTCGGCCGGCGGGACGATCTGCACATTGCTGCCGGTGGCCACCTGGCGCACCCACAAGCTCTGCTGGCCGCCTTCATCGATGGCGTGCACGACGTAGCGGCCGTCGCCGGAGATGGCCACCTGCGTCGCCTTACCGCTTTCGGTGATGCGCGCCAGCCGCATGTTCTGGAAGCTCAGTCCGCCCGTCGCCACCATCGCCGCCGGCGCCTCTGCTGCCTTGCGCGAGGTGACCAGCCGGTACAGTCCATAGGTGATGACCGCGGCGACGATCAGGAAGATTCCGGTGCCGATGGTCAGCGCCGAACCGCTGCGCTTCAACTCCGCCGCAATGATCCGGGTGCTGGACTGCCTGGGCGCTGCCCCGCTGTGGACCGCCGAGCGCCCGGAATCGGTGTCCCGCTTCAGGCGCTTGAGGTCCGCGCGCATCTCCGCCGCCGACTGGTAGCGGACCTCGCGGTCCTTCTCCAGCGCCTTCCGGATGATGTTCTCCAGCTCCGGCGGCATCTCCGGGTTCAGGCGCAGGGGCGCCACCGGTTCCCGGTTCAGGATCTGGTCGAAGATGACCGCGCTGGTCGTGCCCTTGAAGGGCAGGGTCCCGGTCGCCATCTCGTAGAGTACGGCGCCGAAGGAGAACAGGTCGGTGCGCGCATCCAGGGCCTCGCCCTTGGCCTGCTCGGGCGACATGTACGCGATGGTGCCCACCGCCGAGCCGGGGCTGGTCAGGTGTTCGCTGGCGATGGTAGGTACGGCGCTGGGGGCGGCGGTTGTGCCGACCATGCCGGCCACCGCTTTCGGGGTCAGCTTGGCCAGGCCGAAATCCACGACCTTGGCCTGGTTGCGCGCGGTCACGAAGATATTGCCGGGCTTGATGTCGCGGTGGACGATGCCCTTGGCGTGCGCCGCCTCGAGCGCGTCGGCGATCTGGATGGCCAGTTCAAGCAGCGGGTCGGTGGGCATGGGGCGGCCGGTGATCTTGCGGTCCAGGGGCTCGCCCTCAAGCAGCTCCATGGCCATGAAGTGCCGGTGGTCGTATTCGTCGATCTCGTAGATGGTGCAGATGTTGGGATGGTTCAGGGCCGAGGCCGCGCGGGCCTCGCGCTGGAAGCGTTCCAGCGCCGCGGGATCGCGTTCCATCTCCGCGGAAAGGAACTTCAGCGCGACCCGCCGGCCGAGCTTGACGTCTTCGGCTTCGTAAACGACGCCCATTCCGCCTCCGCCCAGGCTGGAGAGGACGCGGTAATGCGAGATGGTCTGCCCGATCAAAATGAGTCCGTTGAAGAGCGCCCTATGTTCGCACGGAAGCGGGTGGTGGCGCTATTGGACGGTGCGGCCCGCTGGGACGGCTGTTCCCAGGAGGAACTCGCGCTCGACTTCCTCGCGGAAGCCGAGCAGTGCGCCTCGCTCGCACAAGAAACGGTAGCCCGCGTGAGCGGATGGGAAACGCTGCTCCAGGCTGCGCGGCGACAGCGCCAGGTCGAACCAGGTGACGATCAAGAAGACGCTCGGCGTCTCGTGCGACCACTCGAAGTAGAGATTGAGGTCGGCAGGCTCGAAGCGCAACGCCTTGCTGTGAGCGATGAGGTCATCGATCCCGCGCAGCAGGTCGTTGAACTCTTTGCGATTGAGCTGCCCCTCGACCGACCGGCGCTCCTCGTCGAAGGAGATCGAGCCTTCCGGCTCGGGCTCGCGCCGGCCCTCGACCGCGGCCTCGTACTCGAACCATTCCAGGTCCTTCTGGAACGGGTCGAAGGACTTGCCGCGCAGCGCCAGCTCGAGCACGACGGCGCCGTCGATGGAAGTCAGCTTCGCCATAAGTCAGCTTCCTGGCCTTAAGAGACTCAGTACATGGGAGGCCCTGAGTCCTCCTGCTTGCGTCCTAGCTTCGCGGCCAGGAAATCGGTGATCTTCTTCCAGGCATCGGCGGCATCGTCGGCGCGGTAGCCCTGCTTGTTGTTCGGGTTCTCGAATGCGTGCCCGGCGTCGGGGTAGATCACGACCTGCACGTCCTTGTGCAGATCGTCCAGAGTCTGTCCCCACTTCTTCACGTCCTCGACCGGGATGCCACGGTCCTTGCCGCCGAAAATGCCAAGGATCGCGGCATGGATCTTGGCCAGCGAATCTTTGTCGGTGGCGAGATGGCCGTAGTTGATGACCACCGCCGCCAGCTTGGGGTCGCTCAGCGCCAGGGTATGGACCCAGCCGCCGCCCGCGCACCAGCCGATGGCGCCGACCTTGTCCGGCTTCACGTCCTTCAGCGAGCGTAAGAAGGCCGCGGCCGCCAGCAGGTCGCGCTGAGCACGGTCGTCGGGGAGCCCGCGCATCAACTCGTGCGCCATGTCGGGCGTGTCGGCCACCTTGCCGCGGTAGAGGTCGACGGCCAGCGTTACGTACCCCTGGTCGGCCAGCTTCGAGGCCTGCTGCTTCACCCAGTCGTTCAGCCCCCACCATTCGTGGATGACCACCAGCGCCGGGTAAGGCGCCTTCCGGCCGCTGGGCGTGTACAGCATGCCCTGGACGGTCTCGTCACCGCTCTTGTAGGAGACCTGCTTGCCCTCGACGGCGATCAGGTTTGTCGCGAACAACAGCACGAACAGCAGCAGAACGGGCTTACGCATCGGTCCACCCCCGGCGGGAAAGATTACGCCCACCGGCGGAGGTTGCGCAAAGCGCCTTAGCCCAGCAGCACCCAGCGTCCGCCGCCGGTGGCGATCACCACCAGGTTCATCACGACGAACATCAGGTCGTAGTGCCAGCCCTGGCTGCCTTTGCCCCAGAAGCCGGTGTGCCAGACGAAGATCTTCTTCTGGATGGCGCCGAGCATGACGAAGATCAGGCCGAGCGCGGCGAACTGCCCCAGCACCCCGAAGGCCACGCCCAGCGCGCCCGCGACCTCGGCGAGACCGAGAAAGATAGTGAAGCTCTTGCTGACGCCGATGCTCTGGGCGCGCCCAGCGGGATCTTTCAGGTGGCTCCAGCCGCTGGTGAAGAAGACGCTGGCGATCATGAGCCGCAGAAGAAGCAGGGCGGCGTCGGCAAAGGCGGGAGGCAGTCGCACCATAAGGCCCTCTCGTACTCACACCTAGGATGCAGGGCTCCGTCGAAAGCTTCATTTGGACCGAGGCTAGTGGAATAACCAGCGGAGATCTTGGTTATCCACACTGAACGCGAACAACATTCGACGCGCAGAAAGAAGGACCACCAATGAGAAAGCTCGCACTATCCGCCATCATGCTGTGCCTGATCGCGGTATCAAGCATGGCAAACGCGCAGTACGCGGCCCAGCCGTCGGCACAGTCAAGCCCGGCGGCCCACGCGTCCATGACGCAGCCGGAGCAGTCTGCTGCCAAGGATTGCTCGAAGAACGGGACCGACGAGGCGAAGAAGAAGAGCAAGAAGGACAAGAAAGCGAAGGAAGAAAAGAGCGGCACGCAGGCCCCGCAGGAAGGCGCACCCGAAGGGCAACTCTACGGCGGCTAGGGAAGGATCGGCCGGGGCGAACCCGCCCCGGCCGTTCTAGTTGTCAGGCAGGCGCTCCAGCTCACGGACGTACTCGACGACCGACTCGCTCCAGCCGTCGATGTGGATCCACTCGCCGTAGCCCACGCCGTTCTTGTAGGACGCGACGTTGATCACGTAACCCTTGCCGCGAGGCGCGGGCACGCGGTCGTGCGCCTGCTCGTCGGTGATCACCAGGATGCGGTCGTAGTCTTCGGTGATGCCGTCGAGCGCCTGGCCGAGCAGGGTGCCCTGGTGCGCCTGGCTGGCGTCGAGCGCGTCGCGCAAGGCGAAGCCGCGACGCGGCGGCACCTTCACCAGCTTGTCGGAGAAGGTGTAGACCGCGACCTGCTCGGCGATCTCGCGCAGCAGGATGGCCAGACCATAGGCGGCGTCGGTCCGCAACATCTCCGAGCGCCCCGAGAGCTTGGCGATCATGGAGCCCGAGACGTCGACCAGCAGCACGGTGCGGCCCGGCAGTTTCTCCTGGGCCGCGACCGAACGCAGCATGGTCTCCTCGATCACGTTCTCCCAGTCGGGAACGTGACGTGCGGCGGCGATGAAGCGGAACGGCAGCACGCGCCCAGTGCTCATGTGGCGCAGGGAGCCGAGCACCAGGTCCTCGTCCACGCCGGCCTCGCGCAGGTTGCGCAGGTTGCGCAGCAGAGCGAGCGCACCCAGCTTCTCATCGCGCAGGAGCTGCTCCCAGGCGGTGCGCCTGTCGCGTCCGGCCGAGAGCGCCACCTCCCAGGTATCGGGGGTGGCCAGCTTGTCCTCCACCAGGCGCTTCCACAGCTCGGCCTGCGCCGGGTCGCGCGGCTTGGCGTGCGAGAGGAACAGCACGTCCCGCAGCTTGATGGGGCCCGGGCGGTCGTACTTGGCCAGGGCGTACTCATCGAACTTGGGGAAGGCGGCGGCCAGCCCTTTCTTCACCTGCGCCGAGAGCGGCACGCGCCCGTCCTTCCAGTAGATGGCGACGAACTCGGCGAGCTCGTCGGCACGCTGGATGACGCGGGCGAGCGTCTCCGCCACCAGGGCGCGATGCGTCTTGTGACGCGCCATCTCGCGCACCAGCAACAGCGGTGCGTGACGCAGCTTCATCTTCTCGCGCGCCTCGACCGCCAGCGCGGCCACCTGCTCGGCCTCCACCTTGGGCGCCAGCTCGGCGAGGCGGCCCGCAATGGCGATGCCGTCCTCGTAGAACTGGTCCTCCCACAGGAGACAGGCCAGCACCGAGCGCCGGAGCTGGAGCTCCGGAGAGACGTGACGCGCGGGCCCGCCCTCGTGCGTGCGGGGCCCCGACGCCAGGTGACCAAGCTTCAGGATGTTCAAACGACTCATGGGCCCTCCTTCTTCGGTAGAGACGTAGCTTGCTACGGCTCTCTTCATTGATTGCGGCTGTGCGCGCGGTTGATCAAGCCGCTGAGCTTGGCCGCTTCGACCGGGGAAAATCGATCGCCGCCGCGCCGGGAACACTTTCTACACTGCTCCGGCGCCGGCCTGCGCTCTGCGCCACCGGTAGATTGGGGTTAAGGGGAGCTCTTACGACTCGTCGTCTTCGAGCTCCCGGAGTTCGGACAACTTCACGAAGCCGGTGTGATGGCCCGTCCTCCGTTCCTGGAGGATGTACGCCATCTCCTTCATGTCATCGACATCGGGAAGTCGCTTGTCGAGATAGTCGGTGCATTCCCGGACTTTGAACGGGATGCGGACCGGGTCCCCAAAACGATCGCAGAGGACGATCCGCTCCACCAACGAGTACCCTTTTACGATCCTGGAGTAGCAGCAGGTCTTGCAGATCGACTCCGTCCCGACGGGAGTTCCGCCATATACCCTTCGGTAATTCATACGTCTCAGTTTCTAAGCGGGGCGATGTCGCGCCTCGCGCGCTTTGTGGAGCACGAGTCTTCGACCGTGCTCCACCGGGTTCTAGTTCTTCGCAACCACGCCGGAAGGCTCGATGTCCTGGAGGCGGACGAATCCGCTCACGACGCGCGCGCCGGCCGGCGCACTCTTGTCGCAAAAGTCGCTACAGGCGCTCACCAGGAAGGGCAGCGCGCGCAGGTTTCCGCCGAAGTTGCAGAAAATGCGCTCCTCGCCCTTGGCGTAGCCGACCTCGACGTGCGAGAAAGTACAGCGCACGCACAAGGGGACCGGCTTTTCACCGAAGATCGACTTCCAAAACATCGAAATCACTTCCTTTCCTGCTCGATCAGCAACTGCAAACCCTGGCCGGGGAACAAACGACAACGGAACATTGAGGCGCTCTGGGCCGCTGAGCTATCCCGGCTCGCGCCGGGAGCAGGATTCGAACCTGCGTCTCCCGCACCTTAAGCGAAGTAACCGTTGTCTGCGCCACCGGCCGAATGCTTCTTCTCGCTCGCCGGGGAGCGAGCGAGAAGAGTCGGGCTCGAGGCGACCTTCTCGATCCGGAATCCTGAGCATCGGGCCAACGGCCCTAGGCGTCCCCGTGGACGCCCCGGCATTCCGGGGAGCTCAACCTCGGCAAGGCTGCCGCCGCTGCGCGCCCAGTTGCGCGAATCAACTCATCTCATTCACCACCGGCGAAAGCGTTTGGGCCAGGGAACAAACGGACACGGCGAGGAGTCGAACCTCAGCCCTCCCGCTCATCGCGATCGGGCGCCCGAAGTATCCGCGGCCTTCACCACTGGCCGATCAAGCCCTGGGGGAACCAACGACGGCGGTCGTCCTTACGGACGGTCGATTGACGGATCGAAGTAACCGCGGTCTTCGCCACCCAGGCTATGGTTTGCGTGATTGCGTAGGAAGCAGCGCCGAAGGGACTAGCTGGAGAATGCGGACCACGCCCGTTCGCAACCCAGCCGGGTATCCGGCTCTGGCTGCCTACGCACCGAATTGAGTTGAATGCGTTTCATTTGACGGACGTTCTCCTACGCCCACTCAGGATGCCATGATTTTCAAGATCCGGCAACGGCTTTCATTGAGCTGCGTTCATGCCGCAGTCAAGTGCGATGGAAAGAATGTGAACCGCGATTCAGCGGCACAGCGGCTGTGTCTTGATGGGAGGAGTGGACGGTTGGGCATCGAGCTCTCCCGGCCAGCCGGTACAGCCGTTGGCGACGACCGAGCGCCGGCTCTCGTTCCTCAGATTGCGGGCGTCGATCTTCCCCTGCTCGACCTTGACCGAGCCGAGTTGCGCCTCCAGGCTTTTCGCGTCATCGGCGGCACTCGCGACGCCGTTCTCGAACGCCACCATCAGCCAAACGTAAGCGTCGTACTTGGCGGGAATGCCGACGCGACCGCTGGCCAGCAGCTTGCCCAGGCGGAACTGCGCCTCGGGGAGCCCCTGCTCCGCGGCTTTGCGATACCACGGGACCGCCGGTTGTGGAGCGACCTCCTCCTCCGCCTCACCCAGCAAGAGGGCAGCAAACGGGTCTCCGGCCTTTGCGGCCGGTCGCAGCCAGTTCATGGCCCGGCTGCGGTCGCGGACCGCGACGCCGTTGCCGGTCAAATACATCCGCCCCAGCACCCATTGAGCGATCCGGTCACCCTGCGTGCCCGACTTCTCATACCAGGACGCGGCTGCCTGCGGATCAGCAGGTACCACCGTTCCGGTCTCGTAGAGGTAGCCCATCACCGTCTGCGCCGGCGCGTAGCCGGCGTCGGCGGACTTGCGGAAGTAGTCCACCGCCTCGACGTCGCTGCGATTCGGGCCCGTGCCGGTGATCAGATTCATGCCGCGCTCATACAGCCCCTGCGGCGTGCGCGGCTCATCCTGGGCTGCCGCCAACGAGGCAAGTCCGAGGACTGCCAGGACGATCAGCGAAAGAGACGATAAGCGCATCGGGCACCTCACAAGGAAGTGTAACCCCGAGCAGCCAAATTGTTTGCGGTACCAAAGCACGTGGTGCTGCTGTACGGCTCAAGCCGTGCCCTCTCCCGTCATTCGTAGCGCAGTGCGGTGACCGGGTCGAGCTTGGAGGCACGCACCGCCGGCACCAGGCCGCTGATGAGGCCCACCAGCAGCAGGATGCCTGTGGAGAGCAGCACCGTTCCCGCGGAGATGTGGAGGCGGATGTCGCCGGCGCCGGAATCGTCCTTGAAGAGCGCGCCCAGCATGGGCAGAGTGCCCACCGCCGCCGAGATCCCGTACGACAAAACGATGCCGATGGCCCCGCCCAGCAGCATCAGCATCAGGGCCTCGGTGAGGAACTGCGCCCGGATATGCCATTTGCGCGCGCCCAGCGCCCGGCGCAGGCCGATCTCGCGGATGCGCTCGTCCACCGAGACCAGCATGATGTTCATCACGCCCACGCCGCCGATCCCCAGGGTCAGCGCCCCCACGAAGGTGAGCAGCAGCTCCAGTCCGATGGTGATGCCCTCGATCACCGGGCGGAACTCCTCGCGCCCGAACATCTCGATGGCGCGCTTGTCGGTGGGCGACCAGCCCTGGCGGGTGGCGACGGCGGCGCGCATCTGCTCCATCGCCTTCTTCTCGAACTGCGGCGCCACCGGCGCGAACACGATCACGCTGCCATAGCGCGTGTTCCACAGGTCGCCGGCGGTGGAGTACGGGATCCACGCCGACTTGTCGTCGGGCCCGAAGTAGTTCGACATTTGCAGCTTGCGCTCCATCACGCCGATGACGGTGAAGCGCACGCCCATGATCTTCACTTCCAGGCCGACCGGCGGGCGGGTGCCGAAGAGCTGGCGGTACAGGCGCCCGCCGAGGAAGACCACGCGCCGGCGCTCCAGCAGGTCGGAGGCGGAGATCCAGCGCCCCTGGCTCGGCACCTCGTTGCGCATCTCGCCGTATTCGGGGCAGACTCCGCGGATGGGCACCGACGCGTAGCGGTCCTCGAAGGAGATGGACTGCCAGCGTACCGACTCCATGCAGGCCTGCCGCACCAGGGGCGCGTTGCTCTTGATGATGTCGATGTCGGCCTGCTCGAAGCGCACCACGCGCCCCGCTCGTTGGCCGCCGGGCTGCTCCCCGGTCTGGCCGGGCCAGGCGACGATGGCCGATTTGCCGAACTGTTCGAAGCTGTGCATCAGGACGGTGCGGAAGCCGCCACCATAGGCGATCAGCAGCGTCACCGCCACGATGCCCCAGACGATGCCCAGCATGGTCAGCACGCTGCGCGTGGGGCTGCGCCGCAGCGCGGTCCACGATTGCTGGAAGAGCTCGCGCCACATATCAGCCTCCCGCCTCGTAGCGCAGCGCCTCGATCGGGTCCACCGAAGCGGCGCGCCGCGCCGGGTACAGCGCCGAGAGGATGGCGATCGTCCCCAGCAAGCCGAACGACAGCAACCCGCAACTCCAGGTGGGCAGCAGGCCGGCGAAATACATCGGCATGGGGATCAGGTCCACCAGGCCGCAGATGCCATAGGCCACGCTCAGGCCGATGCCGCCGCTGACGAAGACCACCAGCAGCGTCTCCACGAAGAACTGCCAGACGATGGAACGCCGCGTCGCGCCCACCGCCTTGCGCACGCCGATCTCGCGCGTGCGCTCGCGCACCGCCACCAGCATCACGTTCATCACGCCCAGCCCGCCGAGGAAGAGCGTGGTGACGCCCATCGCGCCCAGGAAATACTTCATGCCGTCGGTCATGGCGGCGAAGGCCTTGGCCTCCTCCACCGTGTCCCAGATCTGCGCCGCTTCCTTGTCGTTGGGATCGAAGTGATGCAGCCGCGCCAGCACCTTGCGCACCTCCCACTTGCACGGTTCGTGCTGGGCCAGAGACTTGGGCGTCACCAGCAGGCGGTCGACGCTGTCGGCCGGCGCTGGCGCCTTGTTCGGGAAGTCGCGCAGGATCGAGGTGAAGGGAACGAAAGCCTTGTTGATGTCGCGTCCGTCGTAGCTCGAGTCCTGCTCTTTCTTGCGCATGACGCCGATGATGGTATGGGGCAGGCCGCCGATCCACAGCGTCTCGCCCACCGGCGAGCGGCCAGGAAACAGTTGGTCCTTCACGTCGCTGCCGATGAAGGCTACGCGGCGCGCCTGCTGCACGTCCTCGTCGTTGTACCAGCGGCCCTCGGCGACCGGGATGCTGCGCACCTCGGCGAACGGTGGCAGCGATCCGGTGATGGTCAGCGCCGCGTTCGCGTAATTGCTGTGCATGGGGATGTCGCCCTGGCCGAGTTCGGGCAGCACGTACTGGCAATCGACGGCTTCATCGCGCAGCGCCCGGTAGTCCTGGTCCACCCACCACAGGCGGCGCCCGGCGCGCAGCCCGCCGGCGTCCATGCTGGTGCGGCCCGCGAACACGATCATGATGTTCTTGCCGAAGCCCGAGGCCGCCTTCTCCTGGCCGACCCGCAGGCCCTCGCCCGCCGCCACCATCAGCGTGATGGAGACGATCCCCCACGCTATGCCGAACATCGTCAGCACGGTGCGCAGCTTGTGCGCCCACAGCGTGCGGAATGTGTCGCGGAGAAGGTCTTTGAAGACCAAGCGGGCCTCTGGCGTCCTGCTAACAAGTACGGCAACGAGCAGCGATCCGTTCCATTGGACGGGCGGACGGGGGAATGGAGAGCGGGGAAACGCTCCTCACTCCTGCGAGCTGTCCCCGATCGAGAATCTCAGAGTGCAGATTTCAGATTGGTGATTTCAGATTGCCAGGCGAACTGTGCGGGATACCTGAATCGCTGGCGCCGGGAGGGGGACTTGAACTTGAGCCGTTTTGCGGGCGTGAGCGAAGCGGGAGCCCGCAGGCGAAATCCTGAACGAAGTGAAGGACCTCGCGCTACGGTACCTCTCCTGCTGGTGTGGTGCCGGGAGGGGGAGTTGAACCCCCAAGGGCCGAAGCCCGGCGGATTTTGAGTCCTTCCACGGCACGTCCTAAGCCCCGCATTTCTTTGTTCCTACAACGGCTTACCAAATAGCGGTGTTACGTCCGGTGATGATCGGTGACGGGCTGTTTCATCTTGTTGGGCACAAACTGGGCACAGCGACTCTGCAAGCTGGTGCGGCTGCTTGCTGAA
>Ga0335082_10005578_pt1 | contig 13764 bp, 11 predicted proteins | sample Lox_Sample_41_FD_206718 | JGI IMG/M metagenome (GOLD analysis project Ga0335082, IMG submission 206718) | Soil microbial communities from Loxahatchee National Wildlife Refuge, Florida, United States - Lox_Sample_4.1 | ecosystem: Environmental > Terrestrial > Soil > Wetlands | place: USA... | reverse complement strand
TCGCTTCTCCAGGAACCCGTCCACCACCTCGAGCGCGAGCTCGTAGCGCTCGAGCGGGGGCATGATGTACGCGCCGGCGACGCGCGATCGCACCGCCGAGAGCATCTCGCGCGCGATGGCCACGCCTTCCTTGCGCGCGGCCGCGCCGCTCCCCGCCTTGCGCATGCGCTCGCGCACGGCGTCGGGCACCTGCATGCCGGGCACCTCGTTGTGAAGGAACTCGGCGTTGCGGTAGCTCGCCAGCGGCAGCAGCCCCACGAGCACGGGCAGCCCGATGCCCGCCGCGTCGTCGAGGAACCGCTCGAGCACGCGCGCGTCGTAGACCGGCTGGGTCATCACGACCTCGGCGCCGGCCGCCTTCTTCTCGCGCAGCCGCTCGATCTCGCGCCCGTAGTTCAGCGCCGCCGGCTCCGCGCCCGTCGCCAGCAGGAACCGCGTCGTCGCCCCGAGCGGCTTGCCCCCGGGATCGACGCCGTGATTGAGGCGCGACGCGAGCTTGAGGATGCCGATCGAGTCCAGGTCGTAGACCGCCGTCGCATCGGGGAAGTCGCCCATCTTCGGCGGGTCGCCCGTGATGACGACGAGGTTGCGCACGCCGAGATCGTGCGCGCCGAGCAGGTGCGCCAGCGTCCCGAGCAGGTTCCGGTCGCGCCCGCAGACGTGGACGATCGTCTCGACGCCCGCCTCGCGCTGCACGCGGACCGCGAGCGCCAGGTTGCTCATGCGCGCCTGCGCCCGCGCGCCGTCGGCGATGTTGACGACGTCGATGCCGCCCTCGTGCAGCATCCGGGCGGCGGCGATCGCCTTCGCCGGGTCGAGCCCGATGGGCGGGTTCACCTCCACCGAGACGACGAAGCGCTTCTGCGCCATCTTCGCAGCGAGGGTGCTCCGCTGCTCGAAGGGCACCGGCTGCATCGCGCCGGGGAAGATCGCGGGCACCACGCCGCTCACGTCGGCGCGCGAGAGATCGTCCTCGCCGCGCTCCGCCTCGGCGACCCCGCCTGCCATCCGCGCCGCAGCCGCGATGCGCTTGATGTGCTCGGGCGTCGTCCCGCAGCAGCCCCCGACGAGGCGCACGCCGACGCGCACCATGCGTCGCGCATAGATGCCGAAGTATTCCGGCGTCGACACGTACACCATGCGCTCGTCGACGCGACGCGGGAGGCCGGCGTTGGGCATCGCGAGCACCGGGATGCCGACGGGCACCATCTTCTCGACGGCCGCGAGCACCGCCATGGGCCCATCCGAGCAGTTGACGCCCACGACGTCGGCGCCCCACTCGCGCGCGAGGCGCGCGACTTCCTCCGCGCCGGTCCCCTCCGCCATGCGCCCCGACTCGTCGAGCGAGACGCTCGCGATGACCGGCACGCGCCCCTCGGCCGCGGCCACCGCCGCCTCGACCGCGACGCGCAGCTCGGGCGTCTGACGGATGGTCTCGACCATGAGGGCGTCGACGCCCTCCGCGACGAGCGCGCGCGCCTGCTCGGCGAACGCCGCCTTGACCTTCGCGAGGTCCTCGGTGCTCCCCTGCCCCGCCTCACCGAGGAAGTACCCGCTCGGTCCGATCGCGCCGGCCACGTAGGCCCCCGTGGCGTTCGCCGCCCCGCGCGCCACGCGTACGCCCGCGGCGTTGAGCTCTTGCACGCGCGCCTGCAGGCCGAATTTCTCGAGGCGCAGGGCGTTGGCCCCGAACGTGTTCGACTCGATGACCTGCGCGCCCGCGCGCACGTAGTCGTCGTGCACCTTGCCGACGACCTCGGGCCTCGAGGCGTTGAGCTCCTCGAAGCACGTGCTGTAGAGGATGCCGCGCTCGTAGAGCTGCGTGCCCATGGCGCCGTCGAGCACGAGGACGCCGGAGCGGACGGCCTCGAGGAACGGACGCGGGTTGCTCCTGGGAGGGCTGGAGGGGGGCATGAGCTCGGAGCGCATTCACGTACGTCCTCGGCCCCCACAGCGCAAGGGCGCCGCGAGGCTCGACCGAACGTGCCGTCGCTGGTACTCGTGCACGCATGGTGAGGGAGGCGAGGCTCGCCGGGGCGGCTGCTCTCCTCCTCCTGCCCTGCGCGTACGCCGCCGGGTGCGCGGGGCAAGCGCCGGTCGTGCAGACGGCGCCAGTGCCGAGCGCCACGCCGAGCGTGGCCAGCGCTCCCTCGGTGTCGGCTCAGCCGCTCGCGCCCACGCGCGCATGGCCGGAGACGATGGCCGAGGCCATGTCTCCTCACGGGGAACCTCACGCGCAGCCCCTGGCCCTCGCCCCGGATGCAGCGGGCCGGCAGCGGTGGCTCGCCTTCACCGGCAGCGCCGACGTGGCGCTCGGCGCGTGGCACGTCGTGCGCGGCGACGACGGCAAGGTGACCGTCGCCCCCGTCGATCACTGGCCGACCGGCGTGCGCGTGCAGGGCGGCATCGTCTCGGGCGGCGTCGCCTACGTCCTGCTCGAGACGCGCCCCGTGCTCGATCAACCCGGCGGGCTGCGCGGGGTGTGGATCGACGGCGGGCGGTCCCCCTTCGACGTGTCGCCGCTCGCCCTCGGCGACGTGCACGACCTCGACGATCTCGCCGCACGGGTCGCCCAGCCGCCTTCGCTCGGGACGGCCACCCGCAACGCGGTCTCGCTCCTGTCCACGCTGCGCGCCGCCAGCACCTCGAGCGGGGCGCTGGTCAGGGCGCTCGCGAGCGACGGGGCCGACGTGGGTGCTCTCTGGCAGTCGACGTTCGTGCAGAAGCAGGCGCACCTCGACGGGCAGGGCACGTCACCGTCGCCCCTCCTCGCCGACAGGGCGCTCGCGATCGTGCACGACGCGCTCGAGACGCAGGCGTGCGGCGTGGACGCGTGCGAGTCGTGGGGGGAGCGCGGGCGCGCCGTCGTGCGGTTCGTGGTGGAGGGGGGACGGTGGATGATCCACGCCGTCGTCGAGGACGCGGTGCCTCCGCGGGCCGCGACGGCGAGCATGCGCCACGAGGTGGACCCGTCGGCGGACTCGGACGAGACGGCAACGCTCCTGCGCGAGCGCGCCCGAGACGTGCAGCAGGTGCTCGGCCAGGCGCCTCTGATGGCGGGCGGCGGGACCATCGGCGTCGGGCTCACCGATCTGGAGCCAGGCGTCCCGGCCATCGCGGTGCGCGAGGGCGACGCGGCGCGCGTCTTCCTGGTCGACGCGCCGCCTCTGCACGGGGCGCCCGCGCCCACGTGGGAGGCAGCCTTCGCCGAGGTCGACGGCGACGGCCGCACCGACGTGGTGCTGCGCATGACGACGCATCGTGACGACGCGGCACCTCTCGCGTGGACGCAGGTCTTCCTCGCCCCTCCGGCGTCCGTGCAGCCGACGACGCTCGCGCCGGACCTGGCGACGGCGCTCGCGACGATGGACGCGCCGGACGTGCACGCCGCGGCGCACGCGGCTGCGGTGCTTCCGGCGCGTGGTGTCTCGCGCGACGACGCGTGTCGCGTGCTCTCGACCGCCCGCACGCCCGCGGGCTTTCGCCATGTGGCGACGTCGGATGCGCGCGTGCTGCTCTTCGATCAGCCGGGCAAGCCGACGTGGCGAGCGAAGACGGTCCCCTCGGCGAAGGTGGGGCCGGGCGACGTGCGCGACCTGGGCGTGCACTGCCCGGAGATCGAATGCAGCGCCACCCGGCCTTACTGCGCGTGGAGCGCCGGGGCCGACTCGCAGCACGCATGGTTCGGCTGGGCCGACGGGCAGCTCACGCTGGTGGGCGTCGCCGACTACGACGGCGAGTGACGATGACGGCGACCGGCTCACCTGTCTCGCGAGACCTGGCGCAGGCGTTCCCGGCGATGCGCACGAGCGTCGACGAGGCCGATCGAGTCGCTTACGCGCGCGACCTCTGGCCGAGGCACCACATGGACGTGCGCGCCGGGAGCCCGGCGGAGCACAGGCCCGGCGTCGTCGTCTGGCCGGAGCGCACCGAGGACGTCGCGGCCCTCGTGCGGTGGGCGAGCGAGCGCGGGGTGGCGCTCGTGCCCTTCGGCGCCGGGAGCGGCGTGTGCGGCGGCGTGATGCCGCGCGAGGACGTGGTCGTCGTCGACCTCAAGCGCCTGGAGCGCATCCGCAAGCTGGACGCCACGGCCCCCCTCGTCGACGTCGAAGCGGGCCACATGGGGGTGCCGCTCGAGCAGGCGCTCGAGCGCGCCGGGTTCACGCTCGGGCACTTCCCGTCGTCGATCCTGTGCAGCACCGTCGGCGGATGGGTCGCTGCGCGGAGCGCCGGGCAGTGCTCCGGCGCGTACGGGAAGATCGAGGACATGGTGGCGTCGCTCGAGTGCGTCACCGGCCGGGGCGACGTCGTGACGCTGCGCCGGCGCACGAGCGCGCCCGACCTCGTGCCGCTCGTCGTCGGCAGCGAGGGCACCATGGCCATCGTCACGAGCGCGACGCTGCGGCTGCACCCGCGTCCGGCGTCGCGAGGCTTCGGCTCGTGGTCCTTCCGGTCCACGCAGGAGGCGTGGGAGGCGATGCGCGCGATGTTCCAGGCAGGCCTGCGACCGGCGGTGGCGCGCGTGTACGACCCGTTCGACGCGATGCTCGCGCGCCAGGGCAGCGTGAAGCGCCGCGAGGCGGCGAGCGCCAAGAGCGCACGCAGCGGCGGTTGGTCCGGCAACGCCCTGCGCGGGATCCTGAGGAGACCGGGAGCGCTCAACGCGCTGCTCGGCACGCGCATCGCCGAGCGAGCGATGGGCGGCGCGATGCTGGTCGTCGTCTTCGAGGGCGAGGGCGACGCGACGTCTCGCGGCGTGCGGGATGCGCGGCGCATCGTCGAGGCGAGCGGCGGATCGTGGGACGGCGAGGCGGCGGCGCGGCGTTGGCTCGCCCATCGCTACTCGGTGAGCTACCGGCAGGCACCCGTGTTCGCGCAGGGCGCCTTCGTGGACACGATGGAGGTCGCGGCGACCTGGTCGAGGCTGGGAGCCCTCTACGACGCCGTGCGGGCCGCGCTCGGGCGCAACGTGTTCGTGATGGCGCACTTCAGCCACGCGTACCCCGACGGCTGCTGCATCTACTTCTCCTTCGCGGGCGGCGCAGACCCGGGGCTCGTGCGCGAGCTCGGGTGGGATGCGGCGTGCGAGGCGACGTACGACCGCACGTGGAAGGCGGCGCTGGCTGCAGCCGTGGAGGCGGGCGGCACGCTGTCGCACCACCACGGCGTCGGCCGGTCCAAGGCGCCGCGGCTCGGCGCGGAGCTCGGACACGGGCTCGACGTCGTTCGCTCGCTGATGCGCGCCTTCGATCCGGCGGGCATCCTCAATCCGGGGAACCTCGTCGCCGATGGCGAGAAGCCGAGCACCCCGAGCCATCCGTCTCCGGCCACACCCGGGATCAACGTGGATCGCGCGAGCTTGCTCGCCTCCATCGTCGGCACCACGCGGCTGGACGACGCCGAGCAAGTGCTGCGGGCGCAGGGACTCACCCTCGACACGAGCATCCCCTCGCCTGCTCCGTCGCTCGCCGAGTGGCTCGCACGAGGTGCACCGGGCGCGCGCGACCGCTGGCTCGACCCGGTCGATCAGCTCCTCGCGGGGCTCGACGCGACGCTGAAGGACGGACGCGCGATCTCGATCCGACCCGCTCCACGCCGTGCCGTCGGTCCGGACCTGACGTCCCTCTTCGTCGGCGCCGGCGATCGCTTCGGCCGCGTCGATCGGGCGTGGATGCGCGTCCACCTTCTCGGCGCGACGCGCCCCACGGCGCCCGCGTTCGCATGCGATCGCGACCCGCCGCTCGGCGCCGGAGAGCGCGACCTGCTCGACGCGATCAGCCGGGAGGGAACGGGGGCCACCCCATCTGCCGGCCGCCCATGACGTGGCAGTGCAGGTGGAAGACGCTCTGCCCCGCGTCCGGCCCCTGGTTGATGACGAGGCGGTAGCCGCCGCTCTCCAGCCCGAGCTTCTCGGCCACGTCGCGCGCCGCGAGCAGCACCTGCCCGAGCGTCGCCGCGTCGTCGCCAGTCGCCTCGTGCACGCCCACGATGTGCTTCTTCGGGACCACGAGCGCGTGCGTCGGCGCGGCCGGGCGGATGTCGCGGAAGGCGACCACGTGGTCGTTCTCGAACACGATCTGAGCCGGCGTCGACTTCGCGACGATGTTGCAGAAGAGGCACCCCATGGTGGGCCGAGGCTAGCGCGTTACATTGAGAGGCGCATGTGCGGGCGGACGGCGCTCACGACCTCGCCGAGCGACCTCAGGGAGGCCTTCGGCCTCGCCGAGACACCCGTGCTCGCTCCTCATTACAACGTGCCGCCGTCGCAACCGGTCGCCGTCGTGCGCGTCATGCGCGACAAGCCGGGGCGGCACATGGAGCTCCTTCAATGGGGGCTCGTGCCGTTCTGGGCGCAAGATGCCGATCGAGCGCGCATCGGACACAAGCAGTCCCTCGCCCGCATCGAGACGGTCACGACCGCACCTGCGTTCCGCGAAGCCATCCGCAAGCGCCGGTGCCTCGTCGTCGTCGACGGCTTCTACGAGTGGAAGCGCGACGGCAAGAAGGCGAGCCAGCCCTTCCTGCTTCGGCGGCCCGACGGGGCCCCATTCGCGCTCGCCGGCGTCTGGGAGAAGTGGGTCTCGAAGGACGGCGAGGTGCTCGAGTCGTGCGCGATCATCACGCAGCCCGCGCGCCCGCCCGTGGAGGCGATTCACGACCGCATGCCGCTCGTGCTCGAGCGCGAAGCGTGGGACCGCTGGCTCGATCGCGAGATCACCGACCCGAGCCAGATGCTCGCGCCGGCCAGCCCCGAGCTCGTCGCGACCGCCGTCTCCCGGCACGTGAACGACCCGAAGCACGACGACGCGGCGTGCTTCGAGCCGCAGCCCGAGCCCGAGGAGCCGACCCAGGGCTCGCTCTTCTAGCGTTCACTCGCCAGGCGACGACGCGGGACCGAGGTCGATCTCGGCGAGGCGCAGGCCGCTGGCGAGTCGCCGCAGCGCCGCGTCGATGGCCTGGCGCTCCTCGTCGCTCGGGTGCAGGCCGGGGATGCCGGCGCGGCCGCCCAGGTAGCGCACGCATGCGAGCTCCAGCGGCGTGAGGGTCGAGCGGCGCGCGACGCTGAGGCCCGGCACGCGGTAGCGCAGCTCGACGGCGTCGCTCCCGAGCGTGACGTGCAGCTCGTCGACCCGCCCGTGCGCCCCGGAGAGCTGGCGCATGATGCCGCGCAGCAGCGACGAGCGCCGGCGCGCTCGCCGCACCTCGGGGTCCTCGAAGAGCGCGAAGCTCTTGTTGCGCGAGCAGAGCCCGGGCACGAGCGTCATGCCCACGACCAGCGCGTCGCGATCCACTGCCGCGCGCATCGCCGCTCAGTTCTCCGCCTCGTCCGGCTGCGCCGCCGGTCGCGCCGGCGCGCCTCCCCCGACACCCGCCTCCTGCAGACGCTCGGCCTGGTAGCTGGTGCGCAGCGCCGTCACGAGCTCGTCGAGATCGCCCTCGATGATCCGATCGAGCTTCGCGAGCGTGAGCCGGATCCGGTGATCGGTCACGCGGTTCTGCGGGAAGTTGTACGTGCGGATCTTCTGGCTCCGCTCGCCGGTCGACACCATGCTCCGGCGCGCCGATGCCTCCGCCTTCTCCTGGCGCTCGCGCTCGGCGTCCATCAGGCGCGCGCGGAGCACCTTGAGCGCCTTGGCCTTGTTCTTCAGCTGCGAGCGCTCGTCCTGACACTTGACGATGATGCCGCTCGGCTTGTGCAGGATCTGCACGGCGCTGTTCGTCGTGTTGACGCCCTGCCCGCCCGGCCCGCCGCTCGCCGCGATGCTGATCTCGAGATCCTTCTCGTCGATGACGACGTCGACGTCGTCGGCCTCGGGCAGCACCGCCACGGTCGCCGTCGACGTGTGGATGCGCCCCTGCGTCTCGGTCACAGGCACGCGCTGCACGCGGTGCACGCCGCCCTCGAACCGCAGCTGCGAGTAGACGTCGCGCCCCGTGACGAGCGCGATGCGCTCCTTGATGCCGCCGGTGGCGCTCTCGCTGTCCGAGAGGATCTCGATCTTCCACCCCTTGCGCTCGGCGTAGCGCGCGTACATGCGGAACAGGTCCGCCGCGAAGAGCGCGGCCTCCTCGCCGCCCTCGCCGCTCCGCATCTCGAGGATCGTGTTCTTGCGGTCGTTCGGGTCGGCCGGGAGAAGGAGCGCCTTGATGTTCGCCTCGAGCGCCGTGCGCTGTTCCTGCAGGGCCGGCAGCTCCGCCTGCGCGAGCTCGCGCAGCTCGGGATCGGTCAGCGCTTCCTCGTCGTCGCGGATCTTCTTCTCGAGGTCGCGGTAGCGTGCGAAGGCGTCGATGAGCGGCGCGAGATCGCTCCGCTCCTTGTTCAGCTTCGTCAGCTTCACCCGGTCCGAGAGGACCTCGGGCTTGCAGAGCAGCTCCTCGAGCTCCGCGTAGTGCTTGACGAGCTGCTCGAGCTTGTCGATCGGCAGCATGGCGGCGTCAGCGCAGCCTCTGGGCCGCGAGCAGCGCGTCGTAGCTGCCGAAGCGCACGTCGTCGTTCACGTCGGCCCGGTCGCCGCGGTCCTGGCGGAAGAGCGTCGCGCGCAGGCTGGCGAGGGCGACTTCGAGCTGACCGTCCTCCGGCTCGGCCGTCGTGATCTTCTGCACGAGGAAACCGGGCCAGAGGAACGCGCGCAGCGGCCCAGTGGTGAAGTAGCGCGCGAAGAGGCGCTGGATCTCGAAGGTGACCGCCACGATCACCGGCAGGAACGGCAGCTTCTCGACGAAGAACACCAGGTTGTCCGCGAGGACGCTGCCGGTGTGGATGCGCGGAAGCGCAGCACCGATCGCGGTGAAGACGAGGATCGACACGAGCGCCACCATCACGAGGAACGTCGTGCCGCAGCGCGGGTGCAGCGTCGTCTTGGCGCGGGCGTTCGCGACCGTCAGCGCCTCGCCCGCCTCGTACGTGCTGATCGCCTTGTGCTCGGCGCCGTGATACTGGAAGACGCGCCGGATGTCGGGGATGCGCCGGATCGCGAGCAGGTAGCCCACGACGATCGTGAGCTTGAAGGCGCCGGTGATGGCCTGGAACTGCGGGCTCTGGACCTCGAGCCCGAGGTGCAGGAAGCGATTGACGCTCGCCGCCGCGCCCTGAGGCAGCGCGACGAAGAACGTGATCGCCACCGCGAGCATGAGCCAGCTCCCCAGCCGCCGCGCGCCGCCTCCGCCCGAGGCGCCAGGCGACTGCACCGGCTGACCGTCGTCCGAGGTGGCCATCGCGAAGAGCGACAGCCCTACCGCCTTCAGCAGCGCGCCGACGCCGGCCCCGGCCGACGACGCGAGATCCTTCTCCATCTGCTCGGCGCTGAACCGCAGCGCCTCACTGCCGAGCTTGAGCGACTCGACGAGCGAGGCGACGCCGCGCAGCAGCGGCCACCGGAGCATGCCGTGCGGTCCCTCGGTCATGCCGCGCTCGCGCACGAGCAGCGACCCGTCGCGCCGCCGCACGACGACGGCGAACGATCTGGGGGCGCGCATCATGACGCCCTCGAGGACGGCCTGGCCCCCGATGTAGGGACGCTTGCTCACGAAGTGAGTCTAGCGGGCCTAGGACTGGTCTGCCGGCGGCTCGCCAGCAGGTGCCTCAGGCGCCGGCGCGGGCTCCGGCTCCGGTGCGGCCTTGGGCGCAGCGGCGACGGGGGCAGCCGCGACCTTCGCCTTGGGGGCGGGCGCGGCCTTCTTCTCGTAGCGCTTGCGGAAGCGGTCGACGCGGCCAGCCGTATCGATGAGCTTCTGCGTACCCGTGTAGAACGGGTGGCAGGCGGAGCAGACGTCGATGGCCATGTCCCCGTGCGTGGAGCGGGTGGTGAAACTGTTGCCGCAGGCGCACGTGACGCGAGCCGGCGCGTACTCGGGGTGGATGCCTTCCTTCATGGCGGGCCGGGCAACATAGTGGCTCAAAGGCCGGCCCGCAAGGCCGTGCCGGCCGGCTCAGCTCCAGGAGGGCTCAGAAGGGGATGTCGTCGTCCCCGCCGCCGGCGCCGCCCCCACCCCCACCCCCGCCGCCGCCACCGGCCTGGTCGAAGTCGTCGAAGGGGGGCTCGCTTCCGCCGCCGCCGCCGCCTCCGCCTCCTCCGCCACCGCGGGCCATGGCGCCACCGCCGCCGCCCTCGCGCATGGGGGCGCCCTCACCGCGTCCGCGGCCGCCGCCCAGGATGATGTTGGTCGCGACGACCTCGGTCGAGTACCGCTTCTCGCCGTTCTTCTCGTAGCTCGAGGTCTGCAGGCGCCCCTCGACGAAGATGCGGTCGCCCTTCGTGAGGAACTTGCCGAGCGCCTCGCCGCGCTTGCCCCAGAGGGTCACGCGGTGCCACTCGGTGCGCTCCTGGCGAACGTTGTTCTTGTCGAGGTACGTCTCGGTCGTGGCCATGCGCAGCTTGAGCACGGCCTGACCCCCCGGGGTCACGCGCAGCTCGGGATCGGCCCCGAGGTTTCCGAACAAGAGCACGCGGTTCAACCCTTCGGCCATGGCGTCGTCACTCCTTCGTCGAGGAGACCTCCTTACGACGGCGGGAGAGCGGGCGCTAGTGTCGGCGTTCGGGGTCGGGAGCGACGTCGAGGTCGAGGTCGCGGTCGGGAGATCGAGGTGAGGTCGCATCGGGGAGTCATGCGGTGACGTTCGTAGTGGAGACCGTCCCTGCGACGACGCCTGCGCCTGCTGCGGCAACGGCTCCCGCGACGACCCCGACCAAGGGCTGACGCTGGACGCCGGGCGGAAAGAACCCGGGGGCGCTGCAAGTCGCAGCGCCTCCGGGGCCCGCTTCAGCGCGCCAAGGCCCCGACCTCGACCTCTGTCCGCAGCTTGCGGCCGCCCCTAGCATGCACTCACGCCATGCAGCGCTTCGCCGAGGACATCTGGATCGAGACGCGAAGGGCGCGCTTCTTCGGCGTCGAGACCGGATCGCGCATGACCGTCGTGCGCCTGTCGAGCGGGGCGCTGTTCGTCCACTCGCCTGTTGGGCTCGACGACACGCTCCGTCGCGAGGTGGACGCGCTCGGGGAGGTCGCGGCCGTCGTGTCGCCGAGCCTCTTCCACCACCTGCACGTGGGCGCGTGGATGCAGGCGTATCCGCGCGCCCTGTTCGGCGCGTGCCCGGGGCTCGACTGGAAGCGGCCGGACCTCCCGTTCACCTTCGTCACCGCCGACGAGCCACACCCGCTGTGGCGCGGCGAGCTGGAGCAGGTGTACTTCTCGGCCCGTCGCGAGAACGAGGTGGTCTTCTTCCACGCGCGCACGCGCACCCTGGTGTGCGCCGACGCACTGCTGAACCTCTCGACGCACGACCTGGCGTCGACCCGGTTCGTCGCGCGCCTCATGAGGAACAGCGCGCCCGGCGTCGGCTGGATGGAGCCGCTCATGGTCCGCGACCGGCGCCTGGCGCGCCGTCAGGCGGACCGCATCCTCGCGTGGGACTTCGACCGGACGGTGCTCTCGCACGGCGCGCCGCTGGACGCGCAGTCGCATCACCTCTTCCAGCAGGCGTACGCCTGGCTCTGACGGCGCCCCGCACGACGATTGCTTGCTCCATCCGCGATGCGGAGGCCGCACATGGCTCAATCATTCCTCTCCGGTCTGGCTCTGGGCGCGGGGCTCCTGTGGTTCCTCGATCCACGACGCGGCGGGCAGCGGCGGTCCATCGTGCGCGACAAGATGAAGCACGTCGCGCACGAGCTCGAGCAGGCCGCGCGCGTCGGCAGCCACGACTTCGTCCATCGCGTCGAGGGTGTGCGGGCCGAGTTCGACGCGAGGCGTCGCCCGACCCCGGCGGACGGCAAGCTCGAGGAGCGCGTGCGCTCGGAGCTCGGGCGCATCTGCTCGCACACGCGAACGATTCACGTGCACGCCGAGGGACACCGCATCCGGCTCGAGGGGCCGGTGCTCGCGACCGAGGCGGAGGAGATCGTGCAGCGCGTGGCGCGCATGCGCGGCGTCGAGGAGATCGAGAACCACCTCGAGGCGCACGCCGACGCCTCGGGCGTCCCCTCTCTCCAGGGGGAGCACGTGCATCACCGGCCGCGCCGGCTGCCGCCCGCGGCGCACCTCGTGCTCGGGGGCGCCTCGGGCGCCTTCGGCATCGCTGCATTGATACGCGGCAGCGTCGCGGGCTTCGCGCTGGGCACGCTCGGCGCGATTGCGAACGCGCACGCCATCGTGTCGCGCAACAGGCCGTTCAGGGCTCAGGCGCGCTCGACCGCAGGGCGATCGCAGCAGCAGCAACAGCAGCAGAAGGAGCCCCAGAAGGAACCGCAGCAGGCAGGGCCGGCGCGGCCCGACGTTGTCCAGGGCGCGGCGCCTCCCGGCGTGCGCTGACGCGATCCCCCACGCCCGTCGTATGCTGCGCGCGTCATGCGCGCCGCACTCGCACCAGGATTGGCGTTCGTGCTCGCCTGCGCCCCGGCTCCGGCTGCACGCGACGCGACGGGAGGCCCGGCGACCGGCGTCATCCTGCACGCGCACGTGTGGACCAGCGATCCCGCGCACCCCGAGGCGCAGGCGATCGCATGGCGCGAGGACCGCATTCTCGCCGTCGGCACCGACGACGAGGTGAGCGCCCTGGCGGGAGCGAGGACACGCGTCCTGGACGCGCGCGGCGGGACGGTCGCTCCGGGCTTCGTCGACGCCCACCTGCACTTCGTGACCTCGGGCGCGACGCTCACGGAGGTCCAGCTCCGCGACGCGCGGTCGCGCGAGGAGTTCGCGGCGCGCGTCGCCGCCTACGCACGCGGTCTGGCGCGCGGCGCCTGGGTGCTCGGCGGGGACTGGGACCACACGCACTGGGGCGGCGAGCTGCCGACACGCGCGTGGATCGACGGCGTGACGCCCGACGTGCCCGTCTTCGTCTCGCGCCTCGACGGCCACATGGCGCTCGCCAACGGCGCCGCGCTGCGCGCCGCCGGCATCACGCGCGACACGCCGGACGTGCCCGGCGGCACCATCGTGCGCGACGCGAGCGGCGAGCCCACGGGCATTCTCAAGGACAACGCGCTGTCCCTCGTCGAGCGCGTGATCCCTCCGATGTCGAACGACGCGGCCGACCGCGCCCTCGACGCCGCGATGAGCTACGTCGCAGCGCAGGGCGTGACGAGCGTGCAGAGCATGGGCTCGTGGGAAGACGTGGCGACGTATCGCCGAGCCCACGACGCCGGACGCCTCCGGACGCGCATCTACGCCGTGGTCCCGCTGGACACCTGGGAGCGCCTGCGCGACGAGGTCGCGTCGCACGGACGCGGCGACGCGTGGTTGCGCATCGGTGGGCTCAAGGGCTTCGCCGACGGATCGCTCGGATCGCACACGGCGTGGATGCTCGCGCCCTTCGCCGACGGAGATGGTACGGGGCTGTCGGTCACGCCACCCGAGAAGCTCTACGAGCGTGTCGCCGGCGCCGACGCCGCCGGGCTGCAGGTGATGATCCACGCGATCGGCGATCGCGCGAACCGCACCGTGCTCGACGTCTACGAGCGCGTCGCCCGCGAGCACGGCAAGCGCGACCGGCGCTTCCGCATCGAGCACGCGCAGCACGTGGCCCCCGAGGACGTGCCGCGCTTCGGCGCGCTCGGCGTCATCGCGAGCATGCAGCCGTACCACTGCATCGACGACGGCCGCTGGGCCGAGGGCGTCATCGGCCCCGAGCGGGCGAAGACCTCGTACGCCTGGCGCGCCCTCATCGACTCGCACGCGACCCTCGCCTTCGGCAGCGACTGGCACGTCTCGCCCGCGACGCCCATCGAGGGCACCTACGCGGCCGTCACGCGCCGCACGCTCGA